>Ga0172379_10000375_pt1 | contig 114860 bp, 107 predicted proteins | sample GrowelOW334metaG_FD_119756 | JGI IMG/M metagenome (GOLD analysis project Ga0172379, IMG submission 119756) | Groundwater microbial communities from an aquifer near a municipal landfill in Southern Ontario, Canada - Groundwater well OW334 metaG | ecosystem: Environmental > Aquatic > Deep... | reverse complement strand
TATTTTATACGATCCATTTGGCACCATAAAACCGTAGGAACCGCTTGCATTTGTAGAAACCGGGTTTTTTTGATTAACACCAACAAACATATCGCCATTTTGCTTATACAGTCCAACTTCCACATCGCTAAGCGGCGACTTGAGGCCGGCAATACCAGAATATATGCTCCCAAAATCATCTACACCTATATAAAAAGGTGTTTCTTGCGTCGTTTTATCAGTGTAAACAACCATCAATTTCCCCTCGCTAACACCAACCTTATTAAAATTATTTAAGATTAAACTGTATTGGCGGGAATTTGCATCATAGCTAAACGTATACATATTCTCACCTATCTGCGCGATAATATTTTCAACTGGTTTTGTAAATTTGCTCTTGGTAGAAATTGTTAAATCTTTTCCTGCCAATAAATCCAGTCTCCCACCATCGGGTGTAAGTGGCAAAATACCGTTATTTGTAAAATAATCATAATCTGGCACAAAGCCATCTGAGGATGGCTCATAACCCAGGGAAGTAGCCGCCAAAACACCCGGCGAAAAACAACCCTGATCATCATTTACCAAAGCTAAATAGCAATAATTTTTATCCTTAGCTCCGGAATCAAAAAACTCTGAGCCGGTGCCATCATAGACAACCTTGCTTCCAATATTCCAGCCATTCGGAATCCAGCCACTTGGACAGCCGTTTTCTTTTCTTATTATTTTAATACTGCCTAAATTATCAATATCCGGCTTGTTCCAGGAAAGCTGTATGCCGGAATCACTCGGATTGAGAGATAAATTGGAAAGCGGCTGTACATAGCAGCTTGGAGTAGCGACCGCAAAAGCTCCTTGTGAAAACTGCTTTCCGTCATCAGTATTTTTATAAGCGAATGCCGAATAACAGTACTGAGTACTATTGGCCGTTCCATTATCTTCAGTATAAGAATCGGGGCCATCATATACCTGATCTCCATCACTGGGAGTAGATGGAAAATTAAACTCCTGTCCACACGGGGATCTTTTAATTAAAATATTTTCGAACCCCAGCGATGAAACGCCTGTCCATGCTAAATTAACTTTTTTATTGCCTGGAATAGCCACTAAACTCAAATATTTACACTCATATACTAAGTTAGCATTATTAAAATCCCAACCACCCCTGCCAACATTGCCCTTTAAATCTTTGGCCGTATAGTCGATAAAAACCGGCTCCCCCGACACAAAAGAAGGGTATGGTATGATTTTTATGTCGTATGACTTATTACTGCTCCTTTCCGTATATGTAAACTTGCTTGAATCATAAGAAGTTGTAATGCCATTGTTTGTTATTGTAATAATAAGCGAATTAATATCAACTCCGGAATCTATGTCACTGATTGTAAATGTTATTTCACTATCTAGGGGCTGATTGGAAGCGCCTGGACCCGGTGTTTGGTTATCAATTATGGGACCGTCTTTATCCTGCTCACAAACTCCCGTTCCAAAATCAAAATTACCGTTTGTAACGTCAGTTAAAATATCAACCGCATCTGATCTTCTGCCAATATTACTATCAGTAGTACTGCCAAATGTAAAATCCCATGACAATCTTGTATTACTTACTCCGGGATTTGTCCTTAACCTTAAATATGCAAAGGTTCCCTTGCCGGACAGTTTCCCACCATACCCTGTAAATTTAATAAGGCCGCTATCAGGATCAATTATGGGATCACTGTAAAAATTAAAAGCTGTTCCCGGCAAAACATCATCAACCGTTATTTGGCTTGAATTATATTTTATAAAAGCATCTGCAGAATTTGCGATTTCCCCGTCCGTATTCATCATTACGGAAATGGTCTCTGAACAAGACTGCCTCAAACTCCCGCCCGCATCAAATGAAAAATTTGCCGCCTGAACTTCCGGCATTAAAAAAATAAGAATGAAAAACGCAAATAAAAATTTTTTAAGCATAATTTTATTGTCCTCTTTTATAAATATTAAATTCTGCAATACTAAAATCTAATCCGTTTACAGCACCATTAAAATCAAGGTCCGCTTCCTTATCCGATTGATAAAGCAAATCCTCCATTACCCCAAAATCAAGCCCGTTTACATAATTATCTTTTTGCGATGAAACGTCGCCAGCCAACAGATATCCATTAGAACCCGTGCAGGGCGAGCCCGGAAACGGACATGGCGGCTCGTCTGGAAAATAATCTCGATAATATCCGGTCGGAAAAGCATCTGAATCTATCTGATTAACACCATCAATTTCTTGATTTGCTTTATTGACCAAATCGACTTGAGCTATTTTTTTTCTCAAATAAGAACCACCCTTGATATAAATATCATATGACCCGGGAAGAGTCGGAAACTGCGCAAACGGAACGCCCGCCTGTGTCCATCCACTCGGTCCGGTAATAAAAGTAATGGGAATAATAGGTTGGCTCTGACCGGCCGGAGTTATTTCTATCTTGCCCTCCATGGTCAAATCAGGACTGGCGTATGGCTTTCTTTTTTCGGGCGTAAGATGGATATTTATATATACCAAATCATTTATACAGCTTGGAGAACTTGTTGCCATAGGATTGCGGCACACCTTGCCAATTTGAGGATCATCATAACAGAACAGGCCGCTCTGGCAGGAACAGCTATTACAGTCCTGATTGCACGACGGCAGAATGTCACATGTTGGTCCTTGCGGTCCATCTCCGGTAACAATGTTGGCTCGAATATTTAAATTTGCCGCTTTGGCCACTGAAAAGACAGAGACAACGGCCAGCATCAATAAAATTATAATTACAATTGCTTTTTTCATTATATTTTTTTAGCTCCTTTTAGTCTTTTTAATTTTTTTATTATCAAAAAAACTATCGCGCAGACTACTAATACTAAAATTAATATAAACCACCATGGCAAAATCCAAAAACTGACCTCTTTAGTCGATATTTCGTTTTGCGCTTCGCCATATTTAAGGTCTAATCTGGCGCTGAATTTACCGACCAAAAAGATATTTTGGGGTTGCCAGACTGATTCCATTTTTCTCGTTGTTCCTGGTAAAATATTAAGCGCTTCCGAGTTGAATTTTTTATTATCTACCACTTTTCCTGAAAAATCCTTAATGAGCAGCGTGCCTTGGGGCTTTAAATGAACATTGCCATTATTGGCCAGTCGAACGTAAAAACCTATCGGACCGAAAATATAAAAAATATTCTTTTTACTTTTTATAAAATCTTTTATTTCTAAACTTTCTTTAATATCTTTGCCATTGACTCGCAACAAAACCAGAGTTCCAACCCTGCTTATTATGCCTACCTGGCTCACCGGTTTATTGGGACCGGAACCTATCTCCCAAATTGAAGCAAAATAGTGACCGCCTGATTTTACTCCTAATGGTACGGAAATATTTAACGGTACTTTTCTGGTTTCACCCGGCCTTAAAAGAATGGAGCTAATCGGTAGTTTGATCCAATTTAAAAATGTCGCTTCCTTTGAGCTTCCAAGAATCGGCTTGCCATCTTCACTCTTTGAATCAAATGGGGATAGTATTGCGTTAAGATATAAATCCTCTTTTGTTTCATTAAATAATGATATTTCGTAGGTTTTAGCTTGACCAGGAGCCAGTGACGTTTCCAATCGCGAAGGATACAAAGTTAAGGCATTGGCACCATCAAGCATTAAAAAAGAGCCCAGGATTATTGCGATTGTAATGATTATTCTTTTGAACATGAACTTTTATGATTAGAATCCTCCCAAAGCAGTAAAGACAATATCCGTAGCATAATTACCCTGTGTTTCTTGTCCGCTGATATTGGCTATATAATTTAAAGTAAATGATGTGGTGGTACCCATTGCATTAACAGCCTTTACTACATCATCGCCGCTATTAAATGCATAAAGAGTTGGGTTATTATATGGAGAAAGAGACTGGCCATTGGAATCACCACTCTGATAAATGGCATTAAAACCGAACTGGCCGGCTCCCACAGTGGAGGCGGTCGCAACAGGCCCAATTCCATTTACTCTGTTTCCTCCCATGGCCAAAGTTGTGCCGGTATAATATACCTTGCCTTCAGGCAAATTGGAAAAAAACTTCAGGGTCGCAGAGGTTGATTTAGCCGAGTCCTTGCTTAATTGTCCAAGATCCAAGGATGCGGGCGTGATTTCAAGGCTTATAACACCTATTTCCATTTCTCTAAACCCGCCATAAATTGCCATGGAAGAATTGGAGATACCGGTTAGCGATTCCCCTATTGAATCGCCCAATGAAAAGCCGGATGGCGAAATACTATCGTCCGTACCTCCAACAGATATAACGTCAGCCCAAATTTGATATCCATCATTGGAGGTCATCGCGGCAAAGATGGAGTTTGTAAAAAACAAACCCAGCCCAAAGATAATTAAAATAAAAAATAGTGAAAAAAATCTTTTCATTTTACGGATATAAAATAAGCATCAGAATATAAATTCTTAACAATATTATACAATAATTCAAAGTATTGTTCAAAGATTTTTTTCACCCTAAACATCATAAAATAAGCATAACAAAAACCCCGCCGATTAGGCGGGGCTTATCAATAAAATTTTATTCTTCCTTATTTACGTTAAATCCGGTTCCTGCCGGAATAAGTCGTCCAATAATTATATTTTCTTTTAAGCCGGAAAGGTCATCTGTTTTGCCGGTAATAGCCGCGTTAATAAGGACCTTGGCTGTTTCCTGGAAGGAAGCAGCAGCCAACCAGCTTCTTGTAGATAATGACACCTTGGTAATACCCATCAATAATCGGTCAAATTCAATCGGCTTCTTGCCCTCTTTTTCCAGTTCCCTATTGGCGTTTATTACGTCAACATATTCAATAACTTCACCTGGCATCATGTCGCCATCTCCAGCGTCCTTGATATAAACCTTTGAGAACATCTGCCTGACAATTACTTCGCAATGCTTATCATTCAATTTTTGACCCTGAGAAGAATAAATATGCTGGATTTCTCTCATAATATACTTCTTTGTAAAATCTTCGCCTTTTAACTTATATAGCTGATGTAAATCTAAGCTTCCTTCTGTCAGCTGATCGCCGGCCTCAATAGTAGCGCCATCCTTAATTAAAACAGATTTGTTTGATGGAATGATATATTCTTTGACTGCCAACTCATCTCCAAGCACCACCACAGCTCCTTTTTCAACTTTAACCTTGCCTTCTACCGGACTAGTAAACTTCTCGCCGGATTCTTTACTTTCAAATAATAATTGTCCCGCGGTGACTTCGTCTCCATCTTTAACGTGAAGAATAATTTTCTTGGAACTTTCATTAAACGAGATCTTCTTCTCCACCTTGTCCATATAAGCGATCTGAATGATCTTGTCTTTGGATGAAGTTTTAATGGTACTCTTGCCGTCTGCTGAAATAATTTCTCTTTGACCTTCTTTAACTTTGACCTTACCTGATACATCTGCCATCAAGGCCTTGGCCTTTGGGGCTCTGGCTTCAAATAGTTCTTCAACACGAGGCAAACCTTGAGTAATATCACCTTCAGACGCTACACCACCAGTATGGAAAGTTCTCATAGTCAACTGTGTTCCAGGCTCACCAACAGACTGCGCGGCAATAATTCCGACAGCAACACCCAAGTTGACCAATTTATTAAATGCCAAATCATAACCGTAACATTTCTTACAAGTGCCTCTCAAATTTTTACATGTCAATACGGATCTGATATTTACTTTATCCATATCAACTGTAGCTAATTTTTCTGCAATTTCTTCTGTAACCAGTTCACCCTTTTTAACTATGACCTTGCCGGTTTTTGGATCAACAATATCATGAGCCATAAATCTGCCCAAAATTCTATTTACGACGCTTTCGCCCATCAATTCACTTTCGGCTCTGGTAATTGTAATTCCTTCTTCATCACCGCAATCGTCATTATGAACAACCATATCTTGAGCTACGTCCACAAGCCTTCTGGTCAAATAACCGGCTGAAGATGTTCTAAGGGCTGTATCAGTCAAACCTTTTCTAGCACCATGAGTTGAAATAAAGAATTCCAATACTTCAAAACCTTTTTTGAAGTTACCTTTTACCGGCAATTCGATAACATCATATGAAGGAGAAACCACGGGTCCTTTCATACCGATCATCTGGCTTAACTGACCCCAAGAACCTCTGGCTTGCGAGTCAATCATAGCTAAAATTGGATTTCCTTCAAGCAATGATCCTTTAACTTTGTTTAAAATTTTATTGTTAACGCCAAGCCATAGTTCAACGATTTTTTCATGACGTTCATCATCCGTCAATAAGCCCATTTGGTATTGCTGTTCAATAAGATCTAATTGCTTATTGCCTTCGGCAATTAACTCTTCTCTTCCTTCAACGCTCTTTAGATCGTCCATGCCAAACGATTGGGCTGAGTATGTCAAATATTTAAATCCGAGTCTCTTGATTCTGTCTAGCGTAGCCACTGTTTCTTCGGTTCCTAATTGATATAAAATTTCTTGAAGAACTTTTCCGAGTAATTTTTTGCCAACTCTTTCATTTATAAATCTAAAGCTAACTGGCAAGGCATCATTAAATAAAATCCTACCTAGCCCAGTTTCAATAATTGCCCCAGAACCCTTTGCTTGGGCGTGATCATATTTAACTTTTATTTTATCCTGCAATGTAATAAGTCCTTTTTCATTAGCTAATAAAGCCTCGTTAATGGAAGAATAAACTTTAACAGGTTTGTCTTCGTGTAATGTGGTTACATAATAACAACCCCAGATAATATCCTGTTGAGGGGTTACAACCGGCTGGCCATGGGCAGGCTTAAGTAAGTTCTTGCTTGATAACATTAAATTTTTAGCCTCATCTCTTGCTTGCTCGGACAATGGAATATGGACGGCCATTTGATCACCGTCAAAGTCAGCATTAAAAGCCGCGCAAACCAAAGGATGAATTTGCAAGGCCCTGCCCTCGATAAGTATTGGCTTGAAAGCTTGAATACCCAAACGATGCAAAGTAGGAGCACGATTTAACATAACGTAGGCGCCAGTCACACATTCTTCCAAAATATCCCAGACTTCTTCATGTCCTGCCTCTATATATCTGTTTGCGCTTCTAATATTATGAACCAAGCCTCTTTGTATTAATTTTGAAATAATAAACGGCTTAAACAATTCCAGAGCCATAATTTTTGGCAAACCGCATTGATCCAAATCCAAATTCGGTCCGACAACGATTACGCTTCTGCCTGAATAGTCAATTCTTTTACCTAATAAATTCTGTCTGAAACGTCCTTGCTTGCCTTTCAAAATATCAGCAATGCTCTTTAACATTCTCTTTTGACCTGTTGAAGCCACAACCGTTTTGCCATGTCTGGCGTTATTATCAATTAAAGCATCAACTGCCTCCTGAAGCATTCTTTTTTCATTTCTGGTAATAACTTCCGGAGCGCTCAAATCCAAAAGCTGTTTCAATCTATTATTTCGATTGATTACTCTTCTGTATAGATCATTTAAATCAGAGGTTGCAAATCTTCCGCCATCAAGAGGAACCATTGGCCTTAAATCAGGAGGAATAACCGGGATTACTGTTAAAATCATCCACTCCGGCCTGATACTATTTTTGATCAGTTGATTAAAAAACTTCAATCTTCTAACTAACTTTTCTTTTTTGGCTCCGGTTGCACCCTCGATCTGTTCGGTTAAGCCCTTGACTGTTTCTTCCATGTTAATTCTGACAAGAAGTTCCCTAACAGCTTCAGAACCGATTCCGGCCTCAAAAATATGGCCATATTTCATTGATAGTTCATGAAAATGGTGTTCAGAAATTATTTTTAAAGGCTTAATGTCTTTAAGTTCGTTTTCTGCAACCTGCATGGTAGCCTCTAATTCTTTTAACTTATCTTCTTTTTGTCTTGCCAAAACATCAATTGCTTTTTCTAATTCTTCGCCCTTAACTGACTCCTTAGCCTGCGCTTCTTTTTTCTCAAAATCAGATTCGATTTGCTTTCGAAATTGCTTATATTCCAATTTAATCTGATTCATAGCCTCAGTCTTAAGATCTTCATTGACGCTGGTAATTATAAAATCGGCAAAATAAATAACTTTTTCAAGCGACTGAACAGAAATATCCAAAGCTAAGCCAATCTTTGACGGAACGCCGCGCAAAAACCAAATATGGGAAACGGGAGTAGCTAAATCAATATGTCCCATTCGCTCACGTCTGACGATTGATCTTGTTACTTCAACTCCGCACTTATCACAAACAATGCCCTTGTATCTGATTTTTTTGTATTTACCGCAGTAACATTCCCAATCCTTGATAGGACCAAAAATTCTTTCGCAAAATAAACCATCCTTCTCAGGTTTCTGAGTTCTATAATTAATTGTCTCGGGCCTTGTGACTTCGCCATGGGACCAGCCATGAATATCATCGGGCGAAGCTAACCTTAGCCTTATAGAATCAAAATAATTGAAATCTTTTTCGGTCGGCATATTTTTATCTAAGATGAGATTTTACGTTTTCTGTAAAAATCCCAATATAATTAATTATCGTTATTTTCTGCGTCCGGTGTCGGTCTTTCTTCTGCAGTTTCGCCAATAACCCTATCTCCCTGGAGTAATTCGACGTTAAGAGCTAAGCCTTTGAGCTCCCTGACAAGAACGTTAAAGCTCTCCGGAATATACAAATTTGTTATTGGTTCACCCTTAATGATTGATTCGTATGCTTTTGATCTACCTAAGACGTCATCCGACTTAATCGTTAAAATCTCTTGCAAGGTATGCGCGGCACCATAGGCTTCAAGCGCCCAGACTTCCATTTCACCAAATCTTTGTCCGCCAAACTGAGCTTTACCGCCAAGTGGTTGTTGAGTAATAAGCGAGTATGGACCGATTGATCTGGCGTGGATCTTATCCTCAACTAAATGATTTAGCTTAAGCATATAAATGTAACCAACTGTACTCTTGTGGTCAAAAGCTTCTCCGGTTCTGCCATCATATAACTGAATTCTGCCATCCGGACTAAATCCGGCTCTTTCCAATTCATTTCTAATGATTGTTTCCGGAACACCATCAAAAACAGGGGTAGCGACATTATAACCCAAGGCTTTAGCGGCTAATCCTAAGTGAGTTTCCAAAATTTGTCCCAAGTTCATACGAGACACAACACCCAGAGGACTCAAGATAATATCAACCGGAGTACCATCGACTAAATGAGGCATATCTTCAACATGGACAACCCTTGAAATAACACCTTTGTTTCCATGACGTCCGGCCATTTTATCACCGACCTGGATTTTTCTAAGCGAGGCAACAGTAACCTGAATCATCTTGATCATTCCGGCAGGCAACTTATCGCCATTTTCTCTTGAGAAAATTTTAATATCAATAACCTTGCCCGATGAACCATGTTCCAAATATAATGATGAATCCCGTACATCTCTTGCTTTCTCGCCAAAGATTGCTCTCAGTAATTTTTCTTCAGCTGATAATTCAGTCTCTCCTTTGGGAGTGATTTTACCGCATAAAATATCACCAGATTTAACATTAGCACCAATTCTGACAACACCTTCTTCATCCAAATCTTTTAATTTTTCTTCGCTGACATTTGGGATGTCTGAAGTAACGACTTCAGGACCAAGCTTTGTCTCACGAACCTCACAAACATAGTTTTCAATATGGATGGAAGAATATCTATCTTTTTGAACTAATCTTTCTGACAAAATAATAGCATCTTCATAGTTATATCCTTGCCAAGGCATGAAAGCAACAAGAATGTTTTGGCCCAAAGCCAACTCGCCATGATCTGTGGAAGGACCATCTGCCAAAACTTCTCCCTTTTGAACTTCTTGTCCTTTTCTAATAATCGGCTTCTGATTTATACAAGTTGAAGCATTTGATCTGGTAAACTTGTTTAATCTGTATGTATCAATTTTATTATTAACATTTAGAATTTCAATCTTATCTCCGCTAAGGCCAATGACTTTTCCTTTTTCCTTTGCCAATATGACGTGGCCGGAATCTCTAGCCGCCTTAGCTTCAACGCCAGTACCAACCAAAGGAGCCTGCGGCCTAATAACTGATACTGCTTGCCTTTGCATGTTTGTTCCCATAAGGGCACGAACAGCATCATCATGCTCTAAAAATGGAATAAGAGATGTGGCAACTGAAACAATTTGGTTTGGAGCCACATCCATATAATCAACATGTTCAATGCCGGTGATTGTAGGATTAAGCTTGACTCTAGCCTGAATTTTTTCTTCTAAGAAATATCCATTTTCATCAATTCCTGTCGTAAAAGGAGTGGTTGTTGATCTGCTTTCTTCAAAAGCGTCCAAGTAGACGATTTCTCCGCTAACTCTTGGCTTGCCACTCTTATCTTTTTCAATTTTGTAATATGGAGTTTCAATAAAACCAAAATCATTAACTCTGGCATAAGTTGATAAATGGCCGATAAGGCCGATGTTTGGTCCTTCAGGAGTTGCAATAGGGCAAATTCTGCCATAGTGAGTCTGATGCACATCACGAACTTCAAATCCAGCTCTTTCCCTTGATAGACCGCCAGGACCCATAGCAGATAGTCTTCTCTTGTGCTCCAGCTCTGCCAAAGGATTTACCTGATCCATAAATTGAGATAGCTGCGAAGACATGAAAAATTCTTTAACAACGGAAATAACCGGTCTGGCATTGATAAGTTTTCCAGGGGTCAAACTGGCAACATCTAAAGTGCTCATTCTGTCTTTAATAATTCTTTCCATTCTGGCCAATCCGATTCTAAATTTGTTCTGTACTAATTCACCTGCGGCTCTGATTCTTCTGTTGCCCAAATGATCAATATCATCGGAAGGCTCCTGAGTATTATTCAATCTAATAATTTCTTTTAAAATATTTACAATGTCTTCTCTAAGCAAAACTCTGTTTTCTTTACTAATAGAAAGACTCTGGCCAAATCTTTGGTTCATCTTGTATCTTCCGACAGCGCCAAAATCATATCTGGAAAAATTGAAAAACATATTGTCAATCAATTGCTTGGCATTGTCCGGAGTGGCTAAGTCGCCCGGCCTGATTCTTTTGTAAACCTCAATAAGACCCTCTGATTCATTTCTAGAGGCGTCTTTTTTAATGGTTGCTTCAATATAAGGAGATTCCGGATTTCCTTCGGTATCTTTAAATAATTCTAAAATTTGTTCATCAGTTGAAAAACCAAAAGCTCTCAATAAACCAGTAGCCGCAATTTTTCTTTTTCGATCTATTTTTACCCAAATGACTTTATTGCCGTCTGTTTCAAATTCCAACCATGATCCTCGGTTTGGAATTATTTTAGCTCCATATAATCTTCTGTCTGTCCCCTCTTGGCTGGAAAAAAATATACCAGCAGATCTGATAAGCTGGGATACTATTACTCTCTCAATACCATTTATAATAAAAGTTCCTCTTTCAGTCATTAAAGGAAAATCACCAAGATAGATTTCTTGCTCCATGCTCTGGTCGCTCTTCTTGTTCATCAATTTTACATTGACCCTAAGCGGCGCTTCATAGCTGATATTCTTTTCTTTGCTGGCAACTTCATCAAATTTTGCCTCATCCAAATAATAATCGCCAAAATAAATTTCCAAATCACGTCCGATAAAATCTGTTATTGGAGAGATTTCTTCAAACAATTCCTTAAGTCCGATATCCCAAAACCACTGATATGATCTTTTTTGCAACTCGATCAAATCAGGGAGTTCCGGAGATTTCCTTTTTGAGTTAGCAAAGCTAATTCTTTCTTTGTTTTTTATTTGTTGAGACATAAAAAAACTCCCCATTTCTGCTCATTCCCGATAGTTTTTTGGAATTTTCGGGATTGGAAATGAGTTTATTAATTAGTTAAATTTGCTCTAAATTGGATACCCACTATAATTTGCTTTATTTAATTCCGCCTTATTCGAATAACGGAATTACAATATTGAATAGATTAATATTAACAGGAACCTAAAAATAAGTCAATACTTGATTGAACTAAAATATTTAAAAAGTCAAATCTAATTAACTTTTATTTAATTTTAGATGATAATTTTCTTATTTGAATTAGAAAATTGATATTTTATTGGGAAAAATTATCCACCGTTTGTACAAACCTTATCCACAAATAATCAACCTATTTTTGTTTTGCCTCAATTTCTTGATAATCCTTATTATCTTTCCAGTGTTTCCACTTGCCTGCATATTCCTTCTCCCAAATAGGATCTGTTAATTCGTGGTATTCCTTAGAATACTGGTCTAAAGAGGCGCAGATCTCTGGATTTCTTACAGTTTCATAGCTGGCATTATATGAAGGCTTTGCGCCGTATTTTTCAACAGCATCCCTAAGAGCCTGAGGGTTATCAATGACCGCGCAAGGAGTTAAGAGGTTTTTGTTATCGCAATAAGGTTGAGCTTCTCTAATTGCCTTAAAGAATGGAGACTGGATTACATCAATAAGCTTTTTGCCTTTAATATTATCAACTGAAAATTGGCAGAAGACGCAAGGCTCAACATCACCATTGCAGTTGATATGGAAATAGCCTCCAGGCCTGGCTCCAGCCATACATCCACCAACAAATGGGCCATCATTCCAGAAATCACCAATAAATATCGGCCTTGTATCTCTAAATTCGAGCACTCTCTGCCTTAATTTGTTCCTTTGTTCTGGAGTAGACATCAAACTTGTGTCAGGATTTCTGCCTACAGGTGCATATTGGAAGTACCAGCCAATCATTGCGCCTTTTTCAATCATTTTATCAATGAATTTATCTGACATTAAAATTTCTGAATTTAATCTAGTAGGAGTAGCGGAAAAACCGAATGGAACGCCGGCTTCTTTTAAATTATCCATAGCATCCATGACTTTTTGATACATGCCTGGACCACGTCTTTTTTCTGTCTCTTCTTCAAATCCCTCAATTGATATTGCGGGAAGAGCATTTCCAACCTTGGCTAGCTTTTTGACGACTTCTTTCGTAATTAAAGTGCCATTAGTATAAATTTGAAAATACATATCATTATGATCCTCAAGCATTCTAAATAAATGAGGCCACATAAATGGTTCTCCTCCGGATATGGTAATAAAATATATTCCTAATTCTTTTGCTTCTTTTAATACTCTGTCAACTTCTTCATATGGTAAGCCTTCTTCCATTTTGTATTCACTGGCGTAACAACCGACGCATTCAAGATTGCATTTAGCGCTTGGGCTGATTACAAATAAAAATGGCAAGCCAAAACCCAATTTTTTAGCCATTTTCCTCTGCTTTTCATGGCCAATAATTCCGGCGTTGATAAAAAAGTTCTCAACAAACTTGTCTCTACAGTTTTTTGATAATTTTTTGAGAATTCCCTGAGCCATCTGTACCGTCGGATGATTATCATTGATCAATTTTTTCATGCCTTCAGCCATGGCTTTTATGGAATCCTCGTGGATGAACGATTTTTCAGCAAAATTTATCAACCTGACCAAATTTTTATTGGAGAGATTGCTAATTGTATTAATGCTTCTTTTGAGCACCCATTTTTTTATTGACTGCACCATAAGGGCGTTAATTTATTAGTAATTTATTATTAAGACCATAATATAATAAATTTAAATAACATACAATATTATTTACCTAATTTTGCCAGCAAGTTATGCACAACCTTGCGCTCATCCCAAGGAATCTTTTTTCCATTAGCCACACAAATAGCCTGCTCACAGCCCTTACCTGTCAAAAATACCAAATCTCCCGGTTGAGCTAAAAACAAGGCTTTTTCAATGGCTTTTTCTCTGTCTTCTATCTTAAATAAATTTTGGCCTAAAACCATGCCTCCCGATATGGCCCCCTGAGCCACTTGCTCAATTATAACAGCAGGATCATCATCATATGGGTCTTCATTAGTAATGATGGCTATTTGGGCATTTCTGGCCACCATGGAGCCTAAAATGGGCCTTCTGGCTATATCCCTACCGCCTCCACAAGAGCCTAGGACATGGATTATCCTTCCTGGAGCCATATTATGGTTTTTGATGGTTCCATAGCTCTGGCCAAGGCTTTCCGGCTCCGGCGCGTAATCGACAATTATTTTAAAATCAGTGTTCGGCGCAAAATTCTTGCTTTCAATTAATTCCATCCGGCCTGGCATTTCTGTAATTTTTTCCAAGGCTGATTTACAGACTTCTAAATTTATATTTTGGCTTGAAGCGACAGCGATAGCCGAGAGAGAATTATAGACATTGAACTTGCCATATAATTTAAGGCTGATCTGTTTTTGGTCTATTTCAAAAGTTATTCCATTTGAATTATAAATTAAATTTTTGGCATTTAAATTTGCGTCTGGATTATCTATGCCAAAAGCTATTTTCTTTTCAATCTTAAAATTCAAAAAGCTTTGGGCGCTATCATCGTCGATATTGACAGCCATCGCCTTTTCAATTTTTTTACCGTCAATAATCTTAACCGGATCGTTTTGTAGTTTTTCAAACAGCTTCAATTTAGCTTTCTTATAATTATCAAAACCACCATGAGCCTCAATGTGTTCCGGAGTTAAATTCGTAAAAACTACAACATCATAATGAATTCCTATGTGCCTGAATTGGACTACTCCCTGTGACGAAGTTTCAATAATTGCATATTTACATCCGGCTTTGACCATTTGGGCCATCATTTTCTGCAAAGCAAAACGGCCAGGCATTGTCATTTTAGTATTGTTAAGCCATTCCTTTTCAGCAATTTTAAAAACCGCCGTTGATGTGATGCCGGTTTTGTATCCGGCCTCTTCTAGGACATTTGAGATTAACTTACAGGTCGTAGTTTTGCCGTTAGTGCCGGTTACGCCTATTACTATTAACTTTTCCGACGGTTTGCCATAAATTTGATTTGCCAAAACCGCCAAAGACTTATGGTAAAATACCAGCCATTTTTGAGGTATAAATTTTTTTATTAAAGATTTCATCTTATTAAATTTTTTAAATTTTATCCGCTACCGACTTACTCGTTACTATATTATCATTTGCGTTAATTTTATACAATTGCCCAAATTCTTGCTGGCTTGTATAATAATTGATATGCAATATCTACATCAAATAGTAAGCAGCCTCGGCCATTTTGCAATTACTGTTATTTCCTTCCTTGGGTATTTTGGTATTTTTATTTTAATGGTGATGGAAAGCATGATTATCCCGATTCCCTCCGAAGCGATTTTGCCTTTCGGCGGCTTTCTAGTTGAATCTGGTGATTTTAATTTTTGGCTTGTATTACTTGCGGCTACTTTTGGCAGTCTTATTGGCTCTTTAATTTCATATTATATTGGTTACTATGGCGGAAATGCCATAATCAAAAAATGGGGCAAATATCTTTTGCTTGATGAAGATGATTTAGCGAAGACTGAAAGCTGGTTTAGCAAACGCGGAGAGCTCACAATTTTTATTGGCAGATTTATACCAGTTGTCAGGCATCTGATATCCATTCCCGCCGGCATAGGAAAAATGGATTTAAAAAGATTTTGCATTTATACATTTATTGGCGCTGGAATTTGGAATGGTATTTTGATTTATATTGGAATGATTTTGGGCCAGCACTGGGAAGAGTTAAGAGGCAAAACTGAATATATATCAATTGCCGTTGCTGTTTTACTTGTCGTTGGGATTATTTGGTTTGTTTTGAGACATTTAAATAAAAGGAAAAAATAATAACGACTACGGCAATAAAAAAGAAAGGCCCTATTAGTGGTCTTTCTTTTTTGCTTATTTATTACGCAGCAATATTTCCGACTCCTTCTTCAATTTGCGCTAAGCGCGCACGGAGGTCATTTGCAAGAGTAATGGCGGTTTCTGTAGCCCGTTTTCCATCTTTATTACGTTCAAAAACATCATCAAAACCCAATATTTTTCTCAGGAAAGAAAAGGATAATTCTTTAAAGTTTTCTTTATTAGATGGAACCACTTCCCTAGATAGGCCCAAATCTTCATCAAATTCTTCAATTGCTTGTGATAACTCCTTTCGTGGAAAGACTGCCATAACGTCTCCCCGCAAAATTCCATCATAACTTTTCTTGAGTTTTATTTCGCGATGGTTACTTGCATCTATAGATTGAGGCTCGGCAACTAACCTAGTTTCATCTGGAGAAAAACCCTCTCGGATCATTTTTCTTTGCCCGGGATCAACATAATCACAATCTACTGCAGTACCAAATGCCTTCCTTAGGGCGTCTGCCTTCCTTTGCGCATATTGCTTCTGTTTATCTGTTTTTTCATCCCAGCCTTCAGCCAAATCCTTAACCAAATCCGATTTTATTCTTTCTTTGGCAAATAATTTTCTATTTGCTTCCTGAACTACGGCCTCCTGATCGGGCGTCAAATTGCCAAACTCATAACCATCATCAATAAGAAAACTTTCCAATGAGTTATAGCTTCCTGCTCCCGAAAAAGGGTCCTCAATTTCATTCCTACGGTAATTCCTATCAAACACCAACTTTTTACCTTCTCTTGAGTAAGCTATTCCATAACCATGATCTTCGCAGGAAGTTTGAAGAACTTTTCCTTCCAGACCCAACTGCCTTTCTCCCTGAGTCATCGGTACCTCCGTGAAAAATTCTCTAAAGGTCTCCCAGGCCTGCTTCTTCATTTTTTCACGAAATTCATCTTTTTCGTCTTCACCCAATTCTCCCCCCGTTTGTTCCAAGCGTTTCTTATACTTAGCGCGAGTGCTTTGAAGTTTTTGTTGGGCACTTCTACCTGTTTGTTCAGCATCCTCAACTGCCTCAGCAGTTAATTCCTGCGTGGTTGACTTTGGAGCCTCAGCCCTACGCAAAAAAGTTGGGAATTTCATAATTTAAAATATTAATTTATAGAGTAATCCTAACAAGGCCAATTTATTATGTCAATTTAAATATTTACTTCTGTCCCAAAATCTTCAAAGCCTCTCTGACTTTAACACCGACATCTTCACTGGCACAAGCGGACAAAGCTTCTTTTGCCTGCGCCGGTTGATACCCGAGTCCAATCAAGGCCTCAAGCGCATCACCAAAACCAGAACTCCAACTTGAATCACTGCCATCAACTCCGCCAAGCTTATCTTTTAATCCGATTACAATTTTTTCTGCGGTCTTCGCACCTAGTCCAGATACCTTGCTTAAAATTTCATGATTGCCTGTTTGCACTGCCTTGGTGAGGTCTTCAATTTTTGCTTTCCGCAAAATATCCATCGCGCTTCGTGGACCGATTCCAGAAATCGTATTTAACAATTCGAAAAAATTCAATTCTTCTTGTGATGAGAAGCCATATAGATCTAAAACCGTTTCGGCAACTTGGGTATAGGTAAAAATTTCCATCTCCACATCCGGTTTGGCGCCGACCAAAATCTTATCCAGCACAAAAACTTTATAGCCCACGCCATTTACATCCAAAATAATAAAATTATCTTTTTTCAAAAGATTAGATTTATAAATTATTTTTCCTCGGAGATATGAAATCATATTTTTATTTAATCCTTTTAGAAAAAACAGGGCCGAGAGTCAAATCGTCACCGTAATTAACGGCTTCATTTATACCAAGCAACTTGGCAACTTGGACAGTGGTGGCGCTGCCTTCTGTTGATTTACCAATTAAATTCATAAAACCATTAATTCCGCTAGCCTGCTCTATTTCTTGATTAGTAAATTTTTGTCCCGCAGAAGAAGAGGATACAATTCCGGCTAAACGTTGCCTTATTGTTCTATCATTTTGTCCTGCTTGACCTTGAGCCGAGACTTCCAAAAATGTTTGATCGGGCGCAGCCTCTGCAAGCAATCCCAATGTTTTTCTGATAACATTAAATCCCGGAATGGCAAACTTTCCAGCATAACGAGGATCAACTTTTGTCCAAGATGGAGAGATTATAAACTCAGGCATACTTCTTTCACTTCCGACGACATCCGATAAATCAAAGTGATCCCTAACGACCACGCCATCTGAAACTTTTTCCCAATAACGTTCTTTTTCTACCCATCGTCTTGGAGCTATTGTAAATGTCATTATTCCCACTGGAATTTTTTCTGCGCCAGCCATGTCAAATAAAGCAAAGGCTTGGCTTCTTAATTTATCAGGATCAAAATCCAAACCGTCAAAAACCGACGCAGATTCTTCGTCGCCTTCTTTTTTTGATCGATAATCCAAGCCTAATTTGGAATTTTTTATTAGATCAAAAGTTTCTTCATTATCAACCGGCACCATCTCAATGCCATCACCAAAATTAACTGCTCTTATCATTTCAATGATTTGAGCAGAGATGGACTTTCGATCAATTCCTTCTGCCGATCCTTCCTTAAGCATATTTTAAAATATTTTTTTCCTTAATAATCCCCAATCAGTTTTATATTTTTCCGGCAATTTGAAACTATAAATATTTTCCGTTCCGCCATGGACTTCTTCCAAAACATTGCCATTTTTATCGGTGAATTCTTTGATTTGTATTTTATAACAATCATCGGGTGTTAGCAACTCAACTTCTTCTTTAATATTTATCATATTATGAGGTTTGAAATAAGCAACACCTTTTTTCATTTCCAATAATTCGCCTACAAACTGCCAATCGCTTTTCAATTTTGAAGTTGTAAATTCTTGCCGATCAATTCCTTCATCTCCTTTGAAAAATCCAGTCGTATAGCCCCGATTATCTATTTTAAATAATTCTTGTTTGATTGACTTCAGATTTTCACTCTGAACTCTATCTTTTTTCGAGGAGATTCCAGCTTTCGCTGTAATGACAGTAGCTAAGTCAATCGCTTGCCGATAGGCACGAGTTGCTGTTGCCACATAATAATGACTTTTTGTTCGGCCCTCTATTTTAAATGAAATAACTCCAGCTTTTACTAATTCCTGCAGATGATCAATCAAGCATAAATCTTTAGAATTCAAAATATAAATTCCTTTGCCATCTTCTTCTAATGGTATCATCTGCCCTTTTCTCAGTGGCTCTTCCATATATAATTTATATTCCCATCTGCAAGGCTGAGTGCAACTTCCTTCATTTGCACTGCGATTATTTAGCCATGATGACAGATAACATCTTCCGGAATAACTCATGCACATTGCGCCATGGACAAAAACTTCCAACTCAATTTTCGGCAATTGCTTATGGATTTCTTTTATATCATCCAAGCTCGCTTCACGGCCTAAAATAATCCTTTTGACTCCATTTTTCTGCCAGAATTTTACCGCTTCATAATTTAAAGTATTAGCTTGAGTGGAAAGATGGATGGCAACTTTAGGCAAATATTTTTTAACCAATAAAAGAATTCCTGGATCGGATAAAATTATTGCATCCGGCGATGTGGCTTTTATTTTTTTCAAAAAATCCGGCAATTTTTTTATATGGGAATTATGGTCAAAAACATTAATAGTCAAATAAACTTTCTTTTTTAATTTATGCGCATACTCAATTCCCTGTTTTAAAGATTTAACATCAAAGCCGGTTTTTGCCCGCAGAGAAAAATCCGGCAAACCCAAATAAACAGCATCCGCGCCATAAGCGAAAGCATATTTTAGTTTTTGTAAATCACCGGCCGGCGAAAGTAGTTCAAATTTAGCTTTATTTGACATTGTTTTATATTTACAGTATAATACATCTCCGTGTCAATGGGTTATTCTAAACATCACAGAAACAAAAAGGGAAGATCATGACCAGAGAACCATTAAGCAATGGCCTTGGAGCCGCCGCTGCCTCAATACGTGAGGCGGAATTGGAGCCAGGACCAAAAGGTCACGATTTGGCTAGGCGCATAGAGGTCACCAAGCCAAAGACTTTCTTTCCGCTGACCCCAACCACATTGAGGGACACCAATCCTCAGACGCAGGAATAAGCACCTACCAAACACATCGCACACCGCCCCCCCACGCTCGAGTAAGGACCCCGCCTACTCGAGCATTTTTTATTTTCTATTTTTATTCTTTACTGCAGTAGCTTTCTTTTTTGCCAAAGATCCCTTTTCTTTAAATCTTTTTACCCTTATCAATCCTGAGAAGGCTTCAACTTCCAAACCCTTATTTTCTAATTCATCTAAAAAATGATTTACGCCAAGGGAATCTGAAGACATATGTCCTGCGATTACCACATTTACAAAATTCCTTTGCGCTTCCCTTTTATGTTCTTCACTCATGTGCATGCCAATAATTGTTCCAATTCCTACTTGTGACATTTTTTCATAAAGTTCTTTGTGATTTGATGTTCCGCCTGCAATTTCCGTCATGGCAATTCTTCCCACTCTCGAATCTTCACTGCCGACAAAAATCTTTGGTCCATTTTTTCTTCTGACAGCCTCTTGGTATTCCGGAACGGTTTTTAAGGCATCAATAATTTCGCCAACGGTTTCCGGATTGGCTTTTTTAATTAAATTTTTTAAAAAAGAAGCTGCCATATTGTCTGCTGGAGTATGGACGCACATAAAGTTAATATCCAAAAGCCTGGCGGCATCAACACTTCTAAAGTGATTTATCGGGGACAAACCTCTGGCAACTTCAGAAATTCTTTCTTTTGTTAATTGTTCTGCAATATTAATTGGTACGCCTTCTTGAGCCAACACTTCAGCTTGCAAATGCATCACTTCTCCCAAATCTGCAAGCGCAACGCCTTCTGGATGATGGGCAATGACAGTATCATAGCCAAGCATTTTTGCCAATATTAATTCCTGAACATCAACATCAATGCCAGCTAAAATCTTTTTAACAGGCCTTCCATTATCAAACAAAATTCTAGTGTCGGTATATGGATTTGTTAATCTTTCCTTATCAAATTCCTCTTTTTGTTTTTGACTTAAATCATTAAACTTTTTATTCTTTTTTTCCAAATGCTTCAGTACTTTTTCCTTACCTCTTAGATCATGATCTATTCCTAATTTAATAGCCAAATTATAAATATCTTTAAGATTCATTATATTTTTTTATTAATTATCTATCTATGTTTCCATTTTTAATCGTTCTTGTCAATGCCAATTCTATCTAGTGTTCTTTGGAAGTGAAGCATTAATTTTTGAAGAAACTTTAGCGATTGCCCAGGCGATGACTACTATTAAAATAATATAGATCAGGGTCGCCAACCATGCTGGCGTATAATTATACAAGAAATTATAACGGTAAAAAATCGGCCAATGAATCAGATAAATTTCATAAGAAATAAAACCCAGGAAGGCTAAAATTTTAAAATCATTTTTTTTAATTATAAAAATGAAAATGAATGCAAACATAGTAATCAAACTTACTAGTTGTTCCAAATAAATCCCTCTGCCGACATACGAATTAATGGCAAAATAAACAAATACAACTGCCAAAATTAACACTGAAACCAATCTCCAAACAAAAGGCTTAGACCTTATACTTGTTAAAAGTTTTTCAGTTACTGTTTTAATTTTAAACATTCCTAAAAGTTTTTTGGCAACCGGATTTTTAAAAGAATTAAGCCACATGGAAAAATTTTCATTATTTTCATTTTCGAAAAAATATGGCCGCCTAAATAACGAAGCAAAAAATATTCCCAAAGGAAAAGCTAAAAGATGTAACTTGTAAAAAAATGATACATTAGGACTGACTGGCAAGGTAAAATTAACTGCGATCAGTCCAGCAATAAAAATCAGCAAAGCAGAAACTTTTGGCCTTTCTTTAAAAAATAAAAATGGAAAAACAAGATAATAAAACAGGATTAAAGTAATAAACCACAAAGGCGAATTAAAATCTTTAAATAAATCATTCGTAGGATAATAGCCGAAAATATATTTAATCAAATCTTGCCATGGCCAATTAATATTTAAAAATATTTTATCAATTATCACAAATCCGGCAATAACTATCCATAAAGGAATAAATATTTTAATAATTCTTTTTAGATAAAAACTCAATGGCGATAATTTTTTCTTCATCGACGACATGGCCAAGCCATATCCGGAAAGGAATAAAAATAAGTTTACTCCCACTCCTGCTAAAATTGAAAATGGATATAAAAACCTCGTATCAGTAAACATAAAATATCCGAGATGGGCAAATATCACCATAAATATGGCGACACCCTTAAGCTCATTAGTCAAAGAAATTGGAAAAAGCGATTCATTCTTGCTTTTTTTAAAAAAGATAAAAATTGCGGCAAAAAATATTACCGCAAAAATTATTGTTTGCTGGACTGGATTATTAACGAATATTTGCATAAAATTTATCTGTCCATAATGAATAACCTGCACATGACGGATGGAAAAGATCTGCGCTATAAAAATCTTTTAAATCTTTTGATCCTAACTTATTTACTTGATATACATCAAAGCATTTTAAATCATTCTGTTTACATGTTTTATCTATCACCTTATTATACTGCAATGTTTTGACGGCGAAATACCAGTTATATGGCCACCATAATAATTTTGACGAACCAAGATATGGTATATTTACAACAATAATTTCGGCATTTGATTGCTTAAGGCGCGCAATTGTTTCGTTTAGATTTTTTTGAAATTTTCTACTTGAAACAAAGTTATGAATATCATTAGTTCCGATAAATAATGTAACAATATCTGGACTAACGAGTGGCCTTGGAATTGAACCAATTTGATCAAAAAGATCAGCAGATTGAGCACCTGGTTTGCTCACATTAACAAGTATAATATTTTGCTTTTTTTCTTTTGATAAACTTTCTGCAAATTGATATGGAAAAGAAAGTTTATAATCATCACAACCTACGCCAGAAGAAAGACTATCTCCAAGCACAACATAGGTTAATGTAGAGGTTGATTCACTATTATCAATACGATAGATATTACTTATATTTGGATTTATCATCGCATTATCGCCCAAATAAGAATAAAAATGAGCGTAAGAACGATTCAAATAAATCCCGAATACAATAATAACTAGTATAGATAAAATTATAATTAATCCTTTTTTCATTTAAATTTTATTTATTTGGAATTTTATCGATTCGCCATTGATATTTATATCTGGTGAGTCTAAATCAATTTTAACAAATTTTTCGGTAATAGTATTTTTTTTCAATTCCAAAATATATTTTTCATTTGCAAAAATTACATTTAAAACTTCACTTTCGCTTTGCCACTCTACTGAGATATTATCTTCAATACTAAGTCCTTGTTTTTTCCTCAAGTCGTTTATGGTTCTGATAATCTCTCTAACCATACCTTCTTGCCTTAATTCTTCAGTAATTTCAATATCAAGTTCAACTTTTGGTTCGCCTTTTTCAAAAACGACTTCTTTGACGTTAACTTCATCGGCAATTATTTTTGCAAACTCTTCTGATAAACTAAATCCATAAACGGTAATTTTTGATAACGGCTGACGGATTTTAATTCCTTTCTCAGCTCTTGCTGCCAATCCCATTTCAACTATTTTTTGTGCTTCATCCATTTGTGAAATTACTTTCTGGTTAATTAATGCGTCTTGATTTTCCGGCCATTTATCTAAATGCACAGACTCCTCATACCCATGAATCTGCTTATACACATAATCTGCCATAAATGGAATAAATGGCGCCATCACCTTAGACAATTCCAAAAGTACACCATGAAATGTCTGCAAAGCCTCTTTTTTATCTTCTTCGTCTTCACCCTTAAATCTATCTCTGGATCGTCTTAACCACCAGGTAGAAAATTCATCAATAAATTCCTGAATCGGCCTGACTGATCTTGGTAAATCATAGGCGTCCATTTGTTTTGTCACCTCCCTAATTAATATGAATAATTTAGACACCAACCAAATATCAAGACTATTCTCTTTTTTAGATAGTAAATAATTAGGAGTAAGCTTAAATAACTCAATATCCTCATACAACTTATAAAAATTCAAAATATTATTTGTCAGCATGATGACTTTCTGCATTGCTTCCTTTACTCCAGCCTCGGAAAAGTTCATATTTTCGGCCGATACCACCGGAGAAGAAAGCAAATAATATCTAAGCGCATCAGCGCCGTATTTTTCCATGACAATTTCCGGCTCCGGATAGTTTTTAAGCTTTTTAGCCATCTTTTTTCCATCCTCAGCCAGAACAATTCCATTTACAATAACATTAGAAAAGGTCCGGCTACCCTTAATTGCAGATGAAATGACATGCAAATAATAAAACCAAGCTCTTGTCTGATCAACCCCCTCAGCAATAAATTCTGCCGGAAAACTTTTATCAAATTTCTCTTTATTTTCAAATGGATAATGATTCTGTGCATACGGCATTGATCCACTATCGAACCAAGTATCCAAAACATCTGGAATTCTTGTCATTTTTCCATGGCATTTTTTGCATTTTAACTGAACTTTATCCATAAAATCCTTATGCAAATCAAAAGTTATTTCATTAAGCTCAACCAATTCTGCCTTATCAACCATTTCAAATTTTTCAAATATTTCATAACCCTGACAACCTGACAATATACCTTTTAAAACCCGTAAAGGATCGCCGTGAGAAACAATTAAAATATTTTTGCCTTCATATTTTTCATTTAAATCTTTCCATAAATCCTGAAGTCTTGCTGATTCTTCACTCAAGCCTTCCCCGCCAACTGGAACATAAGAATCGCGTCGCCACTTCAATTGCATTTCTTTAGCCTCTTTAGATTCTTCTGATTTACCTTGCCAGTCTCCATAGTTGGTCTCATTTAAACGTGCATCAAAAATTATTTCCAAACCCAAATTATTCGCCACAATTTCTGCAGTTTGCTTAGCCCTGAAAATATTTGATGAAATTATTAAATCAATTTTTAATTTTTTAATTGCCAAAACTATTTTCTCAACATCACTAATTCCTTTCTTAGTCAGTTCGAGTTTATGTTTTTCTGAAAAATCAAAAATATCATTCACATTTTTTTCTGATTCTCCATGACGCAAACCAAATATCTTATTTTTAATAATTTTTAATTTATCTAATTCGGCAACCGATCCCAAGACTTCCATGTGTCCGCAATCGCACTTCCAAATCGGCATAACTGATGCCCAAAATCTTTGCCTGGAGATTGACCAATCCCTTGCGCCTTCGAGCCACTTGCCAAATCTACCTTCTTTTATATGACTTGGTGACCAATTAATATCTTTAGCAAGTTTTAATGCTTTTTCCTTAACGTCTGTAACTTTTACAAACCAGGATGATGTTGAATAATTTAAAAGTGGAGTATCACATCTCCAGCAATGAGGATATGAGTGGACATATTCTTCCGTATTCCAAACTAAACTCTTCTTTTCCATGTCTGCAATAAATTGTTTTTCGGCTTTTTCTACATACATGCCGGCATAATCCTTAGCGATTTCTGCTAGATGACCATTCATCATAACATCCATAACAACCGGCAAACCTTGCTTCTGAGTCATCTGCAAATCAATTTCACCATACGATCCATTAATTGTTACAATACCGGTTCCTTCGCTTGCCTCGACATAATCACCGGCGAAAACATGGTAAACATTTTTATTATTTTTAACTTCGGGCAATTCTTTATAAAAATCAACCAGATGTTCATATTCCAAGCCAACCAATTTACTGCCTTTAAATTCTTCTACAATTTTATAATCGCCCTTGCCTTCCATTATTTTTTCCAGTCTGTCTTTAATAAATATTACAAATTCATCACCGACATTAACCTTTACATAGTTAAAATCAACGCCGACAGCCAAACCCATTGTGCTAAGAGTTGACCAGGGCACTGTAGTCCATGACAGTAAATAGGTATTATCTTGGCCCTTGACCTTAAATTTCCAAGTCGAAGTTAAGTCCTTAATGTCTTTATATCCTTCGCTCACTTCCATTTGTGATAAAGTCGTTTCGCATCTTGGACAAATATGCATTGATTTATAACCCTCATAAATCAAACCTTTATTATATAGTTCTTTAAATACCCACCAAACACTTTCCATATATGACAAATCCATTGTTTTATAGGGATTTTCCATGTCAGCCCATCTTCCAAATCTTGGGATAGTCTTTTTCCAAGCATCCACATATTCCAAAACTTTTGATCTACAAAATGCATTAAATTTTTCAATGCCATATTCTTCAATATCTTTTTTGCTTTTAAAGCCTAGCGCTTTTTCAGCAATATTTTCAATCGGCAATCCATGACAATCCCAGCCCCATTTTCTCTCCACATAATTTCCTTTCATTGTCTGATATCTGGGAATAACATCTTTCATTACGCTGGCGACTAAGTGGCCATAGTGCGTAGTACCTGTAGCAAAAGGCGGGCCATCATAAAAATTATAAACCGGGCCATTTTTTGTGGCTTCTAAAGTTTTTTCAAAAATCTTGTTGTCCTTCCAAAAGTTTTGTATTTCTATCTCCCTTTCGGAAATTATGTTTTTCTTTTCTTCAGACATATATGTATTCAATTTTTAAATTTTTAATTTATAATTTTTAAATAAATCTTAATTATTAATTTTACAAACTCTACTGATTTTAGAAAATATTAGAGTTAACTCGTGCGCCTCTTTCCATAATATCCTGAAAATTTCTTTTTTATCGTCATTTGCTATTGCAACCATTCTAAGCCAGTGTTTTGTTTCGTTTGCTTCTTTTTGACAAATTCTTATTTTATTAGCAAAGTCTTTTTTTGATGAACCCTGATTTGCTTCCATATAATTAGCGCCAATACTTGTTGATGATCTGACAATTTGACTGATTAATGGCCGATTAACATAATTATCGTTAATGGATTTTATAAATATAATTACTCTTTCTCCAAATTTTGCAGTCCTTTCCTCCAAATCATAATCCATAAATTTAAAATTATAATATTATTTATAAAATTTAAAATTAAAAAATTAATAATTAAACAAAAAGACCGACATGGAATCCAAGAGCCCTCGCGGGCGGTACCATCTCGGTTTATGCTTGATTACAGCTACGACGGGCTTACCCGGTCGGTTCTACTTCCGCTCAAGAGCGATTTCTTCCGACAGCTTCTCCGATGATAGTCGGAGTCAACGCTTTTCATTTATAAATTGTAATTAAAATATACCAAAATACAGTAAAAAAGTCAAAAATAAAACCCCGGCATACGCCTCCGCCAACTGGCGGATAGTAAGCCGGGATTAATTCTAATTTTTATTCTTGTTCTGTTGAAACTTCTTCAACTACAGCCTCTTCTTCCCACTCAATGGCCTGCACGGCACAAGAGGCAATCGCTTCGTCAATTTTATCCTTATAATTTGCATAATTAGCGTCTAAAACAGTTGCCTTGCCATCAACAACCTTAAACACCTCCGGACAGATGCCTTCACAAGTCATGCAAGCTATGCAGAAATCATTTATTTTAGGTTTCATTTATTTATTTTTATTAATTAACTCCATCACTTTTTCAACTAAGGTTTTTGGCGTGTAATCGGATTTGATCAAAAAATCTGTGGCGCCGCATTTTATCGCATAGTCAATTTGCTTTTTTTGCGTTAAATTACTCCAAGCATAGATTGTCTGCTTTTTTATCTTGGGATCAGCCGTTAACTTTTGCAAAACTTCAAATCCATCCATGTCCGGCATGAATAAATCAAGTAAAACTAAATCAAATTTCTGCTTTTGTATGAAACTTAAAGCATCTGCGCCATTTCTCGCAATCGTAACATCAATGCCTGACATTTTCATTTGCAGGCTGTAAACCTCAGCTAAATCCGTCTCATCCTCCACCATTAAAATTTTTACTTTTTTTTCTGCCATAAACAGATTTTAACAAATACTAATTAAAAAATAAAGGCTTCTATAAATAAATGGTTTATGCTGCTGACGACCTACATTTCCTCCAAAACATCTATACCCAAAAGACTGATTCCATTAATTAAAACCTGTCTGATGTTTGAAATCAAGAACAATCTTGCCTTTTTGGTTTCTTGTTCGGATTTTAAAATTGGGATATTTTGATAATAGTTGGAAAACAGCTTTGCCAATTCGAATAAGTATTTAGCTAAAATGCTAGGCTGATTTTCTTTTTGGCACTGAGCAATTATTTCCGGAAAATTCGAAGCCTTTAAAATCAATTCTTTTTCTAGTAGATTTTCCAACTTTGCAAAATCAATTTCTCCTTTTGGAGATTCTTTTTTAAGAATGCTATTTATCCTGCTGATAGTATATTGCAAATAAGGCCCCGTGAATCCGTCAAAACTTAATGCCTCTTCAACATCAAAAACAATAATATTACTGTTATTTGTTTTTATCATGTTGAATTTAATGGCAGACAAGGCGATTTTTTGGGACACATCGCTGATTTTTTCCCCGTTCCAATCCTGATGCCTCTTTTGTGTTTCAGCTTTTGCCAACTCAACAACTTTTTCAAAAAAATCTTCAAAAGGGACAATGTTGCCAGATCGCGATGACATTGCGCCATCCTTTAGGGTGACAAATTCATAGGGAATATGCTCCATTTTTTTATCAAATCCCATTATTTCCAATGTCTTAAAAAATTGTTGAAAATAAAAACCCTGGCGATTATCGACAATGACTATGCTCTTATCAATCTTATACTTATCAAATTTTAACTGGGCAAGAGCCAACTCTTTTGTGGAATATAGAGACGAACCGTCTGACTTTAGAAGTAAAAGAGTTCTTAAATTATATTTTTCCAAATTGATTACTACCGCTCCCTGGGATTTTTCTGCAATTCCCCTCTCCATTAACTCAGCCACAATTTTTTTGCCGGGCTTTTCCACTTCGCTTTCAAAAAAAATCTTATCAAATTTTGCATTTAATAATTTATAAATCTCTTTCAGCTCATCCATGCTCCATGCTTTTGTTTTTTTCCAAAGCGCCATCCAATATTTATCGCCTGATTCCAATTTTTGCTGAACCTCGTCAGTTTCTTTTTTGAGCTCTGTATTCTCATCAATTCTTCTCACCGCTTCGCCATAAATTCCTCCCAAATATTTTCCTTTATTTTCGGGCAGAGGCTCGTCTTTGTGGAATTTCTCCAAAGCCCAAAGGCATTTAGCCACATGCGATCCGATATCGCCTATATAATTTACAGGGATAACTTTTTTGCCGGCAAATTTATAAACATTAACCAAGCTTGCTCCCAAAATCGCATTTCTACTATGGCCGATATGAAATTCTTTGTGAGTATTGGGATTAGAATACTCAATCATTATTTTTTCTTTGTCAGACTTTAAGCTGCCAAATTTTTCGCCTTTCTTACTGATTTCATTTAAAACCTTTTGAGCCAGGACTTTTTTATTTAATATGATATTTAAATAGGGTCCGGCATTGTTGGCAGATTCAATAAAACCTACTGGCCGTATTTTATTTTTTAATTCTTCGGCTATTCTATTTGGAGAAAGCCGGAGCAATTTTGCAAAATAAAAACAAGGAATTGCCAAATCCCCCATATCTTTTTCCGGCGGAACTCCTATTTCTATATGCTTTTGGTCAATTTCCTGGCCCAAAGCTTTTTGTACCGCCTCTTTTATCTGCTGTTTTACTTTAATTATTGTGTAATCCATAATAATTGATATTAGCAAAAATGAGGCATAAAAACAAGGTTCATTTGACTTTTTGGGCTTTTTTTATAATAATTTAAGTACAGCAATTGGAACAGCCACCAACTGTTCTCCATACGGATCCGCTTCGGCGGACTAAGCTTATTTAATAAAGTGTCCTGCACATGCAGGAAATCTGGGTGGAACCGCGGGAACATCTCTCGTCCCAATAATATGCTATAATTAGCGTATAATTGGGATGGGAGATTTTTTATTTTAATACTATGAATGAATTTCTTTCTAAAAGAGAGCCAACCGAAGAGCGTATAGACGACCCCGAATATCAAGATTATAAAGACGGGCCTGAACTTGAATTTGATGATTTATTATTTATCCATGAAAATAGCCTCGGATTAAGACATTTAACAACTAAAGAGCAGGCCGACAGAGAGGCATCAGAAGGAATTGAAGCCGGAGACGCGGTAGCCATAGCTAATATTTATAATTTGTTAAGAGAGGAAGATGAGAAAATTATAATCAAAAATCACCCTGCCTTAATAAAAAGAGCGAGTAGTATCGGCTACACCGTCAGTGAAGCTTTAAGCCATATTCAAAAAGAAGAAGATATTGATCCAGAAGTAAAAAGACATTTAATAGAAGATTTTAGCGATAGTATAATAAAATTTTTTCTTGAAAGTATGGGCTGGGACATAAGAAGCCTTGGTGATGGCGACTCTCAAACTGCAGGGCAGATTATTGACAAACTAATCGAAACAGGATCAACGTTTCTAATAATAAGATCCGATCATGAAAGTCCTTATGATGAAAAGGTATACTATGGCCTAGGCAAATATGGAAAGGCTGACATTGAACCAGATGATATAATTTATAAAATAAATTTGGACAAAGAAGATGCACAGAATTTTGACCCTAGTAATTTTCCCAACTTAAACGAATTAAGAAAGGCGGCGAAATATATTACTCAAAAATTTTATGCTAAGTTTGTTGCAGCAATAAAAACTTTAAATAAAAATTAAAAATGATATGTACGGTCCAATTTTAAAAGGCAAAAAAATTATTTTAAAACCAATCAACCTTAAAGAGGCGCCAAGCTTTGTAAAATGGTTCCAGGATGAAGAAGTTATAAAATTTTTAGGCAGGCAAAACAAAGGCTTGACTCTTGTAAAAGAAAAACAGTACATTAAAAAAATTGCTGAAAATAAAGAGCAAGTGCTTTGGTCGATCTATACAAAAGACGGAGTCCATATTGGCAGTACAGATCTGCATTCACTAAGCAAAGAAAATAAAAAAACTGAATGGGGCATTATGATTGGAGACAAAAATTATTGGAATAAAGGATATGGCCAAGACGTTTTAAAAACAATAATAAAATATTCTTTTAACACTCTTAAACTTAATCGTTTTGGCTTATCTGTTTATGAGGGAAATATAGGTGGCATTAAATGCTATGCTAAATGCGGATTAAAAAAAGAGGGAATAAAAAGACAAAGCATATATCGATACGGAAGATTTTGGGATGAGATAATAATGGCAATGTTAAAAAGTGATTATAAAAAATTAAAATAAAAATATGGCAAAACAAATTAACGAACAATTGGATAAAATAAGGCATTCAACTTCTCACATCATGGCTTATGCCGTCAAAGAGCTTTTTGAAGATGTAAAATTTGCAATCGGCCCGACAATTGAAGAAGGCTTTTACTATGACTTTGATTTGGGCGATAAGACTTTCTCTCCCGAAGATTTGAAAAAGATCGAAAAGAAAATGGAAGAAATCATCAAGAAAAAATTAGAATTTACCAAAACAGAACTGCCGATTAAAGAAGCTTTAAAAAGAGTTAAAGACCAGCCGTACAAGAAAGAGCTGATTGAAGACCTAGAAAAAGGCGGCGAAACAATGGTTAGTTTTTATAAAGTCGGAGAATTTGAAGATTTATGCCGAGGCCCTCATGTTGAAACCACCAAAGAACTGGGAATTTTTAAATTAATGAAAATTGCCGGAGCATATTGGCGTGGCGATGAAAAAAATAAAATGTTGCAAAGGATCTACGGCACTGCGTTTGCCACCAAGCAAGAACTTTTTGATTATTTAAAACTTTTAGAAGAGGCTGAAAAAAGAGATCATAAAAAATTAGGCAAGGAATTAGAATTATTTTCTTTCCATGATGAAGGTCCTGGTTTTCCTTTTTTCAAACCAAAAGGAATGATCATTTGGAATGAGCTACTAAACTTTTGGAGAGAAGCACATAGAGAAGCCGGATATGATGAAATCAAAACTCCAATCATGTTATCTCGAAAGTTATGGGAAACATCCGGCCACTGGGAAAATTATCGTGAAAATATGTATGAAAGCAAGATTGATGATATGGAATATGCTATCAAACCGATGAATTGCCCCGGTGGAATGTTGATGTATGGCGAAGATATTCATTCATATCGCGATTTGCCACTTCGTATGGGAGAAATTGGATTGGTACATAGGCATGAATTGTCAGGAGTATTGTCAGGGCTATTTAGAGTTAGAGTATTCCATCAAGATGATGCCCATATTTATATGCGACCAGATCAAATCAAAGATGAAATTCTTGGAGTATTAAAATTAGTAGACAAAATGTATTCTGCATTCGGCTTAACTTACTCCCTTGAACTTTCCACACGCCCAGAAAAATCAATCGGCTCGGATGAGGCTTGGGAAATGGCAACAAATGGATTAAAAGAAGCGCTTGATAGCACAGGAAAAGAATATGATATTAATGAGGGTGATGGAGCTTTCTATGGACCAAAAATTGATATTAAAATCAAAGATGCGATTGGCAGAACATGGCAATGCGGAACAATTCAATTGGATATGAATATGCCAGAAAGATTTAATTTAAATTATATTGATTCTGATGGCAAAGAAAAACGTCCAGTAATGATTCATCGCGTTATTTACGGTTCAATGGAAAGATTTTTCGGAGTTTTAATTGAACATTATGCCGGCGCATTTCCAATTTGGCTCTCTCCTGTTCAAGCGGTTATAATCCCTGTATCTGAAAAATTTAATGAGTACGGCGAAGAAGTTAAAAATATTCTTTTAGAAAATGGGATTAGAGTTGAATTTGATAATAGCGATGAATCGCTTGGCAAAAGAATTAGAAATGCCGAAAAACAAAAGACACCATATATATTAGTAGTCGGCGAAAAAGAAGTCGAATCTAAGACTGTCGCCGTCCGCAAAAGGAGCGAAGGCGATCTTGGATCGCAGGATTTAACAAAATTTATCGAAGGAATTAAAAAAGAAATTACAGAGAAAAAATAAATTCATATCAAATTTTCCGCCCCTTGCTGGGGCGGTTTTTTTATTTTATTTTAAATAAACTTAGCAAATATATTTGACAAAATGATTTAACTATGATATAATAATGTATTCAATGTGAGTAACGTTCACAAAGAATTTGTACCATAAAGCATTAAAAATCCTGGGCTCTTGTGAGTTTGAGGATGAAAGTAATAAATCTTGGCCTGGCCTTACGAGGGAAAAAATATGAATATGAGCTGGTTGCCCATGTATGTGTTGGTGAGCTTTGGTCGGTGGGATGACTGCCTCACCAAGAACCCAGGTCACCCCGAATCCCTCTTGCGGTATATGGCAGACCGCAAAGACGCTCAGGGAGTTTCCAAATTCATAGCCTGGTTCTACTTAAATGCCCCCGACTGCAGACCGTGGCTTTCTGAGGAATGTGATAAGTTGGCCGATCTGCTCGGGTACTGGATGTACGTCAAACTCCGGGAAACAATCGACAGTCCTGTCGAGACAGACGCTATCATCGAGATGGCCAAGGAAATGTTCCATAAAAAGCTGTACCTCACTTCAGCGTTTCTCTTCGCGAAAGCTGGACGTGCGAGTGAGGCTGAAGCCGCTTTTAACCTGCATGATGGTTACGGTTGCATGCCCAACACGCAAGAAGTTCGCAGAATGATCGACTTGCTCAAAGCCAAGGAGGTCATCGGTATTTAGTTCAAATCGGAGAAGATACAAGTCCTACCCTTGCCTTCTCCACTCAATTAAAGTAATAATCCTATTGTTGCTTTTGAGAGTAATAAAATAACAAACACACATTACCCGCCTTTAGGCGGTTTTTTTAATTAATAAATTATATTCTTGACATTGTATTTATTCTGTGTTAGTATAGTAATACAGTGATACAGATATGAAACAATTTAAATTTAACAAACAAACTAACAGGCTTTTTGAAGCCATCCTATCATTAAAAACCACAAAAGAATGCGAGTTATTTTTTCGTGACCTCTGTACGGTTGAAGAAATCAAGGAAATGAGCGAGCGCTGGGAAATAGTGAAGCTTTTGGAGAAGAAAATGCCCTATCGTGAGATTGCCGAAAAATTAAAAGTCAGCACAACTACTGTCAGCCGTGTCGCGCTTTGGTTAAATAACGGAACCGGCGGATATAATTTAATTTCAAAAAGAATAAATCATTATAGCTCTTCCTCAATCGGGAAAGAGCTGCGTTGATATTTTTAAAATATAAACTCAACCCCTTCCCGAGTGGGAAGGGGTTTTTTATATGAAAAACCCAAACACCAAGCATGTAACAATAAGGAATCGTGACATGCAAAAAGGATATCGAATCGAGGTGATAAGCCTGGATCAAACGCCTCTTTCCGTCTTGGAAGGGTGCGCCTCGCTCTATTGCGAAATCTGGAGAGAACCGCCGTGGAATGAGGATTTCTGGACGACTGAAATTGTATTGCAAGAGCTCAAAGAAGAGCTCGCGCGCGGACAATCCCGAGGATTCCTTGCACTTCCAACCGATCCCAAGTCAAACGACGCCATCATCGGCTTCACTTGGGGCTATCGTGTCAGCATGGAAGACATGCAAAACATCTCGGGAACTTCGCAGATGGATCGATTTTTCGAAAATGGCGAAGTGTTTTACATTGATGAACTCGGTGTTGATTCCAACTGCCGACTCAAAGGAGCTGGTCGAGAACTAAGCGAATGCCTTTTGGAATGGGCCATCAAAACCGGCCACGAGACCATTCTTCTGCGAACCGACCTCCGAGCAGAACCGGCTCGCGCCCTTTACAAAGGGTTGGGGTTTGTAGAACTCGATGTTATTGATGCAAACGAGCATCAAAGAAGTTATTGGGTTCTCGAACTCTAACCGCAATCCGTGTTTTATTGAGGCAAGCAAACCGTTTGCCTGCCTCAAAATTAAAACTTATTAATAAATATATGAAAAAACAAATTTTATTTATCATCGCCACTCATGGCAATGAAAAAATTGGAATTGAGGCTGTAAAAATTTTAGAAAACAAAGGATTAGAAAAATATTTTGACGTTTTAATTGCCAATCCAAAAGCACTTGAAAAAAATGTCCGCCTTATTGAAGCTGATTTGAATCGCTCGTATCCCGGAGATGCCAAATCAAAAATTTATGAAGAAAGAATCGCTTTCGAGAATTTTAAAATTGCTAAAAAATATCGCTATATAATTGACCTGCATGAAGCCAGCCAAGGAACTGATGATTTTATCATTATGCCTCGTAAAAAATTATCAAAAACTTTTCCGCTAGAATTTATAAACCTAAAAAAAGTTTTATTATGGCCAGATCCAAAAGGACCAATTAGCCAAATACTTAAAAATGCAATTGAATTGGAATTCGGCAGTAAAAATAGGCCAAGAAAATTAATAATAAATAGGTGCACTTTAATTTTGGAAAACTTTATTAAAAATATACATCAATTGCCAGACAATAAAATAACTGGGAACAAAAAAATATTTTATGTCTATGGGAAATTACTAACAAATAAAAACATAGAATTAAAACTCATTGATTTTAAAAAAGTAAAAATAGAAAAAGAGAAATTTTATCCTCTGCTGACAAACCAATATATTAAAGATGGGATTGCCTGTTATAAAATGAAAAAACTATAAAAACAAATTACTATCTATACTCAACAAACTTGCCATCTTTTACCGTTCTAAACATAACTGGCTTTTCAACTTCTCCAAACTGGTCAAAAGAAAATGTCCCGCCCATACCATCAAAATTTACAACACCATACAAGCCAGCCTTGATCTTATCGGCATCATAGCCATATTTATTGATCATATCATTAACTAACTTAATTACATCATATCCATTAGCTGAGGCAAAATCAGGATCTTCACCATATTTTTTCCTATAATTCTCCACAAATTTTTCTACTTGCTCATTTTTTGAATCAGAACGAAATAGTGGGGTTGTAAAAATTAAACCTTCGGCCGCCCCCTTGGTAATCTCTAAAATTTTAGAGTTTTCAGCGCCAGGCGAAGCTAGCCACTGCGTCTTTATTCCTAATTCATTGGCCTGATTGATAATCAAACCCATATCTGGAGCCATTCCGGCAATATACACCGCCTCAGGATTCACACCCTTTAGCTTGCTCAGACTAGATCTAAAATCATTACTCTTTTCAATATATTGATCTTCAAAAACTACTTTGCCTCCCAGCCTTTCAAACTCCCGCTTAAAATTGTCAGCATAAGAAACTCCATTTATGGCACTAGCGTAAAAAAGCGCCACCGAATCCTTTTTCAAATTCTCCTTCAAAAATTTTGCCATCGCCAAACTATGCGCTTTCCCGCTTTCACGAATTCTAAAAACATAATCTCCGGCATCTTTCAAGTCGTCTGTCCCGCATAAAGTGCTAATCATGACTACTTTTGATTCATTGGCAACGGGAGCGCTAGCAACTGCACCACCGCTTACCAAGAAGCCAACGACTACTGGAACATTATTCGCAGCGATTATTTTATGGAAAGCACTGACCGCTCCGGTCGCAGTAGAATTGTCATCTTCTAAAATTATATCCATTTTTTTGGCATCGATGTTTATTTCATCCAAGGCTACTTGCATGCCCTTGAGGGTTGAGTCGCCATATTCAGCAGCATTGCCCGTAAGAGACATGACAACCCCTATCTTATGCGGTTCTGTGCCTGCAGTTTTTGTATCTGGTTTTTGTAAAATAAAGAATGCGACTACGACAATAATAACGACAATCCCTATCCAAAAAACAATTTTAAGTTTTTTTGACATATAATTTTTAATAATTAATTATTTCTCAAACTAAAACCCGCCTTGTGGCGGATTTTAGTTTCTAAACTTATTTTTTCAATTACTTTTCTAAAAATTTCCACATCATTTCAAAATATGCCCGATGTGTCGAAGCAAAATCCCGACTTTCAATAACTACCACAATATTTTCATCGCGAGTCGAAAACATGGCGATCTTGTCGCCATAAATTATTTCAGTAGAAGGAAATTCCATGCCGATTGGGATAAGTCTGGTCTCACGATTGGAAATATTATCAGCGGCCACCAACTTATTAGCCAGATCCGAATTCTCATTAATTGCTCGGCTAGACATCCCCGCCTTGATCTTCCTATTTTGGATGCTAATGAGAAAATCTTCGCCCGCAAATTTCACAAATGTTTCAACCCTGGCAATACTTAAAAATTCTCCAACCTCCGAGGAAAATATTTCATCCCAAACTTTTTTAAATCCTGACTCTCCTGAATATACTCTGATTTGTGGCTTGAAATCTTGTTCACTGCCAATGCTTTTTATTAGTGGCAAAACTTCTTCTACCATCTTTTTAGTTCGCGTAAATTTATCATGCAAGCCATCAAGTACCTTATAAAAATTTCCCGTAGGGCTTTCTACTACGATCCTTCTCTTCTTGCCCCTTTTAATCTCAGCGACAAAACCATCACGAATCAGCCTTTCGACTATGTCAAAGCAAGTTCCCCGACTTAAGCCCGTCTCTCCTGTAATATTTATAATAGAGGTTTCTCCAGACTGCAAAATTGCTAAATAAACTAATGCTTCTTTTTCGGACAACCCTAATTGTAAAAGTGCGTCCTTGATCTGATTTTGCTGAATCTTGTTTATCATATAATTATGGTATTTATTGATATTTTAGTCTATCATTATCGTCATTATATAATTTATAATATTATATGTAGTCTCAATTTACAGTAATTATTGTTAATTAAAAAACGACGATATATATCGTCATTATATAATAATACTTTGAAATGTCAACTAATTACTACTTTACACATTGAAAAACCCTAAATCTCTTATAATCAAAGCTTCCCGTTATTTTAAAAATACTAGCTAATTGTTTTTCATACATGCTAATAAAGCGCCCTTCCGTCACTACAAATATTTCGCCGCCTTTTTTAATAAACTTGCCCATATTTTGACAGATGTCTTCGCGTTGTTTGGTTGTAACATGCAAAGGAGGATTAGATATAATATAGTCCAACTTATTATAATATTTTTGTATATTTTCATCCGTTAAAGATGCAATATCAGAATTAAATAAAGTAATATTATGCAAATCTTCTACGTTTTTTGAAAAAGCCTTGATAGAAGAAAACTCATTTTCAAAAGCAATAATTTGGCTTTGAGGAAAAGTGGTGCCCAATATTAAGCTTATTGCTCCCCAGCCCCCGCCGAGATCACCGATAGCCTTACCGTTTAGATCACCAACATGCTCGAGGGCGGTTTTAAGTAGAAATTCAGTACCCTCATCTAATTTATTTCTGGAAAAAATCGCCTGGCCGGCATCAACTTTATATTCTAAACCGGCGAATTTAAAATTTATAAAGTTATCAAAAATAATTGGCTCTAATTTTCTATTGTTATCTTTTGTAATCTTTATCAGCCTAGTCTCATCCTCACCTTTCCCAACAATTTCAAAAATAACTCCCATCTTCTTAAGAGTTTTAACCACAGATCTGAGTCCAAAATATTTTTTAGACAAGATAAAAATATTATCATCAATGCCAGCTTTTTCATTCCAGACGTCAACCAGTTCATTATATACTCCGCTGTCACTTTGACCCCAAATATGTTGTATAACAAAAAAATGTCCTTTTTCTTGCTGTTCTAATATTTTCTGATAAGGCTTCATAAAGTTAAGGGCACTAAATTAATTAAGTTAAATTAATTTAAAATAAATATCTTATAATATTGCTATATAATAGCTAAAATTAATAATTTTTTCAAGTAGAACCAATCTTAAATTAAAATTCCGGCTTTAAGCCGGATTTTTAATCTCTTCAACCGCCCCAACTTTTTTTGCTTTGGCTTTATCTGCCAATGGCAAACTGAAAGAAAACTTGCTTCCCCGGTTCTTCCCAGGGCTTTCAACCCAAATACGGCCACCCATATTTTCAATCACCACCCTGGCAAAATATAATCCTAAGCCCGTTCCCTCAGTATGGACTGTCATCATACCCTTGCCTCTGACAAATTTATTAAACAGCCTTGGCAAGTCTTCCGGCTCTACTCCCATGCCGGTATCCTGGCAAGTAAATACTAATGACTGGCTCTCCTGATGAATTCCAACCGTAATTTCTCCTTCGGGCGTATATTTAATTGAGTTATCAACAATGTTAGAAATAACCTCTTTTACCTTTTCAGGATCGGCGGAACATTTCGGCAAGTTCGGCTCAGGATAAAATTCTAATTTTATCTTTTTCTCTTTTGCTTTATTCTGGAAATCAGCAACAAGCAACTTAACGGACTCAACCAAATCGACCGGCTGCATATTAAATTCCAATCTGCCCGCTTCAATTCTTGAAATATCCAAAAGGTTTTCAACTAAGTGAAGCAGTCTTTCATTTGCAGCATACACCTTAACCAAATTTTCTTTTATCAATTTTGGCACCTTGCCAAAACTTCCCTCATTCATCATCGAAACATAACCCTTGGTAATTGTCAGCGGTGTCCTGAGTTGATGTGATGCAATTGATAAAAATTCTGATTTGGCATCATCCAGTCTTTTTAACTCTTTATTGACAGCCTCCAATTCTGATGTAGCTTTTTTAACTTCATCTTTCAAATGGACGTTAAAATTTTTCTGCTGTTCATATAGCCTGGCATTTTCAATGGCAATGCCAAGTTGGCCGGCAATGATGGTGAGCATTCTTAAATCTTCGCCGTTATAGGGATCATCGGATTTTTTATTGCCTAAAACAATTATTCCGATAAGTTTTTCTTTTGAAAATAAAGGGATTACCAAAGAAATACCAAGGTCATAGAGACCCACAAGCAGATCTACATCTTTTGGCTGATACTCATGCGCCTCATATTTTGCCTTTAACTCATCAATTACTTTAATTTCTTTATTGTCATTAAAATATAAAGGTAAAATTTCGACTTTTCCTTTTGTAAATTTTTCAAGAGCTTTTATATCAAAACCAGATTGATAATATATTCTCAACTTTTCCACAGCGCTGCTTTTGCTGACTAATGCAACACCTATTTTAGAATAATGAAAAACGTCTTCAAGGTGCTGGGCGACGAGCTTGAGTAATTTATTAAGATCAATGGTTGAAGAGATGGCCTGATTAACTTCTGTAAGCAACTCCGAAGGGTTATATTCCTTTGTAAATAAAAACCTATCCGTCAAAGCCTCTAAAATATTTCTAAGCGGCTGAAAAATCGAAGCTATAATAATTGAAACGATTATGGCGGAAATTAGGCTGACATACTGGTTGCCTTTTAATGCTAAATCGATAAAATATGACGTTAAACTGGATAATACTATAAAAATAGCTCCAATAGATACAACCAAGGCTGTAAAAACTGTTGATTTTTTTACGATTGTTTTAATATCCATTAAACGGTAGCGACTTATGGCATAAGTAATAAAAACAACATAGAGGGCCATAAAAAAATGCCCAAAAGGATAAACCTTAATGAGCTGAGGGAAAAAATTTGTGATACCACCGCCAAAACCAACAATTAAGGCAATTGCAACATATCTGATTTGACCACGCTTATATCCAGTAGCGGTTGAATAACTTTTTATCAGCAAAAAGAGAGCATATAGCATCAATGTAGCAACAAATATGGGAAACAACACATATAAACTGCCAGGCTCTATCCAATAATTAAACCCCAGGATCGGTTGCATGCCTTTTTTAAAAATGGGAAAAAAACTCAGTACCAACATCGCAAAGGCAGAAGTATAAAAAGCTAAACACTGGATTAAATAATTATTACGACTCGTTTTATTTTTATCTAAAAGTACCCAAACAAAATGAAGATAAGTCACCGGTATAAAAATTCCACCGGCATCCAATAAATATTGCCATAAAAATGCGACGTGTTGTTGTTTAGATATGACCACTCCAAAAAAACCAATTGACCAGGCGAAGATAGACAGGGTCACAAAAAACCAAGTCCTATTTATTAAGCCTTTTGGATTTCTAGATAAAACTAAAATACCCAAAAGAATGCTCAATATTGCCACAATTAAACAAGTTGAAGCAAAAAATATCATATTTTAAAATTTTCGATGACCCATTTTTTTTCTTTAGCAATCAGTCTCAGTTTTTTATCTGGATTAACCGCAACAGGATTGCCAACCAATTCCATCATAAAAACGTCTGAATAGTGATCACTATACGCGAAACTATTTTTTAAATCCCAATCCTCTTTTACGGCAATTGCCATGATAAATTCTGCCTTCTGCTTGCCATAAAGAGGCTTACCATCAATTCTACCAGTATAAATATAATTTTTGATCTCTAGCTTTGTACCAAAAGCATAATCTGCTTTTATAAAGCTACTAATTTCATCCACTATAAGCTGAGGGCTGTTGGAGATCACGGCTATTTTTCTGTTCTGTTTTTTGTGTTCTTGAATAATTTTCAAAGCCCTTAAATATATTTTATTTTTAACTTCCACCTTAATAAAATCTCTGACTAGAATTTTTGCATCTTCTACTCCCCATCCCGTAGCAATTTTATAAGATTTTTCCATGGCTGGCAGAACATCCTTTATAATTCCAGCCTTATATAACAACATCCAAATAATGGTTATAATTAGAGCCAAAAAATTTAATTTATGCCTAGAAAACAAATATTTAACCAGCATGATTTGCGATTGGCCGAAAATAAGAGTGTCATCAAGATCAAAAAAAACTATTTCTGACATAAAAAAATTAAGTTTCAATAACTTAATTATAACATAAATCAGTAATATTTATAAACAATTAAAAATTATACTCCTCACCCGTTAGCTTGGCAATTTGGGGCATTATTATTTTATCAGCTATATTAATTAAAACTTCTTTGTCCTCTTCTTTCCCATAATATTGACTCAGGTTGATTGCCTTTCCAATTTTGATTTTGCATTTTTTAAACTTGGGATATTTATCATGTCGCGACATAATTTCGAATGTACCAATCATTCCCACGGGAATAACTTTAGATTTTGACTTCAAAGCAATTTTTGCAACCCCCGTATAAGCTTTTTGCAATTTACCGTCCGCTGACCTGGTGCCTTCTGGAAATATACCAAAAACTTTTTCCCGTTCCAAAATTTCTAAAGCCTTATTTACTGCCTGGGATTTATCTTTTTGATTCCTATCCACTCTGATTTGTCCGGTCATTTTCATCAGTGGCCTAAAATACCACTTCTTAAAAAATACTTCACCCGCCAAGAAATAAACCGGCCTTGGGCTAATAGCCGCAAGACAAATAAAATCAAAGTAGCTTTCGTGATTAGAGGCTAAAATTATTCTGTCTGTTTCTGGGATATTTTCTAATCCTTCAACTTTTTTAATCCAAAGCAGCTTTATGATTGGGGCAAAGAGAAACTTTATGATTTTATAGGTCATATTAAAAAATTATAATTTTACTCTCTTTCCAAAAAATCTTTTTGAATTAGTGCTAGTAATTTTATTCCTTGCCACCCCATCCATTGACATTAAAAACCGAATTATTTTTTAAAAATACTATAAGTAACAAGTATTGGGTATGTAAAAGTAATAAAAGTTCCAAACGGATACATATTAAATAGTATAGGCAAAAAACTAGTGCCCCCAGAAATAAAACCGATTAACGAAATAACAATAATATAAGCAATTTGTTTTTTTATTATTCCATCGCTCTTATAATAGTAGAGAAATAAAAAGGCTAGGGTTAATAGAACGCAGACCGCGAAATAGACTATATAAATCATATATAATGGGCCTCCGCTAACCCAATAATCAAATCCAGCCATAGGAGCAGCTTCTGCAACAAAAATATTTGACGTCCAAGATAAAACTGAAAATATTAGGGATAAAATATATGCAGGCACAACAAAAAAAGCCGTTTTTTTTCTATCTATATGTAGAAATGTTAGGATGAAATGTAAATAGAAAACAGGAATAAAAACAGAGAAGGATTGCAAAAAACGAATAAAAAAGAGAGCCTGATCGTGATCTTGTGCAATCAAAAGGCCGAATAATCCCACTCCCCACAAACCAACAGATAAGCTTGTTAAAAACCATAGCCAGATGAGCTTTGATTTAGGATTTAAATATAGACTATAAAAACCAACACCAAAAGCTGAGATAGGAATTAATAAGGCGGTTATTTTGTAAATAAGTAGAAGCATAAGTTAAATCTATTTATCCTGCTTAAAGTATAAAAGATGAAGGGCAAAAAAAGCCATAATAACAGAAGATAATGGCCCAATCCAACCGATATTTGACCCGATATAAATAGGTGCTATTACATTTGTTATAAGACCCATAAGCAAGATTGCGGAAACACCAATTAAAATTAATTTAATTTGCGACTTAGCAAATCCATCTATATTGATATATTTTTTTATAAAATTATTAAAAAATATATAAAACATGATTACAAAATAAACACCATAAATAACAGACCCCCATAAAGAAGCCTTTAATTCTAATGACGACGAATAACCAGTTACTGACGTCATTGGGTTAACAATAAATCCTGGGATAAATAATAAAAATAACAAGACAAAAAACAATAAATAAATAATAAAAATTATCTTTTTGTTTATATTTTTAGCGAAAGGGAAATAAAAACTAAAGATCGCCACGTTGACTGCAATAAAAGCTCCGGAGATATAACTTGCAATCCAGGAAAAATATAACATTTCAGCATTGACTGGCATAAATATGCCAACCTGACAAATAACCCAGAAAAAAACACCAAGATTTGCCAAGGAATAAAAAATATTCATTGGACTTTTATAATTCCTGCGCCAAACAATAAACGTCAAAGCAAGATTAAATAACGAAGCGAGAACTAAAAGAATAATAATTGCAGCCATATTTTAAATCAGTTTTTATAACATATCATTTCAAGAGAATTCCGTAAGTAGTCAGCCAGGGATAAAGCCTATTATCTTATAAATATTTAAAAGCATAATATAGATTATATTTATATTATACCAAAAAAACAAAAAAACCGCCAAACGGCGGAATTTATAAACCATTTAAATATTAAATCGATTAATTGTTTATATTTGCAAAAAGATACGCAGCTACAATTTAAACAAAACTCAAATTTTTTGTGCCACAATTTCAACTATTCCATGCAAATGTGGCTCAGGAGTGTCCCCATGCCCCTGATCTAGGGTAATATATTCAAAATAATGTCTAATCTTAAAATCATTAAATATTCCTTTAAGTTCATCGGGGTAAAAGAATGTCATATTTTTATTATCTCTCTTTTTAATAAAAGAGGAGTCATTAACGGTAAAAGCCTTAATTATAATAAAGCCAGAGTTAGCGATGGATTTTCTTATATTATCTATAAGCAATAAGCTTTGTTGGCGGGGTAAAAATTGTAGCAAATTAATCGCATTTATAACTTTAAATTTTTGTGTGGGAATATTAAATGACAATACGTCTTCACATATTAATTCTAAATTTGAGACAAGCCCCTGTTCAATGGATTTACCTTTTAATTGATCAACTCCAACCCCAGATGAGTCAACCGATGTTACTTTAAAATTCTTCCCAGCGAGATATAGTGAATCACGACCTTGGCCGGAGCCTAAATCAAGACAGTTACAATTTTGTTCAAACTCACCTTCAAACATTGTTATTAAATTGTTTGGCATATTGCCCCACAATTGATGATGTTTTTTATAGCTGTTGTTGTAATCCATATTTTCTTTCGTTTAGATATCTTCATATTTTAAAAAAATCTAAGCGTCTTTATAAAATTAAGTAATGAATTACAATTTAGTTGTGTTTAGATTGTGCTGCATTAGCAACTTTATTAAATATTTTTTTTAGATTGTTGTTCTTTGGCCATAGTTCACAAATTAACTTACGCAACTCTCTATGTTGGTCATATCCAAGATCTGGAGCTCCTATTATATCTTTGCATGTAAAGTTAAGTAATTCGGTGAGTGATTCTTTTGTGTCATAGGCAGCCTTTTGTGGCATTGCATTAAGTTCTTTGCTAAAGATTTGGCAAGTAAAGAGATGAAATAGTTCGTGACTAATGACAAGTCTTGGTTGCTTACTAAATACAGTAAGAAAAAAACTATTATCTCTAGTTGAATACGTACAGCGATCATTTGTTGTAATATATGCGGTAAACATATCTAATGATAAAATATCACCAAATAGGTTTTTCATTCGTAATTCAAATTCTAATTCTACCTGTTGCCAAGTTGATTTAAAATCTAAGACTTTTTGATCAATATCAATTTTATTATAATCAATAAGTCCTTTTATAAATCGTTTGAGTTTATCATCACTGAAATCACCCCCAAATTTTACTTGAAAATATTCAATCACTTTTGATGGTTTGCCAATATATTTAGCGTGAGCTATGGCCCGATGATTCTCGGCGTCTTTTTTGAGGTTGTATTCAAAATTAAGAGACATATTAATATTTTATAAAAATAATGGACCTACCGCAAGGATAGGTCCGCAAAGAGGGGTAAAATTCGAAACTATTCGCTGTCGCAATCGCAACTGTCGCACGAGACGCAGCCGCCATCGCCACCGCCATCGCCACAGTCGCAGTCAAAGCAGTTGTCGACGGTGTTTACCGGCTTAACTTGCATTGCGGCGAAATTAAATGGTCGAGACATAGCGTTCCTCCTTTCTTCCTGGTTGTTGTGGGTATACAAACCCCCTAGTTACAAGCAACGTAAGGACTCTTTGAAACTCGGCATCACCAGGATTGCAACCGGCAACCCTGGCAAGATGCTCTAGTGATATTGGCGATAGGCGTCTTAATTCCTGGGCAAATTCCAGAAGTGGTCTGTTAACCATTGTAATATTCCGGTTGCCCCGGGTTGACGACATAAGGTAGTCTTCTTCGGTTTCTTGACGCCAATGTAATTTGTCGGCGAAAGTTAGTGTTGTGTCCAGTCCAAGGGACAAACCATTGACTTTTCGTTGGGGCATATCATTGACGGAGAGTGGTTTGTCCATCCACGGATCTTCGCCTTGATGATCTCCAGTGAACGTGCGGGCGGTAATCCTACATCCTCCGTAACAGCTGCCAACAAGCTTGCAGCCGAGACAGCGACCAGGCGCGGTGCGCTGATCACGCCATGCTCCCATTTTCGACCAGATGCTTTCGATCGACTCGTTAAACAAGTTGCCATAGACATCGGGATTATGGGAACAAGCTCGGACGTCACCATTATTGGCAATGGACGCAATAGTTTTGCCAGCCTGGCACTTGCGGTTGAGAAAGGCATAGTCCCTTGATCGAACCCATGCCGGGAAGACGCACTTTGGCAATGCTTCAAATATGTCGGTTTTGAGGTTAAGATGCTCCTGTGCCCAGATAAGATCTTCAACAAGCAACTTGACCTGGTCTACTTCAAGAAGGTTCTCAAGGTCGGGATTGGTGGCGTTAAGACCCATCGGCGTTGCGCCAAATACCTTAACGCCGATATCTCGCATTCGTGTTGCTGTTTTTCGGATATGCCCGATGTTATGGCGGTTGACGACCATATTTACGGCGAAGTGCTGTCCCAATGTGACTAGCATTTTAACCTTTGTCTCGAATTGGTGATAATTACCACCCCGAGTCATAAGGTCGTAAAGTTCGGAATCGGACGTTGTGCAAGAGACAAGCATACCGTCGAGCTTACAGGCCAGGAGATCCTCAAGACTTACCCTGTCTAGAAGTAACAGGTTTGTATTAAGGGAGGTATCGATGTCTTCTTGTTTAAGACGACGGATAATCTTCTTGGTTAGTCCTTTGCGTACGAGCGGCTCGCCACCAGTCACAACAACCGAGAACACTTTAGAAGCTATAAGCTTCTCGACCAGCTCCATCACCTGATCATCGGATAGGTCTTGACTATGTCTTTCACAATCGGAGTCAAGATGGTAACAGTGACGGCACCGAAGATTGCATTTGTCAGTGATTTCAAGTTGAGCATTAAGTGGCCTCGTGATGGATGCTATCATGATGATTTTCCTTCCATGGCGTAATGGTGTATAGGAAGACTTTGGTTCAAGTTAATTGTAACTACTTTTTCGATGTCAAAGTACTGGAACAAAGAAAGAAAAATCCCTCCTGATCTCTGCCCCTATCATAGTGGCAGAAATTAATAAAGACTTTCAACTTAAGAAATAATTTCTAATATACGACAACATTTTAATCCACTTGGTGATTTGAATTCTACCGTTTCACCGCGCTGCATTCCTAAAACCACTTGAGCTAATGGCGAAGATGCAGTAATGGCATTGTATGCCATGTCTTTCTGCAAAACATCAATAATATTCAATTCCATAATCTGCCCATCCAATTCAATTCTGATGCAATCTCCAATTTTTATTTCCCTATCCATATTTTTACGACTTTATCCACTTTTTTTACGACGGCTATGACTAGCGACGGCTATAAGTAATTCTTTAATTGTTTATTGTTTTTTATACTTATTGGTCTGTATTATTAGTTTATACCGACGGCGATATCTATGCGACGGCTTGGATAACTAATCTAATTATAGCAATTTTAGACATTAAGTCAATAAAAAAATCCCGCTCAATGCGGGAAAATTTTACTAGCTTTTATTCCTTCAAATATTTTTTATACTCCTCATCTTCAGCGATCATTTTTTCTAGGATATCACGTAAGTAATCGGCCTTGGATGTCTTTGTATTATGAGTTTTCCAATATAAATAACGCTCAATTCTGGAAGTAATTCTTAAAGTGAATTTGATATTTGGATTTTCAATACCATAGCCAGTTTCAATTTCCGTGATGAATTTCAAAATCACTTTTTCTAAATTCTGATCATAATAAAATGCAACCTTTAGTATTTTAGCCACATCCTTGTTTTTCAGCAATCCCGACAGATGCCTGTCCAAAACATTTCCTTTCTCTGCAAGATATAAAATCGGTTTTTTATGGGTTAAGGCTAGAGCTATTAAATAACCGCTTTCTTCCGTGGACGAATTACTGTCAATTATTATGGCATCTATCTTTTTCAAAATAGATTCACCGGAATTCTCCACTCTTTCTAAATCCTGCTCTGCAAATTCAAAAATATCCTCCTGCTTATAATTACTCAGAACTAATATACCGGCCTGATTTAAAATCCTAACAACCTGCTCTGCTAAATCAGTATTCTTTTCTGTATTTTGGGCAACGGAAAAATAGATTTTCATATAATTATTTCTCCTGCCACATTCTTATGCATTAAGTCTTTTATTTTTGTGGGTGCGGCTACTTGTTTTAATGACCACATCAACTTAATAATACTGGCCTCTAGAGTCATATTAGAAACCACAATAAATCCGTCGGGCAATTGGTCTGTTTGCTGTTTGCCGAAAATCACAACTGGCATTTTTTTAGATATTTCCTCTAATGCACTTATAACTATTGAAGAAATTTTATTAACATCGGCCTTAACTAATAAGCCCTTTTTATTTTTAATAGCATCCTTAAGAGAAGCAATCGACAATATTGGTGTAGCCTCTACTATTAAAATATTTTCTTCCAAATCTGAGACCATTTTCACTTTGTTTTCTATATCCCTTTTGGTTTGATTGAAAATTCTTATACTGAAATCTATTTGTCCCAATGAACCGCTAGATGATGCCTGAAATAAATTAAGAGACGAAGAATAATTTCTTGAAGCCTGGTTAGCGCGCAAAATTTTATTGCCAAAAAGAAGGCAGACTTCAGCCAAAGGATGACCCGCTAATTGGCATGCATTTATTATATTGGATTTTATGCCTGAATCTTTAGCCTTTGGACTTAAGCCGCCCGTAAAAACTATTGGTTTTGCAAAATTAGGCAAGAGAAAGGAAATAGCCGCGGAAGAAAAAAGCAAATTTTCTATGTTGTGAAGTACAACAAAGCCGTCGTATTTTTCAGCTGAATCAGAAATTATTTTTGCCAACCTCAACCAATCACCGACCATAACTTCAACGGTGTTTTTACCAAAAACAAAGATTGGCTCAATTTTATTTAAAACCTTCAGCTCTGGAATATTTTCCAACCAAACGCTCATTTGGTCTTGGGAACAATAATCGCCGAAAAACAATAGGCAAATTTTCTTCTCCCTGGGCATATTACTATATCTTTGCTAATTTACTTAAAATTATACCATAAATGGAAAAATATACGAATTTTGAGTGATTTATTCATGTTAATGATTTTAAAATCTTTTCGACATAATTATCATAATCATTTTCTTTTACTTCTATAACTTCAGTGTCGATAAAATCTTTAAAAATTCCAGCGTATTTAATACATTTTTCTTGCCATTTTATATATTCCTCAATTATTTGATCTTCACTGCCCTTTGAAAGCAAATATTCTTTCCAGGCGTCATTTCGATAATTCAAGGTCGACATTATCCTTTCTCTTATTTTGTTTTGTGGAATAATTAATAGAATTTGCTTTATATTAAAATTTTTTAATTTAGTAAAATAAATTTTTGCATCGTCTATTGAAAAATCATCTTCATTTTTTTGCGAAACAAAATGCGTTAAAATAAATCTTTCTAATACGACAATAGAGTCTGCATTTGCCTGCTGATTATTAAATTTTGAGGCTTCCAACATGTTTTGAAATTCTGATAAAACAGTAATTATTTTTTCAATATGCTTTTTAATATCGCCTCCGTTCAAACTTCCATCATCTCTTAGATGTTCAATCATTCTTTGAGTATAATGTTCGCTGATAAATAGTTTAGTCGTCGATGGCTTGAATTCTACAAGCTTTTTTTGCAGGAGCTGAAAAATCATTGTTTTTCCAGATGATGCAACACCGTCGATTATTATTCCTTTCATTATTTTATTAATTAATTTTCAGTATATTTTCTAAAACATCTAATAACTCATCGCCATTTCCAATCATTACTGATTTAAACCCAAGGCTATCATAAACCGAACTCGATCCGCTATCATCCAATAAAACACAATCTCTATAATCCAATGAATTTTTATTTAAATAATCGTCAAAAAATGGAATTGAATTTTCTCCTACATCATTTTTCAAAACCTTAAGATCATAAGAGAGCAAAAAATCATCAAAAATATTTTTTAAATCCAATTCCGGAATTGTAAATCGAGAGAAAGTGTCCATATTATCAGTTGCGACAATAACCTTAATTCCTTTTGATCTGATATTTTTGATCAACTCTGGAATTTTGTCAGAAACAAAGGTCATCCTGCCACAGCTTTCTCGTAAACTTTTTAAAACATCATCAAAATCAAAGTTATTCTGGTCAGATAAAATTTTACAAACTTCTTCTGCGGTATATTCGCCTCTCATCCACGGATTAATTAATTCCCTATTATGCTTAAAAAATACATCAGAATATTTTAAATTGCCAGACCAGAAAAACGAATTTGATAATGTCTTGTGCCAATCTATAAAAATTATTTTTGGATTATTCATACCTTAATTATATCACTTAATTTCCTCTCACCTAAAACATGCAATCCATTCATCGCCCTAGTCAGCGCAATATAGAGCAAGTCCCTTTTTATTTTTGCCATTTCTCCCTGCAGTTCCTGAGGCAAATGTTTTACTGATAATAAATCGTCATCGACTCCTGCCAGGAAAACCGTATCAAACTCAACGCCCTGCGAATCAGTCAAAGACATGGCTTTTACATTTTTATATTCCTTAAATCTTTCTTTGTAAAAATTCACTGTTTTTTCATTGTGTGAAAGAATTCCGACACTTACCTCTTTTAAATTTTCAATCTGATCTGCAATATATTGTGCCTCTTCTGCTTGTGAGAATGCCAATTCTTTAGCCTCCGGACCAGACTTTATCATCTCAGGAATATTAACTTTATATCTAAGCCCCTGTAAATATAATAATATTTCTTTAGTATTACGGTAAACTTTTGATAATTTTACCAATCTCTCTGCTGAGAAATTTTGTCCGAGGCTTTCTGTATTTAAAGATGTGCCCAATCTTACTCTTTGATTAAAATCACCAATATAAACGCTTTCACCGTCGATTTCGTTGACTGCCCTACCGAACAAGTCTAACTGCTCCGACAGATAATTCTGAAATTCATCAATAATCATCAGCTTGTATGAGGCTTTAAATCTGCCGGTTTTCTTTTTAAGCTCCATATCCTTGGCCACAGTATAATATTCTTTTTCAATATTGAAAAATCCATCTGCTTCATATTTTGCAGACAAAAGTATTGCCAAATCTATACGATCCAAGACTTTATTTTTCTTTTGCGCCGATAATCTGACAGATTGCTCGCCATTAAACTGCTTGCCATATTTATCATTTAAAATATTAAACCAGTCGTTTCGCCAAGTTGCCTTATTTCCATCCCGCAAAGCAGTTATTTTTGCCCAAACATAAGAAGCATCGCTGTCTTTTTCATGCTCGACAATTTCCCAGCCAGCTAACGGCAGAATTCGCTTCGCCCAAGAAGCCAAAGTTGTAATTTCAACATCCTTAATTCCTAAATCAGGAAGCAAATGCGAAAAATAATCGCGCGTACTTTCATCTTGGACAAAAACCAAAATATCTTTGTCTGATAATTTTTCCGACATCTCAGGAGCCTGAAGCAAATATGCAATACGATGCAAAGCCAAAGTTGTTTTTCCAGATCCGGCCGGCCCGGTCACTGCCAATAATCCCCCAAATGATGCCCTGACCACTTGATCCTGCGCCTTTTCCATTTGTGCGACGATTTCCGGCAAGACAAAAGCAGTTTTACGAGTGGAAAAATATTCTTGGTAAATTAATTCTCTTGGATTATCTCCATTTTCCGTTGCCAGAAATATTATTTTATTTTCATTGATCAAATACTGATCTTTTTTAATCATAAATCCCGATTGTTTGTTGCCATTTGTTTCAAAAACAAAACGCCCTGGCGATTCAAACCTGATTTGCGATACCGGCGATGCCCACGAGTATATTGATTCATTATCAAAAGAAAATTTTGAAAAATAAAGCTCCCTGAAATCATCCTCGCCATCAAATTTCACCAGGCAATAATAAAAATATGGCGACGGATAAAGATTTTGTAAATCATTAAAACGTCTTCTGTATGTCGCCAGCATCGTTTGGTAAGTCAATTGATCTTCAGCCGAGCCATATTTTAATTCATTTAATTTCATTGACTCAGCCGGTATGCGTTCAATTTCGGAACTGATGGCCCTTGACTTGCTATTTAAAATCAATTTTGCCTTGGATAAATATTCTTCTTTTTGTTCTGTAGTCATATGTTTTTTAAACTAAAAAACCGCCCTCATGGTTCTAGGCGGTTTCCAACTTGCTTATGATATTTAAATCAATAAAATACTTGTGTTTGAGCTTTATTCTTAGCATATAAATATATAATAGGATAAGCAAAAAAACTTGTCAAGTTTTTACAAATACATCCCCTCTATCTCCCTTTTAAAATGATGCTCAATGGCATGCCTCCTGATTTTTAAAGTTGGCGTGATTTCATCCAATTCCTGCGTGAATTCCCTATCAATCAGACAGAATTTTTTAATTTGTTCGTAATCAGACAGATTGCCGTTTATTTTTCCTACGCAGTCATGATAGATTTTTAAAATTTCTCCGTCATGATTTAAATCTGATAATTTCTTTTCAGCTAAGCCTTTTGATTTTAAATATAGATTCAACTCCTGGCAATTTGGAACGATCAAGGCTGAAACAAATTTCCGTTTATGTCCGACAATGATTGACTGGGAAATTAATTTATCAAAATTAAGTTCTGTTTCAATGTGCTCCGGCCAGATATTTTTGCCACCGGAAGTTATAATCATTTCTTTTTTCCTGCCGATAATTACCAAAAAGCCGTCACTGTCAATAAAGCCAAAATCACCGGTATGGAACCAGCCTTCATCATCAATTGCTTCTTTTGTTTCTATTTCATTTTTATAATAACCCTTCATCACGTTCGGGCCCTTAGCTAAAATTTCCTTATCAGCAGAAATTTTTATTTCTAATCCCAAAAGAGGTCGTCCGACTGTTCCAAATTTAAAATTATCCAATCTGTTTGCTGACAAAACCGGCGCTGTTTCCGTCAAGCCATAGCCTTCTAAAATTTTTACTCCCACTTTATTAAAAAACTTGCCGATTCTTTCATCAAGCGAAGCACCGCCGGAAACCGCCAAGCGCAAACGTCCGCCCATTTTATTCCTAACTTTTTTAAAAACCAATTTATCGGCGATAAAATACCCAAGGCCCTTTTTTCTTTTAAGCGCCCAATAAAATATTTTTTTACTTAACGCAGATGACTTGCCAATATTGTCCCAAATCGCATCACTAAATTTTTCAAAAATTCTTGGCACGCAAATCAAAATCGTTGGTTTTATTTCCAGCAAATTTTTGGGCAAAGTTTTGGAATTTTCCGCATAAGCGATTGTCGCACCAACCGAAAGAGGAACATAATAGCCTGCAGTTCGCTCCAAAACATGTGACAATGGCAGAAATGACAAGAAGGTATCACTTGAGTAAGCAGGAATACCTTTTAAAATCATCTCGACATTGCTTAAAATATTTTTATGCGAAAGCATTACGCCTTTGGGCAAGCCAGTGGTGCCGGAGGTATAAATAATTGTACAAACATCTTCTGAATCTATTTTTTCCAATTTGAAATTTTTATCTTTTACCAATTCAAAAAACTTTTTCCAACTGATTGTTTTTTTAATTTCAATTTCGCTCCCAACAAAATTCTCCATTAAAACAAAATTCTCAAGACAAATGCATTCATCTTGAGAAATTTTATTTAGATATTCAGTTTTAGAAGCAAAAATTATTTTGGCCTCGCTGTGCTCTATTATGTGGTTGATAATTTTGGCGCTAAGAGTCGTATGGATTGGAACAGTTATCGCTCCAAGACACATGGCCGCCAAATCAACTATCACCCATTCCGGCCGGCCTTCGGACATGATGGCAACCTTGTCGCCCTTGCCAATTCCCATTTCCTTAAGCGCCGAGCAAGCCACTCTCACCGACTCAAATAATTGAGTAAAGGTGATTGATTTGTATTTGCCCTTCTGCTTATGCATGAGGGCGGTTTTATTTGGAAATTTTTCCGCTATCTCAACGAATTTTTCCGGTATTGTTCCAATGGCCATATATAAATAAGTTTATAAAAATGGTGATTTAAAAAAACAACCATCTTAGGCTATTTGAATTACTAAACTTAAATTAATTATAACAAAAATAAATTAAAATAGTAATTAATTTATGATTTTTTTGTTTTTTTATCGCTAATCTCTTTGACCAATTTTATCACCTTGTCGAAATCATCGTTTTCATCAATTTTATTCCGTTTTATTGCCCCACAGATTTCACAGCGATGAGTTAGTATCCAGTCTTGTTTCTGTTTGTAAACATCAATAGGCCTCATCATTCCGCCACATTCCTCAAGGCGGTCGCCGGGATTAACATCAACGTGTTTTGACCAAAGACAATGAGGGCAATGATTTGTATAGCCATCGCCTTTGACTTCCTGCCCGCAATTTTGACAGATGAAATCCTCTTTCTTTTTGGTGAATCTTTTCATATTTAATATACTAGCATTTTATGATTTTAAAGCAAATAAAATAAGCGGGGGAACTGGCGTGTTTCGTATTTCTTGCCAGTTCCGCACCGCTAAAGGTCTTTTCAGACCCAAAGTCTTCCCGACCCATGTCCTCTTACGTGAGGATTGCCTGGGTCGCCGTCTTCGCCGACATCTTCTGAGCGTCGATCGCGAAAGCAACAGCCGGCCCGGTGTCGCCGTAAGCCACGGTGACCGAGGGGGTGTCTTCTGCGTCGATTACGCCGTCCGCGGAGGTGAGCTTCTGCTCGCTTGCCAGGGAGATAAGCGCCGGCGCCGGACTCGTGTCGTAGACGACATGCACGGTGGCGGCGTATTCGTTGGTGAGCGCAGGCTGCTGCTCAACGAACGTCTGGCCCGTGTCTTCGATCGCGGGCGTCTTCAGGTCTTGCGCAGCCATCATCGTCGGCGTCGCCGGCATCTGTACGCTCTCGGCTTCCTGAACGGCCACCGTCGGGCTCGTCAGAGCCACAGCCAGAGGAATCGCGGCCAAGACGGCCAAGAGAATAATGGGTACCACGAACCATTTCCGCATGCTGAGAGTCTCCTTCTTGTCAGACTTCTACCATGGTAGGAACATGTAAGCTCGTGTGAGCTTCACATTTATATTGTACAATAAAACTACTAAAATTAGCCAGAGACTTATCCACAGCCCAATTTGCACATATTTTTAATTTTAAAAATAATTATCCATTGACTTTAATTCCAAAATATACTATACTAATCTCAATTAAAAACCCGCAACAAACGGACAAAAAGTCCAAACTTAATAACTAAAAAGCGGGGCTTCTGAGGCTCTCAGAGGCTAATTACTTGTATGAGCACAAAAGAAAAAAAAGAATCAATAATGACGAAACTGCTTGAAGAAAAGCAGTATTTTAATTTGCCAAAAGTTGGCGAATTGGTTAAGGGAACAGTAATTTCCTCAAACAAAAATGAAGTCCACATCGACCTGGGCGGAGTTGCCACCGGCGTTGTCAGAGGACGGGAAAGATACGACGAATCCGAAGAATACAAAAACCTAAAACCTGGTGATATTATAGAAGCGACTGTTTTAGAATTAGAAAATGAAAATGGCGAAATAGAATTATCATTCCAATATGCCGGAAGACAAAAAGCCTGGCAGAGTTTGCGTGATTTAGAAAAAGCCGCCAACATTGTCCAAGCCTTAATTACTGACGCCAACAAAGGCGGATTGATGATTAAAGTTGAAAACACAGTTGGATTCTTGCCAGTCTCACAGTTATCTCCTGAACATTATCCAAGAGTTCCCGGCGGAGACAAAATGAGAATTCTTGAAATCCTAAAAGGCTACATCGGCAAAAAATTTGATGTTAAAGTTTTAGATTTAAATGAAGAAGACGATAAATTAATCGTTTCTGAAAAGACTGCTTGGGAAGAAACACAAAAAGATGTTCTAAATAAATATAAAGTAGGCCAGCAAGTCGAAGGCAGCGTAACTGCAGTCACTGACTTTGGAGTATTTGTCGAATTCGACGATAAATTAGAAGGGCTGATTCACATTTCAGAAATTGCCTGGCAGAGAATTGAAAATCCAAACGACTTTGTCAAAGTTGGACAAAGAGTAACGGCTGAAATTATCGGCATTGAAAATTCCAAGATATTTTTATCCATGAAAAAGATGCTAAAAGATCCTTGGGATGGAATTGAAAAGAAATATGCCATTGGACAGAAGGTCAAAGGCAAGGTAATTAAGTTAAATCCTTTTGGACTGTTTGTAGAATTAGAAAAGAACATCCATGGACTTGCTCACATTTCACAGCTTAGCGATAAGCCGGTTGCCAGCATCAATGATTTTGCCAAGCAAGGCGATGAACTGGATTTTTATGTTGTATCGCTAGACCCTAAAAACCATCGACTTGGACTGAGCTTTGCCAAGCCAAAAGAAGAAAAGCCCAAGGCTGAAGAAGTTAAGGTGGCAGAAGCCAAAACAGAGGAAGTGAAAGAGAAAAAGAAAGAACCTGATGCAAAAGAAGAAAAAGCTAAAGCCAAAGAAGAGAAAAAAGAAAAAAAGGCCAAAAAATAATCAGCTTAAATCCCCGCCAAGTGGCGGGGATTTTTTAATCTAATCTTTATTTCTTTATTATAATATAAATACGATTGAAAATGCTTGCCAAAGAAAAAACAATCGCTACCGAAAGGATAATTGCGCTTAAAAACAAAATACCTAAATTACCGGAAATTATAAAAAGTATAATAAGCACAACACCCGCAACTTGCAATGCCAGCTTAATTTTTCCCCACCAGTCTGCCTTTACAATACCTACCTCTTTTAAGCCAAAATGAACAATTACACTTATGATAATGGCGGCGATTTCAATTATTGCCACTATCATTAAAAAACTTTTATAGGGGTAAAAACTATAAATAAGAATTATAGCGACAACTATCAGTAATTTGTCTGCGAATGGATCCAGCCAAGTGCCCAAAGGCGAGATTAAATTCCTTTTTCTTGCCAGCGCTCCGTCAATGCTATCAAACAATGCAGCAATAATAAATAAAGCCAAAGCGATCCAAAAATTGCCAAAATAGAAAACCAATACAATTATCGGCAAAAATATAATTTTGGCAATAGTCAAATGATTTGGCCTGACCCACTTGGGGATTATTCTAAATAAAGTGGCGTCCCAGGCATTGTCGATTGTTTTTTGAATAATCATTGACATTTTTATATAAAATTAGTATTATACTAGATATTTGAACAATAGCTTTAACTCAATTTTTACGTTAACTTATTAAAAAACTATGAAAAACTTGACCCGAAATTTAATCATCGCATTTGTAATATTTATCATTATATCGGCAATATTTAGCTTGGTAAACAATACGGGAACCAAAATCTCCGAAATTGGACAAACAAGCCTGGTCGAAGAGATAAATCAAGGTAAAATTAAGTCTCTTGATGTTAGTAATAATACCGTCAACATAACTCTTCTTGATGGCACTAAACAAATGATGCAAAAAGAGGGCACGGATAGCTTGCCCGCCCTACTTAAAGATTTAAATGTAAATGGAGAAAAATTGGCCGCCGTAAATATCCAAGTTAAAAATGACAGTACCATGAAATATGTTTTACTGACCATAGCCCCGTTTCTGGTTTCTTTCATTTTAATTATCGTTTTTTTCTGGTTTATTATGAGACAGGCTCAAGGAGCCAACAACAAGGCAATGAGCTTCGGACAAAGCGGAGCTAAAGAATTCAATTTAAGCAAGAATCTTAAAACTACTTTTAAAGATGTCGCCGGCGTAAAAGAGGCCAAACAAGAGTTGGTTGAGATTGTAGACTTTTTAAAAAATCCAAAAAAATTCTTGTCACTTGGTGCCACTATTCCAAAAGGTGTTTTGCTTTTAGGCGCTCCTGGAACTGGAAAAACACTTTTAGCAAAAGCAGTAGCCGGCGAAGCCAACGTCCCATTTTTTAGCATCTCCGGATCTGAATTTGTAGAAATGTTTGTCGGTGTCGGCGCATCAAGAGTCCGAGATTTATTTCGGAAAGCAAAAAAGAATGCCCCTTGTATAATTTTTATTGACGAAATTGACGCGGTTGGCAGACAAAGAGGAGCTGGACTTGGCGGATCACATGATGAAAGAGAACAAACTTTAAATCAAATACTTGTGGAAATGGACGGCTTCGAGCCGAATACAAATATTATTGTCATGGCCGCGACAAACAGGCCTGACGTATTAGATTCAGCCTTGCTTAGGCCGGGAAGGTTTGATCGAAGGGTTACTTTAGACTTACCAGACATCAACGACAGAGAAAGCATTTTAATGGTTCACAGTAAAAACAAACCGCTTGCTGATAATGTTGATCTAAGAAGAATCGGCGAAATGACTCCCGGCTTTTCCGGAGCTGATTTGGCAAACCTGCTTAACGAATCTGCAATTTTGGCAGCGCTTAAAAATAAAAAAGAAGTCAGCCTTGATGATATTTTAAAAAGCATAGATAAAATAATCTTGGGACCGGAAAGAAAAAGCCACATCCTAAATACTCGTGAGAAAAAAATTACAGCCTATCATGAAGCTGGTCATGCCTTAGTTGCTCACGAACTTCCAAATACTGACGCAGTTAGAAAAGTTTCGATAATCGCTCGGGGAATGGCTGCCGGATTTACTTTAAAACTTCCATCCGAAGATAAAAAAATGCACACTCGCAGTGAATTCATTGAAGAACTTTCGGTTTTCCTTGCCGGCAGAATAGCCGAGGAAGAAGTTTTCGGCGAAGTTACTACTGGAGCCCAGAATGATTTGATGCAAGCTACAAAATTGGCAAAAAGAATTATTACCGAATTCGGCATGAACGAAAAAACCGGACTTAGAACTTTTGGGCATAAAGAGGAGATGGTCTTCTTGGGACGGGATATTCATGAACAAAGAGACTACTCGGAAAAGAGCGCGGAAATGATCGATGAAGAAATTACCAAGCTTATAAAAGCTGGGGCAGACAAAGCCAGAGAGATTATAAGAGATAAAAAAGTATACTTAGATAAAATATCCAGCGAACTGCTTGTAAAAGAAACTCTTGAGACAGAAGAATTTAATGCAATTTTTGAACCGGAGATAAAACCGGTTACAGCCGATGAAGTTGCATAATTTATATCTCAAAAAAACCTGGCCGAGAAGCCAGGTTTTTTGTTTGAAAAAATTTATTTTAAAGTTGTTATCGGCCTACTCTGCACGATATAAAACTTTCCACTTTCAAAAGCCCATTCTATGTCGCAAGGAAAACCGTAGTGATTTTCTATATCCATTACCAGATTTGATAACTCAATTATTTGCTCATCAGAAAGCACTTGTTTTTCTCCCAGACCATCTTCAACGTCTTTCCAATCACTGCTTCCTTCAACCTCATTTTTGTAAAATCCGCGCTTCTGGTTAATTACATTTTTTTCAATAATATTTTTTGAGTCTTTTTCAATAACATAACTATTTGGCGTAATCATTCCTGAAACCAAGGCCTCTCCCAATCCATATACCGCCTCGATTATAAGTTGATTTCTATCCTCAGTCACGGGGTGCACTGAAAATGCCACGCCTGCCATTTCGCTATCAACCATCTTCTGCACCACAACCGCTACTGAAATTTTAGTATCTTCTAGCTTATTTTCAATCCTATAAAAAATTGCTCTTGGCGTAAAAAGAGAAGCCCAGCAACGCTTGATATTTTTCAAAAGATCTTTTTCTTTTGTGTTTAAGTAGCTATCTAATTGGCCGGCCCAAGCGCATGTAGCGCCATCTTCGGCTGTCGCCGATGACCTGACTGCCACAAATGACGCATCTAAAAATTTATATTCATCAGATATTTTATTAACCAAATCATCAGGAATATCTGACTTTAAAATTAATTCTTCAATTTGTTTAGAAACTTTTTCAACCATATCATCATCCTTGCCATCAACTCCAGCAAGTAAAGCTTCAATCTTTTTATCAATTTCCGATATCTGTAAAAATTTCTCAAAAGCGTCAGAACTAATAATAAAACCCGGCGGTACAGGAATCCCAGCCTGAGTCATTTCTCCAAGCGATGCGCCCTTGCCTCCAGCGATTCCTACATCATTTTTATCTATTTCTGTTAATTTTAATACGTCTTTCATGATAGTTTTAAATACTAAATTGTTTTCAAATCAAATGGCGTCATATCAGCCTTCATTACTTCATCTTTTAAATGTGCCGGCAAATACCAAACAAAACGGTAGAACATACAGGCATGTCCTGTTCTTGAAAGGTCAACTTTTTGATCTTTTGTGAGGATTGCCTTAACTTTATCATGCAATCCAAACCAAAGCGGCAAAAGAGGCCTGTCAATTTCCCCCATAACATCTTTAAACATTGCAAAATTACGAGATTGCTCATAAGCCACCTGAAACAATTTAAATTCCTCCGCATCAAGCCGATCTTTAGCTTGAGAAAAAATAACATCTAACTTACCGCCCATCTGTCCATGCCTTTTAAATAGCTCCTCATTCTCTTTACGAAATTCAACGGCTTGGGTCAACATATTATAAATAGGCTGATTAGATTTTCTCATTATAGCCTGATTGATAACAAACTGCAGCTTATCTTTTATTTTTAAAATTGTGGGATCATTATTGGTTTCATCCTTGATCATTGTCACAAGATCGTCCCAAAGAACATTTATTTCGGGCGCATCTTCCAATTTATGATGACTAATAATATCCTCTGCCTTAGATAAAATAGATTTTGAATTCTTACTACTGGCCAATAACTCATATAACTCTACCGAGTTGAGTGCTTGCTGTAAATAAAGATCGGCATAGTCGCTTTGCAAAAGATCTCTTTGAATTCTTGTAATTTTACCTTCGAATTCTTCCACCTCATCAGATACATCTGTAAATTTACGAATTGAATTTTTTAAAACCTCAACATAAAAATCGTGTATTGGTCCATCCGGAAAAAGGTAATTAACAATCCAGAACCGATAGCAAATTAATTTATTAAATCTCTGATCAATTTTGACTAAAAAATCAAGGTTTGACTGGTCGCCATTCTCATAATCTTTTTTAATTTTTTCAAAACCAGCAAATAATTCATCGTGCGCCCAATTGCCATATTTCTTAAATTCCTCTGGATCACCGGCAATTTTTTTTGCCACCTCCTTATAATAAGGCACTATGAGTGGAAATTTATTTGGATAAAAAATCAAAAAACTTTCTAGGTCGTTAGGCAATACTTTTGGAAATTGCAAATATTGTTCACCGATTTTAATCTTCATATATATATCCCTCATTACCATCCAAAATAACCCTTTGGCCATCTTGGAGGACAGACGTGGCATTTTGAGTACCAACCACGGCCGGTATATTAAATTCCCTTGAAGCTATAGCTGCATGGCATAAATTACCGCCCATATCAGTTATAATTCCAGCTGATCGCCTAATGGCAAGAAGAAACTGCGGCCTAGTCATTTCGGTAACAATTATGTCACCTTTTGCTACTCTTTTCATCTCGGTTTCTATATTGCCAGACATAAACATATTTACCAACCTGACTGTGCCGATAACAATTCCAGATGATGCTCCAAATCCACTCAAAATACGCCTTGGTCTTTTTTCAAATGGCTTGAAATACTCTCTCATTTTACTTTCAAGATCCTGATATTCTTTGGAGGATTTTAACCAACCCTTTTTATCATGAGTAATAGGAATACCCTCTATATGAATATCGCCAATTATTTGTTTAATAGTCTGATTAGGAGTCAAGCCAATTTTATCATAAATTGTTACCAGCCTGCCACGCCTATAAGTATGAAAGCCGTAGTAACTTTTATTAAGTCCGCTTAACTGATATCCCCACCAGCCAATTGCCTTACCGCCTTTAAATTCAAATGAGAATTCATTTTTTTTATTATCTATGATCTGAGGGACATATGACTCACAAATTTCTTTATTAAAAATAAGCTCTAACTCACCATTACTGATAAACGGGCCAAAACGCATACCAAACTCGTCCTTAATATTGCTTAATAACTTTTCAGAAAATTTAACTTTAAGTTTTTTAATAATTATTGTCGTCCCGCTTTTTTCAGGATCAACGCCTCGATTAATGACAAAAGGATATTTATTCCAATCACCATGTTCCAGCCAATGACCCTCATCATATTCCAAAATGTATTCCTCATTGGACTTTAAAGGGGAAGTAACCAGGGTAAATCCCTTGCCCAAAAATGATGTTGATGTTTTTAGTCCCAAACCAAATTCACCTAACTGACACTTCTTCTCCGAATAACCAAGCCTGATGGATTTGGCCGCCTGATCTTCGGACATTCCCTTGCCCGTATCAGTTATTACAATTTCATCCTCAGAAACATCAATAGTAACTTTCATTTTTTTTCTTGGCAACTTCGCATCAATGGCATTATCAATAAGTTCTGATAGCGCCTCCTGAATTGAATATCCAGTCTGACTAATTTTAGTAAGGATACTTCTATGCGGAGAAATATCAATAAATTTTTTCTTTGTTGTTTTCTTCATAATTTTTATTTAGTCCTGTTTAGTAAAATTATATTCTTCAACTATTTTTCCTTCTTTATCTTTGCCGACCTGCATCGTAAAATAATCCCCATTGTTTGCAAAAATAGTAGGGAATTGCCCGGCAGTAGTATTTTGAAAAGCTTCGGTTATATCTGTAACAAATTGTCCATGACCGCACATAATCACAATTTTTCGTTTATTATTTTTGCCTCTTCCATTTAGAAAATATTCCTCAGCAACATCCAAACCCCTAAAGGTTCTGGCAATGGTTGCACTGCTTAATTCTGTTATTCCGGTTCTATCGACTAGATCTTTAAGATTTGGGGCTTGCGAAGCATAAGCCGGAGCTGACATAGTCAAAGCACCAGGATGAGGAAGGTCTTTACCGGCTTTTGTGGCTCTTAAGTTTGCAATTCCTTTTTTATTTTCCTCGCCAAATAATGCATCATCTCTAATGTCAAATTCCTGCAATGCCTTAAAGAGCGCGCTATCAACGGGGCCTGTTTCATCACCTCTCGGGTCTATTTTATCAAAAAACTTTATGCCCTTTTCTTCTAAAACATCTTTAATTACTCCCGCGGTATCTGCCGTGCGTGATAGTTTAACGGCCTCATTACTATCTTCCTGACCTTGCCATTGGCCAGATGGACTAGCGATAACATAGACCTCATCATCTTCGCCGATATTAAAACTGTCCACCAACTCCTCTGCCCTTTTTTTATAAGCCTCCAAATCTTGAGGACTTACCACGTTACCTTCATGTTTTAAATGCCTTACACAAGCCACTTCCAGTTCAGGCTTTTCCATTTCAATAGCCTCCTTTGGTCCAACGTCACCCATCATAACACCATAGTGATATCCCTCTCCAAAAACTGGCGCCTGCAAATCTTGATCGCCATCCCAAGATGCCACATCGCGTAATATTTCTCCTTTTCCCCCGCGTGCGTCTTTCCAAACATCTCTTATTTTAGGACGTCTACATCTAACGGTATAAGTTTTAGATCCGTTTTCATTTTCTTCAATATCAAAAAATTTGGCCTCTCTACTATGGTCTTCCAATAATTTTTTTTCACCTTCAAAATTCATATTTTAAAATTAATTTTTATAAAATTTTAATCTCATTATTATCTGCATTTAACTCCACCATATCTCCATCTTTTAAAATCCCGTCTAATTCCTTCACCCCTAAAATTGCGGGTATTTTGTATTCTCTAGAAAGAGTTGCCGGATGGCTTGTAAGTCCTGCCCCGTCAAACGTGATCATTCCCCTAACTTTATGAAATATTTTGACATATTCCGGCGTGGTTAAGGGTGTTACTAAAATATCTCCGTCTTGTATTTTTCCAAAATCAGCAATCGTCATTACCACCTTCACCGGAGCGGTTATTTGTCCTCGACAGGAGACCATTCCCTTATAGATTTTTTTTAAATCTGGCGCTATAGACTTTATTGTTTCTTTAGGTCCGCTTAATTCATTTTTTAATTTAAGAACCTCTTCATCTATTTCATATTCTTTAATTTTACCAAAAAAATCCTGCCCCGCATACTTTACAACTATACCGCCATTAATGACATATATAACATTATCGTCTATCTCATTACTAATATCGCAATCTTTATCTGTAAGAAGGCTTTCTGTTTCCGAAGGCAACATGCATCTCAATTTATCAATTGTAATGCCAGTCAAATCTGATATAGCCTGAAACAAAAAATTTGCCTCAACACTAAACTTGACCAAAGCCATTTTTCTAGCCTCCTTTAATACAATGGCATCTCGAAACAATTTGAATTTGTCTTTTATCTCTGCTGTCAGATTCAATTCAGTTTCACATTTTTTTATATTTTCATCTGCTTGTAAAAAATTTTGCGAAATGTTTTCGCGCTCCTTAATGCGCTGTGTTTCGGTCATACCCTTAAATAAAACAATTCTGCCAGCCACCTCTTTTTTTAATTCTTCAAGCTCAGGATTACTGCCACCGCCAAAAAGTCCGCACCATTTATTGATATGATTTTCCATTTCCTCTGCGGTCGATTGCTTTTCCAAAAGATCAATCAATTCCAAATCATGCTGATACATATAATTGGCCTTAGGCGCTCGAGATAACACCAAAAGATCATCTTGAAGCTTATTTTCATCAACGATATATTGCTTTAAATCTTCTTTTACCGTTTCAGTAAGTATCCTGTCTAAAAGATTAGCAACATAAGCATATGTACAAAGGCTTCTATATAGGTTACAAGCACCATCGTATGTTTTCCATGCTGTCGCCCTCTTATCCGTGGCCTCGGAAAAAGTTTTATTAAATTCTATAAGTAACTTGCTAATTTCCGCTGAAATCTCATTTACCTTATTTATAAAACTTGGCAACTGGTTATTTTGCAATTGAATCTGTAAAATTTTTCTTCTCGCTTGTTCATAGTCTTCATGATGCCAATAACCCAAAACATAACCATTATAAAAAACTATCAGCTGTGATTTTTTGTAACGCCCTCCAGCTATTTCTTCCATTTCAGTGCTAGTCATTGCCTCGTTTGAAAGAACTGTAGGAAAAATAATCGGGATTTTTGTTTTTGCGTAACGAATATTAAAAAATTCAGATGGCATACTTGTCAAGTTAGTTTTTTTAATTTTACTACAAATTTATTTAACCAGCAACTGAATTTTTGAACTCGCCTACGCGTCTATTGACTAATTTACAAAAAAATGATATAGTATATACTAGTACATTGGCTGGTCTAGTGACTAGCCTAATGATTTCGGTGGGATGCCGTAATCATTAATAGAAGCGGAGCTGTGGCGGGATGCCATATCTCTAAAACTGGCGGGATGCCAGGAGGCTTACTTTATGAATTGCATTGATGCCGGCAAAGTTGATGCCCTGTACCGGGAGCGCCCATTTCTCAAACGTCACATGCCGCAGGACCAGGTCGTTGAGTGCCATGTACGACCCTTTGATGTTAATGATCTGGGCCTATACAATGACCTTGCCAGTGGGGAGTTTGAGTACTCTCGCCGAATTTTAATTCTCGACGGAGACGGAAACCTTCTCGCCGCGGTGGGAGAAACCTCCGTTCAGATGGTCCCCCTGTTTGATTTACGGGGACTAAAGACATACTCGAGGAAAAAACAATCTCAAGAGAGCATCTATTTCGCTCTACGCAAACTGGACAACCAAGCAAACCAAGCGGCGTATTTGCTTTTGCTGGAGAGAGCGTGTCCATGGAGCAGCAACACATGGAAACTGACCCTCTTACGAGAAGAGAGAAGAACTCAAAGTCGACCAAACCCCAAAACCCTAAGCGAATTAAAGAAGCGCCAGGACGCTTTAATTAACGAGAAGACGAAAGAGGGCTGTCTAGCAGCATACGAAGAATTGGACATCGAGCCCAAAACTAAGAATCAGCAAGATGGTCGGTATTATGAGGAAGTTCAGATTTACTACGGTCGACCACTCCTTATTGTGGCCTCCCTGATGCTTCTGGCTAGTATCGGGGCTTACGCCACCTGGTCTTTCGTCCTCTCCCTGTTCTAGCTTTAACAGTCAGAACCATGCGATGGACGCTTGCACGATGCGAGCGTCCTATTTTTTTATTTTCCTATTTTTATGTTATAATTTATACATCAAATAACTTTCAATCAATATGTCAGACACATCTCTTTATCGACCAACGCTTAAAAAGGCATGGCAAATTACCAAACGATTCAAATCACTTTGGATTTTAGGTTTTTTTGCAACATTACTTTCCAGTGGTGGCGAATACGAAATAATTACCAGGTTTTTTTATAGCCCAAAAAATAGAGGCTTTATTGGAGACTTTATGAACTCCTTTAATTCGGGGATTCAGGCCGGATTGGCTGATGGAGGCAATCTTTGGCAAAATATTATCGGCGCCATAACAAGCAGTCCTTTTACCACCATAATGGCAATTTTAATTGCGGCGGTGGCGATTGCTATTGCAGTTTTTTTCATCTGGCTGGGCATAATTTCCCAAATCTCTCTCATTAAAAACATTTCGACTATAAACAAAAATAAAAAACCTTCATTGAACGAGGGTTTTAGCCATGGAGGCAAAAATTTCTGGCCGGTGTTCTGGTCCAACGTTGTTTTAAAGGTGGCGCTATTTATAATTTTCATAATTTTTGGCTCAATCGCATTATTATTCTCAGGAAACTTGTGGCAAACCATCGTCTACTTCATTATTTTTGTAGTTTTTGCAATCGGAGCCCTTCTTATCTCGGTTATATTTAAATTTCAAATTTTTAATATTACCTTAAACAAAGAACGATTTATTCCCGCCCTGCAAAATGCCTGGCTATTATTTAAAAGCAATGTGCTTATAGCCCTGGAGACCGCCCTTGTTCTTCTTGGAGTATATATTGTCGGCCTTTTTATCAGCGCAATCGCTTCTCTTATTCTGACTGCTGGCCCGCTATTTATTTTACCCCTATATTTCTCAACCATAGCGCCAATAGCCGCCTATATCATCTTAGGATTCTGCACAGTTTTAATGATTGTTATAATTGTTTTTGTGGCCGCTTTTATCACCACTTTCCAATGGGCTGTCTGGACATTGCTGTTTAGCAGAATTTATGGCGGTGAAGAAGAAAGCAAAATTACAAGAACAATCGGCCAAATTCAAAATCTCCCAACCTACTTTTCCAATAAAAGCTAATTTGTCACTCATTGATCCCCGCAACTCGCGGGGATTTTTTATTCTCAAATATTTGCCTTAACTTGAAAAAAAACCCTATTACTTCTATAATTAACATATAAATATTTTGCTAAAATAATGACATCAATAGGACCATCGATTGAAGATTTGCTATCTGAGGACACGCCAGAAGAAGGCTCCACCACCGCAAAGCTTCAACAGAAAATAAAATCAATTACTATCAAGGAAAAGGAAACTGAAACAGAAAAACAGGCTAACGAAATTGGTCTGCCTTATATCAGCCTTGAAAGTTTTGGAATCAGCCCTGAAACCCTTACCACCATAGATGAGGCAAGGGCCAAAGAGTTAAAATCGGTATGCTTTTTAAATACCGGCAAGCAAATTAGAATCGGAGCGGTCGATTATAATGACCAAGTCATGGCCCTAGAACAGGAACTTAAAGAAAAAAACTTTGCGGGAGTTGAAACTTATTTAATATCCCAGCACAGCTTTGAAGCCGCATTTAAGCTTTACGCCACTTTGCCCAAGGTCAGAAAATTTGTCCGGGGAATTGAAATCAAAGAAGAAGATCTGCAAAAATTCCAGGATGAAATCATAAAATTCAGTGACTTAAACGAACAAATAAAAAAAGTCTCTCTGACGCAGATGGTGACTTTAATTATCGCGGCGGCCATCAAAGCAAGATCCTCCGATATCCATATTGAAGCGGAAGAAAAAGACGTTAAGGTCAGGTATAGGATTGACGGCGTTTTAAATGACGTTGCCATCGTTGAAAAATCAATGTGGCCCCAGATTATTTCCAGAATTAAACAGCTAGCAAAATTAAAAATAAATATCACCGACAAGCCTCAAGACGGCAGATTCACAATATTTTTAAAAGACGACAAGGTGGATGTCAGGGTCTCCTGCCTGCCAACATCATTTGGCGAAAGCGTAGTTATGAGACTTTTAATGTCTTCGTTTGCCGGCATCAGCTTTGAAGAATTGGGCCTTCGCGGCCAAGCTCTGGAAATTTTATCAAGGGAAATTGAAAGACCTAACGGCATGATTGTAACGACCGGACCAACCGGCTCAGGTAAAACAACTACCCTTTATTCGATTTTAAGGAGACTTAATAATGCGGAAACAAAAATTATCACCATTGAAGATCCTATTGAATACGAACTTGCCGGCGTCAACCAAAGCCAGGTCAATGATAATTACACTTTTGCAAAGGGTTTGAAGTCCATTGTCCGCCAAGACCCGGATATAATTATGGTTGGTGAAATCAGAGACCTTGATACGGCTGAAATTGCCATCCAGGCCGCCTTGACCGGTCATTTGGTATTATCAACCATTCATACTAATGACGCCTTTGGCACCATTCCTAGATTTTTATCAATGGGCTCAAAGCCGTATTTGCTTGCTCCAGCCCTTAATGTTTCCATCGGCCAAAGACTTGTCAGAAAACTATGTGACAAATGTAAAAGTGAAATTACTTTGGATGAAAAGATTTTACAAAGGGTAAAAGATGTACTCGGCGAAATCCCCCAGAATTCAGAATATAAAGTTGATTTGGAAAATCTAAAATTTTACGGCTCAAAAGGCTGTGACGCCTGCCAAGGACTTGGCTATCATGGCCGAATCGGTATATTTGAAATAATTCCGATCAACGATAAAATGAAAAATGAAATTGTAAAAGGAAACTTATCTGAATATGATATCAAAAAAATGACTTTTGAAATGGGCGTAATTACAATGGCCCAAGATGGCCTAATCAAAGCCATGGAAGGAATAACTTCGGTTGATGAAGTATTTAGAGTGGCAGAGTAAAAATTTTTTAAATTGCATCAAATAAAAAATCCGTTTGCCGTGGCGAACGGATTTTTTTGTTACGCAGCATGCTACGTAACAGTTACTTTTCTTTTATCACCTTCTAAAATTTTAAAATTAATTTTAGTGACATTTTTCGGCCAAATTTCTTTTACCCTATCAGCCCATTCAATTACAGTGACACAATTTTTATCATTAAAATAATCATCAATACCAATCGCCTCTAAATCCTCTCCGCTATTTATACGGTATGCATCAATATGGGCTAATTTTTTTATTGCATCATGGTGTACGCTGTAAACCTTCATCAATACAAAGGTCGGACTTGTAATAATATTTTTCACATCCAAACCGCTTGCCAAGCCTTTTGTAAAAGCAGTTTTGCCAGCTCCCAAATCACCAATTAAACACAATACCTCTCCGCCTTTTAACCTCTTAGCAAAGGTTTTTGCAAATTCAAATGTTTTTTGTTCTGATGATGTAATCTTTTGCATGTTATTTTAACTCCCAATTAGGATCAACCTTAACTTTTTTCCAATTATCCAATTTTGGTTTTTTGTTTTGTGATAGATAATACGCGGCCAAGGCAACCATGGCTGCATTATCGGTACACAACTTAAATTCAGGAACAAAGAATTCGTAACCATTATTTTCCGAAGCATTTTTTAAAGACTCCCTTAAGCTTTTATTGGCAGCCACTCCTCCAGCCATCAAAACGGTTTTGACTTTAAATTGTTTTGAGGCTTTAATTGTTTTTGAAACCAAAACATCAATTACTGCTTGTTGAAATCCAAAACATATTTCAGGAATTTTTTTCTTTTTTTCTTCAGCGGTCATTTTTTGCGTAGCATAAAGGACCGATGTTTTTAATCCTGAGAAAGAAAAATTAAAATTATCGGAATCTATCATTGGCCGAGGAAATTTAATACTTAATTCTTTTGCTTTAAATTTATCAGCTTCAGCAGAAACAATCGGTCCTCCCGGATAACCCAAACCTAGAAGCTTGGCGACTTTGTCAAAAGCCTCACCCGCTGCATCATCAACTGTCTGGCCGATTTTTTTGAATTGCCAATAATTTTTTAAATAAACCAATTCAGTATGACCACCAGAAACCACCAAACACATAACCGGAAATTCAATTTTGTTTAAAAAATTGCCGGCAATATGGGAATACATATGATTGATTTGCATAAGCGGTTTTTTCCAAGCCATGCTCAAAGTTTTCGCCGCCTCAACTCCAACGATTAGAGAGGTGATTAATCCCGGCCCCGACACGGTCGCAATTAAATCAATATCCTTGGCTTTTATTCTTGCCACATCCAAAGACTCATTAATTACGGGATTAATGTTTAAAACATGATGGCGAGCAGCCACTTCTGGCACTACCCCGCCGTACTGTTTATGTATATCGATTTGTGACGAAACAATGTTGGATAATAATTCTAGCTTGCCTTTTGTCGCTCTTAGAATTGCCGTCGACGTTTCATCACAAGAAGTTTCAATTGCGAGAATGATCATTTTACAAAGTTATGGCGCCGTGCTTGCAGGCGCTTATGCACGCTCCACAATCTATGCATTTAGCCGAATCTACTTTTACGATATCTTCTCGAGTTATTGCACCCATTGCACAAACTTCTACGCACCCAAAACATGACGAGCCGGATTCACATCCACAACTTGTGCACTTGCCATCTTTCCAACAGCATTTTTCTAGATCAATTGTAATAGCCATAATTTTATAGTTTTATTTATCAACTAAATAATTATAGCCCAAAAATATAAAATTGTGAAGATTTTATAAATAATTCTACGTTAATTAAGATAAAAAATGATAGCTTAAAGATAAAACTTATTGACACTAAGGTATAATTGTGTTAATATGTATGTCAGGCATTATTGTTCCAGGCAGCATAACGGGGAAACAAGGAAGGAATGTAAATGACAACCACCAAAAGTAAGAATCAAGGGGGAGGATTCCGGGCGCAACGCCGCAGGTTTCGATACACGATCGGAGTGTCTGAGTCTGGGCTTGAGCTCAAGCACAACGAAGTTGTTGTGTTATATGGCAACGATCGGCGATCCATCGCCGAAATCACTGGCAAGATCTTTGGCATCCGTTTCCACGACGGTTCCACGGCCTGGGTAAGCGCCAGTGAACTCCGTGAGCTCAAAGTCATCCGCCCCTAACCCCCCCCTATAATTGCGACGGCCATAATCCAAAGTCCTCTTCCTCCACGCGACACCGGAGGGAGAGGCAATTTTTTTTGCAATAAAACGCACATTTCTGTGCGTTTTATTTGTTTACCTAAAATTATTTTTATTCATCCTCCACATCCGCCATCTCATCATCACCTTGATTCATTGCATGCATTACCTGGTGATGCCCATTAAACTCTTCTTCTGACAAGCCCTCCATCATTTGTATTAAATCCATAGGAGCTCCATTTTCCATGGCCCGATTAACCAAATCTTCCTTTCTTGCCGGATAAGTGACTCCTGACAAATATCTTTGCAGATCCGCCATTGATACGTTTTCCATATTTTTATTTTATTTCTTAGGTCGACTGAAATATAACGAAACAATATGAAATAAAAATTAAACTATTTTGTTGGCTGAATCTGTTGATTTGGTGATGGAGCCTCAAATAACGGCCTCATTTGGATTGATTGAGCCGTGACACTTCCGTCTGAATTGGCAGTGCCATTTACAGAAATATTTTCACCAATATTTAAATTTTCCAATGACGTAGTAGCAAACTTGGTGAGTTCGGTCGATGTTGAAAATAATATAATTTTTGATCCACCGGCCGCCAATTTTAAAGTCAGACTTTTATCATCTTTAGAAATTATTTCACCGGCAATAAAATTTGCTCCCCGATTACCGGCTCTCATCCCAGCTCCGGAACCGTTTCCTTGTCTTGCGCCGGCAAAATTACCATTTTGAAATTCAGTTGCAAATCTGCCAGCCGAATTTTTACTCCTTTGAAATTGCATTCCACCAAAAAATCCAGCAACCGCAAAGACGGCCGCAATTACAACCATCAAAATTATCGTTGATGTTTTTTTCATAGCTTATATTTTATTAATAATTATTCAAATCTTAAGGCTTGTATCGGATTTAATTTTGCTGCTCGCCTTGCCGGATAATAACCAAAGACAATCCCAATTATTGCCGAAACACCAAAAGACAGCAAAATCGAATACCAGGATACTTTAGTTTGCATAACGCCAAAATATGTTATGCCAAAAGCTATTGCCCAACCCAAAACGATTCCCACCAGACCGCCAATTACTGTTAAAGCAATGGCCTCAATTAAGAATTGAATGCTAATATCTTTTGCTTTAGCTCCGATAGCCTTTCTAAGTCCGATCTCTTTGGTTCTTTCCGTGACTGTAGTAAGCATCATATTCATAATCCCTATCCCGCCGACAATTAATGAGATACCCGCCACCGAGCCCAGTAGGGCCGTTAAAATTCCGGTAATGCTGGATGCCGTGGCAATAATATCTGCTTGATTAAGAGTGCTAAAATCCGCGTTAGTCGCATCAGAAATATTGTGTCTTGTTAACAACAACGAGGTTATTGATTCCTGAACTGAAGTCATAGAATTTGCATCTTGAGCCTCGACGTTGATGGTTGTTACATATTTATTGCCAGTAAGAAGTCTTTGCGCGGTAGTAATTGGCACATAGACCATATTATCCGTATTATTAAATCCGGAACCGCCTTTAGCCTTAGTCATACCAATAACCTTAAAATCAGTTTTATCTATACGGATTGTTTGTCCGATGGCATCAGCATCTGTTCCAAAAACGTCATCACGGACAGTCGGCCCGATAACGGCTACTTTGGAGGCACTGGCAATGTTTTGATCGCTTAAAAAATTTCCGGATTCGACCTCAATATTTTTAACCGACGAATAGGCAGAAACCGTTCCAATAACTTGGGTATTGGTATTTTGACCCTTAGCGGCAATTTGATATCTTCCGCTTACTTCGGGGGCTACTGCTTTTACTAAATCCAATTCTTTTATGGCATCAGCATCTTCCATTGTTAAAGTTTTGGCCGAACCTCTGCCGGCACTAACAGTCACTCCCGGCCCGCGCTGGGCTCCAGGCATAACCATAATAAGATTTGATCCGATCGACTGAATGCTGGACTCAATTGAGCTCTGCGCTCCGAAGCCGATTGATAGCATCGCGATCACAGAACTGATTCCAATAACAATGCCCAGGATAGTTAATCCTGATCTTACTTTATTGGCTGACAGCGCTGAATATGTTTCTTCTAGGACGTCGGCTATTTTCATAATTATATTATTCTCTTTTTATTATTTTTTTCATCGCTTAAAATTTTGCCGTCTCGTATCACAATAATCCTGTCGGCATGCTCGGCAACATCTTTTTCATGCGTAATCAATATTATGGTTTTGCCCTCTTTGGCATTAAGCTTTTGAAAAGTATCTAAAACTATTTCTCCGGTTTGCGTGTCTAAATTTCCCGTCGGTTCGTCTGCCAAAATCAAAGACGGATTATTAACCAAAGCTCTCGCAATGGCAACGCGCTGAATTTGTCCGCCTGAAAGCTGATTTGATAAATGCAAAAAATGCTGCTGATCCAATCCTGCCGCCTTAAGCGCTTCCTTGGCTCTTCTCTCTCGTTCATCACGATTTACTTCTTCATAAATTAATGGCAACATCACATTTCTAAGCACAGTCGCCCTCGGCAAAAGATTAAAGGCCTGAAACACAAATCCAATTTTTGATTTTCTTATGTCGGCCAATTGATCGTCTGTCAAAGTTGAGACATCTTTATCATCCAAAAAATATTTTCCCGATGTCGGCGTGTCCAGCGCTCCCAATATGTGCATTAAAGTGGATTTACCAGAACCGGACGGCCCCATTATCGCCACAAATTCGCCATCTTCAATTTTAAAGCTGACATTATTTAATGCATATAAATCAGATCCGCCGGTATTATAAATTTTTGTTATGTTTTTTATTTCAATCATATTTTTACATTCCAGGCCCACCACCCTGAAAGGTTCTGTTGCCAGTACTTGCTCCAGCCGATCCGGCCCTGTTTGAACCGCCCAAATTTTGAAGCAGGCTTGGAGCAGAGGAATTTGACTTGGAGGCAGTAGCGGCAATTGTTTTGGAAACTACTTTTGCACCCTCATCCAATCCGGATACTATCTCCGTATAACTATCGTCTGACAAGCCGACGACTACTTGCTGTTGCCTTGGAGCTGTTTTAGAAGTTACCCCGGTAGCAACTGTTGTCAATCCTGATTCATCAAGAACCTCGACATAAGTACTGCCATTGGAATTTTTGATGGCGCTATTTGGAACTGTCAAAACATTCTGACTTGTATTGGTAATTATTGAAGCTGAAATGCTCATGCCCGGCTTAACTCTGCTATCTTGGGTATCAAAAGTGACTTTAGTATTATAAGAAACAACGCCCTGACTAACGGTTCCCAGCGAATCCACATCAGCAACTTTACCGGTTATGCTCAGGCCCTCAATCGCATCAAGAGTAAGTGTCACCAATTGGCCGACTTTAACCGACGCGGCATCAACTTCGTTAAGTGAGATTTCTGCAATTTGTTGTTTTGTTATCAGGCTTAAAATAGCGCCGTTGGCCGTAACATTATCGCCTTTCTTTATTGGAACCTCAGCAATCACTCCATCAAACGAAGCTTTGATTGTATAATCTGCTAATTTTTCTTGGGCATTTGAAAGATTTATCTGAGCCTTGGCGACTTGCAACTCTTGCGCCCTGATATCAAGCGGATCTGAACCGACTTGGAGATCTTTTAAATCATTGCCGGCTTTTGTAAGCGAGGTGGAGGCATCAGCAATTTTATTTTCAGCCGATCTGATATTATTTACATTAGTGGTTTTTTGATTGGCAATATTTCTTATTTGAGTATTAATGCTGTTTACTGAAGAATTGCCAGTTGATTTTAACGAAGCAACCGTGCTCTTATAGCCACTGATTGTGGATTGCGATACGCTATTTGTTACAATCGCTCCATTGACTGCATCGCTTAAACGCGAAAAGAAATTTTGCATCATGGTCAAATCGCTAGAAAATTCTGACAGCTTATTATCTATTGTCAAATGATCGGAAGGATAATTCTGTAAAAAATCTTTCATCTCAGATAATAGATTTTTGGCTTTAATTTTCAAATTGTAAGTATCGTATTCAGCCGATGAATCAGCGGTTAAAAACGACAGCTTTGCATTATCAGTATTATTATTAATAAAAATACCATCCAACTGCCTGTTTAAACTATCATCAAGACTGCTATAAACGCTTTGCAATGCGCTCTTAGCGTCATCATAAGTATTATTTAAATCAGTATCAGCCTTAGTCTTAGCAACTTCTAAATCACCCTTTGCCTGATCATAATTTTTTTGTGCAGAATCAAGCTGGAGTTTTGACGCGGTTATTTCCGATTCAGTCGATCCATTTTTTAACTTTTGTAATGAAAGATTGGCATTATCCAAACTAATCTGAGCATCACGCACAGAAGAGACGGCGTCCTTGGCGTCAAGCGAAACTAAAATGTCGCCTTCTTTTACTTCTTGGCCTTTTTGGACTTTTAAATCGGTAATAGTGCTGGCCGCTTTTGATGTAATATCAATTTGATTTGAAGCTGATACCTGCCCGCTTCCAGAAATTGATGAAACGATGGTTCCCCTTTCTACGGTTGATAAGACATAGACGGTTTGTCCGGCACCGCCCCCCATTGAATGAATGGCAAAACCGGCTATTGCCACAATAATAATTATTACCAGAGCAGTAACAAATTTATGGCGGGGGAAAAACTTCAGAATCTTTTGAAACATATTTATTTAGATTATTTATCGCAAGGGCGGAGGAGGCAAAGGCATTGAAGATGAGGGTGTCGGTCCGGGAAAAGCCGGCATTACCCTAATAAGCTTGGCCTCAATCTGGCCGGAACCGTTTGGATCTCCTATTACCACAATGCCGTCATCAGTTTTTAAGTCCCCTATTTTAATTTTATCTTTAAATCTGTTAATTACGGTCTTGTCGCTTACCAATATGCTTTTTTCGGTATTATCATTTCCTTTTACAATTATTGTATTGCCATCTATTTTTATAATCTGCCCGAATATTCCGTGTGCTTCCATAAAATCTCGTCCCATAAATTCACGGCCAAAACCGTCTTTAGGGCCGGCAAAATTCCGATGATAATTTTCTCCCCATTGATACGAAAAACTTGCCTTTTCAAATCCGACATACATGCCCCCGACAAAGGCAATCGCGACCAATATGATAATTCCAATTATCCAAAGTCCTAATTTAAAGCCGTTTGATTGTAAAAATTTTGAATCCATACTTATGCAAACTTAAGTGAGTTAATTTTTTTAATATTTTTAAATAAAAATCTAAGCGATGTCAGAATTCCCATGGCAACCGCGAGAACCAAAATTAAATTAATGACCGGGAGCGTTTCCAATAATGCCAGCGAGAAGCTTTGCCAATAGACAAAAATCATTCCGCTATCGCTAAATAACAAAGAGGCAAAACTATTAAATCCCGAACTATCCAGATTAGTCCATAATGATATTATTGCCGGCACGACAGCAATAAGCGAGCATGAGAAAAGCAATGAAGAGTAGATGATTTTTTTTCTAATCTTTCGCAACTTTTTCTCTTCCTCAATTCTATTGATAATCTTATAAAAAAGCCCGTCGGATGGTTCCGGAGCCATAAAATTTAAATTGTTGTCATGTGTTTCCATATTACTAATACGAAAAAGAGGCGCCTTTTGGTGCACCTCTTTTTGGAGTTAATTCTACAAACACTTCACACACGTGTGAAGTGTTTGTAAATAGCTAAATTTACTAAATACTAAGAATATTTTTTAAAATCAAAACAGCCCTTCTATGCCGACTTTTTATGGTATTTATTGAATCGCCTAAAATCTCAGCAATTTCTCTAAAATTCAACTGCTTTTCATAATGCATTTTAAAAACGGTTTGGTAATCAGGCGCCAGCATCTCAACTGCCTCGCCTATGCTTTTTTGATCGCTATAATTTTCCATCAACTTATCGGTCGCTGGATTTAAATCACATAAATTGTCAATTAGGGCATTTCCGCCATCATTATCAAATGCTGAGATTGGAATATCTTTCCTTTTCCGCAAAAAGTCAATTGACGCATTTTTGGCTATGGCAAAAATCCACGAATTAAAATTGTTCTCTTTTTTGAATTGTTTCAACTTTTTCCAAGCGCGGACAAAAACTTCCTGAGTAATATCCTCAGCTTCTTTGTCATTTTTTATATAGCCATAAACAAAATAATATATCGGCTTGAGATATTTTTGGATCAGCAATTCTAGCGATTTTTCATCGCCTTTCAAATATTTGCCTATTAATTCATAATCATTAATTTCTGACATATCTGTCATAATACCACCAGAAATGATTATAATCAATGAAGGCTATAGAAATCATGAAGTTTAGGCTCTACTTGAAAATAGCTCTCATATCTGTTAAATTAACCCTGCGTACTAATTTCAAAGGCCAAAAACCCAAAGGAGGGAGTCCAAATGTCACACACTGTACTGGATTTCATTTCTGCCCTCCTTGTTGGGAGAGCCGAAAAACCGGTTGATCCGATCGATCGGATTAACGCCGCGCTATTTGAAGCGCCTACACTTGAGGATCGGGTTGCCCTGGTAAGAACCTTAGTAAATCTGTGGTCAGACTATACTAGGTGGAAGGAAGCGATCCTGGTTTTCGGAATAGACCATGGAGAATTTGCAGGCGCTGGCTTAACATCAGTTTTCCAAAACAATCTATGTCTTGAAGTTGGCTATCACGACCGTCTGCTCTTTCGGATCTATGGTAGCGACAAACGGCTCAATGACTATATTATAGCCCTGGAGCAAGCAGGGGTAATTACCGAAATAAGAGAGACGAAGCGCAAACCTGTACACACCTAATAACCCGCCACATAGCACGGCTATGACTTGGCGGTTTTTTTATTTTATTTAAATAATAATCCTATCTCCACCTAAAAATAACAATAAAATTAGATAAAAATTATAATTGACAAAAATTAAAAAATAAAACACACTTAACAAAGAAGCAAGAGCGTATCTTGGCTTCATCAAACAATTTACACTAGGGGGAATCTCATAATCATGAGCGCCGAAAGAGTTGAGGCCCAAGACAATTTTGTTTCACTTTGTGAAAGCCCCAGCAACGGGATAGTGGTGGCGTTCTTCCGTGAAGTATTGTATCAAGTCGCCTGGATTATGGGAGATTCAAATTGCACCTTTGCCATTGACGATTGCGATGGAAGTGTGCGGGTTGTTCCCATTAATCCAGGAATTCCCTGCCCCGTTTCTTATCTCGCCATGGCCGGTTACTACCACACCCACGTGGTGACGAATGGCCAAACCGAAAGCGTCATAGACCATCTCAGGGCTGCATACTACGCCAAACTTCAAGGAGGCACGCCCATCGATGCGACATTTGTCGATGCCGCATTTGGTGAGGCAGACTCCAATCAACGCAGATTTGGATTGGTCGATGCGCCACGCGTAAGCGCTTACTGCTTCTTTAATGGTGAGGCCCCTCATGCCGGTATTTCCGTAACTACGGAGACCGATGACGGCCACAGACGCAAAGAACAATATCCCAACATGGAGTCCGGCTTTGGCTACTGTGTCACGACAAGCACAAAGGACACCGGCCAGACTCACTCGTTTCGAGGCCCGCTTCTCGTACCCGTCATTGGCGACCACCGAGAGATCGCGGAAACGTACTGGAATATTCTCCCTGCGGGTCCCAAGATCCTTGTCATCAAACGCGTTGACCCCAAGGGTCACGCGCTGATTCAAATCATGGATAGGCAATCGGCCTAAGATTTGCTCACCAACCCTCGCCGAAACGTGCACTCACACGCGTTTCGGCAATTTTTTTTGTTTAAAAACTAACCTTGACCAGGACTACTTCAACATCATAAAAGCGTCCACTATAACCCATATTTAAATTAGCTAATAAAAACATCCGCATGTAAGCGGATGTTTTAGCTAGTTTAAAATTCAAAAAGTATTTAGTTAAATTTTACAATTTGGACAATCTGCTATGCAATTTGTGCAAGATTCTAAATTACTATCACATACTTTATCTCCACATTTTGCCGTACATATACCAGCAGTACCTTCAGAAGTATTTTTTGGTGGCAATAACTTTAATCCAGCACAGCAATTTTGGCTTCCAGCACCACTTAAAATAATGGCTTGGCCCTCTCCAATGCATGGTGCGCTTGGCTCAAAACCATCTTCACTATTTTCAAATCCCACAAACTTATAACCGCCGGTATTTACAAATTGAACCAATCTTAGGAGTTCACTCATACTTATAATCCAATCACTTCCTTTAATTCGTTCGCTTTCCGGTTTAATTAAGTAATCCGAATTATGTGGCTTACAAACTTTCGAACCGGTTCCAGTAGCATAACCAGAAAAAGCTTTTGAATCACAATGATATGACTTTGAAGCTTGTAGCTTAAGAACGTAATCCATTTCATTCTTGTCAATAATATAATTTTTATTTACATCAGCGGAATGATAAACAACAGAATTTGCTGACGGCGCAAAACCATCTTCACCCTTACAATCAACCTTATATCCACCGGCATTATAAAATTGCACTAATCTTAAAAATTCACTTAAGTTTATTTTCCAATCACCAATAATTGATAGGCTTTCAGGATCTTCTCTGTAGTCTGAACTATGCTTCTTACAATTTTTATTACCATAACCAACAGCATATCCTGAATAAGCAGTCTTATCACAATGATAATTTTTTGACTCTCTCAATTTATTTACATAATTTATTTCTTCTGATTCAATAATATAATTTTTATTTACATCAGCAGAATGATAAAGTGGACATTTATTTATCAAGCTTGTCCTTGACCCACTACTTACTAAATAAGTAATTCCATTAAAAGAAGACCATCCAAAAAAAACACCTGCAATAACGGCAACTGCAATAATAATTACAGCCAATGTGCTTTTTGTCTTCACCTTTGTCGGATAAAGCTTTGTTGAATTTGCCATATTAAATTTAAAAATTTATATTTATATTAATCCACCATTTAATTTTGCTAATTTAATTATAATACTATTTTTAATATGTGTAAATATAAATATATTGACCTTCTATTCTATCAATGATAAACTGGCTAATTAATGTTAAAATGTTATTATATGAAATTAATTTGGAAATATTTAAATAACTATAAATCACTGCTGATTTTTGCTTTGATTTTGGCCACCATTAATCAGATTTTTTCTCTGCTTGATCCGCAGGTTTTTAGACTGATAGTTGATAACTATATCAATAAGGCCTTTACTCTTTCAAGGAATGATTTTATTAGCGGGGTTTTATTTTTACTAGCCTTATCAGTCGGCGTGGCGCTAGTTTCCAGAATCGCCAAAAACTTCCAGGATTACTATGTAAACGTCATAACCCAAAGACTGGGGACCAAACTTTATGCCGATAGCGTGGCTCATGCCTTTTCTTTGCCTTATCAAAATTTTGAAGATCAAAAATCCGGCGAGATTCTACAAAAACTGCAAAAGGCAAGGCTAGACAGCCAGACTTTGATTGCCGGCATGATCGGCAGTTTATTTCTATCAATTGTCGGATTACTGTTCGTACTAATATACGCTTCCTGGGTCAATTGGACCATTGGTTTGGCTTTTTTAATTTTAACCCCGACACTTGGAGCGGCGATATTTTTTATTAGCGGAAAAGTAAAGCAAGCTCAAAAAAACATCAACGCCCAAATGACCGCCTTGGCAGGATCAACAACAGAAACACTTCGCAATGTTGAGTTGGTTAAAAGTCTTGGACTCGAAAACCAAGAAATTAAAAGATTAAATGAAGTAAATAATGATATTTTAAAATTAGAACTGCGCAAAATACGATTGGTCAGGACTTTGAGTTTTATCCAAGGCACAGCCATAAATGCCTCGCGCGCGCTAATAATGCTTTTGATGCTTTGGCTTATTTATACTAGAAGCATTACGCTCGGTGAATTTTTCAGCCTCTTCTTTTATCTATTTTTTATTTTCGGACCGCTCGGAGAATTGGGCGCATTATCTTCGCAATACCAAGAGGCCAAAGCTAGCATGGAGCAATTAGATACTATCCTAAAGATGCCTTCGCAGGCTAAGCCAACAAATCCCATTAAACTAGACGATGATTTAAATATTGATTTTGAAAATATTACCTTCACTTATGTATCAGGCAATGAGGCAAGCATAAAGGAAGCTTCTCTAAAAATAACACCAGGAGAAACAGTTGCTTTTGTCGGACCATCAGGATCCGGCAAAACGACTTTGGTAAAACTTATCCTCGGATTATATCAACCTCAAGCTGGAAAGCTGACTTTTAATGGCATTGATTCTAAAAAAATTGATTATAATGATCTTCGGAACAAAATCGGATTAGTCTCCCAAGAAACTCAGTTATTTGCTGGATCAATTAGAGATAACTTGCTTTTTGCCAAACCAAGCGCAAGTGATGGAGATTGTCTTGAAGCGCTTGAGGCGGCCTCTGTTTCTCAGATTATGCAACGAGGCGGAAAAGGACTTGATACAATTATCGGCGAAGGAGGCCTGAAACTTTCCGGCGGTGAACGCCAAAGACTGGCAATCGCCAGAGCGCTCCTGCGCAAGCCTTCACTTCTAATTTTTGATGAAGCAACCAGCAGTTTGGATTCTATCACTGAAAAAGAAATTTCAGATACAATAAAAAGCTTGGATAAAGCTTCTTCAAAAATGATAACTATCCTAGTCGCCCATCGCCTATCAACGATTTCCCATGCCGATAAAATTTATGTTTTGGAAAAAGGGAAAATAATTGAAGTTGGAAAAAATGATGAGCTGAAAAACCTAGGCGGACTTTATTCTGCGCTTTGGCGAGAACAGATGGGAGTAGTAATTTAAACTATTATCCAACAAAAAAATATTTAAAATAAAACAGCGCCAAGATCTTCTCTCGACGCTTTTGTTACGACTTGGCAGGAACGATCAGCCGATGATCGTTTTTTACCACCTCGATAAAACCCGCCCTACAAAGTCCTTTGAGAGCCACTTTGACAATCGGCTCAAGCTCCATATAGGGCAGCTTTGTATCCCACCCGATGTTTCGAACTAGTCCGATAACATTCACGGACCAGCCGATCCATCTTAAGCGATCAAGGACAAATTCCATTCGTCCCTTCACACTCTGTGGGATTCCTCTCTTTATCGGCACAATGGGCATATGCACCCCCTTTGTTAGTTACACCAATCACTATGTACAATTGTGCATTATAATATATTATTCTAGCTTTGTCAATGCCGTATCTTTTAGCATTAATATGACTAACTGGAGCATCTTTGATAAAATTAACAAATGAAAGATTTAAATACACAATATTGGAAAACTGTTCCAGCTAAATCAATTATTGGCAGAAACGCATTTCCTGGCGATGAGTTAATTAGAAGATTGGAGCCTGGATCTGCAATCTTGGATTTAGGCTGCGGAACCGGCGAAATGGCACAGTATTTATCCGATCAAGGATATAGAGTTACGGGAATTGATATAAATGAAGAAGCTATATCACAAAATAAACTAAAGCCGACTCAAGTTGATTATGTAATTAGTGACATAACGGACATCCTGCCGTTTGCCGATGAATCTTTTGATGCCATAATTATATCTTTTGTGTTAGTAAACATAATGCCATTATCAAAAAGAAAGGCTTTGGTCTTAGAATTAAATCGTATTCTAAAGCCTGGCGCTTTAATATGGGTAAACGAGGGCTTGGTTTCTGAGGATTATAATAAAAGATATGAACTCTCGCGCCCGTTTGTAGATGAAAAACACAATTTTTTTGTTTTTAATGAAGGCACTTCTTCAAGTTCTATTGAGACTCAAAAGCAAATGGAGGAAGCGATTGAAAAAAATAAAATTGCTCGCATAGCTCATCATTTTGAGACAAAAGAATTGGAAACATTATTTAAAGATTTTGAAATAATACATAAAGAGGAGCTGGAAACTCGTTCTCCAAATACAAAGTCCGTGATTAGAATGGCAATAATGGTTTTTCAGAAAAAATAAATATCATTCACCTCAAAAAGAAAACACCCGAATATGGGTGTTTTTTCTTCTTAAAAAACTAGTAGTAATTAACAAAAATCCTGCTCTTATTTTTAATAACTCAACCAGCAACCTTTGACTAATGCTAATATAATAATATAATGCTTAAAGTACCTTTAACCAATAGCGACCAACAAAGGAAAATTGCCATGTCCAAATCTAGGGGTCAAAAAACAGGCCCCGAGAGGGGCATGAGAAAATTGGGCCTTGCGCCTGGCACCATACTGTCCGCTCAACAAGTCATAGACTCACTTCGTCCGGATCTCGGCACAAAAACAAAGGCGGTAATTCATTTGCTATCACAAAAAGCCATGACGATTACAGAACTTATCATGGCTTTGCGCCGGGACAGGAAAATCCCCTCAGGATTAAGCCACGAAAAACTGGTCAGACTCCTGCACGATCTGGTGCTGAATTCCAGAACCCACATATTCCGACAACGTCATGGGCTTTGGTACGTCCGTTTTACGGCCGCCGATCCAATGCTCCAAAAAACACTGGAAAGGAAAAGGAAGCCGGTTGATAGGCATATTATGGTTGGCAGATTTGCTCTTCGCGCGATCATTTTTGACATTCTTCAAGAGGGGCCTCTGGTTCTTGGAGAGATTATGGAGAGAGTCCGCAACCATCAGAGTTTCAATGAACCAGAAATCGACGAGAAACAGCTACGAATTGACGTCTGGAATGTTGTTGCCAGGAACGAAGAACTATTTGTTAAAGTACCGGACGCCACTGGCCACATTCCAACACGGAATACTCGTTGGGGACTGAGAAGCGGCGCGGAACTGCCAACTCCCAAGAAGCTTCGTCTAAAGGTGACAAAAAAACGAAGCGAATATAAGAGGCCGAAACACACCCCCCATCAACGCGATGCTCTCTACACAATAATGAGAGCGCAAAGGATAATTGCTGGCTGGACGTATGATGAACTTTGCAATGCAATTATTGATCCAAGCAGTGGATATGTCGTTGACCAGACCAAAAACAAAGAAGGGTTGAAAAACGACGTATGCTGTCACCTAACTCATCCAAATGATAGGCGGTTCGGCAAAGTGAGGCGTGGAGTTTGGAGGGCTCTGCATGAAGGTCCATCGCGACCTCCTCAATCGGTTGAGGACTTTCGCTCACTTATCGAAGCTATCATCAAAGACCTTGGCCATACTCTCAGCTTCACCCAACTTATAAGCTCAGTGCGCCGATATGGGTTTTACTTTGGATGGGATACGCTGAGCTTGCCCGATGCGTTCATGCAACGCAATGTCCTAGAGGTACTCCGCAGCATAGACGCCACTAAGATTGACAAGTTTAACTTTGACTCGGCAATCGACAAAATACTGGCTACACGCTCTGCTGACGACAACGACAGAAAATCTCGTGGAAGTGCGAGGAGGGACCACGAGGATATAGAGGACCTTTTGGCTGGAATCGAACTACCCACCCTGGAGGATTAAACCGTAACAAAGGATTGTTACGGTTTTTTAAATCAGAAGCTGGCTTCTGTATCCCCGCAAATAGAGATTCACTGCCCCCTGACTTATATATATTCGTCTTGGAACTATTTTATTTTAGTAAGTTCGATTCCCTATTAGTTAATAAAAAAATAGCCCCTTAAGCATGGGTTATTTTTCTAGTACGGATTAACGCAACTGTTGGAAAACTATTTAAATAACAATTCAAAAGCATAAAATTCAAGAGGACTTTCTGGCATTTTTTTCTTCCCGATAGGCCTTACGCTAAATCCACTTTTTTCAGCCAATTCGATCATCTTAAGAACATCTCCAGAATTAGCTTGTGCAACATAAATTCTGCCTTTTGTTTTTAAATAATTTTTTACATCCTTAAAAAATTTAATTGTGGTTTTAAAGCCAGGATCCTTCATGGTTCTATCTATCAAATCTTTTGCTGGTTCATTATAAAAAGGTGGATTAAATGTAATAACATTAAATTTTTCTTTTTTATTGACCCCTGAAAAAACATTTGACTTTCGAACTTCAATTATTTTTTCCAACTTAAAACGTTTCACGTTTAATATAGCTGCCTTAACAGCTTTAGGACTTATATCAACAGCAATAACTTTTTTAGCTCCTTTCAGAGCTGCATTTATTGCGATAACTCCTGAGCCAGTACAAACATCTAAAACAATTTCGCCTTTCCTAATTATAAAATTTTTTATTAATGACTCGCTATCGGGTCGAGGCCAAAAAACACCATCAGGAACAATGAATGATTTTCCAAGATGTTTAACTTCAATACCCGTCTTTGGTGTCTTTCTAAATTGTTCAAGAATATTATCTCTCATCCTTAAAACAGATGCTTTCTCTTTTTTACTCAAAGGCTTTATATATTGTCTTGAATCCATATGCAAATTTAATAAATATTTATTATAATTATCTGATATTGAAATTCAAAAGTCAAAAGCTATAGATCGATTCTCATTAGCCCTCAAAGAAAAAACACCCAAAATATTGGTGCTTTTCTTTTTGAAAATAGTAGTACGGCCACGGGGAATCGAACCCCGATTACCAGGATGAAAACCTGGCGTCCTAACCGTTAGACGATGGCCGCAAATATAAATTGTAACTGGTAATCAGTATTTTATAAAAAAGACGAGATTCCGTATTATTAAGTACGGAATGACAATAAAGGAGTCCAGGATGACAGCCTTAAACACTGATTAAACTTTTAAAATTATAAACAATTATAGCCAAAAAGTCAAGGCCATTAATTACTAACACTAGTAGTAGTTGTCACGGGATTTTCAGGCGTTCCGATTATTACTTCGGTACTGGTTGCAACGGCCTTATTCGGGTCAACGCCAATCAAACAAACTGCCTGCCAGGGCTTGTATACCGAATAAAAATTCTGTCTTTTTACTGTTCCGTCAGTTGAAGTGACAATATAATCAAATGAAGCCTTAACGCCTTTATGGGCGCTTTCCGTGCATTTCTTTTGTCCTGGCTTTAATTCTGTTGTTTCAACATATTTTGTAGGCGGAGGTGAAACCCAGTCCCAAGCCTTGGGCTTTGTCCTTGTAGCCTGTCTGCCATCCTTTGTGCCCCAAAATTCAAACTTTAATTTAGTACCTTCTACCCTAGTCTGAATTAAAACATAATTTCCAGTATTGTTTATAAATCTAACATCAGGATGAGGAATATAGATTGTAGCATCAACTCCCGGCAAACCATTTTCCAAATAATAAGTAACATTATATGAATGATTGCGCCTTTCAGTTATTGGCAGACCCGATCCCATCGCCGCTCTAAACATTGTCGTCCCGACTTGGCAAAGCCCGCCGCCATATTCAGGCATTGTCTTATTGCCCTTGATAACCAGCTCTGGCAAATATCCTGTTGATTTTTCAACTTCTCCTAAAGTATTTATCAAAGAGAATTCTTCGCCGGGCTTAATTAAAATTCCATGCACTTTGCTAGCACCATTTTTAATGTTATGAATCCTGTTGCTTGGACTGCCTTTAAAATCAGACTCGCCAACGCCGATAATTTCTTTAATGCCCATGTCATTGATATTATCAGTTGCCACATCCGGAGCAATTTTTACCACTTCAACGGCAACCGGCCACTGTGCTGTCATTAATCTGCCCTGAACATCAGCGTAGGCCTTTTCCGCATCAGCTTTCAATCCTTCCTGATGGGTGGAAATTTTTGTGGCTTGTCCGTCTTTGATTTCTATCTGCGCATTTTTGGGCTCGACATTAATTTGAGCTGAAATAGTATCAGTAAACCACTTTATAAATAGATCGTGATTTAAACCCAATTTAATTTCGTTATCAACTTTCTGAAATTCGATCATTTGTGATAACTTTTTTTTATCCATTTGCCAATTTTTATCTGCGTATGAAAATTTTGGCGTAGACGAATTTAAAACAAAATCGATATCACCGGTTTTGCCGGTTATTTCATCTGCCGTTACTGTCGGCTCAGTAATTTTTTGTGTTAACAAAATCGGCTTATCTGAAATTTCTAAAAAATTGTTTTTTAAATCGTCAATGGCCTTTTGATAATCAATCTCACTGCCGGGATTTTCATTTTCAATTTCTATTTTATAGCTATTCCCCGCCCAAGTTATTTTCGGAGTCGCATTTTTGGGCGACTGATCATTTTTTCCAAATTGCGCTTTTAAAATTTTATTTAATGCGTCTTCATCCAAGACAAAATCCGCCTTGAAGTTTTTAACACCCCAAAACGTCGACCATTGGTCTCCAATATTTTTAAATAACGACCCATCATGACCCGTTTTAAATGATTCATAAATAGTTTTGTACTCATCAAAATATAAAACTTCCCGTGATAAGTCAGGATCAGACAATGAATCAATCGTGCCTGTCAGATTTAAATTATGCGAATCATTCTGATATCTTATTTCTATTCCGTCTCTTTCAATTTTATCGGCCATCGGTGTTATCAAGGCCAATGCCTGTTCGCGATTTAGGCCTTCAAGCGAAATATTACCAATCCTGCTTCCTGGAAAAAATTCGTACTTATATTTTATTTCAAAAACAATAAGGCCGATTATCGCCAAGGCAATAACTATAAAAAAAGCGACTACAATAATTAGTAATAGCCACCATTTTTGGGATTTTTTCTGCCTGCCTGATTCTTCCGATCCCATGTTTTCCCGGCTTTTCTCCAGGAGCTTTTTGAAATTAATCATCTGTCTTAAAAATTTCCTTCAAAATGTTTTTGGCGATTTCTTCTCTGTGCGCTTCCATTTCATTGTCGCCCAGCGCGATTATTTTAACTGATGATCCCTCTTTTATGTCCGATGTTAATTTATCTTTTGGCCAAACAATTTCCTGGCCGTCATCAAGCCTGACGACTGCCTTCTCGCCCTCAATCCTATCAATTACTCCGGTTAAAAATTTTATCTTTTGATCATCCATTGCTCTGTCTTATTTTAATCGATGTTGATTTATATTTTTTTGGCAGCTTAACTGTTAGCACGCCGTTTTTTAAACTTGCTGCAACTTTTTTTTGATCTATTTCATGAGGCAAAACTATTGACCTGCTAAACGAACCCCAATAACACTCCCGGGCATAAAATTTTTCATCTTCAATTTCTTCATCCATTTTTCGAACGCCTCGAATCGTCAAAACATCATGCGCAACGGATATATCGATGTCTTTAGGATCAACTCCGGCAATTGTAGATTTGACTATTAAATAATCGCCGCTTTCGTAAACATCGCAAAGCAGTTGACCTTCACCAGAATACCATTCTTCTACGGCATCTTTATGATCGGTTTGGCTTTGAAAAAAATCGTTTTTCTTTATGGTTGTGCTCATTTTTATCTTTCAATTATGAATACATAATAACATAATTTGATTTTACAAACAAGAAATAGAGCAACAAAAAACCCCGACATAATCGGGGAGATATTATCAGATAGCCTGTAGGTTTAAACTCGGATGGGCTTATATGGCCAGGCAAGAAAATTTTGTAGAGCAGGATTCAAGCCGTAGCCTGAAATTGCCCATAAAATTCCCATGCTTGTCGTGCCTAGCCGTATCAGCCCGTCCGAGCATTTTCCGTCCGCCGAAGCGTACGGGAAGAAATAAAAATTTTCTCAAATTTTTTTGGAAGGTGACAAATTTGATTGAATTGTTAACCTACAGGCTACCGGATACTATCGCTTCAACTGCTATCCATTTCCCTGCAGACAAGAAATTATTTTAAGGGAGAATTCCAGTCCGTTAAAACCAAAATAGTCCTTAATTAATAATCCCATGCTTGTCGTGCCTGCAGAGCAATGGATGGGAATTACCTGCGATTAAACATATTATCACAAATGATAAATTTTGTCAATAGCTACAAACTGAACAATAATCTGCATTTCATAATCTTTGGCCAAAATTACACAAAATACCAAAAACTTCCCTTCAGCATAAGGAATTATATATGATTTATGGTTTATTTTCAATTAAGTTATAACCAACTTATCCATAAATTATCACCACCTTGGTTTTAGCGTTTTTTCCAGCTTTTATGGCGATATTGCTCTTACTAACATCAAAATATTGAGCCAAAACCTTAATAAGTTGGTCATTTGCTTTGCCATCAACCGGTGGCGCCGTTAATCTGACTTTATATACTTGATCAGTAATTTTTTCGACCTCCACCTTTGATGAATTGGGTTTTGCCTGGACTAAAATCTGCCTCATAATGTTTCTAAAATTTTTAACTCCAAATTTTTTGTCTTGGTGTCATAAACTGCAAACGTTGCCTTGTTAAAAAGGCCTGCCAATGTGCCGGGGTTAATTATTTGCGTGCCATTATCCAATGTCTCCATCCATGGCCTATGCGTATGACCGCAAAAAATCAAGTCATATTCGCCTGTCTTTGCCAAATCCCTTGCTAGGTCAGGATGATGGCAGAAAGCGAGTTTCTGCCCCTCTATCACTAATTTTCCAATATCCCCGTGACAAATTAAATTTTCAAATTCATCGGCCATTTCTTCGTCCACGTCCCTATCGGCAACATTGCCATGAACAAAGTGAAATTGCCCCTTGAATTTTGGCCCAAATTCATTTTGCAAGACAGACGGCGTCGATAAATCACCGCAATGAATAATTGTCTCTATATTATTATTTCCAACCCAATTCAAAAACTTTTCAATATTTGAAACATTATCATGTGAATCTGAAATAATAGCGATTTTTATATACTTGATTTAATTACTAATAAGACTATACTTTGATATTAAGGAGGGAGACCAATGATTAGAAGCGGGGAGCAGAAACATGAACTTACCCCTAAAAGCGGGGTAAACATCACCGCCAGACGAGGAGGTAAAACGCGTATAGAAAATGCGGTACTCATAAACTGGGGACCGCCCCACTTCAATGAAAGCCTGTACCCATTCACAATCCACTGTCAGAAAGACGGCTCTGATATTTGGGCGGTAGTTGAAAAGGAGGGGGACCTAGAGATTGTCTCTGAGCCAATAAGGCTTAAAGTGACAAGAAAAAAGTAAGAAGCGGATTGCAAGGTGAAGTAGCGGTTCAACCGATGGGGAGCGCAACAATGAGTAACGTTGTAGCCACGGAGAGAGATATTCAGCTCATCTCTAGATTGTATGAGGAATTCGAATTCGAGGGGTTCACCTGGATCACTGCTGACGAAGCAATTAACTGCTACCACCGGGGAAGCAGTGACCGTGGAGAAGTCGTCACAAACTGGACTCAGCCTGATCTGGAATCCCTGATCGCATTGGGCTGGCTCAGATTTCAGCCAGTGATCGATGAGTATTCCATCACGGACGAAGGGGTAAGGGAGGTTCAGTGCGGTCCATAAACGAAACGAAGGGCCGCCACCTCGAAACGGCCGGGACAACCAACCGGCCATTTTATTTTCTCAACTTTTTTAAAATTTCAATGTCCTCTAAATCCTTTCCGTCTTTTGGTGTTTCTAATATCAAATTTACTTTTTGCTTGCAGGTATAATTCACAATTGCTTTAAATCCATCTAAACCGATTTTTCCTTCTCCAATATGGGCATGCTGATCTTTGTGGCTGCCCAAGTCTGCCTTACTGTCGTTGGCATGTATTAACTTTAGCCTATCACTTCCTAAAATATCATTGAGCTTTTTAAAAGTGGCCTTTACCGCCTTCTCATTTCGCAAATCATAACCGGAAGCAAAAGCGTGTGCCGTATCAAGACAAATGCCGATGTTATATTTTTTTAATTCTTTGGAATTAACAATTATTGCTATTTCCTCGAATGTATCGCCTATAATACTTCCCGCTCCAGCCGCCATTTCAATTAAAAACTCGCAGGAACCTTTATAGTCCGCCAAAATTTCTTTAATGCCCTTGACCACCTTTTTAAGGCCTTCTTTGTCGCCCAATTCTTTTGCACTGCCCAAATGAGTCATTAAATATTTTACTCCCAATTGGCTTCCTCGCTTTAATTCTTCTTTTAAAAACGATATTGAACCGTAAAATATCTTATTATTTGCCGAGCCTAAATTTATAAAATAAGGCGCATGGATATAGGACTCCATTTGATTGCTTTTGCACTTGGAAATAAATTCTTCTGCAGTTTTTTTATCAATCGGCTTGGCGTTTCCACCCTGGGGAGAACGCGAAAAAAATTGAAAACATTCGCAACCGGCTTCCCTTGCCCTATCCGGAGCAAATATAATACTGCCGGCAGCCGAAACATGTGCTCCAACTCTGCATCCAAATATTTTTTCAGATTTTGTAACCATTATTGGTTGTATGCTTGCCAGGTTGTTTTTACTATTGTCTGCAAATCACTATATTGCGCTTTCCATCCCAACATCTCACACGCTCTTTGAGAATTGGCTAACAATATCTCAGGATCTCCGGGACGGCGAGGGCCGAACCTAACTTCAAAATCAACGCCTGATATTTTTTTAACTTCGTTTATCATTTCAAAAACACTAATACCGGCTGATGAACCCAAATTCAATGTCATGCTTTCACTTCCTGCAAACAACTTATTTAAAGCCGCCAGATGCGCAGATGCCAAATCGCTGACATGAACATAATCGCGAACACAGCTACCATCATCCGTGTCATAATCATCTCCATATACTTCAACATAACTCCTAATTCCTTTTGCGGCCTCCATTAACACCGGCAAAAGATTACTGGGATTTTGTTCCAAGCCCTTAGCTCCCCTATCAGGATCATAGCCAACCGCATTAAAATATCTCAGGCTGGCAAAATTAATTCCTTTTAATTGGTTAAACCATTTCAATAGCCTCTCTATTTTCAATTTTGTAAAACCATAAAAATTAATCGGCTCAGTCGGATGATCTTCATCAATGGGTAAATATTTCGGATCGCCATAGACGGCCGCGCTGGATGAAAAAATTATTTTATTTACATTTGCCTCGCACATTGCATTCAACACATTTATTGCTCCACAAATATTGTTTATGGCATACTTTTGTGGATTATCCATTGATTCTCCGGCTGCCTTAAAAGCCGCCAAATAAATTACAACATCAATTCCTTTCATGGCCGGATTAATTTCGCTTTCATTTCTAATGTCGCCCTTAATAAATTCAACTCCTTCAAATAAATTTTCCTTCAAGCCTGTATTTAAATTATCAAAAACAACCGGGGTATGCCCCGCCCTGATCAATGCTCTGGTAATATGAGAACCTATATATCCCGCTCCGCCAATAACCAAGCATCTAAGCGATGTCTGATCGGGAGTCAAAATTAACTTACCATCCGATTCAAGTTTATTATTTGTGTCGTTCATGATTCTAACCAAATTAGTATAAAAAATGTAATTTAAGTAATTTAAACGCTTACTACCACTTAAACATTATTACACGGTACACGATTATTGTCAAAACGATAAATTGTATTCTCATGCCTAAATTATTTGCAAATTTAGCCATCTATTAAAGCGCTGCTATACATTAGAAATCTAAAAACCTCGGACTTTTAGAATCCAAGGTGGCCTGAAATTAACTCAATTTATATTTATTGCTTAACTTTCAAATTTTCTATTAGATATGGCAATGAAACGACAAAAGCCGTTCCCTTACTTCCTTGGCTCTCCGCCATAATTTTTCCGCCACGGGCTTCTATTATTTTTTGAGCGACGAAAAACCCTCGCCCTGGAATATTAGATTGCGTACTAGCAGTATTGGCGCCTCGTACGACCTTATCAAAAATTGCTTTTAGATCTTGAGTCGGGGTTTCTACTTTAACAATAACATTGAGCTTCTCGCACATTAAAGAAATACGGACGGAGCCCTGGCGCGTGTATTTAATAGTATTGTCCAATAAATTGTAAATTGCCTGTTCCAAAAAATCACTAGCGGTCAACACTGGCAGTCTCTCTTTGGGTTTTATCAGTTGTAAATCAATTCCTTTAGCTTTGGCTTCGGGAGTAAGCTGATGAATAACTGAGCCTACTATTTTATCCACGGACAGCGCCCCGGTCAAAAGGTAATCGAACTTGACCCGATCTTTATCGGCTTTTGAAGTCCCTAAAATATCTTTATAAATTTGATTTAGCACATCAACCTTAACTGTCATGTCCTGAAATTTTTGCTGTTCTTTTGGTGACAACTTATTTATACTACCCTCCAACATAGAGATTGTACTACGGATCACCGAAACTGGCGCCTTTAGCTGATTAGAGACATCATACATAAAATCCGTCCTCTTTAATAATAATTTTTCTAAACTAACAGCCCTGTCCTGGAGATCCTTAGTCTGTTCATCAACCTTCGCCTTTAAATTTTTATTGAATTCGTTTACTTTTTTATAAAGAATAGCATTATCAATAGCAGTAGCCGCCTGATAATTCAAAGTAGCCAGCAAATCCAAATCCTGATTGGTGTATGCTTCTTTGCCCTTTTTACTTCCCAATATGATCAAGCCTATCAGGCGATTACTGGCGACAAGAGGCAAACAAAGCGATGCGCCGATTTTTTCCATATTTCCTTTAAGCTCCATTAACTTCTTTGCTTTAGGCGAATTTTTGGCTATCCAATCAATCTCTTCTTTGACAAACGGTTTTTTATCTACTGACAAGCTCTTTGACAAAAAATTATCAGCTACCAAGCTTTCTAATTCCGTTTTATTAAAACCGATTACTTTTGCGACTTCGTAATTTATATAGCTAAGATTATAGTGGATTAATAAAATTCCTGCCTTGCTCAAATCCATGGTTTGCTGAATCTTGCCTAAAACCAAATCCATAATATCATTTAAATCCGTATATTTATTAATTTCCTGAATCAACCTAATTATCGCCATTTGATCATCGTAAAGCGCATGAAAAAGATACTTGTTAGAGAATTTTAAAATCCATTTATCAATGGCAAATAAAGTAGCCACAAAAGCCGGACCCACAAATATGCCGGCCACTAGCGAATAACTAGTGTAAACGGTGCCCCATAAATATCCGTAGACTACTATTAAAAATGAATAAAAACCATAAGCATAAACCGAGTCCACCAAATAAATAAAAGTGGTTCTGGCAAAAGTCCTGATATCCATAAACCTGTACTTCAAAATGGCATAAGCCATAATGAGCACAAAAAACATTCCAAAGAGATATGATACCGGATAAATAGCTATGCCATACGCCGGCAAAAATCCCAGCGAGCCGAATATTGCTAAAACAAGAAAGGCCAGGAGAATATACTTGATCTGCAACTTTTCCAAAGCCTGGGCTGATTTAAAGTAAAAATTGATAACGGTTGCAAAAAACAAAATTATATAAGAAACAAAATATAGCATAAACAGGTTATGAAAAACCTGGGCTTTAGTGTAAACACCCCACTCATAAACAAAAACTCCTGAAGTAAAATTACTAGTAAAAATCAAGGGTAAAAAAATACAAGAAAGAACATAACCGACAATCATCAACCAGTACTTTAAATTTCTTTTTGAATTCTTAGTTAAAGCCAGCGCAAAGTCGAGCGCAACGGCCGGAATAAAAACGACCCCCAAATAAACAAAACGATCCCAGAAAGAAGCCATGGCAATGTTATTGCTGCTGACAAACATCATGAAAGTGCCAAACATCCATACCATTATAGCTATGCAAAAAAGAAAGAAGCTTAAATTTATTCTAGAGCTATAATCCCTTCTCAAAACAAACAAGCCCAAAGCCAAAACAAACACCGCACTGATGAGAGGAAATAAACTGGATATAATCATATAATTTTGCAATTACTAATTTATATTATAACAGTTATTCCAACATAAAAAAATAAGCCCCGCCATCATGGCGGGGCTTGAGTTAATTTTATTAAAATTTATTTATATTTTTTTGATATTACTCCTTAACAATTTTTTTCTTTAAATATTCAATCACTTTTCTATTTCCAATTACATTTCTAAGATAGTCCTTGTAAGTCTCTGCTTCCAATTGCTTCCTCGCCTCATCATTGCCGGGATAACTTTTCATCATTTCTTCGACTTCTAAATTCACCTCATCCTCAGTCACTTCAATTTTTTGTTCCTGATAAATTTCTCTGGCGATTATAGAAGTCTTAACTCTTTTCTCAGCCTGCGGTGCAAAATCTTTTTCCAAATCATCATGGGTCTTTTTAATGCTTTTTAAATAATCTTCAAAAGCCAAGCCCTGCCTTGCAACGCTGTCTTCAAGCTCATGAACCATGCGATGGGACTCATTATGCAATAGCACTTCTGGAAGCTCTTCGAATTCAGAAATATCAACAATTTTTTCCAGCATTTCAATCTCAATCCGTTGATCCTCTTTCATTTGTTCTTCCTGTAAAATATTTTTCTCAATATTTTCTCTTAACTCGGCAACAGTCTTAAATTGTTCGTTGCTGATTTGTTTTGCAAATTCATCATTTAGTTCCGGCACCTCAACGTCATAAACAGCAAGGCACTTAACTTTAAATTCGCATTGTTTGCCTGCTAATCTTTTTTCAAAATAATCATCAGGAAATTTTAATTCGAATTCTTTTTCATCGCCCGCTTTCATGCCGATTATCTGCTCCTCAAATCCCGGTATAAATTTCTTTTCACCCAGGTTGACTGGAAATTTCTTGTACTGGCCGTTTTCCAAAGGCACCTTGTCCATAAAAATATCAAAATCCACCTCGCAAACATCGCCGGCTTTGCAAACCCGCTCTGCCAAAGTTTGTTTGGCTCTCATTTTTCTGATGTCTTCTACTACTCTGTCTACCTGGTCTTTTTTAATTTCAACTTTTTTCTTTTGGATTGTTAATGTTGAAATGTCGCCAATCTTTACCTTTGGCAAAACAGAAACAGTCGCAGTATAGGAAAATTCATTTTCGGGAGCCATTTTTTCAACTTTAATTTCTGGCTGGCCGATTGTCATTATTTCCTTTTCTTTTAAAACTTCATAATAAGTTTTGGAAATAATATCATCGACGGCTTCATTTAAAATAGACATTTCGCCGAATTTTTGTTTGACAATGTCGTAAGGCGCTTTGCCTGGCCTAAAGCCAGCTATCTTTGCCTCTTTTGAGACCTTCTCAGTCGCCTTAATAAGGTAAGGAGTCAATTCCTGCCAGGTCAGTTCAACCGATATTGCCAATTGCGACTTCCCTAACTGTTTTATTTCTGATTTCATAGATTTTTATAATTTTCAAAGCTTAGTTAATAAATCCATTTAATATTAGCAGAAAATGGGCCATTTGTCAAAGAAAATGCAGCTATCTATTGACATTTTATAATAAATGTGATATAATACAGATTGAGATTTTAACCTTACTGGCCAACAACGGCACAAAAAGTTGGGGGAATGACGGATGAAAATGCAGATACTCGTAGCTGAGCTAGTGCTCGGCTTGCCATGCCCACGGTGCGGTACGGCAATGAACTCTGAAGACAGTAGCCATGTCTCTCGTATTGTTTTGGGATGTGGGTGTGTCTTGATACGCATTTCACCAGAGGAAGCCGAGTACGAGACTATGTAGCACCCTAGACCTAAACCCGAAAGGAGTAATCTCAGCCGGAGAAGACTAAACCCTTCTCCACCCCAATTAGACGTATCAAAACATTCTGACACTTCTTGAGGAAAACAAAATCCGCCCCAAAGGCGGATTTTGTTTTTTACTTGAATGTTCTTATAGCTAATTGTGCCTATTTTCAAGTATCCACTTGGTAAATCATTTGCTTTCTGATAAAATTAGATTGTAATAATTAATGCATGAAAATAATGACTCAAGTCAATACTAAATTTACTGACCACAGCAAGCTGGTTGCCAAATCAATCGCTGAATTTCCTCGCCAATTAACCGAAACCTGGGAGACGACCAGGGGCACGGATATACCCTCCACTTACCGCAAAGCAAAGGATATAATTTTTTGCGGAATGGGAGGATCAAACCTTGCCTCGGAGCTGATTCGGGGCTTATTTGTGTCTGAAATCAAACTGCCGTTTGTGCTAGTAAGAAATTATCACCTGCCGGCCTTTGCCAGCAAAGACAGCCTGGTAGTGATATCCAGCTATTCCGGAGACACAGACGAATCAATTAGCTGCTTAAAACAAGCCATCGAATTGAAAGCTAAGATTGTTTGTATTTGCTCTGGTGGAAAAATCGGTAAAATCGCAACTGAAAAAAAACTTCCTCTAATCCTACTGGACAAAAAACTAAATGTCTCCGGACAGCCCCGCTATGGGCTAGGAAGCCAACTTGGAGCAGTGCTGGCCCTATTTGATAAATGCAAATTCATTAATATCACCGCATCTGAAATTAAAAAAGTAAGCTCCTTTCTTGAAGAGCTTAATAGTTACTTTGCGCCCACGGTTTATGGCAATAGAAATTTAGCTCGAAATACGGCCAAAAAATTCAAAGGCTATCTGCCGGTAATAATGGCAGCCGATTTTTTGATGCCCAATGCCCATATACTGACAAATCAAATAAATGAGAGCGCCAAAACCCTTTCTATTTACAATGCCATCCCCGAATTAAATCATCATCTTATGGAAGGATTGGAATTACCAATAGAAGTCATTAAAAAAGTTCGGGTTTTGCTTTTAGATACCGATCTATACCCCAAAGAAATAAAAAATCGATTTTCCGTAACTAAAAAAGTTTTAGAGAAGAAAAAAATTCAACATATTGACCAGAAGTTCACGGGCCAATCAAAATTATTGGTAGCCATGGAAGCCTTGGCCTTTGGCAATTGGCTGAGCTTTTACCTTTCGCAGATAAACCATAAAGACCCGACGCTGATTCCCTGGGTCGACTATTTCAAGGCCAGATTAAAGCGGATGAAGTAACTATTTAATTATGCGCTTTTTCAAATCTTTTCGAGCGCTTTTTTCAAAAAACAATTATCTCCAAGCGGCCGTGTTGTTAATAATCTGCTTTGCCGCTTTTTTGTTTATGCACTGGACTCCTTTTTTAAGCGATCCGGATTCTTTTTATCATATCAAAATATCTCAGGTGATTGCCGATCAGGGCATTATTAAAAATTTTCCCAATTTGCAATTTACAATTTTAAAAGATAATTTTGTTGATCATCATTTGTTATACCATCTGTATTTGGCTCCTTTTGTTAAATATATTTCTCCTTTCTGGGGAGCTAAAATCGGCCATCTTATTTTAGATTGCCTGGTTTTCTTGGCTGTATTTATATTCTTAAAAAAATTCAAAGTAAAGCTGGCCCTGCCGCTTACGCTGACGATGTTTCTATCATCCGCTTTTGTTTTTAGAATGTTACTGATCAAAGCTCAGCCGATTTCTTTGATTCTGATAATAATTTGCACTTACTTAATAATCAAACGCAAGCATTTGCTTCTGGCCATTGCCTCATTTATTTATGTCTGGGCTTATAGTGGCTGGTTTTTGGTGATTATATTAGCCCTGGCTTATATTTTCATAAAAGTTATTGATGAGGTCATTAAAATAGAAACGCCCAGATTAAACCGAAATTTGATAAAAAACTTTTTCAAGAGCTGTTTTACTTTTGATAATTTTAAAATAATCATCTATCCGCTAATCGGCATTACGCTGGGCTTGATCATAAATCCCTATTTCCCAAAAAATTTATATTTTTCTTTTGTCCATATAGTCCAAATCGGACTAATCAACAAAAAAAGCCTCGGCATTGGCGCAGAATGGTTTCCATTTACTCCAACATTGTTGTTTGCCAGTATCGTGGCCTCAATAATAATTTTGTGTTTTCCGTTTATTTTTCAGGCCGTATATTTTAAAAAAATTGACCTCAAATCAAAATTTTTAATGCTCCTTACAATATTATTTTTGCTGGTAACGCTTAAATCAAAGAGAAATATTGAGTATTTTGTACCGTTTGCTGTATTAACCGCCGGATTGACCTTTCAAAGCGCTTTTGCAGATGAAAAAATTAAAAACGATTGGAAAATTTTTACTTCCGGTTTAAAAAAACTCGTATCCTTAAGGCTGGTCAGCTGGGTTGCGATAATAGTATTTACTCTCTCGGGCGTATTAGTAGTACTAAAATTGCAAACGCAATCGCAAACCATCCCGCTCAACAGGCTTGAAAAATCGTCACAGTGGCTAATGGTGAATTCCAGCCAAGGTAAAACCATTTTTAATCTGCGCTGGGACAGATTCCCCATGCTTTACTTTTATAATAGTAAAAATTTTTATGTTGCCGGCCTGGATCCAACATTTACCTATGTATATAATAAAGATTTATTCCAAAAATATTATGACATTTCAAAAGGCAAGCTTGATGAAAATTCCGCCTCAATAATAAAAAAGGAGTTTAATGCTAAATTACTAATTGCCACCAAAGAAGATAAAAAAATCCTCCAAGCCGTCGAGAAATATCCTTCATTTGAAAAAGTTTATGAGGATGATGAGGCAATAATTTATAAAATAAATGAGTAGTGACAAAAAAATCCTGGCGGTTATGCCGGTATATAATGAGGAGTTGGTCATTGAAGACAATATTAAAAAAATTGCAAAATATTTTAAAAATAATTTTTCTAATTGGCAGATAGCAATAGCCGATAATGCCTCCAGTGACAAAACCGGCCAGATAAGTAAACGTCTGGAGTCAGAAGTGAAAAATTTGAAATATTTTTTTATTCGAGAAAGAGGTCGGGGAGGAGCACTAAAAAAAACTTTTCTCCAATTTGATGCTGATTTTTATATTTACATGGACATAGATTTGGCTGTCGATTTAAATTGCGTAGCGGGATTAATCGAGGCCGCCAATAATGGCTATGATATGGCAATAGGCTCGCGTTTTTTAAAAGAATCTCGCGTTCAAAGATCACTCAAACGGGAGATTTCTTCCAGAATATACAAAACGCTCGCCAGACTGATTTTAAAAACAAACATCTCTGATTTTCAATGCGGTTTTAAATTGATAAGCAAAAAAGTTCGGGATCAAGTCCTTCCGCTATGTATTGATACTGGCTTTTTTTGGGACACAGAAATAATTTGCCTGACAGAAGCAATGGGCTATAAGACAAAAGAGATTCCGGTTGACTGGTCGGATTACAGGAATGAAAAAAGAAAAAGCACGGTTAACGTGCTGGCAACTGCCATAGATTATCTCAAAAAAATCCGAGAATTAAGAAACAGAGCGTCTAAACTTTCTAAGAAGCAGAAATAAAATTAATGCGATAAATATTATTAAGCTCGCAATTTGAGGCAAGCGCAGGCCAAAATAAACGGGTGTCGGATCAATTCTAATAAACTCCGTTGAAAATCTAATTATCGAATAGCCCATCAAATAAATAATCGGGATGAAAATCGGCTTAAGCCGATTTTTTTTATAAACAAACAATAAAACAAAAAATAATATTAAATTTAAAATCGACTCATAGAAAAATGTCGGATGAAAATATTGAAAATTTGAATATTCCAGCTGACGATTATCTAGGCTAATCGGAATTCCCCATGGCAAATTAGTAGGTCGGCCGAATAATTCTTGATTAAAGTAATTACCCCATCTGCCAATCGCCTGTCCAAGCGGAAGGACTGTAAAAATAAGTGCGGCAAATTTCCAAAAGTTTCTCTTTTTTATTTTGGCCCAAGCTAAAGATGAAATTAAGCCGCCAATAATTGCGCCATGAATAGCTATTCCGCCTTGCCAAATTTTTATAATATCGACTAAATGATTTCTAAAGTAACTCCAGTCGATTAAAAACACATCGTATAATCTTGCACCGATTATTCCGCCAATTATTAGCCACAGCGCTAGATCAAAAATATCATCCGAGATATTTTTTTCCGAAGTATTTTTTTTAGCCAAAAACAAAACAGTGATCAAACAAACTATTATTGCGAGAATAATAAATAAACTATAAAAACGGATAGTGATATCACCCAATTGAAAAAATATGGGATGAGGAATGTAATTGTGTAAGAAATTCATATTTGTATTGTAGCAGAAATTTTGACAAAAAAAATATGCCGTTCCCACCCGATGGTTATTGGGGGAACGGCGACGAAGGATTGTGGGCTTGCAGATCTAGTGGGCCATGCAAAGAGGCTGTCGAACCCAACGTGCATCTTGAGATGATGCTTTCTGCGACTTCGATTGTGACTGTAACTTCACGATTGGAGAGACGTGGACAATGAACTGCCACGGACTGTCTTGATAATGGCGTTTCACCCTGTCACGCCTTTCTTCCAGCTCATCACGATTAGTGCCGCTAAGCACAATCTCCATAAACCACGTTCCACCAAACAGGGACTTTTTCCTTACAATGGTCACCTTGGTTTCCCACATGAATGATAACCCCCAAAGTAAAACCCAAAACAAATGAAGATAACACCTGCATTACCCACCGCCTATACTTCAGGTGGCGGTCTTTCTTGTACTTCTCTCAAAGTGCAACTCCTCCCCCATAAGTTCCTCAACCCAGACACATCCTCGCCTTCCTTAAGTTACGAGGTAATACCTAATTATACCCCGTATCACCAATCCTGTCAAATATAATTTCCCTAAAATAACCAGCCAAAAACAAAAGAATACTTCACACACGTGTGAAGTATTCCAATTTAGCTAAATTTACATCATTACACAGTTTCCAATTTTATCAAATTTGATTGGCTTTTATAACCAAATGGATAGCCGGCAACAACTACCACCATCTCACCTTTCTTAGCCAATTTATGACTCACTAACAGTCTTTTGATTTTTACTATCATATCGTCAAATGACGAACTAAATGGCAATAAATACGACTTAACACCCCAACTCAGCTCCAATTGATTCAAGGTCTTCTTTGATGGCGTCAAAGCGACAATAGAAGCTCCCGGCCTGAACCTGCAAATGTTTTTGGCAGTAAATCCAGAAACAGTCGCACAAACAATCAATTTTGTCTTATGAACATCTTCTGCCAAATCCTGCGCGATAAAACTAATTATCTGATTTATAGAATTTTTATTTTTGAATTTATCTTCTTCACTTTCCGCTTCCATAATCTCTTCTGTTTCCATTTCTTTACAAATTCTTGCCATAACTTGTACGGCTTTCAAAGGATACTTTCCGCTGGCACTTTCACCTGATAGCATGATTGCATCAGTTCCATCTAAAACAGCATTAGCAACATCAGAAGTTTCTGCCCTGGTCGGCAAAGGATTCCTGATCATTGAATCAAGCATCTGCGTTGCCACAATTACCGGCTTGCCGGCCTTCCGACATTTTTCAATTAGAGTTTTTTGGATGAGCGGCAATTCTTCAAAAGGCATTTCAATTCCTAAATCACCCCTGGCGACCATTATGGCATCGGTCTCATTTAGAATCGAATCAAAATTTTCAATCGCTTCCTTTCTTTCTATTTTTGCAATAATCCTGGCATGGACTCTGCCTTTGCCTTTTTTATTAAAATTAAATTCTTCTCCAACCTTATATTTTTTTTCCAAAGCAAAAATTCTTTTTCGTAAATTTTTAACTTCATTTGCATTTTTAACAAATGACATCGCTACAAAGTCCGCTCCGTTTTCAATTCCAAAAGCCAAATCTTCCAAATCTTTTTTAGTAATCGGCGGACAGCTTATCAAGGATCCAGGAAAATTCATCCCCTTGTGTGATTTAATAAGTCCGGGGGTTATCACTTTGCAATAAATTACTTTACTTTGAATTTTTACTGCCTTTAATTCAATTACTGCATCATCAATCAATATTTGCGCACCAGGCTTAAGATCCTTATATAAATTTTCATACTGAATTGGAATGTATACGATTCCTTTTTTCTTTACAGTTTTTTTAAAATCTCTTTCAATTACCAAAGCAACCTCATCGCTATTGGAGATCTTAATTCCAGCTGGTGGAAGTTCGCCAATCCTAATTCTCGGACCTTGCAAATCAGCAATAATAGCCAATCTTTTGCCAAGCTTATTTGATACTGCCCTTAAATTTTTAATCAGCATCAAATGATGCTTATGCGTGCCATGGGAAAAATTTAACCTGGCAACATTAAGCCCTGCCTTGATCATCTTCTCCATCATCTCCTTAGACTCCGATGCCGGGCCAATAGTTGCAACAATTTTTGTATGTTTCATTGTTTATTGGTAATGTTTATTGCTTTTATTATACATTAGAAGGATATTTTTAGAAAGTTTTTATTCCAAATTTTCCCATCCTTTCTTCTGTCCTCATTTCCCCAGTGAGCCTTAATAAATCTTGTGCCATTTTTTACTGAAGTGAGCGTTAAGAGCCAACAAAAGGAGCGATAGCGACATTGTTGGCTTAGCGAACGAAGTAAAAAATTGGCCATGATTTATGTCAGCGAACGACTTTTCTTTTTGTTAGCTTTTTCTTTTTACTAAAAAAAGAAAAGTGAAAACACAATTCAATAAAAAACAGCCTTCAACAGACTGCTTTTTAAAAAAAGAAAATTATAACTTTATCGTCTTAACAATCCAATCCCCAAATTTTTGCGCGATATCGCTAACCAAAGGCAACTGCCATCTTTCGCCTTTCAAAGACTTTACTAGACCCACAATACAAAATATCAAAATAATAACATTAATAATCCAACCCAAAATTGGAATAAAAATCATTATGAGAGAAATAATAAAAAGAAATACTCCTTGATTGGCATGAAATCTCACATATTCATCATCTTTTCTGGCTGCCAAAACAACCAAACTCAAAACCCAAAGATAAGAAGCTGCTCCCCAAATTCTTTCTTCAGCCGTGTTTTTTTCTTTAGCCATATAATTATTTTTTAATTTTTAATTTAATAAAATGCGAAATAAAAACCAGTATGACTGCGCCAATAACCGCCCACAAGACGGTTTCGGAAAATATGTTAAAAATCTTCCATACCTTAAAACTTTGAAAAAGTAAAAAGAATGAACATAAGAAACCGATTACACTTCCTGCAATTATTCCTGATATTGCACCAATTCCGGTATTTGGCCCGAAGGCTAAAAGTTTTCTCCAGCCGATAAAAACAATAAATATTATTCTTATCGCCCAAGAAATATACTCCCTGAAATCAAACAAAAAGCCTGAGCCCATCCTTTGCGCCATGAGACGAAAGATGATTTCAACAGCGACCGCCAAAATAGCCCAAGGCAACGCAAAACGCAGATATACCGCAAAATCAATTTGTTCCCATTTTTTCACATTTGTATTTTCCATGTACTAATTATACTGCAATCAGTATAAAATATAAAGATTAAGAAAATATAAAAATCAAAAGAAACGCATAATTGCGTTTCTTTTGATTTATTTAAAAAGCTTCAAAATTATTATATGAGATCCCAATTGTCATTAGGACGACATTTTTTTCACTATTTTTTACTAACAAACTACATCATTCCACCCATACCACCGCCATATCCACCCATTCCTGCACCATGATCATGGCCCTCATCCTTGGTTGGCAAGTCAGTTACTGCACATTCAGTCGTTAAAATCATCGAGGCAGCAGAAGCGGCATTCTGTAAAGCGCTTCGTGTGACCTTGGTTGGATCAACAACGCCCTTAACTACCAAATCCTGATATTCACCGGTCAAAGCGTTAAAGCCTTCATTGCCACTTAACTTCTTAACCTCTTCAACTACAACAGCTCCATTATAGCCGGCATTTTGAGCAATTTGCTTTAATGGCTCTTCAATCGCAATCTTTAGAATTTCAATTCCCACTTTTTCATCTCCGGAAACCTCAACATTGTTTAATGCTTTTGAAGCCCTTATCAAAGCAACTCCGCCGCCGACAACAATTCCTTCTTCTATGGCCGCTTTTGTGGCTGCCAAAGCATCTTCAATTCTTAACTTCTTTTCCTTCATTTCTGTTTCTGTAGCTGCGCCGACTTTAATGACGGCAACACCACCAGCAAGCTTAGCCAATCTTTCCCTTAATTTTTCCTTGTCAAAATCAGAATCAGAAAGTTCTAATTCTTTATTAATCTGAGAAATTCTTTTATCAATTTCTGATTTATCGCCCTTTCCGTCAACAATTGTAGTGTTTTCTTTAGTGGCAATTACCTTTCCAGCTGTTCCTAGATCTGTAACTTCTGCATTTTCTAATTTCAACCCTAGCTCTTCAGTAATAACTTTTCCTCCGGTTACAATTGCAATATCTTGAAGCATTTCTTTTCTTCTGTCTCCAAAACCAGGCGCCTTAACAGCCAAAACATTAAATGTTCCTCTGATTTTATTTACTACAAAAGTAGCCAATGCCTCTCCATCAACGTCCTCAGCGATAATAACCAAATCTTTTCTTCCGCTCTGAGCCAATTTTTCTAATAGGGGCAAAATTGATTGCAAGGATGAGATTTTTTTGTCAGTTATAAGCAAGGGCACATCGGCGTATTCCGCTTCCATTCTTTCGGTGTTGGTAATCATATAATGGGAAACGTATCCTTTATCAAACTGCATTCCTTTTACGATTTCTTTATCAATTCCAAATGATTGTCCTTCTTCAACCGTAATTACGCCGTCATTTCCAACTTCTTCAAGGGCCTGTGCAATTATCTCGCCGATAGATTCATCATTTGCTGAAATAGAAGCGACTTGCTGTTTTTCTTCTTTTGAAGAGATTGGCTTGGAAATATTTTTTAATTCCTCAACCATTGCCGCAACACCCTTATTCATGCCGTGCTGGATAATTATCGGATTTGCGCCTGCAGTAACGTTTCTAAGACCGTCAGCAACCATAGCCTGAGCTAAAACTGTTGCGGTGGTTGTGCCATCACCGGCAACATCGTTTGTTTTTGATGCAACTTCTTTGATAAGTTCAGCGCCAAGATTTTCAAATTTATCTTCCAATTCAATTTCTTTGGCGATTGTTACGCCGTCATTTACAATTTGAGGGGCGCCATAGCCCTTGTCTAAAACGACATTTCTGCCTTTTGGGCCCAAGGTCACCTTAACCGCATTAGCCAATTTATCAACGCCGGCTTTTAATTTAACTCTTGCCTCTTCATTAAATAATATTTGTTTTGCCATATATATTTTATTAATTTATTATCATTGTCATCCTGGACTCTATCCAGGATCTCGTCTTTTAAACACTAGATTCCAGCTTTCGCTGGAATGACAATTTAGTGTTATTCAATCACTGCCAAAATATCATCACAGCTGATAATTTTAATTTCTTCGCCGTCAATCTCAACATCATCGCCAGAATATTTACTAAATAAAACTTTTTGACCGACTGCAAGACCTAAGCCTGCAACCTTTTCTCCGGTGCCCAAAGCAATAATGGAGCCTTCAGCTTTTTTTTCCTTTACTGTATCAGGCAAGATGATTCCAGATTTTGTAATTTCCTCTTCTTTTACGGGTTTCACAGCAACGCGATAACCTATTGGTTTAATAGTCATAGTGTTAAATTGTTATTTATTAATTTATTTAAATTAGCACTCATTAACTTAGAGTGCTAAATCCTCTTTTCCTTTATTTTAAGGTAAAAAAACGGCCCTGTCAAGAGCCTTGAATTAACAAGATTTAACTTTATCAATTAATCTGATCGGTCGCCACCAGTCCAAAACATAGCCAAAATAAAGCCATTCCCTGCCAGCCACTCCAGAGATAGTGATCCCAAAACCCAATTATCAAAAGACTCACAAATAAACCCAAAAAAATAAATTTTTTATGCCTGATAGCATAAATAATTGCCAAAAAACAAATAAGCAAATAGAGGACGAACCCGATTACGCCAATCTCTGCGAGAATTAATAGATATATATTATGTACTGGCTGATAAGACCAGCCTGGCTGGCCTGGCTTTATTTTTAAAAGTGAAAATGTATAGTTGCCAACCCCAACGCCAAATATATTGCTTTTTATAATTTGAGTTGATTCATTGATCAGTAAAACCCTCTCGCTGATTGATTTATGCTCCAGGCGATTATTTATCAAAACTCTTCCCGATATTATCGGATAAAATAAAAACCCTAAAATGCAAAAAATTATAATTCCAGAGAGAGAAACAGCAGCAATCTTTTTAAAATCTGTTTTATTTTTAAAAGTGAAAACCAGTGATATGATTATGCCCACAATAACTCCCAGCCAGGCACTGCGGGAAAAAGAAAAAAATAATCCTACGATAACAAACACTATTCCACTTAAAATTAGAAGTCTTTTATAATTTTTAGATTCCTTTAAATACAAAAATATTGCGATAAACAAGGCAAAGGCCATAAAACCGCCTAGTAAATTTGGATCATTAACAAATCCGTAAGAACGTAGCCACCTGCCCGAACCCTCCATAACCAACGCTCCCGCCTCCCATGATTGGTGGCCGACTAATCCTAAATATTTATTTGCCGCTATTTGCTGAGAAAAAAATTGATAAATCGCAAACAGGCTCTGGACAACGCCCGAAGCAAAAAGAATCCATAAATATTTTTTACTATAGTTAAGACGGAAAAAAGAAAAGACAGCGATTACTTCTAAAATCCTAAAAAAAGCTAAGAAGGCGAACCTCTTGTCAATGCTCCAAAAAATACTGACGGCGGAAATAACAATTACGGCCAATACTAAATAAAAAATTATTTTTTGAAGCGAATATCGGAGCCGCACCCTTGATAACGTCTCAGAAATCTTTTTGATATTTACAACAAAATACAAAACAATGGCCAGCCACAAAATTATTTCAACCAAATAAATATTAAATGAGCCAAATTGGAATTTAAACCCACCGACAAATTGTTCCTCGATAATCAAAACAGTCGAGATCGGGATGAGAAACAAAAAAATACCAAACAAAAATTTTGAAATTGAATTAAGACGCTTCATAAAACTTGCTTATTCTTTTATTAAACTCGTCAAGATAAAAACGCCTGTTATCATTATCGTGAAATTTTAACATCTCATTATTTGCAATAATCGCAGTCGCTTCGCCCTTGTAGCCATTAACCTTTTTATTAATCTTTTTTTGTTGGATTGTTTTAGCAATCTTTTCAACGAGCTTGCCAAAATTACCGGCTAAAATTGCATCCACAACCAGCCTATATTTAAACGGAAATATTATCTTGCGCCGATAACATGGATTATAAAAGCCATCACCGGAATTATTTATAATTGCCTTATTTGCAGAAAGAAGAGCAAAGTATTTTTTAAATCCAAAAAATGGGTAAAGCGTCTTGAACCAATATTGTAAATATATGTCGTTTTCACAAATCTTTATATTTGATAAATTTAAATTATTATCAGCAACATAAAAACTAAGGCAGATTTTATTTGATTTATTAAATGCTTTGGGACGAAGCCCAAATAGGATGGTTAAAATCGTAGTCAATAAACGGACAAAGTAAATTTTGTTTTTTTGAGCTATAATAAAGAAGTCAATGTCGCTTTTTTTATCCAGTGAATTAAAGCCGAAATTATTACAAGCAGAGACCATGCTAACAAAAGGAAGCCAACAAAATATTTTTGCCATCCGTAATGCAACCCTGCTCTTAAATGAGGATATCTGATATTTCTTTTGACGTTGATTGATTAAAAAATCACGGCCAGCTAAAAAATAATAACCATTTTTTGTTTGGAGAAATTGTTTTAAACTATCAGAACCGTCTAAATAATCTGCTATTTGCTTGAAATGATAAGATTTGATGTCTTGCGAGTCGTGGTGGTAAAGCCATTTATGTATCTCAAGCGCAGTCAAAGGATATTTGTGGATATCAAAATATGAAACCGTCGCTAGAATTGATTTTTCCAAATTATCCATAATAAAGGGGTAATTTCACTTGTTTTCACTTTAACATAAAATTCCAAAAAACAGTAAATTTTTGTCGTGATTTTCTGCCATATTTGGTTGACACAACAGGGCAAAAAATTATATAATTTGTAATGTCATTAACAAATAAATGGCTATTATCAACTCAAAATTCAAAAGACTAATAACTGGGTTATTAGCTTTTTTAGTCAGAGGAATAGAAGTATTTTTTAAAGGATTATACATCCTTATTCTGCTTTTGGGTAAAGCTTTAGCACCCATTGGCAGAGTTCTTTTTAAATCTAGTTTTTTGCCTCTTTATGGCCGCTATTTGATAATTAAAAACAGAACTTCCAAAAAAACCAAAAATTTATTAGAAAGAGTGTTGCTGGCCATTGCAAATAAATATACGATTTACTTTGTAGTTTTTATCATTGCGATCGGCGTAGTTGCCGGAAATATCGGACCCACCAAAAACAAAGAAGACTATGGACAGAATGCATTAATATATAAAATAATCGGCTTTGAAAATACAGAGTTTGTCGAGGATACTTATACGCCGACAGATGAAGGAAAAATTTACAGCTACTTCGGCGAAAATTCACAAGTGGAAAGCGACTTATTTACCGAGTCGCAAAGACAGGAAGAAGAATTGTACAATGAGCAAAATGTCGGCTTAGCCATGAATCAAGATGGTTCAACAATATTCAAACCCGATATAATAGATACTAATGAGGCGAGAACCGGAAGCAAGGCGGTCATAGAGTATGTTGTGTCTGAGAGCGATACAATCGGACGAATTGCATCAAAGTATAATATTTCTATAAATACTATTCTCTGGGCTAATAATCTAGCGGCAACTTCATATATCAGGCCTGGACAAAAACTGATAATCCCGCCGATAAGTGGCGTATTATATAAAATAACCAGGGGCGACACCATCGCAAAAATTGCCCAAAAATTTGATGCTTCTGCTGATACGGTATTGGCCTACAATAATTTAGAAGAAAGAGGGCTGATTGCGGGACAAACAATCATGGTTCCCGGAGGCAGAATTATATATACCGCAAAACCAAGAACAACCATAGCATCAAGCCGTTCAAATACCGGCACTAAGACTTACGACGTCGATGATTCCAGCATTGTTTCATCTGGAAAAATGCTTTGGCCAGATGGCTGCCAAAGAATCAGCCAATATTTTAGGGGCTGGCTGCATACTGGCGTTGATATTGCCTGTCCTATTGGAACTCCGATTAAGGCGGCTGATAGTGGCGTTGTAGTCAGGGTTCAATACGGCAGGACAGGCTATGGCTACAATGTAATAATCAGTCATGGCAGCGGCAAACAAACTCTTTACGGTCATTTAAGTAGAATTGATGTTGAAGCGGGACAAAAAGTCAGCCGAGGCCAACAAATCGGCTTAGAAGGTTCAACTGGCCGTTCCACTGGCCCGCATTTGCATTTTGAAGTAAGAATAAACGGATCAACCGTCAATCCGTTGAGTTATATTAGGTAGGGAGAGTAACCTAATCGGCTTATATCTCCGGCGATGAATATCGCAAACTCCGTATTTTTTTAAGGCTTCAAGATGCTTTGCCGTGCCATAACCTTTATGTTTTTCAAAACTGTAATTAGGAAATTTTTCAGCCAATTTGATCATTAGCCTGTCACGATACACCTTGGCGATTATTGAAGCGGCGGCGATACACCAAATTTTTTGATCGCCCTTGATAATATTTTCCTGAGGTAAAGGATAATTTATTTTGAAAGCATCTATCAGTAAATAATCGGGTGCGTATTTTAATTTTTTAACGGCCTCAATCATCGCCATTTTCCCGGCATTGGCAATATTTATTTTATCAATTATTTTACAATCAATTATTCCAACGCCATAATCAAAATTTTTAATCAGCAATTCATAAAAAATATCTCTCTGCTTGGGAGATATTTTTTTGCTGTCATTAATACCCTTAATTAATTTCAAATCCGAATCAAACCTGACCGCTCCAGCTACAACCGGTCCGGCCCATGAACCTCTACCAGCCTCATCAATCCCGACAACATTAATATAACCGGCTAAGATCAATTCTTTTTCTTTTGCGCCATTAAGTTTTTTCATAAATAAATAATAACACTTATCAAACAAAAAACAATCCGCCGTGGCGGACTGCTTTTATAAAAAATTATTTATTCAATTTCTTGCCAACTTCTTCCTTTTCTACCGTCTTGCATTTGCCCCAATCAGGCCTAAGCGACCTACCTTCTTTAGCAACAATATATTTATAGGCTTGTAAGGCAGCTTTGGCTCCTTCACCGGCCGCAATAATAATCTGTTTGTATTCGGTATTGGTGCAATCACCGGCCGCAAAGATTCCCTCAACAGTTGTCTTATTACTACCATCGATTATTATTTCACCTTTTTCATTCAGATCAATAAAATCCTTGAGCCAACCAGTTTTGGGCTGATGGCCGATTTCGATAAATACCCCATTTACAAAAATCTCCCGAGCCTCTACGCCATCCCTAGCATCTTCGATAATGATTGATTCGACTTTATTTTCACCTTTAATCTCCGTAATTTTGGTAAAACAGTAGGATTCTAAATTTTCAATACTGTTGATTTCATCCATCAGGTAAGGCTCCACATTGAATTTATCGCTTTGATTTAAAAGATAAACCTTTTCTGCGATTTTTGAAAGATATTGCGCCGCTTCAAGGGCGGAATTACCACCACCGACAACCGCCACTGTTTTTCCTTTATATAATGGCCCATCGCAAATAGCGCAATAGGTTACGCCCCTGCCTTTTAATTTTTCCTCGCCGGGGACTCCAAGATCTCTCGGAGTCAAACCAAATGAGAGGATAACCGCCTTAGCCTCGATCTCGTCTTTGTTGGTTTTAATAATAAAGCCGTCGTCTGTTTTCTCGATTTTATTGACTTCATTAAAATTATATTTTACGCCTAATTTGTCAGTCTGCTCTTTGAAATTATTCATCAGCTCAAAACCGGAAATTGATTTTATTCCCGGCCAATTTTCAACTTCACTGGCAAGAGCCGCCTGGCCACCCAGACTTTTAGCAATTATCAAAGTGGAAAGCTGTCTTCGGGCGCAATAAATACCGGCGGTAAGCCCTGCGGGTCCGGCGCCGATTATTACTGCGTCATATTTGCTTTCAGGCATAAATAATTTATTAAATTACTTTATTTATCTCATCAGATAGGCCTTCCTTGGTTTGAAGACCGATCAAAGTTTGGACCGGTTCACCGCTTTTAAATATCATAATTGTCGGAATAGACATTATTCCATATTTCTGTGCGGTTTGCGGACTGGCGTCCACGTCCAATTTTCCAATCTTGGCCTTGTCTCCTATTTCTCCTGCCAATTCTTCTACAATTGGTCCCTGCAACCGGCAAGGCCCGCACCAAGCAGCAAAAAAATCCACCAAAACAGGCGTTTCGCTATTTAAAACCTCCTCCTCAAAATTAGCATCTGTAAGTAATACTCCGCTCATAGTATTTAAAATTAGAAATTAGAAATTGAGCACTAATTTAATGTTCAATTTACAACTACTAATTCCTTATTTTTAATTTATTTTGAATAATATGTCAACTACCTGGTCAATTCTTTTTTTTGAGCAAGTTTGAGATTCTTTTTTTATAATTTTGACGGCTAATTTTTCCAAACTGGCCTTTGCTGCCATAATTTGGCTAATTACCGCAATCGGATCTTGGTTTTCATCAATCATTTTGCCGACCCCTTTCATCTGGCCAATAACCCGATTAGCATGATATTTGATATTGTTCTTTTCCATAATTTTTATTATATACCCCCTGGGGGTATATGTCAAGAATTATTTTATCTCGAGGCTTGGCCGATATTGCAAGGCTTCACCAACATGATGACATAAAACACGATCCTCGCTATCCAAATCCGCAATTGTCCTCGCCAACTTCAAAATTCTAAAGTATGCTCTGGCTGATAAATGCAATTTTTCCGCCGCCTGCCGAAGAAGGTTTGAACTGTCATTATCCAATTGGCAATATTTATTTATTTGTTCCAATACCATTTCACTATTTCCTATAATTCCATCGTTTTTAAATCTTTCATTTTGGATATCTCTAGCCTTTTGTACGCGCTCCCTTATTTGCATGGAGCTTTCGGCCAATGGAATATTTTGCAACTTATCCAAATCAACCCTGGGTACTTCCAAATGCAAATCAATTCTGTCCATTAACGGACCGCTGGCGCGCTTTTGGTATTTTATAATCTGCATTGGCGTGCATACGCATTCTCTATCTGGATCGTTGGAAAAACCGCAAGGACATGGATTCATGGCAGCCACCAAAACAAATCTGGCCGGGAATCTTAATGTTCCTGATGCACGCGAAATATTGATAACGCCGTCTTCAAGCGGCTGACGCAAATTTTCTAGAACCAATTTTGGAAATTCCAAAAATTCATCTAAAAACAACACGCCTCTATGGGCCAAGGAAATCTCACCCGGCTTAGGCCACGTTCCGCCACCAACCAAAGAAATTCCGGAGGCACTGTGATGAGGTGATCTAAACGGCCGTGATTGAATTAACGGCTCGTCATTGGATAATAATCCGCAAGTGCTATAAATTCTAGTTACTTCTAAACTTTCTTCCGGGGACATTTTAGGCAAGATAGATGGCAAAGCCTTGGCTAAGAGAGTTTTTCCAGATCCTGGCGGGCCTGACATAAGAATGTTATGAGATCCTGCAGCGGCAATTTCAAGCGCTCTTTTCGCACGTTCTTGTCCGACAACATAACACATATCTGAAGAAAAAATATCATTTATATAATCCTCAGTCTGATCCGGTTGGTAATTTTCAATAAGATTTACTGCGTTAAAATGTCCTATCAATTGCGATAGGCAATTTATTGGAAATATTTGTATGCCATCAACCAATCCTGCCTCTCTCGCATTTCCAGCAGGCAAAAATAAATTTGTTATGCCTTTTTGCCTGCACATCAAAGCAATAGATAGAATCCCATTTACCGGACGCAACTCACCGCTTAAGGAAAGTTCGCCAATAAAAATACTATTCTTGCAATAATCTGCTAAATCGATTTTTTGATCTTGCCACAAGCAAGCCAAAGCAATCGGCAAATCATAATAAGTGCCGTATTTTTTTAAATCGGCAGGGGCTAAATTAACAGTTACATTACCGCGCAAAAAATCAAATCCGGAATTTTTTATTGCGCTTCTTACTCTGCTTTTTGATTCGTCAACCGCCTTATCCGGCAAGCCGACAATATATATTCCGGGATTGCCGTGAGGCGAGTTGTCTGCTTCGACTTCGACAACATCACAATCGAGTCCGATTACTGCTGCTGATAAAATTTTTACAGCCACCTGAGTTTAATTTTAAATTTTGTAAAAAATATTTATATGTATTGTAACATAAATATTTTTTACAAAATAAAAAAGCCACGCAGTTGGTGTGCTGCTGGCTCAATGGTTTTGAATCGTCACCCTTCGAGGCGACAAATCGCCGGACGTCGACTCTCACTCACTTCTCACCACTTAAAAAAGCTAACGTGACGAACGCTTCACTTAGAAGTGGTTGCAGTCGGGATCCAGTTTAGACCAAAGCTTTTCTTCGCGAGTTTGATCGTTTGGTCCCGAGAGCTCACTGTCAGCGGACCAAGAGGCCGACTTTGAAACTTTTCCGATATGTTTCATGGTGTTGCCCTCCTATTGATTATATTAAGACTTTAATTACAAAAAGTAAATAAATTTGACAACAATAAAACACCCTTTCAGGTGTTTCAGAAAAATTTAAATGCAAGGTCCGGGCGCTGGCCTACTTTCCCCAATAAAGAGTATCATCGGCGCTGAGAGGCTTAACTTCTGAGTTCGGGATGGTATCAGGTGTGACTCTCCCGCTAGAAGCACCCAGACTCTGCATTCAAATTTTAAATAGGATAAAACAATAACTTTTTTACAACCACGATTCTTGTGATTAAACATAGCCATTAGTACTCCTCGGCTTAACACATTACTGTGCTTACACCTAGAGCCTATTAAACTCATCGTCTATGAGTGGCCAATAAAATCTAATCTTAGGGACAGCTTCACGCTTATATGCTTTCAGCGTTTATCTAAACCGAACGTAGCTACCCTGCGGTGCCCTTGGCAGGACAGCAGGTACACTAGAGGTTCGTCGCTTTCGGTCCTCTCGTACTAGAAAGCGGACCCTTCAAATTTTGACGCCCATGGTAGATAGGAGACCGAACTGTCTCACGACGTTCTGAACCCAGCTCGCGTGCCCTTTTAATTGGCGAACAGCCAAACCCTTGGAACCTTCTCCAGCTCCAGGATA
>Ga0172379_10000374_pt1 | contig 114943 bp, 105 predicted proteins | sample GrowelOW334metaG_FD_119756 | JGI IMG/M metagenome (GOLD analysis project Ga0172379, IMG submission 119756) | Groundwater microbial communities from an aquifer near a municipal landfill in Southern Ontario, Canada - Groundwater well OW334 metaG | ecosystem: Environmental > Aquatic > Deep... | reverse complement strand
ACGGGGTACAAGCGTTGGGAGTGGCTCCTTTCAGGTAAGGCTCCGTGCTATCGCGGTCAGCCTGTGGAGCGTCTCCGGCTCCTAAGCGGCAACTGCACGCATGTGCCCGTGGTCGAGTGGGTGTTGGTGAATCTCCATAGCGACCCCGAGCATGCGAGCATCGCGCGTGCGCAGGATTCCAGCGGTCTTGCCGACGAGCTACTTGTGCTTGTGTGGCTTTTCCCGTTCTTGATTCCTGCCATCAATAGCGACGATACTCCGAATTTGATCGCCGCTGGTTATGAGGTCAATGTGCCGGAGCGCGGTGGCGGCGATACGTGGCCGTACACCGTGGTCGTCAGTTCCGAGAGTGGCGGTCGTAATGTGACCATCGGCGCTTGCCACCGAACAAAGGGTGGTGAGACTCTCCTTGTACCGAGTCTCTGTACGTTCCCACGGCAGTAGTGGCTCTCCGTGTAGGATTCTCCATTTCTGGAGGCAATTCTACGCGGGTTTTTCTTTTCAACTGGTCGTCGGGGATTTCATGTGATACAACAATCGCGTTATGCCCTCCTTGAGCCAGCGCTATCGCCCTCGCCGTTTTTCGGAAGTAACAGGTCAGAGACATGCCACGGAAACCTTACGAAAAGAGGTAGAAACGGGCGTGCTTGGCCATGCGTATTTGTTTTGTGGGCCGCGCGGCGTAGGGAAGACCACGGCCGCGCGTATTTTTGCGAAAGCGCTGACGTGTGAGGCACCGGTACAGGGCGAGCCTTGCGATACCTGCGCTTCGTGCCTTGCGACCAATGCAGGGAAGCAGATGGATATTATTGAAATGGATGCGGCAACGCACACGGGCGTGGACAATGTACGTGAATCGATTATCGAGCATGTGCGCTTTGGGCCAAGCGTGAGCAAGCGCAAAGTCTATATATTGGATGAGGCGCATAGTCTGTCCGGTCCTTCGTGGAACGCGCTCTTAAAAACATTGGAAGAGCCGCCAGCGTATGCGTATTTTATTCTCGCGACCACAGAATGGCACAAAGTGCCGGTCACTATTGTGTCGCGTTGTCAGCGATTTGAGTTTCGTCGCATTACAGATGCGGATTTATTCGCCCGCGTGAAAGAAATGGCGCAAAAAGAAGGCTGGACCATAGAGGATGATGTCGCATCGCTGATTGTTTCTCGGGCAGATGGCTGTGTGCGTGATGCGGAAACTCTGCTTGGGCAGATCGGATCCTTGGGAGAAAATCATCTCACTATGGATATCGCGGGCCTGGTCATTCCGGCAAGCCATCGTGGTGTGGCTGTTGGATTGCTCGCGCTTTGGGCAGACCATAAACACGCAGAAGCACTTCAAGAAGTTCAGCGATTGTTTGATGAAGGTGTTCCGGTTCAGCCTCTTATGGAGGATCTTCTCGCCTCGATCCGGCGTCTTTTGATCGCCTCGAGTGATCCAAAACATGCAGAAGCTTGGAAACAGGGCATGGAAGATGACCGTCGTTTGGCTGAGCTCGTAGGAAAATTTTCGCCACTTGAGCTGAATGACCTTGCACTGCTTATCTTTGAACGTCGTCGCGATATCAAAGCAGGCGTAGACCCACTTTTCGCACTGCAACTCGCGAGCACAGTCGCGGCATGTGGGTTGACGAGGCACGCCGAATGTCAGGGAATGCCACCGCTGTCGCGTCCTGTTGAGTCCGCGCCTCGCTCCGAACAACGTGAAGAACCTCCATCCGTTCCGCGCGAGACCCTTCCTGTTGTTCAGGAGAACAAACAAGCGCCGATCGAATCAACGCACGAAAAACCCGTGGCTATCTCTGTTCCTGCGCCGGTCACGACGCCCGTTGTCAGTCAGGGTACTCTTGAGATCGGCACCGTGCGTGCAAAATGGAATCTGTTTGTGAGCGCTGTGGAGGAAAAAAATCATTCGCTTCCTTTCATCCTCAAAATCAGCAGGCCAGAGCGCGTGGAGGGGGATCGTATTGTGGTGCGGTTTCAATATGCGTTTCATCGCGATAAAATATTATCCGACGTGAAGCATCTCCGCATTGTCGAAGAATGTGCGCGTGAGATTTTTGCTTGCCCAACCTGTCGCTTTGAAGGCATGGTTGGTGAAGACCCTGCGCAACAGGAACAGCGATCCACGGACATGGTGGGAAATATTCTCAAAGCATTCGGCGGACAAGTGGTAGAATAAACAAATAGCTATGACCCTCAATTCCTCTGAGATGCGTGGGGTGCGTGTTGAGACACGATCTGGACAACCTTTAGGCAAAGTTGCGAGTTTTGATATGGACGCGATGACCGGGCGATTGGTGGCAATGCGTGTGAAGGCAAAAGGGTTGATTCCTGGATTGATGGAGGATGAGTTGTCTGTGGCGTGGGATGCCATCATCGAATTACTTCCTCAGAAAGTCGTAGTTGCTGATAGTACCGTGACGGTCACGGCACAAACGCTGACACGCACGCCCGCGTCGCTTTCATCATCAACGTTGATGAAGGAAGGATGATATGCAGGCAGAAGAGGAGGGGTTGATGAGGGCGATGTGTTTTTATGATGCGTTAGATTTTCCGCCAACGCGTGCGGAGCTCGTGCGGGGATGTGATCACGTATCACGTAGCGCGTATCACGTATCGCATATCGCGCATCACGTATCCTCTGTGCAGAGGTTGTTGGATCAAGGGATGTTGATGGAAACGCGGGGTCGACTGACGTTTCATGGACGTGAGGCGATTGTTGCGGAACACGAGCTTCGCGAAGGTCTCTTTCCTCGCAAAATACGCAATGCCCGGCGCGTGGCTCGTTGGCTCGCGCGGTTGGATGGTGTGCGATTTGTGGCGCTGTGCAACACAACTGCGCTCATGCACGCGCGTGATGAAGGGGATTTGGATTTTTTTATTATCACACGCGCTGGAACAGTTTGGCAGACACGCGCATGGGCCACGCTTCCGTTTTTATTGTCACGTCGTCGACCAGCAGAGGTGCATGGCAAAAAGGACGCGGTGTGTCTGTCGTTTTTTATTGATGATACGGCGCTCGATCTTTCTCCGCTTGTGCTTGCGGGAGACGATGTGTATTTTCGCCATTGGTTTTTGTCGCTCCTTCCTTTGTATGACGATGGCATTGGTCAGAAATTTTGGGAGGCAAATGCACCGCTTCGTCTGCGCCATCCCTATGCAAAACCCTGGATTGTTTCATCGGACCTGGGCGTCGTACGGCCTTGCGTGCGTGTCCCTATGCCTGATTTTTGCGAGCGACCGGCTCGTCGGGTGCAATCCCGAGCATTTCCCTCATCTCTCCAAGCAATCATGAATCGTGATACGTGCGTTGTGATCAATGAGCATGTATTAAAATTCCACACGGACGACGGCCGTGCCGCATTTCGTGAGGCATACATCGCCAGATGCAGAACCTATGGAGTGGCTCCGTAAGCACGCATGGAAGCTCGCGATCCTTCTGCTCCCTTGGCAGATGCGCTGGTTTAGCGAAGGTATTTCTCTCGGGGGACTACCATGGGAGCAGGGGCGATGGTCTGTGTACGGCTCGTGGTTCGTGATGACGATCGTGACGGGATTGGCATTTTCGCAACAAGGTGCGTCGCTTACCTGGACGAAACGTCAGAAGCAGATAATGATCGCTGGTATTTCATTATTTGCGTTTCCTTCCATTTTTACGATGTCTTGGCAGGCGACCGCGCAGTGGTGGATAGAAGTGGCGTTGCTCGCGGGGCTTGTCGCACCGCTGATTCGCTTGCGTGTCTCGCGAGAGTCATTGGCATTTTGGCTGATCGTCTCGCTCATCCCGCACGCTTGTCTTGCGCTCTGGCAATGGCAAGCGCAGATGGTTGTCGGTACGAAATGGCTTGGCATGGCAACGCAAGATCCGTTGATACCAGGCGTAAGCGTAATCGAAACATCCTCAGGTCGATTTTTGCGGGCGTACGGTGGCTTTCCCCATCCAAATATTTTTGGTGGATGGCTTGCAGGAGCGCTGACAGTCTCGGTCTGGCTCGTGAGTCGACTGAGCAAAGTATGGCAACGTTGGTTTTTGACAGCATGTACAGGATTATTTTCCGCGGTTTTTGTGTTGACCTTTGCGCGTGGCGCTTGGATTTCTGTGGTTGTCGGCATTGCGTTAGCAACGCTCCTCGCGTGGAAAGAGAAAAAGGGGCGCGTGCACGTCTGGCGTGTGCTTGTGGTAATGGCGCTAGCTGTGACGGTCACGGCATGGCAAACACGGGAACTCATCGCGGTGCGAATGACAACTGCGCCGCGGCTTGAAGCCAAGTCTGTTGATGAACGGCGCGAGGGATGGGAAAACGGGCAACGCCTGTTCGAAGAGCACGCTTCGGTTGGCGTGGGATTGAATGCGACGGCATGGGGGATTGCGCGGCAGACGGGGAGTGAGCCGCCACGTTCGCCTCTTTTGCCGCACGTCGTGACTCTCCTGATTTTGGATGAGGTTGGCGTGATCGGGTCTGTAGGGTTTGTCCTGCTCGCGTGGTGCGTCTGGATTAGGCGCCAGAACCGCTCTGCGTGGCTTCTATTGGCTGTGTGGCTGGTCTTGGGTTGTTTTGATCATTACCCCTGGTCATTGTGGGCTGGGCGGTCATGGACGGCCCTAGTGATCGCATGGATCCTCCTGGCGGAAGATACGGAAAAACGGCCTTGACATGCGGGGTGCTGATTAGGCAAGATGCTGACACGTCGTGGTTAGCATTCTTCGTTTTCGAGTGCTAATTCACGCAAATGGTTTTTTCTCATTCTTGATGCTTTATTCTTGTGTATGCGTCTACGTCCACTCGGTGACCGCGTGATTGTCAAAGCGGCCACAAAAGAAGAGATGTCCAAAGGAGGAATCCTCCTGCCGGACACAGCCAGCAAAGAGCGTCCGGAACAGGGCGAGATCATTGCCGTGGGTCCAGGCAAGCTCGATGACAAGGGAGTGCGTGTTGCCATGAGCGTACAGGTTGGTGACAAAGTTGTGTTCAAAAAATATTCGCCGGATGAGATCAAGATGGACGGCGAGGAGTATCTCGTGGTTTCTGAATCTGATTTGATGGCGATTGTCGAAGCATAATAAAAGAATATATGGCAAAAATTATTACGTTCAACGAGGAAGCGCGTCATGCCATGAAGCGTGGTGTGGATCAATTGGCAAATGCGGTTAAAGTCACGCTTGGTCCGAAGGGACGCAATGTGGTGATTGATCATGGCTATGGATCGCCGACCATCACCAAAGATGGCGTGACCGTTGCGAAAGAAGTAGAGCTTGAAGATAAGCAGGAGAATGTTGGGGCAGAGCTCGTCAAAGAGGTTGCTTCCAAAACAAATGATGCCGCTGGTGATGGCACAACCACCGCGACCGTCTTGGCGCAAGCGATGATTGCTGAAGGGTTGAAGAACATCACAGCAGGTGCAAATCCATTGGCCGTGAAGCGCGGCATGGAAAAAGCGCTGGAAGCGATTGTGAAGGAACTGCGCGAAAAAGTGGCTCAACCAGTCACGGGTGATAAGATTGAGCATGTCGCATCTATCAGCGCGAACGACCGCGAGATCGGCAAAACCATTGCAGAAATGGTGGCGCAGATGGGGCAAAATGGCGTGATCACTGTGGAAGAATCCCAGACCTTTGGTATCGACAAAGAAGTCGTGCAAGGCATGCGCATTGATAAAGGCTATGCCTCGATGTACATGGTGACGAATCAAGAACGGTTGGAGGCAGAATATGCAGATCCGTTCATCTTGATCACCGATAAAAAAATCTCCTCGATCCAAGATATTCTTCCACTTTTGGAAAAGATTTTGAAACTCGGGAAAAAAGAACTCGTGATCATCGCAGACGACGTGGAGGGCGAAGCGCTCGCGACATTGGTTGTGAACAAGCTCCGCGGTATTTTCAACGCGCTCGCGATCAAGGCCCCTGGCTTTGGCGATCGTCGCAAGGAGCTGTTGCAGGACATTGCGATTGTGACGGGCGCGCAATACATCAGCGAGGATGTCGGTCGTAAGCTCGACTCTGTGGAGATCGAGGACCTTGGCTCTGCGCGTAAAGTTATTGCCACCAAAGAAACGACCACGCTTGTTGATGGCAAGGGCGATAAGGAAAAGATTGCGGCACGTGCCTCTGCGATCAAGTCACAATTGGAAAAGACGGATTCCTCATTTGATCGCGAAAAAATGCAGGAACGCATTGCAAAACTTTCTGGTGGCGTTGGCGTCATCAAGGTTGGTGCGGCAACGGAAGTGGAGATGAAAGAAAAGAAACATCGCATTGAAGACGCCATCAGCGCAACCAAGGCCGCGGTGGAAGAGGGAATCGTCCCTGGCGGCGGTGTAGCGTTGCTTCGTACGCTTGGCGCATTGAATGCGTTGACGCTGGAAGGCGAGGAAAAAATCGGCGTGCAAATTATCAAAAAAGCGATTGAAGAGCCGCTCAAGATCATTGCGACAAATGGTGGCAAAGATGGCTCTGTGGTGGTCGAGGAAGTGAAGAAGCTCGCGGGTTCTATGGGATATAATGCAGAAGCTGATCGTTATGAGGACATGATCAGCGCTGGCATTATTGACCCGGCAAAAGTCACGCGTTGCGCCTTGCAAAATGCCGCTTCTGTGGCCGGGATGTTTCTCACGACCGAGTGTATTATTACGGAGAAACCAAAGAAAGAAGAGCCAGCGGCTGGCCATGGAGATCATGGTGGCATGGGCATGGGATACTAATCGCACAGGGCGTTCAAAAGCCGCGTCTCGCCAAGAGCGCGGTTTTTGGTTATGCTCTGGCCATGCTTGAAGATCTCCTTGCTCGTGTACAGGCCCTGCGCGCTCGTGTGAATGAGGCGTGGGATATTTTGGCGTTGGATACGGTCAAGCAAGAGATGGCGGCTTTGGAACAAGAATCCATGGCTCCGGACTTTTGGGCAGATCAGGAGCGCGCGAAACGCGAATCGCAGAAGCTGGGCGATCTACGCAAGGATTATGAGGCTTGGGATGCCTTACGTGCATCTGCGCTTGAAGCAGAGGAGATGTTGCGGCTGTCTGTCGAAGACAAGGATGCGTCTGTTGCCGGGGAGCTTGAGGTGCGTCTAGCAGAGCTGGAAAAGCGTTATCTTACGCTGGAGTTTTCCTTGATGTTTTCCGGCGCGCATGACGCTAGCAACGCGATCGTAGCGGTTCACGCAGGCGCGGGTGGCACAGATGCGCAGGACTGGGCAGAGATGCTTTTGCGTATGTTGGTGCGCTATTGTGAGGGCAAATCTTGGCAGGTACGTCTGGTAGATGAGTCTCGTGGAGGGGAGGCGGGCATCAAATCTGCGACGTTTTTTGTGACAGGCCGCTATGCCTATGGCCATCTGAAAGGGGAGCACGGAGTGCATCGGCTGGTCCGGCAGTCGCCTTTTAATGCAGATGCCTTGCGCCAGACGTCGTTCGCACTCGTGGAGGTTTTGCCTGAAATTGACGAAGATGTGAGCGTGGACATGAAACCTGAGGATTTGCGTATTGATACGTTTATGAGTGGCGGTAAGGGTGGCCAGTCTGTAAACACGACCTATTCGGCCGTCCGTATTGTACATTTGCCCACAAAGATTACGGTTTCCTGTCAAAATGAGCGTTCCCAGGCGCAAAACAAGGAAACAGCCATGAAGATTTTGAAGGCAAAGCTCGTGAAGCTTAAAGAGGAAGAATTGGCTAAGGAGAAGCTCAAATTGCGTGGAGAGTTCCAAAGCGCAGAGTGGGGGAACCAGATCCGCTCGTATGTGCTTCATCCCTATAAAATGGTCAAAGACCATCGGACAGAGGTAGAGACTTCTGATCCTGAGGCTGTGTTAAACGGAGATTTGGACCGGTTTGTAGAGGGCTATTTACGCATGCAGGCAAAAACCGAAGACCGTCGGGCTGACTTGAATAAGGAGTAGCTTGGTGTTCACCTCCTCTTGACGGCAGAGGAGCTTTTTGTTACAACATTTTCTCGTTCTTCTAACCTGTCTTATTTGGTTTGAAGGTCGAGGAGGGGTGCTTTTCAGCGCCCAGATAGAAGGAGAGGGGATTGAAATGAAGGACAAGAGCAAGGGATGGGTGGTCGTACTGGTCTCTTCTGTGCTCGCCGCCGCGCTGTTCCTCCCGGGAACGGCGCTGGCACAGGACGCGGGCGTACCCGTGGGGCCGCCCGAGGCGCCCGTCACGGCGGCCTCGCCCTCGGACGAGGTCTTGGACGCGTGTGTAACGCAGTGCATGAGCGCCAACAGCGCCTCGCAGGAGCGCGACCGCTACCGAAGGGCGTTCTGCTCTGGGGTCTCGTTCTCGTCGCCCACACCCGTCAACATGGCGAGCGTGTGCTTCCGTAGGCTGGACCCGAACAACCCGAGGAGCGCGTTCCAGTTCCCGGCGTGCGCGATTCTAAGCGCGCGCCTCGCGGCTGGCGGGGCGTTCCTCAACGTCCTGTGCGGCGGCGTCACGACCACGGCGGTCGCGGCGGCCTCGGCCTCCAGGCCGTTCGTCTCGTCTCCGCGTGCGAGCTCTTCGTCGTCCGAGCCAACCGTGGCCCGCGCCGAGCCGCGCGTGCGTCCGGGCGACTGCGCGCGCACCCAGTGCGCGGACCTCGAGGGCGAGAACCGCACGGCCTGCATGGCTTGCTGTGCGAGCGGCGGGGCGCGCTGGTACCGCGACGCCATGCCGGACGCGACGAGCATCTCGGCCATCACGGGTGCGAGCGAGTCCACGCTTCGGTGCGTGCGGCGCGGCACGGACGTGACGCTGGCCCTGGCCGTGAACGGCCTGGTTCGTCGCACGGCCGAGCTCTCGAGCACCGTGCTCGAGCACACCTCTGCTCTCACGGCCGCGCAAGGGGACCTGCGCCTCGTGCAGTCCCAGCTCAACAACCGGACCGGCCGCATGGGCGTCATCATGGCCGGGCAGTACGCCAGCATCAACGTGATGCAGGCCCAGCTCGAGAGGGACGAGGCGCAGATCGACCTTCTCCGGTGCCTGCTCACCAGGCGCCTGGACGGTGCCGAGGAGCTCCTCCGTCGCGGTGCCCCGTCCAACGCCACGGTCGACATGGCCGCGGTCAACCGGCTGTGCGCCCCCACGGCGCAGAGGCTCGAGTTCACCCAGCAGGCCTTCACGCAGGCCCGCGAGAACGCGCCGACCACCATCCCGAACCCCGCCCAGATCCAGGCGGAGGAGTCGGCACTGCAGGGCGTGTCCCGCGCCTGCGCGAGCCGGAACAGCGAACGGTGTGACGAGGCCATCAACCTCGCCGCCGGGATCATTTCCCCGGACGACCCGGTGAACGGGATCGCCCGCCTCCGCTCCGCGCTTGCGCAGAGCGACGTCCCGGCCTCGAACCGGGTCTCGGACATGGCACCCCTCGTGGCGCCGTGGGCCGCGAACAGCCAGTAACTCCCACCTCCGGTGAAGCTCTCACCAGAGGTGTTTTCTTTTCTTTGCGCCTTTCTGGTATCATACGGGCATGTCTGCGGACGTTTTTGACGGCATACTTGGGCATGAACATGTTCTTGCTTTGTTAATGCGTGCGATTTCTGCACCAGCGCCAGGGTATCTTTTCTTTGGACCAGATGGTGTGGGGAAGCGAACCGTGGCAGAACGCTTTGCACGAGCGCTCCTTCAGCAGCCGGCATCGCTCTCATTGGATGCACATCCGGATTTTGTGCGTGTTGTGCGCGAAGAAGAGGCAAAAGATCTCACCATCAAGCAAGCGCGTGAACTCATGAAGCGCATGCAGTTCACTTCTGCGCATGGTGGGAAACGCGTGGCACTTATTGACCACGCGGATCGATGGAATAGCGAGGCGTGCAATGCCTTACTCAAGGCTGTAGAAGAACCTCCTGCAGGAGTTGTCTATCTTTTTGTAACAGAACATCCAGACACACTGCCCGCGACGTTGCGTTCGCGACTTGTCCCATTGTATTTCGGCCGTGTTCCAGAAGCGTCTTTGCACGATTGGCTGGTAAAACGTGATATGGATATGTCTGCCGTGTCTGCGGCATTACAGGCGGCTCGCGGTTGTCCTGGCGTTGCTTTGCGATACACGGAAGACGCGGATGCATGGCGTGCGCAACGTGCATCTGCGGCGCAGACTATGCAGATGCTCGCGCATCGACCGCTGGGAGTAGCGTGTGGCGCTCTTGAGCGCACTGCACGATGCTGTGACGCGGAAGAGGATCCAGAGTCTGCTTGGCGTGCATGGCTCTCGATGAGCATGCAAGAGCTTGGTCCGTTGTTTGTGACGGATCCGCGCAAGGCCACGGATATTGCGCTTGGGCTTGTGCACGCATGGACTCTTGCTGGTACGACGTTGTCTCCGCGCCTTGGTCTTGAGTGGGCTTTGTCGCGTTCTTCCCTTTCCTCATCCATCTTTCCTTCCGTTCTTTATCCCTCATACCTATGACGATATCTCACTACGTTCGTGTGTTTGCGCCTTTGTGCGTCTTTGCGTTGGTTGGAGCTGGATGTTTGGACGGCGGTACTCCGCAGGGGAGCGCTTTAGATGGCGGCGTCTTTCGTACAAAGGATGTGGCAGTGACCTGGCAACAGCTCACCGCACTCACGATTGGTGGAAAAGTGGGGAGTATTGGCGATGTGGGAACTGTGACCATGGCGTTTGATCCGCAAGATGCACAGGCGGTGTATATGGGGAGTGCGGAAAATGGGTTGTTTGTTTCTTTGGATGGAGGTGATTCCTGGGCTGTGTCTAAGGGTCTGTCCTCCGGCAAAGTGCAAGCTGTGTCTGTGGATCCGAAGGATAAATGCACGGTGTATGTTGCCAAGGCAAATCAGGTGCTTAAAACCGCAAACTGTGGACGTGACTGGAATCAAGTGTTTTTCGATGAGCGCGTTGATAAGATTTTCACGGCTGTGGTGGTTGATTGGTTCAACTCAAACATTGTCTACGCAGGTACGAATGCCGGTGACATTTTGCGAAGCGATGATGCAGGAGGATCCTGGCGCGTTCTTACGCGTATTGAAGGAACAAACATCAATGACATGGATATTGATGCGAGAGATTCTCGTGTCATGTATGTGGCAACCAATGGTCGTGGTATCGCAAAAACCATGGATAGTGGCGCAACCTGGACGCAGATCATTGATCCGTTTGATGCTTACGACGGTGCCAATCGACCAACGCAGATCGTCCTTGATCCGGGTGCGCAAAATACGCTTTATACGGTCTCACGTTTCGGCATCCTTAAGTCAGACGACAGTGGTGCTTCCTGGCGTGCGTTGAGCTTACCAAATCCGCCAAATACCGTGCAGATTAAGTCCATGGCTGTGCATCCTACAAACCCACGCATGGTGGTCTATGCCACAGACACGTCGATCGTCTTTACGAATGATGGCGGTACGACCTGGACCTCGAAAAAGCTCCCAACAAAACGCGGCGTGAGTTTTATCGCGTTTGACAGAAGTACTCCGCCTGTGTTGTTTTTAGGGGCGTATCCACGAAAAAAATAATATCTATGCCAAACCATATCGACGACCACCAATCCGATTTTCAGCTTGTTATTGATCATTTTCAGAAGGAATTGCAGGGATTGCGTACAGGCCGGGCGTCGGTGGCTCTTGTGGATGGTATTTCTGTGGAAGCGTACGGCGGACAGCGTATGGAGCTTAAGGCGGTGGCATCGATTACAACCCCGGACGCAAAGACCGTGCAGATCGAACCATGGGACAAATCCATTGTGAAGGACATTGAGAAGGCGCTCGTCGATGCCGGGCTCGGCATGCAACCAAACGTCGCAGGCACGGTCATCCGCATGATCATGCCGCCCATGACAGAGGACGGGCGTAAAAATCTTGTGAAGATTTTGCATCAAAAAGCAGAGCAAGCAAAAATTGGTGTGCGTAATGTGCGCGAAAAAATCAAGACAGCGGTCACAAACGACGAAAAAGAAAAAGTGATCTCTGAAGATGAAAAACGTCGTCATCTTGAGCGGCTCGATAAAGTGGTGGGAGAATGGAACGCAAAAGTAGAGAAAATCTCTGAAGAAAAGGAAAAAGAAATCATGACCGTGTAGCCATAGAAGGTATGTCTCTCTCTCCAGAAAAACGCATGGAAGCATTAGTGTCGCTGTGTAAGCGGCGCGGGTTTGTATTTCCTTCGTCAGAAATCTACGGCGGGTTGGGTGGGATTTATGATTATGGCCACTATGGGGCGTTGTTGAAAAACAATATTCGCGATGCGTGGTGGAAGTGGATGGTGCAATTGCGCGAGGATGTCGTGGGATTGGATAGTGCCATCTTCATGCATCCGCGTACCTGGGAAGCGTCTGGGCATGTGGAAAGTTTTGATGATCCGCAAATGGATTGTCGCACATGTAAAAACCGTTTTCGTGCAGATCACGTACTCGAATCCTATGGCGTGAACGCAGACAAAGCGCCGCTTGATGTTATCAATGTGGAGTTGGACAAGTTGCGTGCAGAGAACAAGCTCAAGTGTCCACAATGCGGTGGAAAAGAGCTGACCGAGGCAAAGCGTTTTTCGTTGATGGTCAAATCCAATTTGGGATCGCCAACAAGCGCACTCTCTGAAGAGTCTGTCGTGTATTTGCGGCCAGAAACCTGCGGCGGGATTTATTTGGATTATAAAAATACGGTCGATGCGCTTCATCCTGGCTTGCCATTTGGCATTGCGCAGGTTGGCAAGGCATTTCGCAATGAAATTGTGGCGCGGCAGTTCATCTTTCGCACGCGCGAGTTTGAACAGATGGAATTGCAATATTTTATTCGTCCAGAAGAAACCGAACGCGTGTTTGAAGTGTGGAAGGAGGAGCGATGGGCGTGGTATCTGCGCTATGGCATTAAACCAGAGCAAATCCACTGGTACAAGCATGAAAAGCTTGCGCATTATGCGAGCAATGCATTTGATATTGAGTTTGATTTTCCTGCACTTGGCGGATTCAAAGAGGTAGAGGGGATTCACGCGCGCGGGAATTGGGATCTTTCACGTCATGCGCAGTTTTCCGGTCAAGAGTTGGTGTATGTGGATCCACGCAACGGGGAAAAAATCGTGCCGCATATTGTGGAAACCTCTGTGGGGCTTGGCCGTTTATTTTTGATGTTTTTGGATCAAGCCTTTGCGGAAGAGAGCGTAGGTGAAGGGGAAACGCGTTCCGTGCTTCATCTGCATCCAGATTTGGCGCCTGTGAAAGTCGCGATTTTCCCACTCCTACGCAATAAGCCAGAGCTTGTTGAAAAAGCGCGTGGCATCTATCTGAACCTTCGGAAAAAATACTGGTGCGAATATGACGACAATGGCAATATCGGCAAGCGTTATCGTCGCCAAGATGAAATCGGCACGCCGTATTGCGTGTGTGTGGATTTTGATTCGCTTACCGATGGTGCCGTGACCGTTCGCGACCGCGACACCATGGCGCAAGAACGTATTGCTATTGCAGATTTGGAAGAGTGGTTGAAAATAAAGCTCGGGTAACTTTCTATGTCTATCACACACAAACAGCTCAAAAACGGCATGAACGTGATGTTGGTTCCGCAGAACGGTGTGGCTTCGATGACCGTGATGGCATTTGCGCGCGTAGGATCTCGTTATGAGACAAAGGAGATCAACGGTGCCTCGCATTTTGTGGAGCATCTCATGTTCAAAGGGACAAAACGGCGTCCAAATACACTAGCTCTCACAAAAGAATTGGATCGCTATGGTGCAGAGTTCAATGCATTTACCAGTAAAGATTTGACGGCGTATTATATTAAAATGGATGCACAACATACGGCGCTTGCCGTGGATTTGTTGCATGACATGCTGTTTCATTCTTTGTATGATCCAGCAGAGATTGATCGCGAACGTGGCGTGATTATTGAGGAAATCAACATGTATGAGGATAATCCTCGTACGCAAATGGAGGATCTTTTGGAAGAGGTGCTGTATCCAGAGAGTACGCTTGGTTGGAATATCGCAGGTCCGCGCGAGGTCATCAAAAAAATCACGCGTGAACAGCTCACAAGCTATCGCGACCGCTATTATGTTCCCTCGCGCATGACCGTTGTTGTAGCCGGCAAAATTGTTCCTGGTGTGTGGAAGATGTTGGAGCAGACGTTTGGTACGGTTAAAGCACCAAACAAGTTGGAGGATACAGCGTTTGCCCCGTTTATTGCGCCAAAAAAGTTGGTGGAAGCGGTTGACTTTCGTCAAAAGAAAACAGAGCAGGTTCAGCTTGGCATGGCCTTCCACGGCATTCCATATACAGACAAGCAGATTCCTGCGCTCTCACTCCTCTCCACAATTTTGGGCGGCACCATGTCTTCGCGCTTATTTATCGAAGTGCGCGAGCGTCGTGGATTGTGTTATTCGATCAGCGCTGGCCATCAGCCGTTTGAGGATACGGGCATGTTTGTGGTTGCGGCTGGTCTGCCGCCGAATCGTTTGAAAGAGGCGATCAAGGTCATCAAACAAGAGTTACGAAAAATCACGAAAGACTTAGTGACCGCAGAAGAGTTGCGTCGTGCGAAAGATCATATCCGTGGAAAACTTACGCTGGCGTTTGAAGATCCTGCGGCGCAGGCAGACTGGTTTGGCAAGCAATGGGTGTTCCAGAAAAAGACCCTTTCTCCAGAAGAACGATTGCGCGCGATCGAACGCGTAAAGCCTGCGGAGATCCGCGAAATCGCCAAAAAGATCTTCCGTCCAGCCGCCATGTCCGCGGCTTTGGTCGGGCCGTTTGAGAAGAAGAAGGACATAGAAGACCTCTTTGTCAATGGGTAAGACAGGGCGCTTGCTGTTGCCAAAAACTCCAGTTTGGAGTAGGAATGAGTCATACGGTATGCGAAAACTCATTATTGCCAACTGGAAGATGTTTTACGGCCCGGTCAAAGCCGGTGCCTGGATCCGCGCTTTTCGGCGCGAGCGTTTGCCAAAGGACCTGGATATCGGCGTTTCTGTGCCGCATGTTTCTCTTGCCGCGGCGCGTGCGTCCCTTGGACGGGCAAGTGTGCCGGTTCTTGGTGCTCAGGACGTGTTTTGGGCAGAAGAAGGCGCGTTTACCGGAGAAGTGTCCCCAGGCATGCTCAAAGATTTTGGCATTGTGCTGTGCTTGGTGGGCCATAGCGAACGCCGCATTCATCTTGGCGAAACAGACGAAATGGTGGGCAAAAAAGCCGCGGCTCTTCAGCACGCAGGCATCCAGCCGGTGATTTGCGTGGGGGAGACGGAACAGCAGAAGAAGCGCGGAGAGTCTGCAAAGGTTGTACGCGCCCAGGTCACGGCCGCTATCGCGGGTTTGAAGGCAGATGGCCAAGCCCCTCCTGTGATCGCGTATGAGCCCGTATGGGCCATTGGGAGTGGCAAGCCATGTTCGGTGCAGGATGCAAAGGCCATGCATGAGGTGATCCGTGAAACGTTGATGAAACGCCTTGGAAAAACAGGGGAGGATATTCGCATCATTTACGGTGGCTCTGTGGATACGCACACGATTGCAGACTACTTATCCACAACCCATGTTGATGGAGCGCTTGTTGGTCATGCGTCGTTAGACCCGCGCGCGTTTGGTCTGTTGTGTCGCGCGGCTCTTCCGGCATAACGTTTTTTCGTACCATGCTTCTTACGCTACTCGCGTTTGGTGGGGCGATTCTCTTCTTGGGCATTGCTGTGTTTTTGGTTTCTCGCCATTGGAAAGAGATCTGTTTGCTGGACCCCATGTCCATCAAGGAGGAACAGCAACGTCAAAAACGAGAAGCTCTGATTTTTAGTCGTTTTGAGCGCATGCGTTCAGAACGCGCACAGCCGCTTTTGCAGTTTGGCCGGTTTATCAAGCGCTCTACATCCAATGCCTATCGCGGGGCCTACGAGCGTGTCCATAAATTGGAAACGTTTTACAACACCATGAAGAGCCCGTTTGCGGCCATGGCACCAAACACGCGTGACCGAATAAAAGAACTGCTCGCCGAAGGCCGTGCGCTTTCGCGCGATTTGAAGTGGGCAGATGCAGAACGTCGCTTTTTGGAAATCCTGTCTCTTGATCAACGTCACGCAGAAGCCTACAAGGGGCTTGGGCAGATCTATCTTCGTCAGAAACTCTATCCGCAGGCAAAGGAAACGTTTGAGTTTCTTGTGAAGCTGCGCCAGCAAGATGACGGCACCTATTCCGCGCTTGCGGAGATTGCTGAGGCGGAAGGGGATATGGCAATTGCAGAGCAGATGCGGTTGAAGGCCGTAGAGCAAGGATCACGGCAAGCGCATCGCCATGCAGAGCTCGCAGAGTTTTACCTCCGACAAAATGCAGAAGCCAAAGCCTGGCCATCAGCCAAGCGTGCAAGTGACCTTGAACCAAAGAGCGCAAAGTATCTTGAGCTTTCCTTGGAGCTTGCATTAAAGACCAATGATGCCGTTGAATCGCGTCGTCGATACAATCGTTTGCGTCTCTTGTCAGACGATCAAGGAAAGATCCAGCATTGGCGAGAACGTGTCGAAGAAATCGAGCGTCAAAAAAGCCGGGCCAAGTCTTGACGGACAGCCCGGTTTTTGGTTATGGTTACCTCGTCGCTACGCAGGGTAGCGACGCAACCACGGACGCTGGATGAAGAAAGTCCAGCCCGTAGGAGTAGGTACCATGTCCATGATCGCAAGCGTATGGGCGCACCTGAAGGAAGGTTGGCAGAAGCTCGAGGGTCTGGAGACCCTGGCCCAGGGGCAGAACGGCGGGCGCCGGTGCCTGTACAGGGGCTTCACGGCGGAGACCATCCCCGGGAACGCCAATCACGCGTACATCGCGGTCTCGAGCAAGGAGGACTTGCCTCCCACGGAGATCGTCGCGTTCTTCTCCCTGAAGGCGTTCGTGCCGCTCGAGCCTGAGCGCAAGGTCGGGAAGTACGTCCTGCCCGACAAGTCCGAGGCACACGGCGTGCTGGACTGGTCGTACAAGGGCGACCAGAAGGTCTTCCTGGCCAGGGCCGACTCCTACGAGGACCTCATGAGCCTGTACAAGCTCGTGCGTACGGGCAAGCTCGCGCCCGCGGAGAGCTACGAGGAGGTCCAGATCCAGGTCGTGCCCGTCCCGGTGTCGTAGGGGCGGGTTTCAGACCCGCTCATCCCTCGGGGCTAGCTCCGTCTGTCGCGGTATCTCGCGTTCACGCCACTCGTGAGCGCGTTTTTTATACGCCCGAGCCATCGTTGACGCGTCCGCGCAGAATTGATAACGTACTCGCGTTCAGGAACAGGACTTTCGAGATACATGCCGTTTTAGCTCAGCTGGTAGAGCATCTCCATGGTAAGGAGAAGGTCTCGGGTTCAATTCCCGAAAACGGCTCCACGGGTAGGTACCCAAGCGGTCAACGGGGGGAGACTGTAAATCTCCTGGCTCCGGCCTTCGAAGGTTCGAATCCTTCCCTGCCCACCACCACAAAACAGCCACCATAGCGGTGGCTGTTTTTGTTTCATGGGGATCTTAGATGCTCCTTCCTTCGTTTGCTGGTGGTCTGATATGGCTTGCGCGTTCAATGAGTTCGGCTTGGGTGCGTGAAAGGACGCCGAGATCGCCGTGTTGATAGAGCTGAAGAAAGCTGACAAGCGCTTGGTTGAGTTGTAGGCGATCGCGTGTGGTCATGGTCGAAGTCAGGGTGCGATACTGTTGCATGAACGCGCCGTAAGGATTGAGGGCGTTGTCGAGCCAGGCGCTTGTGGTGTCATGTGCCGCAATCGATTCGCGTGCTTGGCCAACGGCAAGGGCGAGATTCGTGGCAAGATCATGGAAAAGCGTCCGAAGTGCGGTGTTTGTGATGCCTTGTTCAAGGGCTTCGGTGCGTGTAGAAGCAAGACGATCCACGAGCATAAGCGCACGTAGACGCGTTGCTTGTTCCGGCGATTCGGCATTTGCCACTTCTTCGTTGGTTGGTTGATAGCGCAGTGTGCTATCCATCAATTCAGCGGCCGGAAGATCGTGCCGACGTTCAGAGTCGCGCAAAAGGTTTTGGATCGTGTGTGCTAGTTCTGGATCACCCGTGAGTCTCGCGAGCTCGGCATAGGCGCGTTCAATGCGCCGTACGTTTTCCGGTGCAAGATGTTGCCGTTGATTTTGTTCGAGTTGCTCCACAGTAGTGCGATAGCGCACATGCATGCCAAAGATAAGCCCAGGGTGTTCTGCCTCAAATGCCTCGAGAACAGCGAGATAGAGTGCGACCTGTTCCGCGGATTGTTGATAACGCGTCATGAGACGTGTTCGCATGGCTTGATGAAACGCCGTCACATTGAGCGCGTCTATGTCCATGGTAATGGCCTCTTCCATGATCATGGCAAGCGTTTCTCGCGTGATGTCTACTCTTTCTTGTGCAGTATCCTCTGCAGAGGGCCTTGCACGACCCTGCTCATGCGCACGACGCAACGCACTCCCGTGGTAGCCTTGTACATAAGGAAATGCAGAGGGTATTTGAATATGCGCTTCGAGGAGCGTGGCTAAACGACGGCGAAAGGCGGGCCGCAGAGTGGCGGCATTGTCTGGGTCCAAGGTCGCATGAACGAGCTCATGCACAAGGATAACAGTAAATCTACTGATCTGCTGATCTGATTCTTCTCCAATCCCTTCGCGTGTGAAGACAATCTCCGAACGTTCTGCCCCAGGGCTCATGGTGCAATGCGCGGCTTCATGGCCACCGGACGCGTGGCCAGCGCGAAGAGGCACTGTCGTATCTGTGAGTCGGATCCGTACGACATTGCGAAGAGCAAGAGGACCGGTGAGAAGATATTGCACGGATTGAGATAATACTTGGGGATCCACATGGATCCGTTCAGCTCCCTCAATATCTAGGCGCAGATGCTCGTGGGAAGATCGTGTGTCGATCATGGAACGTATCCGTTCAACGACTTGGCGATCCGAAGCCATCATGGCAAATGGCTGAACCGCGAATAACGAAGACAAGGCGAGTGCGATATCTTCCGCACGCAAGGCACGTAGCTTGGTAAACAGGCCTTGTGCGGCCAGGTGTTCTTTTCGTGTCCGTTTCTCTCTGTGTTTTGGTGGTCGTGCCGATTCTTTTTGAGAAAATGGCATGTGCACACGATGCGGCTCAGGAATAATGGCCTGAGGGGCGTGTTCAGATTTTGAGAAAAAAGCGGATTCGTGTTTAAAAGGCATACGTTATTTGTGGGCGTTGTTGAATCGTTGTGCTGTTTCCTCAAGAAGATTGGATAAAGCGGGGAGTTGTGCGGAACTCGCCTGCGCTTGTAACGAGAAGGACAGCTCAAGACGCTCGGCATCTGTGAGCGGCCAGGAAAGAAAAGCTGGCCAATACTCATCAAGTGCTTCTGGCCAGGCAACCAGTAAATACCCTTGGTCACGTGCCCAGGCGCTCAAAGCAGATGATGCCTGTGGTTCTGTGAGCGCGACGAGCGCTTCTCCGTAGACGCGTGTCGTGCCTGTCGCGTCATGCGTTTCTTGGAGAGTGGGGAGTGGGATGCCGTGTTGCATCCAGGTGTCCCAGAGAGGATTCAGAAGAGCTTTCGCCTGCGCTGACCAGGTGTGCGTTGGCGTTTTGTCAGACACGAGCGTGATCTGTCCGGCATAGGAACGGTCCTGAAGAAAAAGGCAGAAGTGCATATTTTCGCAAGAAGTATAGCATATGTGTGTATATTCCTGCTGTTTGTCGGCTTGATACTAGTGTAGATGGCTTGCCCCCTTGCTCAATTCCTTGTACCTTTTCTTGCATGCGTATCGCGATAGACGCCCGCATGATGGGGGCGGAGAAAACTCGAGGAATTGGGCGATATATTGAGGAGTTGGTTGCGGCGATGCTTGATGAAAGTGAGCATACGTTTGTGTTGATTGTGCGCGAATTGGAGGGGAAACGGTTTATTGGACATCCGCGGATTGAGCAGATTGTGGCAGATGTGCCGTGGTATAGCGTGGCAGAGCAGGTGCGCATGCCGGCGTTTTATCGAGAAGCGCATGCGGATTTTGTACACGTACCACATTGGAATGTCCCCATGTCGTATCAAGGGCCACTTGTGCTCACGATGCATGATTTGATTTTGCGTCATCAGCCTTTGAGCGCAAAAACATCCACGCGACATCCTTGGATCGCGGCAATCAAGCACGCTGGTTATCGTGCGGTTCTCGGGAGCGCTCTCAAAAAAGCGCAGGTGATTTGCGTGCCTACGCAGTATGTGGCAGAGGATATCCAGCGGTACTATCCTGTACCTTCTGAACGTTTGGTGGTCACGGGTGAGGGCGTTACGGCGTTTCCTGCGCCAGATATGTCACGGGTGCCAGAAGGGCGATTTTTATTGTATGTAGGTGCGGCATATCCGCATAAACGGTTGGACCTTTTGCTTGCAGGATGGAAAGAGCTTGCTACGCGCCATCAGGATGTGTCGTTCGTGATAGCTGGAGAAAAAGATGTGTTCATGGCTCGTCTGGAGGAGGAAGCGATACGTCTTCATTTGCCGCGCATGTCGTTTCTTGGTCGCGTGACAAACGCAGAGCTTGCTGGATTGTATAAAAATGCTTCTGCATTTGTTTTTCCGTCATCTGACGAGGGGTTTGGATTATCGCCGCTCGAAGCATTGTCTCTTGGATGTCCGGTTGTTGCGAGCGATGCGGCGTGTTTACCAGAGGTTCTCGCGAAAACGCGTGCACACATCTTCCGAAATGGAGACGTGAGTGGTATGATATCTGCGATCGACGCGATCCTTGTTGCGACGAACGCTCGGCATGAGGCCGAGCAGTCCTGGCATTTGATCAAGGAATCGTTTTCTTGGAAGAGCGCCGCGCGTAAAACGCTTGCGGCCTATGAACGCGTCGTTCCCAACGCTTGAACCATGCGAGCGTTCGATTCACAAGACGACCATACGTTCCCTTTTGAGGAACGCCCAGAAACGCCTCGCACAGAAGGCCAAGCGTCAGATTTTTCGTTAGAGGATTTGCTCGGTGCTGTTATTGAACGGGAAGGCGTGCCGATTTCCGTGGCTCCAGCGCCTCGTCGTCGCGTAGTACGTCCGCCGGTGGTTCAGCGCACGATCGTACGAGTGCGATCGTCTGTGCCCGTTCGTGCGGAACCCGTGGAAGAAGTGCCGGCAGAGCTACGTGCGGCTATTTGCCAGGAAATGGGTGCAGTAGAAGATCCTGTGAGCCAGCTGGATCTGGAGTTGCTCCGGCATGTCCATCGGCCGCGGAATCCGCATGCGCGTAAACGGGTAGAAATTCGCTTCACACCCCATGCAACAAGCGAGCATCTCTTGAAGTTTGAAGGAGAGGCGCGGAAAATCGTCACCGAAACAAACGAACTCTTTGGCTCCACGATTCGCTATTGGCAGGCGCCATACGAAACGCCGCCATCTTTGGAGCAATTTCTCGTTGATGCCAAGGATTTGTGGATTGATGAGGTTGATCCTCAATGCGTGATTGAGCAGTTTACGCCTGGTGATCCAGATGTGGCGTATGCAGAGCAGTATGGCTGGTGGTCTAAGCTCCGACGGCCGTTTATTCGATGGGAGGCTGTTTCTCGACCTGCGTCGTCGCGCGGCCAAGTCGTGGCGAATGTCGAAGAGGTGATTGTGTCGCAGGCTTTGGATGATCAGTTTACGGATCCAGACCCAGACAAAGCCTATTCTGCGTCTTATGGATGGTGGAGTCGTTTCAAGAATTGGTTTCGTTCACGTCGATTGGAAATAGAGACAGTCGAAGAGGTTGCTGTGGCGCCCATTTGTGATGATGCGGCAATCGTGACCACGGAAACATGGGATGTGCCTGTGTTGGTGCCGCGTTTGGATATTCGTCGTGTCATGATGGGTTTTGTGAGCTTGCTATTATTGGTGAGCGTACCAGCCCTGGCTGTTTCATTCGTACGTTCTTTGCGTTCTTCTGTTGATCAAGTCACATCGCAGAGCTTTGCGGCCCTTGAACAGGTAAAAACGGCGATTGGAGCCAAAGATCAAGGCGCGGATTCTTGGGGCCAGGCTTCTACAGGATTTCAGACCGCACAGCAGTCGCTTTCACGTGTAAATACCCTTGCTATTGCCACGGCAAATGCGTTGCCGCAAACACGAGGTGTGTATAAGAGCGTGAGCGCGCTGTTGCTTGCCGGGCAAAAAGCCTCGCAGGCAGGACAGCTTCTGGCGCAAGGGTTTGATCGATCTCTGCGTCTTGCGGCACGTCATCCGGATGAACGTTTGATTACGTTTGGTACGTATTTGGACACAGCGGCTCCCTATCTTGATGAGGCAGTCACTGCACTGAATGAAGTGCAGTCAGAAAAGTTACCTACAGAAGTGCGTCCACGTGTGGATGAGCTTAAAACCGCGCTTACGCAAAGCCAAGGCGTGTTACGGGATCTGCGTACACTGAATCAATTTGCGGTGAAAGCCGTTGGCCATGATCAGGCGCGTACGTATCTTTTGGTGTTTCAGAATCACACGGAGTTGCGTCCTACGGGTGGGTTTATGGGATCCATGGCAGAGGTGGTTGTGGATCGTGGAGCTTTGGAGCATTTGTTTGTCCCTGGAGGCGGTCCGTATGATTTTCGCAATCAGCTCCTCGCACGCGTTGCCCCTCCTGCGCCGCTTCAGCTTGTAGGCAAACGTTGGGAGTTTCAGGATGCGAATTGGTTCCCAGACTTTCCCACGGCCGCGAAAAAGATCCGCTGGTTTTGGAGTAAATCCGGCCAGCCGACCTTGGATGGGGTGATTGCGGTAAACGCGACGATCATGGAAAAATTGCTGGCCGTCACAGGACCGATAGAAATGCCAGAGTATGGCAAGACTATTTCTGCAGAGAATTTCTTGCTGGAAACACAAAAGTCTGTGGAATTGGAATATGATAAAGCCGAAAATAAACCAAAGAAATTTGTGGGTGATTTGATGCAGAAACTTCTTGAACGCGTCAAATCCGCACCACCAGAAGAAATGGTGGCCTATCTTGCGCTATTTGCAGATGCGCTTGAAACAAAAGACATTCAGATTGCTATGAGTCGTGAAGACGAAGATGAGATCGTTCAGTCGTTGGGATGGAGCGGTCGTATGGAATCATCCGTTGGTGATGCCCTGGCAATTGTTGAGGCAAATATCGCTGGATTGAAAACAGATGCGGTGATTGATGAGCGCGCCACGCTTTCTGCAGAGATTGGTGAGGATGGATCGATTGTTGATACGGTCACGCTTGAGCGCACACATCGTGGAGTAAAAGGCGAACTATTTCGCGGAGGAAATAACGTTTCCTATGTCCGCATGTATGTGCCGCAAGGAGCAGAATTGCTTTCTGCAGAAGGCTTTGAGGCGCCTGATCCAGCACTATTTGAACGTCCAGAGCCAGACGAGGCTGTAGATCCAGACATGGAAGAGCTGGTAAAAGTGCGTCCTTCACCGGTACCGGGTGTAGATGTGACAGATGAGTTTGGTCGTACAGCATTTGGTGCGTGGGTGCAGTTGAAACCGGGTGAGACAGCGACCGTAAAACTCAGCTACCGTTTGCCATTTACCGTACAGTCCTTAGCGCGTTCGATTTCTGAAACACAGGGGACTTCAGCGTCTGCGCGAGCGGCCTATATTGTGAAATTGGGCAGTCAGTCTGGTAAGCCGAATCGTACGATTGAAACACGTGTTGATGTGCCAGAGTCTTGGCGCATGACATGGGAAAACAAGGTAACAGGCCTCAAAGTATCAGACGCGGATACGTTTACGGGATCGTGGGATCGAGATCGCGTTATCGCACGTTTATACGAAATTCCTCATGACGCACAAGCCCTCACTACCAGCGTCGGGCAAGCGCCATAATGTGTGGCATGCCTTTTCAATACGCCTCCGTACTATTTTGCACGGAGTTGCTTTAGGTAAGCGACGAGTCGAGAGTCCACAGAAACCACGCGGGCAGGCAACATCTGATGCCTTACGAAAGAAAGCACATGAATTGCTCGTCGGAGCGCCGGTTGAAGAGCTCGAAGAGGAGATCGTGCAAGAAACGCCCCATTACAAACATCGATCACATGCGACGCAAGAAGCAGAAGAGCGAGATGAGTCTGTGGAGAGAAGTTTGGAGGTCATTTATGGAAAAGAGGGCAAGGCCTCCATGCGAGAACTTGGCCATATCGATCGTCAACGATCTCGTCGATTAATATGGGCGGGGTTAGGAGTTGTCCTTGTTGGTTTGCTTGGATTTGGAGGTTTCGTGTATGGCGTGCCTGCATTTTCTGCATGGAGACAAACGTCAGAGGCCGGCGTGCGCCTGACGATTGAAGGTCCAGCAAATATCCTGCTCGGCGAAGAGCAGAGTTTTCGTATATCTTGGGAACAAACAGGGAGCGCTTCGTTGGAAAATACAGATCTGCGCGTGATTTTTCCTGCTGAGTTTCAAGCAACGCAGTTTGACCCAAAACCCGCAGATGTCGCTTTGCTCAGGTGGCATCTGGGAGCCTTACCGTTGAATGGTAAGGGAACGGTTACTGTTAAAGGTGTATTTTTGGGAGAGCTTGGGTCTCGTTCTGCTATTCAGGCTTTAGCAACGTTTCATCCAGCAGGGGAAGAACGCACGAGGGAACGCATGACCGCAAAAACTATTACGTTTACGGACACGGTTCTTACGGGCAATGTGGTGCTTCCGGCAAAAGTCATTGCCGGAGACGCGGTTGTGTTGCGATACGCTGTGACAAATCGAGGCTCATTGCCTTTGGCGGGGCTTGAGGCGCATTTGGCTTTGCCTGCAGGGTTTCTTCCTTCAGACATGGCCACGTCCACGGTCGTGGCAGGGACACGAGACGTGTATTTGCCTCTTGGGCGCCTTGAGCCTGGAGGCTTTAATACCGTGACCGTGCACGGTTCGTTTGTTTCTGGCTATACGCAAGAAAGTCTGCTCATCGCAGAGGTGGGACGACGGGCTGTGCAAGGCGTTTTTCTCGCGGCACAACGTTCAGAGGTGCGTGTGCCGCTTGTGGCTGGCGATCTTGCTCTACATTTTGTGGCAAATGGCTCTGATCTTGATCAGGGGATTGAGCCTGGTCAGCCCATTCGTCTTGCCATTGGTTATGGCAATACTAGCCCAGAACTATTGAAAAAAGTGAATGTGCGTTTGGGGATTGAGTCCTTTGTGGATGGTCGCTCTGTCACGGGCACATCGTTGATTGATTGGTCGCAATTAGATGACGTGGCGCAAGGGGCAACAAATACACGGCCGCGTATTCAGACTCTCGTCTATACGCCAAAGCAGATTCCTTCATTTGAGGCATTATCACCGCAAGGTGAGGGAAGTATGGAAATTGGTTTGCTCGCCAAGCCTGTCGCGACAGGAACGCGTGATGCCTGGATTAAGCTTTCTCTTGTTGGAACGGTTGAATCTGTTGGCGACACTCCTGTACAGCGCACGGTGTATGCACGACCCATTGTGTTGCGGTATCGCAGTCATGCAGGGATTGGGGTCGAGCCACGATATTTCACCGAAGAAGGCGCACCGATAGGTTACGGGCCTCTCCCTCCTACGGTTGGTACAACTACGGCCTATCGTGTGAACTGGCGTGTGACAAAGGATTTGCATACACTCAAAGACATGGTCGTAACGGCTATTCTGCCTAAAATCGCAACATTCGGTGGAAAGGTTTCTGCGGATGTTGGCGTCATGACCTATGACGAAGCAACGCGTGTCTTGCGCTGGTCAGTGCCAGAAATGCCAGAAGCCCAGAAAGAAGTCGAAGCGGTTTTTGAGGTGCAGATCACGCCAACAACATTGGATGCCGGGCGTTTTGCTTCTTTGATGGGGGAGACGCGTTTAGAAGCGCAGGATGTCTCATTGCAGGAACGTGTTATGCAGGTGGCGCCTGCGGTCACCACGGATTTGCAGAATGATGAAGGCGCACGAGGGAAGGGCGTTGTACGTCTGCAGAGGTAAGGCCTGTGGATGATTTGTGGATAACATCATGAAACCACGTAGGAGCAAGTAGATTTTCATGGTATACTTCTTCCAGAATTCTTTTTATGACTATACGTGGAAGCCGACGACCGCATGTCGTCCCGATCACCGCCCCGTCGTTTCCAACGCCGCCGCAACCACATATCTATCGCAAGATAGCATATACCTTTGCGGCGTTTACGGTGCTCATTATCCTGGCGGTTCTCTGGCTTACCTCTGTGCGTGCGGAAATTCTGGTACGAGTCAAACGAAGCCCACTTAAATTAGATACAACGGTAGAGATTGCAAAAACTCCTGCGTCTGGCCAGTTGCCTGGTCGTATTGTGCAAGGAACGTTTGATTCGAGTGTTCATGAGTTTACGGTGACGGATACGGCGTCTTCCACAGCTCCCACAGAGCCTACGGCTGGTACTCCTGTCCCCGCGTCATTACCCACGCCAGAGTCTGAAGTGGATAATGCTTCTTTTGTAGCAAAAGGGACCGTGCGACTCATCAATAAGTACTCTCGACCGCAGACGCTCGTGAAAACAACGCGTTTGTTGACAGCGGATAATAAATTATATCGCATAGACAAGACCGTGGTTGTGCCTTCTGGCGGCGAAGTTGCAGTCGGTGTGTACGCGGATAAGCCTGGACGTGAGTTTGCGATTGGCCCCACAAAGTTCACCATTCCGGGGTTGTTTATCGATTTGCAAACGTTTATTTACGCGCAATCAGACACGGCTTTTGAGGCAGTGCCAGCAGGTGCGCCTGTTCCGGTAGCCACGGTGCCTGTGTCAGCGTCTGCGCCTCTTGTCGATGCAAAGCCAAAGAAGATCGTTACCGCGAATGCGATTGCTGATGCGCAAAAGTCTTTAGTGGATGCGGCTTTTGAGCAGGCAAAACGCACGCTTGCGGCAGAAATGGCAGATACACGCTATAACGAAGTGGTGTATGCTACGCGTATTCTTGATCAAAAAATCAATGTCAAAGCCGGACAAGCCGCAGACAGCTTTCTCGCGTCTTTGAAGCTCGAAGTCACGGCCGTGTACTATCCCACGGATGATATGTCTGCATTGATTCGTCTCCGTATGAAGGAGAAGATTCCAGAGGGACGAGAATTGCTTCCTTTTGATGACAAGAGCGCGAAATACGAGATTGAAAGTTCTGACATAAAAAACGAAAAGGCGTTGATTCATGTGTTGGTGGATGCAGAGCATCGATTAACCTCTACAAACCCCGCCTTACAAAAGGCCGCGGTTGCTGGGCGGAAAAAGGATGAGGTGATTTCTACATTGAAGCAACTTGAAGGTGTGGAGGATGTGCAAATCAAAATGCGTCCGAGCTGGATCAGCAAGATTCCAACGCTGAAAGATCATATAGAAATTAAGGTCGAATAAAGAGAAAAAACGCTTTTTCTTGACGTCTCTCGCCAAGAGGGGCATGATGATTTTATCCTCCGGACTCACCAACCGGCGCCGCAAAAGTACAGACAATGAAGCGGTCCGACGTTCGTCGGACAATGCGGGTGGAACCACTTTGACGTTCGTCGGAGTCCCGCAACGAAACAGAATCAATTTGTTTCGTTTTTTGTTCATCTTTCTTCAACTTTATGACACAGCAACCAGTGGAAATGCGTCGCCATAGTGCGGCTCATCTTCTTGCCGCGGCCGTACACCAGCTTTTTCCAGAGGCGAAGTTTGGTGTGGGGCCGGTCGTAGAAAATGGATTTTATTACGATATCGATATCGGCCGATCGGTTTTGCCTGAAGATGTGGAAGCAATCACCAAGACCATGCGTTCGATTCAGGGCCAAAATCCTGCTTTTGTACGACAGGAACTGCCCATCGATGAGGCGATCAGTCTCTTTGTGGATCTAGGGCAGACCTACAAAGTGGAGTTACTGAATGATTTGAAAACAAAAGGAACGACAAAGGTGAACATGGAGGAGGCGCAAGAAATCGATCCGCAGAACGTCGGGACGGTCTCCATCTATCGCACGGGTGCGTTTGTGGATCTGTGTCGCGGTCCTCATGTGGCAGAGGCAAAGGAGATAGGGAACGCCTGGAAGCTGACAAAAGTCGCTGGTGCCTATTGGCGTGGCAAGGAAACAAATCCGCAAATGCAACGCATTTATGGCATTTGTTTTGTGAATAAGGAAGAGCTTGAGGCATACGAACACATGCTCGAAGAGGCAGAAAAGCGCGATCATCGTAAAATTGGTGCGGCACAAGACTTGTTCTTTATCGATGAAACCGTGGGAAAGGGATTGGTGATGTGGCTCCCAAACGGCACGATCATGCGTAATGCTGTTGAGGCGCTTGCTGTGGAAATGGAGGAAAAGCAGGGATATCAGCGCGTTTCTACGCCGCATATTGCCAAACAAGAGCTGTATCTGACCTCAGGCCATTTGCCGTACTACAAAGACAGCATGTATCCGCCCATGGAAATGGATGATGGCGTGTATTACATGAAGGCCATGAACTGCCCGCACCATCACATGATTTTTAAGTATGGTTTGCGCAGTTACAAAGAGCTTCCTTTACGTTTAGCGGAATACGGCGTGTGCTATCGTAACGAATTGTCTGGCGCTTTGGCAGGATTGCTCCGCGTGCGCGCATTAGCCATGAACGATGCGCATATTTATTGCCGCAAGGATCAGATCAAGGACGAATTCAAGCGAGTTCTCTCGCTCGTGATTGAATATTTCCGTATTTTTGGCTTAAAGGATTATTGGTTTCGTTTGTCCAAATGGTCACCGGATCATGTAGAGAAATATATTAACCAGCCGGAAAATTGGGAGTATAGCCAGAATGTCTTGCGTGATGTGCTTGTGGAAATGCAGGTGCCTTTTCGCGAGGCAGACGATGAAGCCGCGTTTTATGGGCCCAAAGTCGATGTGCAGTTCAAATCTGTGATTGGCCGTGAGGAAACCATGTCTACGGTTCAGCTCGACTTTGTGGCGCGTGAACGATTTGCCTTGCAATATGTAGATGAAACCGGTCAGAAGAATGGAGAGGTGTTTGTGATTCATCGCGCACCACTCTCCACGCATGAGCGTTTCATGGCCTTCTTGATTGAGCATTACGCAGGTTCCTTCCCAACCTGGCTGTCACCCGTGCAAGTAACGATCCTGCCGGTTGCAGATCGTCATAATGCATTTGCACAAGCACTGTCTGCAGAATTGAAAGAGGCGGGCGTTCGTGTGACGGTGGATGAAACGCCAGAGTCTGTGGGTAAGAAGATCCGCAATGCCGAAGTTAAGCGCATTCCGTATGCGCTCGTGGTCGGTGATAAGGAAGCGGCCGGTGAAGCGCTTACGGTGCGTCGTCGTGGAGAGAAAGAACAGCAGTCTATGGAGAAAAGTGCCTTTATCAAGGCGTTGCTCGAAGAAATTAAGGAACGTCGTGGATAAACAGCTGACACAAAACTCGATCCGAGCATTCTCGGATCGAGTTTTTAGGCCGCTTGTTTGTTACGTCGCTGACTCTCACGCCAGATAGCGGCATTGAGATGTGTGAGAGGGTTGAGACGGAGAAGGCGATTGGATTGAACGAGTTGCTCTTGAAGAGCCAGAAGATTTTTTGGGAGCGCACGTGGACGGATCGTCCATGGAGAGAGGGAGGCAGAGACTTTTTCTGCGAGTGTTTTGTAGCTCATGACTGCATGAGTATACGCACGGACCAACTGGTGCTCATTTGTCACGCCTGGGAAAAGTTGGAAGAGTTGCTCGCGTTCCGTTTTGGAGAGCGGAGGGCGTGCGCTATCAAGTTGGTGGTGGATGGGGTCGCCTATTTCCGCAATGCGCTCAACGCGTGCATACACAGCCGTCATATCATCGCGTTTGGAGCGAGATTGACCCGTCTCTGCATACGCGTGTGCCGCATAGGCAAGGAGTTCTGCTGGCGTGATGTTTGGATCGCGTTGTCGGGCTTCTTGAATGGTCGTGCGTACGTGAGGATCCTCAATCGCCGCATCGTCTCCCAGGAGGATAGCGGTCATCACGTCTTCTGTGAGGTTATCGTGGATTCCATCGCTGGTAAGAAGAAGCTCGTCATCCGGCGCCATTTCAACAATAAACAGCTCTGGTTTTGAGCGCACGCTTTTACTGATGACATGTGAACCAACTTTATCGGAATCTGAGAAATAGTCAGTAATAAATGGCTCAAGTTTGTTCTGTTGGATAAAGTCACTTGCCTCTGTGTACCAGTCTCTCCAGAGCGCCTCTTCATTGGGCGAGATAGGCATGTGACGCGCTTTGTAGTACGTGAGACGTCGGATTGTGCGCCAATGACCCGCAGATTCCAATTTGTTGAGAATGCGTTGAAAGGCTAAAGCCGTATCAGGCGAATAGTCGTGTGCTATTTTATCCAGGACAGGTGTGTGATCAATAGTTACCTGCTCAAGAGTGCCAGATGCGCCACGAAGGATATATGCGCGGCTATCACCGGTGTGGGCAATCACGGCAAATTGTTTACCGTCTTGCTCGCAGAGTTTGACGACCGTGGCTGTGGAATTCATGGAGGAAAGTTCTGGCCTGTTTTCTTGGGCGGGTTTGGCTTTGAGGGCTCCTCGCGTCTGTTTAAACCGTTCGAGTAACGCCAGTTTTGTTTCTTCGACCGTGAGGCTAGAAAGGTCCTCTTTGTTCGCTTGAATGGTTTCTGATGCAAGTTCTGCGGCGATCTCTCCGTTTGAAGCGCCGCCTACACCGTCAAACACTCCGTAAAAGCCTGACGCGTCAAAAGCAAAGGAGCGATCCTCATTGTGCAAAGGGTGCCTTTCGCTATTCAACGTAACATTGTCGCTGGTTCGTTGTGGAGGACGTTCGGCGGGAAGAGCCTCTTTGAGAGACCGTCGCGCGATACGCGATGCGCTTTCGAGCATTTCTTGCACGTGCCGTGCTTCTTCTGCGGGAAGTTTGATACCAGGAGTCGTACGAAGGAGCTCTAGTTCTCTTCGCAACAGCTGTGCGGCGGAATGAATACGCTTCGCTTGTTTTTCTGAAGGATTTTTCTTTGTAGCGATTTCTGCTTGTAAAGACGCGGCGCGTTCTGCAAGCGCAATGGTCAGATCCTCTGAGGGCTGAGCCTTTGGGCGGAAAAGAGAGCGAAGCGCAGAAAACATAACGTAGGTATTATAGCAAAATCCCCTCAGATCAGGGAGGGGATTTTGTGAAACACGTTATCCGACGTTTTTCGCTTTGTTGCTAGCGAGAAATAGTATTGTTTGATCCAGCACGTCCTGAAGGTTTTCTTTGGGGGAGTGGCCAGTTTTTGTGTTGTACGTTTTGATGGTGTTATGAAGCTCAACAAGACGCGGGGGAATGACAATGCCATTCCGAATGAGGCCGTTGCTTCCTATCACGGACTTGATCTTGAATTTTTGCATGGCTTTTCGCGTGGTTTCATCCCAAAGAGCATTATATTCATCCACGTCGAGCAGATGCTGTTGTTCCGGGCTCATGCGAAACTCTTTTTTTGTTCCCAATTTTTTTACCAACGGAATGGGTAATGCCTCTGGTTCTTCGAGTTCAATGTGCTCAGAAAGATCTTCGGCGGTGGCGAATGCTTCTAAGTCATCGTGTAGTTGTTTGAGTTTTGCGTATTCTGGCAAAGGGAGATATTTTTCAACGCCCGGATCCGTTGAACGCATGCGATCCATGTCTGCATGTGTTTGCTCAAGCCAGGAGCCAAGCTGTGCGAGGTTTTTCAGAGGCACGTCTTCTGCTTTTGTAATCACTTCTTTGATCTCCTGCCATCGTTTGATGCGTTGGTTGAATTGTCCGCGAAGCATGCTAAAGATGCTCTCGGGACGAGCAGTGACCTCACGTGTCTTAAGCGGCGAGTCGTAGCGCGGGATATTTGTACGCGCCATGGATGATTCCACGCCGCTCCTGATGCCTGGAGTTGAAGAAAGTGAGGGGATACGTCCAAGGGGTTTGGGTAGTGGAGTGACGGAAGACGGGGCTTCTGGCTCTTCTTCGAGAAGATCTTGAGAGAGTTCTTCAATGACTTCTTGCTCTGGTTCAACTTCAGGGATGGTTTTTTTCCATTCTTCGACGAGCTTGGCAAGATACGCGTCTCTTGGAGCGCCAACCATACTACGGAACGCACCAACAAGTCGTTTTCCAAATGCGGCTTTTTCAGGTAGCGCATCTTTCCAATCTCCAGAAATCAAATCATCCTCCAAAAGGCCGTACTCATTTTCGAGTTGTTTAAGGATGGATCTTCTTCGCCAGGCAAGTCCTTCTTGTTTTTTGGTTTCTGCGATCGTTGTTTTTGTGTGTTTCTCTAGTTCGAAAAGCGACGGTGGCTCCTCCGTGAGTCCAGCAACCGATTTTGGTGCGCGGCGTAGCTCTTCGCGTCGAGCGGGTTCTTTTCGGCGTGTTTCGCGCGCATCCCCACGTGCTTTGAGATTCCGACGTATCTCCTCCATGTTCGCTTTCTCTTGCGCCGCGCTCTCCTGTCTCTTCCTAAGAGTGAGCGCATCGAGACGCTGTGCCAGTTCTGAGCGTGCCTCATTGATGATGCGCTTATCTGTTTTGGAAATTCTTTTACGCTGAGAGGGCGCTTCTACTTTTTGTGGTCGATCAAGGGGGAGCGGAGGAAGAATGCGAGCAGATCGTTCACCGGGCATAGAAAAATGATGAAAAGAAAATCAACACACAAAGAATACCATACTTGAGAAGGAAAAAAAATATCTTATCGCGCGACCAGAAGCGCGTGATGAAAAAAAATCCCCCGGATAAGGAGGATTTCTTTGCTCTAAATACTTCCTGGGCCCATGCGTTCTGAAAAGCTTTGTGTGCGTGCTCCTCGATTGATGGTTGGTTCTTTGCGGCTCTTGCGCATGACTTCTGCCATGTTAGTCATGTAGCCATTCGTGACGACATCGAGCGCTTCTTTGAGCTGTTGCCATTCTTCCATTTGCTTTGCAAGCTCTGGATTTTTTGGTCCACCTACCAAGCCGCTTAATCCACCTTTTATGCGATTCCAGAAACCATTTTTTGAAGGCACTGGCACTTGTTGCCATCCCTGCTTCTCGAGTTGCGCAGGTGTTCTGCCATATTGTTGCCTGATCGCCGTCTCCAGAGCCTTGAGTTCCTTGCCTGTACTCGTTTGCATGGCTTTTGCGAGCGCCTCTTCTTTGCTGAGGGGAAGGGGAGGCGTTTCGCGCGGACTTGCTGGTTTGCCGTAGGCTTTTTGAAGCATTTGGAGGTGCTCGGCATCAAGCGTGCGTCCGGCAGTGGCAAATTCTTCAGGGCTTGCGAGCGAGATATCAAGGTCGCCTGCTTCAAAAGCCTTGAGCCGTTGTGCGGCCATTGACTGTTGTTCAGTTTGTGATGCAGCAGGAAAGCCTAGGCGCGGTTCAGTTGTAGCGCGAAGCTCAAGCGCGCGTCTTCGTTCGTCTGTGCTGGTCTTGCGTCGAGTCGCGGCTTTTGCAGACTCAAGACTTGTGTATCGAGGAGGTCGTGTTTCTGCAGAAGGTGATGATGGTTGACGGTGACCTGCTTCAAGTTTTGGCATATCTATGAAAAGAAAAGATGCGAAGGAAAAGATGATGGGACTAGTATAGCATAAAAAGTCGGGATAAAAAATAATCCCATGAAGTGGGATTAGCCTGAGCTTGCCTTGCCGAACCGGACAACGACGACATTGCCGTCATGCCGGACAACGGCTTTGCGTACGGCCGCTCTTCTGCGTTTGGTCTCGGTTGCGTCGGCTTCGGACACGTCCTCGTCCGGGTCAGACTCTCCGCAGGGAGCAACCGTGGCAAGGAACGTGAAGGCAAAGAGGTCTGCACAGTCGCGCGCAATCGTGACGATCATGCGCGCCCGCTTGTCCATCACGTGACGCTCCGTGAGGTTGCGGTACAGCGCCTCGAGGAACGTGAAGATGGTGAGCACCGCACGCTGGACATCGTCTGTGAGGATGCGATCTGGATTGCGCGCGAGGAAGTTCAGCGCGTTTGTGCGCTGATTCTCCTTTGCCACGGTCCACAGATTCTCGGCCCAGTCCGTGTCCATGTCCGTGAGCGCGCGTACGAACGTCCCGTATACGGTCCGGAAGTTCGTGAGCTCGAGCTCGGGATGAAGGTCCTGGAGCTCGTCCATGTAGCGCACGGCCTTGTCGCGCGTCTCTTGGTGTGCAGGCGGCGGGAGCAAGACCCGGGGAGCTCCTGGCACAGAAGGGGATACTCCCACTTGGCGTGGCGATGCTTTGGCAGGAGACGACGGTGCTTTGATGGCGCGAGACGATGCGCGGCGTGTCTCTGGCGCTTGCGTGTGTCGAAAGAACGTGGCGCAGAGGAGGTAGATGCAACTCCGCGCGGCACTCATGGCCTTGAGCTGGTCTGCGGCCGGAACGTCTGCGCGTTCACGCATACGCTTGATGGCTCTGTTCAGGAAGCTGTTAGCATCCATGAGTGCTCGACTCAGCTGTGGGGGAGTGTCTGGGTGTTTGGGCAATTGGAGAAGCACGTCGAGTGCCTCTGTGGTGTTTGCGTCTCTTCTCTGCTTCGCCTCCACGAAGCGCTCTGCCCAGTTTCTACTTCTCTCGAGAAAAGCGTAGATGATCCTGAGGCAGGTTGGCGCGAAGTCGATCATGACAAGCGCGGGATGCGCAACCGCGACCCGCTTCACTTCCTCGACCGCGAGCACGTGTTGCTCGTCCGCAGTAGGGAGATGGTCCATGGCACCCTCTTTCTGTTCGAGAAAGAATGCTGTCCGTGGTGGTACCGTAGCAAAAAAGGTGAGTTTGTCAAGGGGTTTTGGGTAATACAAAACGAGCCTGACTCTCGTCAGGCTCGTTTTTCGGGGATGATCTTTATTTACCGGCAACTTTGGCAAACACCTCTGGGTGCTTTGCGGCAAGTTCGGAAAGGATTTTGCGATCCAAGATGACGCCGCGCTTGTGCAAGTCGCTGATCAATTTGGAGTAGGTGGTCCCAATCAAGCGAGCACCGGCATTGATGCGGATCTGTTGAAGGGCGCGGTTGTTGCGTTTCTTCAAGCGACGATCACGATACGCATTAGCTCCTGCTTTGACGGCCGCGATTTTTGCAACACGGATTTTGCTTTTGCGTCCCCACATCATGCCCTTGGTTCGGGCAAGGATATTCTTGCGACGCTTGAGGTGGTGTACCCCACGTTTGACTCTTGGCATAGATAGTTATGGTGATGATGAGGAGATATTACCCGTTGGCAATCAATCGCTTGATGTTTCTGACGTACACTTCTGGCACGGAGATGTCTCGGCGTTTGTTGCGGGAGACTTTTCCGCTCTCACGACTGTTGAAGTGATCCTGCCCGCCTTTGCGCATGAGGAGCTTACCAGCTTTGGTGACCGTAATGCGCTTGGAAATGGTTTTGTGTGTTTTGAGTTTCATACGCGTGAATCAGAGGTTCATGATCATGTGCGTGCGACCGGACCGGGACCGTTCGACCGTGCATGGGTGCATGTAAGGTGGTTAGGATTTTCTTCCGACGATCGTGGAGACATTGCCGCCAGCGCGGGTAGGAGCCTGTTCGATCATGAGAGGATACTTTTTTTCAATAGCTTTGCAAAATTCTTGAATGCGCTTGTATGCCAGATCGCCATGTTCCTTTTCGCGGCCACGAAGCATGATTTCGATTTTGAGCTTATCGCCGTCTGCGAGAAAGCCCTCGGCCTGCTCCCGTCGAATATCAATGTCATGCTGGCCCATTTTGACAGAAAGACGAATGCCTTTGACATCCACTTTCTTTGCGCGAGCCTTTTGAATGCGCATCTCTTTCTCCTTTTGGTATTTGAATTGGCCAAAGTCCAGAAGTTTGCACACGGGCGGCACAGCTTTGGGAGAGACCTCAACGAGGTCATACCCGCGTTCCTGTGCCATGCGGATGGCTTCGCTTGTGGGAATGACCCCAACAGGCTTGCTTTCCTCATCAATCACGCGAACGTCAGGGGAAACGATCTGTTCGTTGACGCGATAGACCGGTAATTCTTCTTTTTTCTGGTAGCCGCCTCGGCGGCGATGATGGATGCGCATGGATGTAGTGGTGGAGATGGGGGGTATCGCACCCCCGTCCGAGCAAAGACGCCCGATAATTCGTTCACAAGCTTAGGCCACTCGTTGGTTTACGTCCATGTCGGGGAGTGGCCGAGGCATGGGCGCTGAGTTCTTAGCCAGTCACGCTCCAGTAAGAACACCTGGAGCATCAATCCCTACAATATGACAATCGTTCCTACGCGTGAGGGCGCCACGCAGGCGATCGGCCCGTACAGCTCGTCTTAGACGAGGGACGGAGCAAAGGATGGAACGCGGAACGCATTTGCGACCGCATTTTGCACCTTAGATACGACGTTGGCAGTTGTCGTGGTGTTGGTTGGGATTTACGAGTCGACCAACCGACTCGGCTTGCATCATCGCACGACCTTTGTCGTCGATGCTGATTCATCCCCAGGGGATCGGTTCAATGAACCTACGCGGCAAACCACGAGCGTGGCGTGCGGCAAAGGCTATTCTTCGAGCCGGATCTGACGTTTTAGATCTCGCGTCTTGAGAGCCTCGCGTTTATCATGGGCTTTACGCCCACGGCAGAGGCCAAACGCGACTTTGATGCGTCGGCCACTAGGATAGAGGGAAAATGGCACTAGTGTCAAGCCTTTTTGCTGTATTTTGCCCAAAAGGGTCAGAAGTTCGTTTTTCTTGACCAAAACCTTACGGCTACGGGCTGGGTCATACCCCTCGCGATTGCCGTCTTTGCTATAGGCCCGGATCTGCGCTCCTATGAGCCAAAGCTCGTTCCGAAGGGGCTTGATATAGGACCCTTCTAGCTTTGCCCCGCCCTCTCTGATGCTTTTAACCTCTGCTCCGGTCAACGCCAAACCACCCTCAAATTTTTCGAGGGTTTCATACTCAAAACGCGCTTTCCGGTGTTCGGTGTACACGGGCATAAAGAGGAAACCGGTCTCAACTGTAATTCGTCTACGCTGGTTTGACTAGTCACTCATCTGCTCCTCATGGTATTCTGTGTGTATGAATGGTTCTCCTCCTCGCGTTATCGCAATTTCCACGGGCACAATTCTACGGGTCGTCGCTATTGCATTGGCGCTCGCACTCACGTGGTTTATCCGCGATATTGTCTTGTATGTCTTCACGGCATTTATGCTGGCAGGCGTACTGCATCCTTTTGCAGAATGGGCCGCGCGTTACAAGATTCCCAAGGGCGTGTCTGTGATTGCGCTGTACCTCCTCTTGTTTAGCGGCGTAGGACTTTTGCTGACGTTTCTTGTTCCGGCATTGGTGAATGAGTCGCGTTTGATTGCCGTATCCTATGGCGATAAGACCGAATGGGTTACAGAGATCGTGACCTCGCTAAAAACAGCCACGGACACTTATGGACTTTCTGCGAATCTTCGATCTGGGTTGATGGGATTGCAGGGGCAATTGCAAAGCATGTTCGCCAATGTTTTTGGCGCACTGGGCGATGCGTTTGGGGCAGTAGCTGGATTTGTGATTGTCTTTGTCCTCTCCTTTTATATCATTATCGAAGAGAGCGCCGTCAAGAAATTGTTCCGTGATATTGTGCCAAGAGCGTATCAAGAGCTTGCGACTAATCTCGTGTGGCAAATGACGCATCGTCTTGGTGATTGGATGCGTGGTCAGCTCGCATTGTGTTTGATCATTGGGCTGTTATATCTGATCGCGTTTGTCGCGATTGGGGTTCCGTACCCCGTTCTTCTTGCGGTACTCGGCGGTCTCTTGGAGTTTGTGCCGTATCTCGGGCCGTTTCTTTCCGCGGTGCCAGTGGTGTTTCTCGCGTTTACGGTTTCGCCGATGCATGCGGTGTTTGCCTTGGTGGCCATTATCATTATCCAGCAGTTAGAGAATAACGTGATCGTGCCAAAGATCATGCAAAAAGCCGTTGGCATCAATCCGATCATTAGCATTATTGCCTTTTTGGTAGGGGCAAAGCTTTTTGGTGTACTTGGAGCAATATTTGCTATTCCGCTTGCAACAGCGCTTTCGTTAGTATGGACGGAGATTATCCAATTACCACGTAAATAACACGCATATGTTTCGTGGATCCTGGGGATCGGTGGGACTCTTGGTCGCGGTTTTTTTGCTTGGCAGTGGTTGTGTCTTGCCGTGGAAGCGTTCTGCACAGCCAGTCGTGTCCACGCCCACGACCCAGGATATTCGTGCGGCATGGAACACGGGAGTCAGTACAACACTCGTGCGTTTTGATACAACAAAAAACGCGCAAGAAGCACGTGATGCATTATTGGATTTGCGCGTTACCGCGGAGGATAAAGAAGCGCACTTACGCCTTGTACTAGCATTTCAAGCTTTATTGGATAAGGCAAAGAACGCAGAGGCGCTTCTGAAGCAGGCACGAGAGGCCGTGGAACAAACAAAGAATACGCCATAAGATATGGCTACGCTTGCGCTGATCCTATTGCCATGGATCGTGAGTATCCTGGCTTTTGGGTTAGTTGAATGGCAGTGGAAAGAGCCGCTTCTCTATCCGTGGCCGCTTCTTGTACCGATTGCGCTCCATATATTCGCCGCGGTGATGATTGGCATGCGGCGCCTGCCTTGGAAGGAGATGCTCGAAAAGATGGGGCCTTCTGCGCTTGCCATGATGTCCATGGCGTTTGCATTCCTGTTGATAGAAGGGACGGTCATGCATCTTATCCTTGGGGTGTTATTTGCAGGGATCAGCCTGTTGACGCTCAAGCTTTTTTTCTTTTTGTGTTTTGATGCGGCGCGCTATCCCGTGAATGCGATTTCACGCGTGAATCTTGCCTTGATGCCGCTAACAGCTTTTTTCTTGGCATGGGGTATGGCAGGGCTCACGGTCTTTATGCGCTTGCCATGGTATGCGACCTTGCCCGTATTTGCGGGAGTCTGCGCCTTGTTCTATTACTGGACTGCGCATCCAACCGCCACGGCTTCCACGCGATGGCAATGGGCGGCTATTGGGGCGTTTATCGGTTTACAGGTTGGCATTCTTGTCCAACTCCTTCCCATCAGTATGGAAGTTCAGGGTGTGGTTGCGGCTTTTATGACGGCTCTTCCGCTTCGTGTGCGACGGTATGGCTATCAGCCGCGTCCTTCCCATCGCGTAGCATGGGTTGAGGGAGGGTTGGCCGTCACAGCGTATGTAGGGGCGCTTATTTTTGCGCGCTGGGCATAGCTCTTGTCCAAGAGGCCCTGATTCGTGCTATTCTGTTGTTATATGGGATTTTTTTCCTGGAATATTCGACGTCCGCATCCGCTTGCTGGCTGGATGTTGTTGATAGGTGTTGTCACCGGCGGCTTGAGTGGATGGATTTCTGCGAGCGTTTATGTGGATCCTATCCTCACAGATTTGGCTACGCGCACACAAATCGTGACAACCGCAACAACCACCCCAGAAACACCCACAGGCCCCACGGTCATTTCTGCAACAGGTCCAGCGCCGGGAACCATCATGTATCCGCCCGCATTAGTCACGCGAAGACTTTCTCCTGTGGCAACGATTGCAAAAAAACCAACTTCTGTCACAGAAGATACGTTGATTGCCGATGAACAGCATGTGGGGAGCGCGGTTGCTATTACTTCTGATGGATGGTTTGCATCTGTGGCGTCTGTTTTTAAAAACGTGCGCGTTGCAGATGTGGTGGTCCTTTGGCAGGGAAAGACCTATCCGATTACAAAAGCCGTACGCGATACCGCGACAGATGCAGTCTATCTCAAGACAGCGATTACAGGCTTGCCAACCTCTGCCTTTGCAGAGCCGCAAGACATGAGCGTTGGTTTAGCTGTATGGACAGAGCCTGTGGCTCAACGGATTTATCCCAACGCTCTTGTGGATCTCCGTGCCCCGGTCATGATCGATCCTGTGTTGAGCGAACATGCGGCACGGCGTTTTCTTGTGGATGGAAGTGTGGATACGCTTTTCGGCGGCGCTGTGTGGGATGAGCGTGGTCAATTAGTAGGACTTGTAGAATCCAAAACAAAAGAAGGTTGGCGCGTATTGCCTGCGGGTGATTTACGTACAGCTCTTTCCTCATTGTTGGCAAATGGAGAAATTCGTCACGCGTCGCTTGGCGTGCGTGCGAGTGATTTAGCGCGACTCACATTTGGAATTGCAACAACCACGCGCAATGCCTCAAATAAAGGGGCATGGATCCGCACAGACCGCCGAACAAATCAGCCGGCAGTGATCGCAGGCGGGGCCGCGGGGAAAGTGTTGAAAGAAGGGGATGTGATCGAGCGGATAGATCGCGATATTCTTGGTGGCTCTGCAGATCTTGGAGAGATTTTGTTGGAGTATCGACCTGGCACGCAAGTAACGCTTGCCATTGCACGCAAAGGTGAGTCTCTCGAAATACCCGTGACACTCGGATCCTACAATGCCGCAGAGTTGCTCAAGTAGCGTATGTCCTTTTTTCATCGATCTCCTCTTCATCACGCTGTGCGTACGCTTGTGCTCACCGCAGTGCTTGGAGTGATCTTTGCCGTGGGTTTTTCGTTTTTTCTTCCATTACATTATGGATCCACGGTGCGCGTGTTTGTCACACAGACTAGTGCTACGGGACTTGATCCTTATACAGCAGTAAAGACCTCAGAACGCGTCGCGCAGAGTTTGTCAGAGCTTCTCCATACCACGACATTTTTTACGGGCACCATGTCCAGTGCCATGGGGTTTGATTTGAACTATTTTCCGAATGATGATCTGGAGCGACGTAAACTCTGGGAGAATTCGGTGAAAGCCAAGATTGAGCCAAATACCGGCATTATGGCGATTACAGCCTTTCATCCTCTTCGCGAACAGGCGCATATCTTAGCCAATGCTATTGGCCAGCAACTCGTCGAGGTATCTCCCACGTATTTTGGCACGGGCGTGAGCGTAAAAGTGATTGATGCTCCCTTGGATTCCCGGTGGTTTGCAAAACCGAACTTCCTTGTAAATGGGTTACTTGGCGCGTTTATTGGCCTTCTTTTTGGCGCAGGTTGGCTTCTTGTAAAGGCAGGAAGGCATATTTGGTAATAGATTTTTTCTTGATAGACACAATAAGCCGCTGGACAAGCGGTTTTTTTGCGACCTGCCGCCCTTGACAAAACGGGCGAATCATGCTATTCTCCTTTGTTCGACCTGATACAGGCGAACACTTTTCCTTCAAAAACGCGTGTAATTGAATGGTTTTGAAGCCGTTCCGGCCAGTGTGGAATATTTCCTCCTTATTCCACTTTGTGACGGGACGGCTCCAGGACCTTTCACCATAGGTGGTGAGTTGGTCCACGCACCTCTCAGTAGAGAGATGGAACCGGAGCCCGCGTTTGGGCTTTGGACAGTGGATAGTAGAGGGAGAAGAGCCATGAAGAACGTCGGCAAGTGGATGGGTTTCGCGCTCACGCTCGTCGGGACCGTCGGCTACGCGGCCACGGCCAACGCCCAGTCGGACGCCGGCACCCCGCCGGCCATCGACCCGGCGGACACGCAGGAGCCGGAGGTCAGGCCCTCGATGCAGTGCTTGGTGGACCTCGGGACCTGGTCCCGGGCCACGGGCGGCTTCACGGCCTGCCCCAGGGACCTCGCGGGCTACCGCGCCTTCGTCGAGCGCTGTCACGACCTCCTCTCGGAGGGCGTGCGCACGTTCGAGACGAACTGCGCGGCCAACCCGAGGAACCCGGGCACCCCCCGCCCGGTCGTGACCTCGCCCCCCCTGCCGGACAGGTGTATCGGGCTGGAGAACGGCTCGATCCGGCAGGTCGGCCGGCGGTGCGAGTGCGTTCAGACGGCGGGGATCACGAGGAGCCAGTTCCTCGTGGCGAGGTCGGCGTTCAGGCGGTCGTACGCCTGCGCCATCACGTCGATCGGCGCGGATTACATCCGCGGCCTGTACGGGGTTTCGGCCCCGGCGCAGGACTACAACGAGCAGTTCGCGATCCTCTGCCGGCACACCGTGTGCCCGGCGGGGAGGCCGACCTGCGCTCCATCGGAGCGCGTGGAGAGCACGAACTGCAGGAGCTTCCGCCAGCTCCTGGACACGGCCCTCAACGCGCGTCCCGCCGGCGGCAACGTCGGCGCGGACAACCCCATCCTCGGGGAGCTCGAGCGCCAGATCATCGCGATCCAGTCGGAGAACCTCGGCCCGCGCGTCACCCACCTGGAGGACGGCACGAGGCCCATCGAGGGGCTCGCGCCGGCCGGCACGGCCGAGGGCGACCGCCTCCGGGTCGGCAGCGAGGCCGTCGTGGCCGCGGTGCGCCAGGTGCAGAACGGCACCGTGGGCGGCAACGCGGCCGCCTGGGTCGCCCGCGACGCCATGCGGTTCCACCTGGGGCTCGGGCTCCAGGGGATGTACCGCGAGTGGACGGACTTCCAGGCCTTCGTCGAGGCGGGGTTCCGGTCGCCGCTCACCGCGGGCGGCTGGGGCGCCTACCTCCTCGGAGGCGGTGGCTACGGCTCGTCCGGGGCCAACACGGACGGGTCGGTGCTCGCGCGGCTCGCGACCGGTGGGGTCTACTACCCCGGCGCGGAGCGGCAGACGGGCGTGTTCTTCGGGGCCGTGACGAACGTCACGTGGTACCCGGGGCCGTCGCGCCGCGCCGTGAACGGCGTGGCCTCGTACACCGGGTTTACCCTCGGTGGCGAGGTCGGGATCGAGCACGCGCTCAGCGCGCTCATCGGCATGCGGGCCGCGGTGCAGGTCAACCTGTTCGACAGGAGCCTGGTCCGGAGCGGCGAGCCGGTCGAGATCCACTCCTTCGAGGGCGTGAGCGGCGGGCTCTCGCTCTCCTTCTTCTGGAGGCCCAGCCGGACCCGCTGAACGCGGACACTCGGCGCTGAGGTAACACTTGGCGCTGAACGTACTTTCTTAGACTAACCGGGTTGCGACGTCCTGTTGCGACCCTAGGGCTTCGGGATATTCTCCATATCCCACCCTTTCTCGAGCGGATCTGCAAAGGTCCGGTTAAGAAAGGGTGTGCGTTTACACCCCTCGTCTCTCATCTGACGGAGGATGCGATGAAGAACAACGGTCAGTGGAATGTGCTCGCGGTGCTCATCCTGGCGGCCCTCACGGGCTGCATGTACGAGCAGGACGGCTTCGGCCACAGCGGCACCCCGGACACGGGCGTGCCGAACGGCCAGCCCGTGGACAACGACTCGGGCACGGCCGACACCGGCGCGCAGGACACGGGCACCCAGGACACCGGCACCACGCCGGCCGACACGGGCGCGACCTGCGTCTCGGGCTTCGGCAACTGCGGCAACGCGTCGTGCACCCAGGGACAGTACCTGGAGTGCCGTGCGGACGGGTCGAGCTTCTGCCGTTGTGTCACGTGCGTGCCTCTCCGGACGGACGTGAACAACTGCGACCCCGCGCGTTGCGGGGCGAACAATTCCGGCCAGCGGTGCAACGCCACTGGCACGGGCCTCGACGCCTGCGACTGCCTCGCGCCCCCCATCGTGGACTCGGGCGTGGTCGACACCGGCGTCACGGACACGGGCACGGCCGACACGGGCACCCAGGACACCGGCACCCCGCCGGCCGACACCGGGACCACGGACACGGGCACGGCTGACACCGGCGTCGCGGACACCGGCACGGCCGACACGGGCACCCAGGACAGCGGCGTCGCTGACACCGGCACCCCGCCCGCCGACACGGGCATCCCGCTGGTGTGCACTCCCGGAACCACCCGCAACCCCGACTGCAACCCCGCCTGCGGGCAGGGGAACACGGTCGAGATCTGCAGGACGGACGGGTCGGGATGGGCCTGCGGGTTCGCCGCGGGTCGCACGTGCAACCCGCAGATCTGCGTCCCCGGCGCGGAGCGGAGTCTCAACTGCAACCCCGCCTGCGGGCAGGGGAACACGGCCGAGACCTGCGCTACGGATGGCAGGAGCTGGTCCACGTGCGCTGTGCGCGCGGGCCGTACCTGCCAGCCCCCCGCCTGCACCCCCGGCACGCAGAGGCACCTGAACTGCAACCCCGCCTGCGACTCCGGCGTCACCGCCGAGGTCTGCAACGGGGACGGGGTCTGGGGGATCTGTCAGATCCTCTCGGGCCGCACCTGCAACTCGCAGTCGTGTACGCCGGGCGCCACTCGGAGCTACAACTGCAACTCCGCAGGATGTGGGCAGGGCAACACGGCCGAGATCTGCAACGTGGCGGGCACGGTCTGGGAGTGCAACGTGCTCCCGGGCCACACCTGCAACGCCCAGACCTGCATCCCCGGCGCCCAGCGCAGCGTGGGGTGCCTGAGCGGCTGCTCGACGTCGAGCTCCGCGGAGATCTGCAACTCCTCTGGCACGGCGTACGTCTGCCAGATCATCCCCGGGTTCTCGTGCCAGACCCAGATCTGCACCCCCGGCGCCCAGCGCAGCGTGGGGTGCCTCTCGGGCTGCGGCGCGAACAACTCCGCCGAGACCTGTAACGGCGCGGGGACCGCGTGGAACACCTGCGCGCTCCTGCCCGGGCGCATCTGCGCCACCCCGATCTGCACCCCCGGCGCCAGGTCCTACGACAACTGTAACGCGCAGGGGTGTGGGATCGGCAACACCGCGCGCTTCTGCCGCGCGGACGGGCTGTCCTGGGGCGACTGCGAGGTCATCCCGGGGCGCACCTGCTCGCCGACCGTGAGCGAGAGCCCGGCCGTGGCCATCCTCCGCGACCCGTACGCGGGCTGCTCCACGGGCTGGCGCCTCTTCTGCTGGGGCGCCAGGATCGGCGGCAACACCCAGCAGTACGGCGGCCAGGTCATCGGCAGGGTGGACGTCCCCAACACGGCCGAGTGGACCGGGTGGGCCTTCATGGACGCCTCGTGCACGGTCAACGGCGTCACCACCTGGATGAACTGGGGGAGCGTCGGCCGCAGGGCGTCGGACATGTTCTCGACGCTCACCATCGGCGGGGTCGACCAGCTGGCCAGCACCAACTGCGTCGATATCTACGCCCGGGTGGCCAACCCCCAGGCGCAGGCCGACAAGGTCAAGCCGAGCTTCCGCGCGGTGAGGGCAACCTCGTCGCCGGCCTCGGTGGTCACCCCGGCCACCAACTTCTGCCCCAACGGCACCTCCTTCTAGGGGGAGCTACGGGGCGCGGCGGTCTATCTGAGCGATTCTTGCTCGGGTAGACCGCTTTTCTTTTCCCCAGTTTGACGACTTCCGGGTTTTGTCCTATTCTTCACACGCTTTTCAGCCCTGTTACGTACCCATGCCGGCGTAGCTCAGCGGCAGAGCAGCTGTTTTGTAAACAGCAGGTCGTCGGTTCGAAACCGACCGCCGGCTCCACATAATCTCATATGCCACAAGATAACATCGCAAAGATGGCGTGTACCGTGTGCAAACGCACGAATTACCACACCACGCGCAACAAGCGCATTAAGGCACGGTTGGAGCTGAACAAACCTTGCCCGAACTGCCACAAGCACACGCTACACAAGGAGACCAAATAGTAAGAGCCCCCAGGATATGTCAGAAGACGCGCAACTTCCCATCGAAAGTGTTTCGCAAGAACCGCCTGTCGATGTTGTTCCGCAGAATGAGGAGAGCGTTTCTCCTGACACATCCCACCACAACGCCCCGCGATATACGTTCGCGCGGGCGATTGTGTTTTTTGCGAGCTTTTGTTTGATGACGATTGAGCTTGTCGCTGGTCGTGTGATGGCGCCGTATCTTGGCGTGTCATTGTACACATGGACAAGCGTGATCGTGATTGTGCTATTGGGCGTTACCTTGGGAAACTACGCGGGAGGACGTCTTGCGGATATGCGGTTGTCACGCATGTTACTCGGAGGATATTTTTTGCTGGCTGGTTTGGCCACGCTCCTCATGATCGTGTTAGCGCCCGTGATTGGCCCGCGCCTCGCAGGATCTGATATTGCTCTTCCATTATCCACGGCTCTCTTTTGTTTCCTGGCCTTTTTCCCCGTGGGATTTTTTCTTTCCATGATTTCTCCGCAGGTGGTGAAAGGGGATTTGCATACATTGGAGACTACCGGCGCAACCATTGGCACGATCGGCGCATGGAGCGCGATTGGCAGTATTCTTGGCACCTTTGCCACGGGATTTGTGTTTGTGATGTATGTGGGCACGCGCCAGCTTCTGTGGACGTTGTCTGCGGCATTGATCCTGGTCGGTCTTGCGACGATGTGGCGGATTGGTAAAAAGAGCGCCTAAGCTATGTCTCCCTTTTTTGCTCGTTTGATTGTCTTTGTCGCAAGCTTTGCGCTCATGCTCGTAGAGGTTGTTTCTGGCCGTGCCATTGCGCCGTATCTGGGTGTCTCCGTTTACAGCTGGACTGCCGTGATTGGGGCCACGCTCTTTGGCGTGACCATCGGAAATTATTTAGGAGGACGTTTTGCCGACAAGATGTATTCACGTAAACGCTTGGCGCTTGTCATGGTGTGCTGTGGCTTTGCCGTGTTGCTCATGAACTATCTTGTTCCTATTGCTGGAGAGATGCTCATGCCCCCGTATCTCCCGCTCTGGTTCAAGACGTCTCTCTTTTCATTGATCACGTTTTTCCCTTCCGCGTTTCTTCTTTCGACCATCACACCGCAAGTCGCAAAGAGCGATATCCGCGCACTGGACACGGTCGGCCGTCATTTAGGCTCTTTGTATGCGTGGAGCTCATTCGGGAGCTTGGTTGGTACAGCGCTCGCAGGATATGTGCTGATCGCGCTTGTGGGAACAAAAGTATTGCTCACCCTCACGTCTGTCCTCTTGTTCGCATTAGGCCTTGCTATTGCGTGGCCTGAACCGATTTGGAAGCAGAAATTTTCTGTGGTGATCGTGCTCTTTTTTGTGGGGGATTTGCTCGTGCCTGGCATTTGCAATACAGAGACAAGCTATTATTGCGTACGCGTTTCTCAGCAAGAGATGAGCGGTTCGTCTGCGTATATTTTACGGCTCGATCATCTGATTCATACCTACGTAAAACCGCAGAAGCCTGAAGACGTGGGATATGGCTATGAACGCGTGTACACAAACTTGATTGCCTACACCTATCAAAAAACAGACGCGTTCAACGCGTTGTTTATTGGTGGAGGTGGCTATGCATTGCCTCGCTATCTGGAGGCGTTTTATCCTTCCAGTGAGGTGACGGTTTCGGAGATTGATCCGGGCGTTACCGAGGCGAATCACACGCTCATGGAATTGCCGCGTAACACACGCATTCAAACCGTGAATAAGGATGCGCGTGTGTATTTGGATCATGTGGATGCGGGGAAAACGTTTGACCTTGTGTTCGGTGATGCGTTCAATGATTTTAGCGTGCCGTATCATCTGACGACCGTGGAGTTTCATCGTGTCTTGAAACAGCGCATGAGCGAAAAGGGTGTGTATGCCATGAATATCATTGATGATGCAAAATACGGCGACTTCCTTGCGGCTATGACGCGTACGCTGCAGAGCGTGTGGAAGAACGTGTACGTGGCTCCAGGAGAAGCGGATATCAAAGCAGGTCGGAATACGATTGTGCTTCTTGCCACGGATCTCGACCTTGATCTTGAACGCTGGAAACAGATTCCGCCGCAACGTACTCTCGCCACGGAAGAAGAGCGCACAGACTGGCAAACAACCATCCAAATTCTTCCGCAAGAAAAAGTCGAGACCTTTCTCGCCTCGCACAAGGCCCCAGCGCTCACGGACAACTTCGTGCCCACGGACCGCTACCTCGCTCCTGTGTTTTCAGACGCGTATTAAAATATAAAAAACCGGCCTTCCACGGAAGACCGGTTTTTTGATTATTGGACGTTGAATGTGGCGACTACGCGATCAAACTCTTCCCAGGGCACAAACTCCCAGCAAACGAGTTCGATGATGTCATTTCCTCGACGGAGCAGATACACGAGATTGGATTCTGGATAGCCTTTGTTTTCGAGGTTAAAGACTTTTCCTGTGAGACCATTCACAACCGTGTCCTGCCAGAGCTGTTCGCCTGTAGGTGCGTCTTTGATAGAGGTAAGCATCTGCGCCTCCATGCTGGCGTTTTTGTGCACCCGAATGATGACGGTCGGATAATAGTCAGTGCGATCTGGATCAGTGGGATCAACGTTTGGCTGAACGGCAATAGAGGTTGGCGTATCGCGGATCAGTCGATATTCTGACGGAATTTCAAGGGAAAAGCGAAGGTCCCCGAGTGTTTCCTGTACAAGCGTCATCACGGGATTTGTCGCAGGATCTGCAGGAATGATTTCGAGCGCTGGTGCTGTTCCTGTGACTTGCGTGCCTGCCACGCGTCCTGCATCAGTTGTCGTTGCATTGCGCGAGCTGACGGTCGTGGGTTTGCTACTGCGTTTCCAGGCATAGGCGCCGCCCGCGATCAGAATCGCCAGAGCAATGACAATCGCAGAAATCACGACCACGTCCGTAGAAGAAGACGGCGATGGTTCCGGCGTAGGAGTCGGCGTGGGCGCTGCAAGAGGCCCGCTAAATGGAGAGGAGACGTTTGGTTCCATATATCCCGGTCTTATCAGAAGGGGGGCACGCATGCAATACTCTTCACCATGTCTTGGCTTGATCCTGTACCAGAGATCAAAAAACCCAGCGCCCCTGGCTTTTGCTGTCCTCGACCGCCTCAGTTTTGGTTTGTCTATCTCGTGAACGTGCTTTTTAGCAGTGTGTTGGTCCATGGGGTCGCTCTTGTGGCACTTGTCGCGAGGTGGCTGTGGCAATCGCGTGCCGTATCCTTTTTCCCTTCGTGGATGTGGGTATGTGAAATCGTGCTCCTGCTGGTCTCGTTCGGTTTGGGACGTGTGTTTACCTATCATTATGTTATTTCCTGGCGTCAACGCTATGCAAAACTCTCTTCCAAGTAACGAGGCTCCTCTGACCTCGCGTGATCTTCTGCGCTATCTTGCTTGTCCGCATTGGCTCTATTGGGAGCGTTTTGGCGATCCTGAGGATCGTCGTGCATTGCCGCAAGAAGAGGAAGAAGAGCAGGCAGGATATCTATCCAGTGAGCGAGAGATTGCACAAGCCATGTTTGGCGATGTGACGACGATCACAGAAGAAAACACAGAAGACACACTCGCGGCCATGCAAGCAGGAGTGCCCGTGATCTATCGAGGAGCAATCCTCTCCGCTCTCGGTTGTGCAACGCCCACACTTCTGGTGCGAACAGAGGGGCGAAGTACGTTTGGGGATTGGTATTATATTCCGATCGATGTTCGTCGTGCGCACGCCTTGCGTAAAGAGCATAAGGTCACGTTGACGTTCGCGGCCATGATTCTCGAGCAGATCCAAGGCATGTTTCCTGGAGATGTGGCGGTTGTGAATCGCGATCAAGAGCGATTGTCTGTCGATTCTGCCAGCATGATCGCAGAAACACAGGCGTTGCTGGAGACCGTGCGTCGCATCAAAGACGGGGAACTGCCTGAGTCTGTGTATCGCAAAGCCTGCGAAGATGTATCGCCTTGGGGAAAAGCATGTTTTCGTCTTGCCTCTGCGCAGGACGACATTGCATTGATTTATAATGTCGACGTCAAGCGCTTACAGTCTTTGCGTGCCTGCAATATTCGCACCGTGAGTGACGCCGCAGATATGGATGTCGCAACCGTGGAGACATGTGCAACAGATCTGACCGCGCGTGGCATTGAATCCGCCAAACGTCAGGCGCATGCGTTGCGAGATCGTGTTGTGGTGATACGCGAACCATTTGTAGATCCGCCAAAAGGCGATGCCATTTATTTTGATATTGAAAGCCATCCTGCCACAGACACGGATTATCTGTTTGGATTTTTGTGGAATGATGTGTACCTCTCGTTTGCGGCACAGCGTCTCGAAGACGAGGAGCAGATGTGGCGTGCGTTTCTCACATGGGTCGAGACACTTCCCGCGGAATACACGGTGTACCACTACGGTGATTATGAGAGAGAGCGATTGATCGTATTGAGCAAGCGCTATGCCACCACAGAAAATCCCTGGCTCCAGCGTTTTCTTGATCGTATGATCGACACAAAAGAGCTCGTGCGCACGTATGCTGTGTTGCCGCTCTATATCTACAGCCTCAAATCCATCTGCAAGTTTCTCGGATTTTCTTGGAGAGGGGATGTGGCCAATGGCCGCGAGTCTGTGCATTTTTTCGATCGCTGGTTAGCCACGCAGAATGAAAGCCTCTGGCAATCACTTCTGACATACAATGAGGACGATGTGCGCGCCACGAAGTTTCTCGCAGAATGGTTGCAGGCGTATGCAACAGAGCCTATGGAGTACGGGGAGCCGTATACGTGGAGCAATAATAAAATGGAGAAATAAAATACCCCGCAGGCGGATTCGCGTTGCGAGGCGTTGAGGGTTGACGGATGTTCTCTCAGGAGTGGCTCAGCATCACCATCTTGGCCACCTTCTCGACCGCGTCGTGCTTCTCCGTGGCCGAGAACAGGCTACGAGGACGCCAGTAGACTCGCGCGAAGTCCTCCGCCGTCAAGGTGACGTACTTCTGCTCGATCTTCTGCCACGCGAGGCTGGTCGTCGGATGGAGGGCGTATTGCGTCCCGAGCAGGGCCTGCTTCTGGCCTTCGGTGAGGAGGGAAGGGACGAATGGCACGGAGTCCGGCACGGTGCCGCCGATGATGTCGCCCTTGGGCCTCTCGAGGTCTTCGCCCTTGGGTCCCCAGGAAACTGCGTTACGGTACGTGTGCGTGCTGTGCGTACTCGGCATGTCGAGGGTGCACGTGAGCGACAGCTCCCAGCGCCGCTCGATGAACCCCTGCTCCTCGAAGCACTCGAGCACCTCGTGCCACACCGCGAGCGGGACGCCCGAGGGTCGCAGGAAGCAGTCGGTGGCGAGGTCGATATCTCGGTACGCGATCATCACGTCGCGCGTCAGGGCGTCCGTGACGTAGTACCCCACGTTCTCGAACGCCGCCTTGTGCGCCTTCGTGTTGAAGTGGTCCGGTCGCTTGATGGTCTTCTCGCCGATCGTGAACTTGTTCTCGAACCCCAGGCCGACCGAGTTGGCGATGAGCCTGGGCACGGAGGCCGCGGCCTTGACGGCGACTAGACCAACGAGACCAACAACCGTGAGCGTCTTCATGGGAACTCCTGCGCGTCTGACAGTGTGCCCCGTGCACACCGACCGAGAAATCGATCTTGTGAGATCGCCTCGTCAAAGTCTTCGATGCGAGCATGCGAAGAAGTAGATGAAGAGACCTCAAAAGGGAGCTTCAGATTCTGACGAGTCAATATAGCACGAAAAATGGTTTTGTCAACCCCCGTCCGCTCGGTTCACGCCCCTCGCTCAGTGCGCTATTCAAAGGGGTCATTCAAAGGGGTCAGGTACCGGCCTGCGGTATCTCGATAAGAAGACACTGTATTTTTTGGCTTTGTAAAGCATCGAAAATTTGATTTGCTTTGTCTACCTATCCAAATACGGTACCTGACCCCTAGATGACGGTTTCATGGGTGCTTTTGTTGGTCGGGCTAGTGAGACTCGAACTCACGACCTCTTCACGGCTCTCGCATCGTCCTCATGCTCGCCGCACAAAGCTCCGCCAGCTCGCTTTGTGTCCCTCGCTCAGCGCGCTACCTACAACGCTATAGCCTAAAACAAAAACACCCACGGTTTCATGGGTGCTTTTGATGGTCGGGCTAGTGAGACTCGAACTCACGACCTCTTCGTCCCGAACGAAGCGCGCTACCAACTGCGCTATAGCCCGACGAGTGATAACTCCAGCAAAATATCAGGAAGAACATGGTTTGGCAAGGACGTTCTGGACGTTCTGACCTCCCTCTCCTAGCGAAGGAGAGGGAATGAGGGTGAGGTGGTCGGGGTGTGTCTGAAAAAGAAAACACCCCGCCATCTTTTTCAGATAGCGGGGGCTAGGGGTGGGAGAAAGGACTTAGTCCCGGGCGCAGACGTGGCACCCGGTGAAGTCCATGGTTCCATCCGCATTCCGGCGCGGGCGGGCCGTGGCGCTCACCTGGCAGGTGAGCTGCTTCTGGTCCGGGAGCTGGAACGTGGACGGGTCCACGTGCGCCCAGTCCTGGCCCGGGAGGTCTGCCACGGGGCGGCAGACGAGCTCCTGGCCGTTCGAGACGCGGCGGGCCGACACGTAGGTGCCGGTCCGGTCCGTCACGGCCTCGTCCGTGACGCAGATGTCGCCGCGCGTGCGGATGCATAGGGCGGGCTGGGCCGGCGGCGCGGGCTCGGGCTCCGGAGTCGGAGCGGGCTCCACGGCCGGCGGGGGGTTGGGAGCGGGCTCCGGCTCGGGCTCCACGGCCGGGGGCTCCGGAGTCGGAGCGGGCGCAGGCTGGGCCTGCTGAGCCGGCGGCGGGGTGAAGAACGACGTCTGTCCGGACAGCACCAGGTACGCCGCGCCTCCAAGGGGCGCGATGACGCCGAGCACGATCGCCGCCACGGTGGCCAGCGCCTTCCGCTGGCTCATGGGCGGCTTCGGCGCCCGGAGCTGGGCCCCTGCGTCCTCCACGGTCCTGGGCCCCGTGTGGGGCTCGTTGTCCGTGAACTGCCTCGGCGGCAGGACCGGCCTGTAGAGCAGCGGCGCCGTCTCCACGGGGTTCGTCGGGGAGACGACCGTGGCCGGCAGGGGCGGGGGCGGGGCCCCGAGGGGCTGAAGCGCCGGAAGCGGCACCGGCGGATCCGAGGGCGGCGGCAGGATCTGCTGGTGTCCCGTGCGCGCCGTCTCCAGGGCATCGCGACGTTGGGCCTCGCCCTCGAGCAAGGCTCTCACCTCGTCGATGAGGATCTTCGTGTTCGGCCGGTTGCCCGGTGCCGACACGATGCGCGTGATGGCGTAGAGGAGCCCCCGATTGGAGAACCTCGTGCTGTCCGTGCGGAACGCGTCGTTCCGGAGGTATTTGACCTCGAGACCGAGGTGCGTCTCGACCGCCTGCTTCTCCATCGCGTCGAGGTGGAGAAACTCCAGGCGCTCGATGCCGCGCAGGTAGTCGTTCGCGGCCGCATGGAATTCCACCAGGGACGTGTCCCGCGTCACCGCGTGCACGTCCTGCACGAGCTGCTCGCGCTCCTCGAGGCGCAGGCTCCGGTATCCCGGCAGGCCCGCGTTCACGAGCTCTCGCGCGTTCCCGATGCACTTGGGCTCGGCCGGCGGCACCTGGGGAGGCGCCTGCACGGCCGGGGCCTTGGCGGCTGGAGCGGGGGTGGTGACCGCGGGCTTGGGAGCCGGCGGCTTGAGGACGGGCGTGCCCAGGGGCTGGGTCACGCTCGCCGAAGGGGTGGCCGCAGGCTTGGGAGCCGCGGGCGGCGGAAGCGTGACCTGCTTGGGGGGCAGGACCACGACCTCGGGCTGGGAGGGCGGCGCCAGCATTTTCAGCTGGGCCTTCACGAGCCGCTCGGCTCCGGCGAGGCCGAGCTCGTTGAGGTGGGGGAGCCCTTTGTTCAAGACGCTCACCACCGCGTCCACCTCGGCCTGTCGCTCGGCGAGCGCGGCCTGGGGCTGATTCGTCAGCACCCTGGCCTGCTTGATCGCTTCCGCGACGGCCTCGGCCGACGGCATCGCCTCGTCGGCGATGACCTCGGCCTCGATGGTCTCGGGCTCCGCCTGGGTCGTCGCCGGGAACGGCGTCTCGACCACCGCGGCGCCGTCGGCCTCGGGGGCCTTCTTCTGCGCCGCCGCCGATCCGACGAACAGTCCCTTTGCCAGCTTCTTTGCCATGACAGCCTCTCTCTCTGCTCAAAGAGCTATGTCCCCAGGGTTTGGGGGCAGTTCCGCAAACAGCGGTAACACGAAACTATAGCAGAAAATAGCCATTTTGTCAAGCATGGCATAACAGGAGAGGGCTAGGGTTCAATTTATCGGTATTTTGGCTTTGGTTAGCCTTGTTTATTCATTTCCTGCTTGTCTTGCGCCTGCAAATCGACTATCCTATAAACATGCCTTTTTCTCGATCTTTAAAACGGCTCTCTCCTGGGCCGGTGGTGTTGGTGGTTTGGGATGGTTTTGGTATTTCCGACCAAAAAGAAGGAAACCCCACGTTGAAAGCAAAAATGCCCGTTTGGCAGGCTTTGCAAAAAAAGTATCTTTTTACCACAGCCCATGCAGATGGGGAGTACGTAGGATTGCCAAAAGGACGACCCGGCAACTCTGAGGCTGGCCATGCAACCATGGGTGCCGGACGGCCTGTGCCTTCTGATGTGGCACGCATCATGCGGGCGATTGATGATGAATCCTTTTTTGAAAATCCTGCGTTGCTCAAGGCGGTTGCGCATACGCTTCGTGAGCGAAGCACCTTGCATCTCGCAGGTCTGCTTACCGCAGAGCGAAGCGGTCATGCCTCGTTCAAGCATCTTTTAGCGCTCCTCGAGTTTGTAGAGCGTATGCATGTGCCGCGCGTGGCTTTGCATTTGTTCACAGATGGCCGCGACACGCACATGTATCAGGCGGTTCCTTTGTTGCAGGAATTGCAAAAACACCTTCCAAAAAATGTGGTCATTGCCTCATTGATTGGTCGGTTTTATGCCATGGATCGGAATCATTTTTGGGAGCGTACCTCGCTTGCGTATCATTTGATTGTCCATGGCGATGGCGTGATGGCGGAAGATCCGATTGCGGCGTTGACTGATGCCTATGCCCGTGGCGAATCTGATGAGTTTTTGGTGCCGACCATTTTGTGTAAGAATCGTACGTGCGTGGCGCCGGTTCAAAATAATGATGCGATTATTTTTTGGAATCTGCGGTCAGATCGTGCACGCCAACTGATCAAGCCGTTTGTGATGCCGCATTTTGAGTCACGTGAAATAGGTGCGTTCCATCGTCGAGAAATCCGTCAAAATCTCTTTGTGACAACGCTTACAGAGTTTGGTAAAGAGCTGGATCATACGGTTCCGGCGTTTCCTCATAGGCAGATTACCAATACTCTGGTGGAATCATTGCGCTATCATCGCCAACTCTATATCGCAGAATCCGAGAAGTTTTCTCAGGTGACGTACTTTTTTAATGGCGGTAGTGATCGTCCTCAATTTGGAGAAGAGCGTATCCGTATCCCGTCCTATCATCTGGCGCGGTATAGTGATGCGCCAGAGATGCGCGCTCCAGAGCTTGCCCATCGTGTTGCGCGCGCGGTTGATGATGGGTTTGATTTTATCTGTGTGAATTTTGCAAACGCAGACATGGTGGGTCACACCGGGGATTTTGCTTCAGGCGTCAAAACCTGCGAGGCTTTGGATTCTGCGTTGGGCGTGATCTGGAAAAAGGTTCACGAGCATAAAGGGACTGTCCTCTTGGTTGGCGATCATGGCAATATTGAACAGATGCGTCTTTCGCATGGAGGGTTAGATACGGAACACAATCCCCATCCTGTCCCGTTTTTAGTGGCAGGTCAGATAGCAGGCCGTCACCATGTTCGCGGAGGATCATTGGCAGATGTAGCTCCAACCGTGTTAGCGTTGCTTGGATTGCCTAAGCCTGCAGAAATGACAGGACACTCGCTTCTTGGATCGCCCTGGTTTAGACGCGTATTCTCCTAATCTCCTATGCCTCGTTTGAAACCTGTAGTGCTTGCGATTTTAGATGGGTTTGGCGTGGCTCCGCCCGCAGAAGGCAATGCCGTGGCAGATGCAAACATGCCGGTCATGCGGCGGCTGATTGAATCTTATCCTGCCATGACCGTACAGGCTTCAGGTATGGCTGTAGGCCTTTCTTGGGGAGAAATGGGGAACTCTGAGGTAGGGCATTTGACGATTGGCGCAGGCCGCGTGCTCTACCAAAACCTGCCTCGTATCAATCTTTCGATTGAGTCAGAGGAGTTTTTTGCCAATCCTGTTTTTTTGAAAGCCATTAATCGCGTGAAGGAAACCAATGGCACGCTTCATCTCATGGGCCTGGTATCGCCTGGTGGGATTCATGCGACGCAAGAGCATTGCTATGCGCTCTTGGAGCTGTGTAAGCGTCAGCAATGCCGTCGTGTTGTGGTGCATGCGTTTCTTGATGGTCGCGATGCTATCTACAATTCTGGTGTGAATTTTATCGCGGAACTGGAAGCAAAAATGGCTGAGCTGGGTGTGGGGGCTGTCGCCTCTCTTGCTGGGCGTTTTTATGCCATGGATCGTGATAATAGATGGGACCGCGTGCAAAAAGCGTATGAGGCTATTGCATTGGGTAAAGGAGAGGTCGCAGAAAATGCAAAAACAGCGATCGAGGCATCCTATGCAAAAGGGGTGTACGATGAGCAGATTGTTCCAACGGTGATCGTAAAAGACGGTAAGCCTCTTGCAACGGTTCAGTCTACGGATGCTGTGATTTTCTTCAATTTCCGTTCAGACCGCGCGCGTCAAATAACCAAAGCGTTTACGGTGCCAAGTTTTACAAAATTTGAACGCGCGTACATCCAGGATCTGTTGTTTGTGACATTTACAGAGTTTGAAAAGGATTTGCCGGTTGAGGTGGCCTATCCTTCGATATTGATTGAGTATTGCCTTGCGCGCCTTGTGTCAGATGCCGGGCTGAAGCAACTTCATATCGCTGAGACGGAGAAGTACGCACACGTCACCTTTTTCTTGAACGGTATGCGTGAGGATGAGTTTCCCGGCGAGGACCGGGCGATTATTCCGTCGCCTCGCGTGTCGAGTTACGATCAGCAACCAGAAATGTCAGCATTTCAGATTTCAGAGCGCGTGGTCAAAGAGATTGGGGCTGGGACTTATGATTTTATCGCGTTGAATTTTGCGAATCCGGATATGGTTGGTCATACGGGGAATCACGAGGCCACGATCAAAGCAAATGAGGCTGTGGACAAAGCACTTGGACAGATTGTGGACGCGGCACTTGCTGTCGGTGGAGCAGTGGTTATTACGGCGGATCACGGCAATGCGGAAGAGGTCAAAAACCTGGTCACCGGAGAGATGGACAAGGAGCATTCAACAAATCCTGTGCCATTTATTATTGTGGCAAAAGAGTTGGAAGGCCATAAGGCGCCATCTGGTGATGTGATTGGCGGTGACTTGTCCCTCACGCCTCCCATTGGAATGCTTGCAGATACAGCCCCGACCGTCTGCCAACTGCTGGATATTCCGCCTGCGCCAGACATGACGGGGCGTTCATTGATTTAGCATGACGTCTATGAATGACGTTGCCATTCTCCGAGAAATACAGTCCTGGTTCTTGACGCCAGGCATGCGTGTTCTCGCTATTATTTTGGCGCGTTGGTTGATTTTTTTCTTCGTGCCGTTCGTGGCAGTGGCAGGTCTCTTCAAAAAAGCCAGCGGTGCTCGGCGTATGGCTTATGAGGTCGCATGGTCTTGTTTGGTGGGCTTTTCTTGCTCGATGATCATCGGGCGTTTGGTCACGCGCGTGCGGCCATTCCGTGTGGTGGAAGGAATAACGGCATTGATTCCACCACCTTATAGCGTGCATTCCTTTCCTTCCTCACATACAACAATCGCTTTTGCGATCGCCATGTCTTTGGCGCTTGCACGCCCTCGATTAGGTGTCGTAGCGTTTATCATGGCGGGCCTTGTGGGTTTTGGGCGCATGGCGGTAGGCGTACATTATCCTACGGATGTTCTGGCGGGGGCTTTGCTTGGGATGTGTTCTGCGTTGCTCGTCCGCGCGGCGTATCGGGTATGGTTGCGTTGGGAGAAAAAGCCGCTTGTCCATTGAACTATGATTCGCTCACGCACACTCCTTTTTCTCACGATTGCGGCGCTCTGTATTGGCGTGGGTGGTTTTATCGGAGGACGATTTTTGTACCGCGCTTTTCTGGCAGCTCCTCAAGCTGGTCAGAAAATCATGATGGAGATTCGCGAGGGCGCCTCTCTGGCAGAAGTAGCCGTGACGCTCGCGGAAAAAAATATTATTCCTTCTGCTTTTGAGTATCGTCTCTTTGCCATGGTGTATCCTGGGGGCACAAATCCATTTCCCAATACGTATGGGTTGCGTACCGGCATGAACTACCGTCAACTGACACAACTTTTCCGTCGTGGACCTGGTCGTCAGGAGAGTGAGCTTCTCGTGATAGAAGGGTGGTCATTAGATGATGAAATTGCCTACTTAGGTACAGAGAAACGCATTACTCCTGCTGAAATAGAACGGATCACGGGCCGCTCACAAAATCGTGCGCCTTTTGATGCGCAGTTGCGAAGTGAGTTTTCTTTTTTGCAGGCACTGCCGTTTAATCGCTCGTTGGATGGTTATCTGTTTCCGGAAACCTATCGTGTGTGGGATGACTTGCTTCCAGAGGGTTTGATTCGTAAACAGCTTGCAGAGTTTCAGCGGAGAATGGCGGGTGTTGAGGTGACTAAGGCAAGCATGCCATTGAAAACATTGGATGAGGTTGTCACGCTCGCGTCCATCGTGGAAAAAGAGGTCCGCAAGGACGAAGATCGTAAAATCGTGGCCGGCATCTTCCTTCGGCGTTTGCGGGAAGGGATGGCTTTGCAGAGCGATGCGACGTTGAATTACGTCACCCGTGGAGGTCGCGCCCAAGCTACGAACGAGGATTTAGCCGTGGATTCGCCCTACAATTCGTATAAATATCGAGGCCTTCCGCCGAGCCCTATTTGCAACCCGAGCGAAGGTTCGATCCAGGCAGTACTCCATCCAACAGCCTCAAGCTACCGCTATTTTTTGACAGATTCCCAAGGAAAAGTGCTCTACGCCGCCACTTTTGAGGGGCACAAGCAAAATCGCCTGAAGGCAGGGTATTGACAGGATCTAAAATCTTTGCTTAGATATCACGTTCCCTGCTAAGGAGGAACGCCATGTTGAGCGACGGCGTCACGGAAGTGGTTGTCTGCGGTGCAAGTGACGGTTGTAGCGGAGGAGGCGAGACGTGCCACGGCGAGAGAAGGGATGTGGATGGCGATCGGATCCCCTGCGGGATGATCCCGCGCGAGGTCCTCGTCATGGTGCGTGGCTGTATCGAAGCCGAGCTGATCCGATCCCTGCAGACCGCTGACGAGACCGCCAGCTACGCCTTTCTGAACGACGGAAACATGGAGCGCGCCTTACGGCATCTCTTCGATCCCGTTGGTCGAGCGCTCACGTCTAGAGGTCTACGAGATCTCGAGTACGTGGTCATGCGCTTTCAGGACCAACGCCTTATCCCTGAGGGGAAGCGCCTCTCCGTAGTCATCCACCGCGGACTGGACCAGGGCGCGGAGCTATCCTCTGACGCGCTCGAGCTCTTGCGTGAGGCCCGCCGTCGCATCCGCACAGGTCGTGCACAACGAGAAATACAAGCGACCGAGAAGCGCTACGCTCGCGTTCTCGAGTCGCTCTAGCGATGTTCAAACCTCTTGCCCACGGAGGTGATACATGTCCGGTTCGTAGGGGGCGGCCGCCCGTGAGATTCTTATCACGGGCGGCGCTTTATTTTCGACAATTTTTGCTCGGGCCGTTATGCTGGGTCGCATGTCCACCTTTGTCCTACGTGACGCGCCTTCTGCACCGACCAGAAAAATCGACTATGCCAAGGAATTAAACCAGGAACAGCTGGATGTGGTTTTGCATGGCGATGGCCCTTGTCTTGTGCTTGCGGGTGCTGGTTCTGGCAAAACGCGCACGCTGACCTATCGCGTTGCGTATCTGCTGGAGCAAGGCGTGGATCCATCCTCTATTTTATTACTCACATTCACGAATAAGGCCGCTCGTGAAATGCTGGCGCGCGTGGAGTCTCTTTTGGGTGCAGAAGCGCGTGGCATTTGGGGCGGAACATTTCATGCCACGGCAAGCCGCATTCTCCGCGCGTTTGCCGAGCCGCTCGGCTATCAACCGAATTTTTCTATCTTAGACGCGGACGACGCAGAGGATCTCGTCAAAGCCGTGATGAAGGATTTGAAGATTGATCCAAAGGCGCAGAGATTTCCTTCGCCGCGCGTGACGGGTTCGATCATCTCGTATAGCCGCAATGTTCAGCACACGATTCAGGAAACGCTGGACGCAAAACATCCGCACTTTGCGAACTTCGTCAAAGATATCGAAGAGGTTGCTCGTCAATATCAGGAACGAAAGAAGGCGGCGAATGTCATGGATTTTGATGATTTGCTTTCGCACATGGCGCGGTTACTCGATGACCCTCAATATGGTGCGTCGATCAGTGAGCGTTTTCGCTATGTACTCGTGGATGAATATCAAGACACCAACACCGTACAAGCGCGCATGGTCAGCGGGTTTGGACGTGCCCATCATAATGTGGTTGTCGTGGGCGATGATGCGCAGTCCATCTATGCGTTCCGTGGCGCAGATGTGAAAAATATCCTCGCATTTCCAAAACAATGGCCAGAGGTAAAAGTGTTCAAGCTGCTCACGAACTATCGTTCTACACCGGAGATTTTGGAAGTGGCGAATAATTCGTTATCACACAACGTCGATCAATTTCAAAAAGATTTGGTTGCCGTGGTCAATCATGGCGACAAGCCAAAGCTCATTCCATGCGCCTCTGCTTCACAGGAAGCGCGGTATGTGGCAGAGCAGATTTTATTATTACGAAGCGAAGGAGTTGCTCTGCGAAATATGGCGGTGCTGTTTCGTTCGAGTGCGCATTCTCAGCAATTGGAATTCGAGCTCATGAAACGCGATGTGCCGTATGAATATCGCGGTGGGCAAAAGTTTTTTGAGCGGGCGCATATCAAAGATATCGTGGCGTTTTTGCGCGTTGCACACAATCCAAAAGATGAGATCGCCTGGCTACGCGTGCTGAACCTCCAGCAGGGTATCGGCGCGACAACGGCATCTGTGCTCACGCGAGAATTGAAGCGTGCGGAAAAATTCGATCAGGTGCTCGTTGCAGATACGTCGCTACGCATGAGCGGCCGTGCCATGGTGGGTTGGAAAGAGTTCGTAGGGATCGCACAACGCATGAATGAACGTGGGAGTGTCCCAGGACCCATGATCCGTGGGGTGATGGAATCTTCGTATCAGGATTACTTGGAGCGTGAGTATCCAAACTGGCGTGAGCGTGTGGAAGATTTGGAACAGCTCGCTTCGTTTGCAGAAACGTATCAGGACGTGGGAAGTTTTCTTGCGGATATCGCGTTGTACGATGAGGTGATTGCAGGACGAGAACGCGCGGCAAAAGGCGATGATGAACGCATGGTGCTCTCCACGATCCATCAGGCAAAAGGATTGGAATGGGACACAGTGTTTGTGATTCATCTTGCAGACAATGCGTTTCCCAACAAGCGTGCCATGGGGGAAGAAGGTGGTCTGGAAGAAGAGCGGCGCTTGTTTTATGTGGCGGTCACGCGTGCTCGCCGTCAATTATTTTTGTCCTATCCCATGACCACGGGCTATGACGCGCTCATGTTTAGTCCGCCCAGTGTGTTTCTTGAGGAGTTGTCTCCGCGTTTATTTGAGCGCGTAGAACTGCGCGAAGCTGGTGTAAACGGTCACGGAGGATTTGCTCCAAAAAAGAAACAATGGAATTGGGACGATAGCGGCGATTCCTCCTGGGAAGAGCCTACGGTCGAAGTGGACGGCATTGGCGAGCGTCGCCTGACAAATCCCGCGAGTCATTCTGCCTGGAAGTCTGTCCCTGACCCCGTGAAGGCAAAACCAAAACCAGGATCATTTCTTCGCGAAGTAGAAGATTTGTAGGAGCGCTGTATCGGAAATCGATGTGGTCTCTTTCAATTATTTGTTATAGCCTTCAAGTTGAAGGGTGGCCTTTCTCTACCGCATTGCATGACGACAGGAGAAAAATGCTGTGATAACATGATGCTTGTATGATAGAAAACAAAATAAGTTCTCATGAAGGGTCAGGTGCAGTTGCGCAGGTAGAGGAACCAAAGCTGGATGCTGTTCGTACTGCTTCGAGCGAGCATGATCCGGATGTTGTTGAGTTTTTTCGCCTCGTCGATCAATTCGAAGCCGAACACTCGTTGGAAGCGCTCTTTGCCATTGTTGACCTCAAACCGAAAGATGCGCCTTCGCATCCCATCCGAGAACCTGCGAGACGAGCCCTTGCCCCCATTCGAGCGCAGATGAAAAAAATCGAGCACTTGGACAGGCCGGAAATTACCGCACGATGGCGGCGCGTTTCACAAGCGGTTGGCATGATCAATAGTGATAAGGTTCATCACGATAGATAGCAAAAGACGGAGAAGTGTATCGTTCAAAAAAAAGACACGCTAGGTTGGCGTGCGGGTTTGGAGGCGTTCGTGGAGGTGAAGTATTTTCGCGCCTGCCCTAGAGACCAAGGAGCGCGCCCCAGGGGAGATGAGTAGGGCGAGAATAGCCGCGTCAGCGAAGAAGAAGTAGAGAGGATAGACAAGGTCCTTGAGGGCAGTGCTTTGGATGACGATCACGTTGAAGACCGCTGCGAGCAGGGCGAGAACCCGTGCGGGTTTGTCCTCTTCGTCGGGTTTACGATAGGCATGACTGAACATGGGAATGAGTCCCATGAAGTCCGCGAGCAACGCGCAGATGAGCGCAAGCAGAGCAGATCCTGTGACACCCCATACGAGGATGCTGATGCCTGCGCCTAGCACGCAAGAGGAGTCTACTCGCGTCCAGCCGGGTTCTCCGTATTTGAGAGAGAATATGGCCGTGACAATGGCACACAGAGCACCTGCGGCTGGCATCCAGAGGCCATCGCGGACGCCGTTTGCGTAATTACTCGTCAGGAGAATGAGACCGATACAGGCCCAGATCCACCAACCTGCACGATTGGGACGATTGGGCCCGAGCACCATGCCACGAATGTAGAAAAACGTGGATGACAGGCACAGAATAAAGGAGATGAGACCACAGGCTGTTCGCCAGGTCATGGGTGCCTCCTCGTGGTAACGGTAGCCTTTGTTTACAGGGATTTTTACGGACTGTCAACGCGTAAGAGGTGCTCTCTTGCTCGTCGCGTGCCTAGCCGCTAACGTTTCGGATATGGCGTTTGCTCGTGTGCGCGGGCCAGGGCATCCAGATCAGCTGTGTGACCTCGTGGCCGCGTCGATTGTGGAAGAATATGCCAAGCGCGATTCTGCGACGCGTATCAATGTGCGCGTGACAGGCGGGCAGGGCGTAATGTTTGTGGCGGGTGAAGTGCAATCATCCGCGGATTTTGATGTCTCTGCTGTTGTGCGTCGCGTGGTGGCGTTGAATAGTGCGAGCGATGGAATAGAGCCGTTTATTGCCTTTGAGCCTATGGCGCCTGCCTGGGCACCTGATGTGGGCGCTCGCGAGCCGATCTCTGTGTTTGGATACGCGACCGATGAAACACCGGAGATGCTCCCTTTGTCTGCGGCATTGGCACGAAGAGCCGCAGACGAGCTGGAACGGTTGCGTACGCAAGATCCGGAATGGTTTTGGCTGGGGTCGGACGTAGATGTGATGGTGGAAGATCATCGACCAAACCCGCTCGTGCTTGTGCGAGCAGAACATAATGAGTCTGTGGATGTGACGACCGTGCGGGAAAATATCAAAACGCGTCTGACGAGTGTCTTGGCGCAGGTAGATGTCCGCGTGAATGTCGCGGGCGCTGAAGTCGCCGCAGGTCTCGCGATGCGCATTGGTTCTTCTGGCGTCACCTCTGCGCTTGATCAATATGGCACGGCGCTTCCGGCCTCTCCATCTGGCGTAGGGAGGCACGCGAGTCATCCCACGAATATCGGCGCTTGGCTCGCGAGGACAGTCGCAAAAGAGCTTGTCGCGCAGGGGAAGGGCAAGGCTGTCATGGTGCATTCTGCCTGGTTACCTCTTGAAAGCAGAGCGTATCTCATCAAGGCGCGTAATGAACGAGGTGTGGATCTTTCAAAGGAAATTGATCCTGTGCGATTTGATCTTGCTCGTATTCCTGCATCGTGGCGCGAGCCAGCACGCGTGATCGCGAGCGTCCGACAGGCGTTGATCTAGAGCGGAAGTACTGACGGTCAGGGGAGTAACTCTCGACGATCGCAAAAGGGATGTGTATGATGGTTGCACTGTTCTTTCTTGCTATCTTTATGTCTCATCACGTTTCTTTTCTCATGAGCGGTCTTGCGCTCATGACGCTCCTCGGAGCGGGTTGCGGCCCGTCTGCCTCAGCTACGCCCGTTTCCACGCCGACTCCAAAGCCTGTACAGCCTATTCCTGAATCTTCACCGCAAATTTCTACGATTATGCCATCGAACTCTCTCGCGTTTCCTGGAGTGCTTCCTGCTGAAGAGGTCAATAAAAAAGTACGCATCAAAACAACACTTGGTGAGATCGTGGTACAGATTGATTCGAGCCAGGGGCCAAACGCCGCTTCCAATTTTGTCTATCTCGTCAAGCAAGGTTTTTACAATGGCACGATCTTTCATCGCGTGATCCCAGGGTTCATGATCCAGGGCGGCGATCCGCGTGGAACAGGGACAGGTGGTCCAGGATATGAGTTTGAGAATGACCCAGTACACACTTCGTATGACGACGGTGTGATTGCCATGGCAAATGCCGGACGAGATACAAATGGCTCCCAGTTCTTCATCATGGTTGCCAATTACCCACTTCCTCCGGACTATTCGATTTTTGGAAAAGTTGTTGAGGGGTTAGATGTCGCGCATCAGATCGCAGACGTGAGCCGCGACCGCAGTGATCGTCCTTTGACGGAGGTGAAAATGACAAGCGTGGAGGTTGAGTAGTCATTGTCGAAACACAAAAATCGCGCTAAGATCAGGGCATGAGAAAACGCCCTGGTTTTTCTGTACGTCAAGCAGTGATCATCCTCGGGATAGTGGCTCTTGTTGGCGTTGCAGGCTGGATGTTCCGAGGTGTTATTCGGGATTGGAAAGACCTTTTAGTAAAACCCGTCGTTCCAACACCCATGGTGTTTGTTCCGCGTGCAACCTCTTCCTTGCCGACGCTCAGCGCGCCCACATCATCTGAGGAGAAACCGCCTACTCCAACGCCGGTTGTTGCGCCGTCTACACAAGAAAAACCAATCATACAGCCTGGAGAAAAACCTCCGATAGTAGAAGCTCCTCTGTCACAAGAGGTGAACTTGGCCGTTCCCTTTTTGAGCCAAGCGCCAACAGGTGATTGGAGCGATCCGTATCAAGAAGCGTGCGAAGAGGCATCCATGATCATGGTGGATGCATTTTATCGTGGTCAGACGCGGATTTCTTCCGAAGAAGGTGATGCGGCTATTTTAAACGTCGTGGCCTTTGAGGAGACCTTTGTGGACGGAAGACAAGACATCACCGCAGAAGAGACCGCCGCGATTTTACGCCTGCAATATGGGTATAAGAACGTGCAGGTCCTTCCAATCGCAGAGGCGAGTGACATCAAAAAGATCCTTGCCCGTGGTTACCCTGTGATTGTGCCTGCCTATGGCAAAGCGCTGGGCAATCCCAATTTTCGCAACGGCGGCCCCAAATACCACATGCTTGTGATCAAAGGATATCTGAAAGACGGTCGTTTTATCACGAACGATCCGGGCACGCGAAAAGGTGCGGATTATGTGTATACAGAACGCGTACTCATGAATGCCATTCATGATTTGAATGGTGGTGATGTGCAGAATGGAAAAAAACTTATGATCGTTGTCATGCCTTCTTGATTATGAAAATGCGCCTATTACTCTTTTTTCTTGCGGTGGTTGGTTTGTCTGTTGGGCTTGTTGTTGTGTGGAAAAAGCTTCCTCTGCCAAAGAGCGTGCCTCCAACGCCGCTCGTGATTGTGAATAACGGTGGAGCGCAGGTGGTTGAGCCGGCTCCTGTGGAAGAAGAGGTTTTACCAGAAGAAAAAGGCGATCCTGCTTTTGTTTTGCGCGCACGTCCTACGGGCACCATTTGTGATGCAGAGAATGCTATTTGCGTGGATACTTCCTATCTCAACCGGCAGATGGCTGATCCGATCATGGTGACGGGCACGGCCATTGCGTGGGAAAGTCGTTTTGCGTGGCAATTGGTGTATGACGCTTCTGGCATGGAAGCGACACTTATTGATGTGGAAGGCGTTCCGACAGATGCGCCTGATATGGGTCAGCCAGGACCGTTTCAGATTCGGGCATTTCTCCCATGGATCAACGCAAAACTTCCAGCAAAAGCCACGCTCGTATTGTTTGAGCCATCACCAAAAGATGGGTCACCGACGCATGTCCTGCGCATTCCCGTCCTTTTACCAACGCAAACACGCACCACAAAGATTTTCCTTTCTGACCTCGCCTCCGCGGAAACCAGCGATTGTTCGAAGACCGTCCCTGTTACCGTGACAATACCGCAAACAAAACTTCCGATGGAGTCCACCCTGCGACGATTATTGCAGGATGAATCCAGTTCGCCGTTAGCCACGGATACACGAGCCACGCAGATTCCTGAGGGGACAAAACTCATCTCACTCGTGGTGGCAAACGGCACGGCAACCGCAGAGTTTTCTCAGAAATTGGACGCAGGCGGCGGATCCTGTCATGTGTCTGCGGTACGTGCGCAAATTGAGGCAACACTCAAACAGTTTCCGGGTGTAAAAAATGTCGTAATCTCTGTGGAGGGCAAATCGCCAGAGGAAACATTGCAACCGTAATATGCCGTTGCTTACGGGTCGCGTCATACGAGTCTTTTTGCTGAGTTTTGGGCTTGGAGTGGCGTTGCTATTTGCTCTCGGTATTTTTTGGCCACGACCCATCAATAAAATAGCGCCTCTCGCAAACGTTCCGCGTCCTACGGTTTCACGGTATCTTTTGCCTTGGCGAACGGAATCTGGCTTAGAAACAGCCATCGTCACATCTACACGTGTGCGACTGTTGTTTATTGGGGACATGATGCTAGATCGTAACGTGGAGGCCGTATCTCTTCGGGCCAAGGATCGAGGGTATCCCTTTGCGAAATTACCCTCTGGTTGGTTTGATACGTTTGATTTGGCTATTGGAAATTTGGAGGGGCCGGTCACGGATCAGCTTCGTCCTCCTGTAAAGTCTATTGATTTTCAATTTGATCCAGCGGTTATTCCTGCGTTGAAAGCTACAGGCTTGGACGTGTTGTCTCAAGCGAACAACCATGCGCTTGATCAAGGAAACGCGGGATATGAAGATTCTGTGCGTCGTTTGCGCGAGGCGGGTTTCCTAGTGTTTGGCCATCAGGTACGCGATGACGCTCTGGCTCTTGCGACAACAACGGTGAACGGTGTCCGTATCGCATTTCTTGGATTCAACACAACGGACAACGTTCTGGATCGTTCTGCGGCAACACAAGTTATGGCAACAGCACGAGCCCAAGCCGATCGCGTGATCGTGCTTCCACATTGGGGCTCGGAATACCACGACCGACCAGATCCAGGCGTGGTGGAGTTGGGCCATTGGTTTATTGATCACGGCGCTGACGCGGTCATTGGAGGCCATCCGCATTGGGTGCAGGGCTTTTCTGTGTATAAAGGCAAACCTATTGCGTGGTCATTAGGAAACTTTGTCTTTGATCAATATTTTTCGCGCGAAACACAAGAAGGTCTTGCTGTAGTTTTGACGTTTGATGGCGATGAAGTCATGCTCGAACCGGTTCCTGTGCGTATTCCTGCCAGCCAGCCCACGCTTGTTGAGGGCAAAGAACGACAACAGCGGCTCAATGCGCTCGCAGAGATTTCGGATGAGGGTTTGCGCGCGGGCGTAGCAACCGGGACCATGGTCTTTTGATGAAACATGTCCTTTGCGGGGAGGAGCGCGCGGTGTACCATCGTGCATATTCGTGTTGGGTAAGGCATAATTGATGGGCATTTGTATACTATCCACTCATGATATGGAAGAAACACTTCCGCAAGCATTGTCAGAGCGCCAACAGCCACCAGCAACGGAGCAGATGAATACAGAACAGCGTCTCACGCGTCCGAAGTTTGCGGCCTTTGATGTACGCAAGACTCCAACCACAGATCCAAAACTGGCGGCATTGATGGAGAGGGCTAAGCCGTTGCCTCTTGGAGAAGGTGCGCAACAGTGGGTGTATAGCGTTTTGCCGACCCGTACGGCAGAGGCTCCTCTTACCGAAGAAAAGAAGGCGCCGGAAGTCGTGGTAAAGGTGGATAAGGTGGCCATGGTCAAGATGATGGCGTGGAATGCGGAACATGGATTGCCGCTTGATCAACTCTCTCCCGGCATAGAGGCGTATGGCACAGAGGTCATGGCCCAGGATAAGCAGCGTTTTCAGCAATTACGTGCCGTGATGGGCACAGATCATGTGCTTGTGGAAAAACGTGGCATGGTCAAGGTGCCTATTACACCAGAAATGAAACAAAAACTGATTGAAGAAGTTGCTCCGGATTACAACACCTCTTTGAGAAAGGTCACGCAAGGGGCAGAAGGTCGCGCAGAGACCGCGATTACAGCACAGGACGTTCCAAATGAAGTGTATGCCGTCGTCGCTGTGCAACGGAAAACAGACGTGCTGGATGCCTATACGCCTGAGGAAAAGTATCATCCTACTCCAGGCAGGAGAGCATGGGAGGACATTCAGGCCTCGCAAGAGGAGTTGGATCGCGTAAAGTTCATCCCCGTGCACGGCGCGCAGGTGGAGGCGCCTGGCATTGGTTTTTTGAGACTGTCCGCAGACCCGAATGCGCAGGCGCTTTATCGTAAAGTCACGGATGCGCTCATGAGTGGTGAGGCGGCCTCACAGGCAGAGATCTTGCCGGAGGAATACGAAGAGGTTGTGCATCATAAGGCCATGAGCACGCTGGTAGAAAAGGCGCGCCAAGATCCAGGGCTTATGAAAGCTGTTCGTGAATTTGCAGAACGCGCGGCAAAGTTTTCCAACACAACAGGAGAGATCCTCGATTTTCAAGGTGCAGATAATATTGTCTTCAACAAAGAAAAAATCGCGCCAAAAGCAGGAGAAACATCCACGGATAAAGAACAGTGGACCTATCACTTGATTGATCCGCTTCCTGCGGGCATGCCCAAGATTTTGGAAGAGTTCCGTACTTCTGGCATTCGTCTCGGTATTCCTGGACTTGTGACACCGGAAGAAAAGCTACAAATTCACCGGCAGGCGTTTTTAGTGGTGAATTATGTGCGTATTGTAAATGGATTATTGAAGATGGCAGGAGTGACAGAAAAAGAAAAATATATTTCAGTTTTACCACCAGGAAGCAAGGTGGATGTGTTGAGTCTTCTTATTCCTTCTGCACCGTCTACAGACGCGGAAATACGCGCGCAAAATTATCGCAAGGTCGTGGGAGGATTAGAGACCATGGTTGCTCCGTCGAGAGAGCTTGATACGACCATGCAGGCTATTCCTGGTTTTGATACGATCCCGCAACAAGCCAAGCCTGTTGCCGAAGCGGAAAAGACCAAGAGAAAACCAACGGCAGAAGAAGAGGAGCAAACGCGCCCTGGATTTCTTGCTTGATTATGACTATGTCCATGTCCATGCAGGAATCGCTCGTCTCTGCGACGAGGGCGCATGTTCGTTCTCTCATGGAACAAGAGGGTACGGGGCATGATTGGTGGCATGTGGATCGGGTTCGCAACACGGCTGTTCTGATCGCGCGAGAAGAGGATGCTGACGTCGTGATCGTTGAACTCAGCGCATTGCTTCATGATATTGCAGATTGGAAGTTCCATAATGGTGATTTTGAGGCAGGCGCTCGCGTATCGCGTGTTTGGTTAGAAAGTCAGCAGGCAGAAGCGACCGTCGTGGACCGCGTGTGCGATATTGTGCGCCATGTTTCTTTTAAGGGCGCAGGCGTAGCAGATGAGATGTCGACCATCGAGGGCAAATGCGTCCAAGATGCAGATCGATTGGACGCGATTGGCGCGATTGGGATTGCGCGCGCATTTGCATACGGAGGCCATCGAGGACGCCCGATTTATGATCCGGAACAGACGGCTGAGTTTCATGCGACGGTTGAAGCGTATAAAAAACGAAGTGCATCCACCATTCATCACTTTTACGAGAAGCTTCTTCTCATGAAGGATCGCTTGCATACAAGCGCAGGGAAGCGTCTTGCGGAGCAACGTCATGCATACCTCGAGCAGTTTCTGGAGCAGTTTTACGCAGAATGGGAAGGGAGGCGGTGAGGTTGCTTGCGGGAATGAGATCGAACAAGGTAGTATTTCGTCCATGCAACTGATGACAGTCAGCGAGTTTATTACGTTTTTGAATGAGACGTTCAAGGCGATTTGGGATTCTTCGCTTGTGGCGATAGAGGGCGAAGTCGCGGAATTCAAAGTATCGCAAGGACAATGGGTTAATTTCAACTTGAAGGACGATCAAAGCATGGTTTCTGCCTTCATGGTGTACGCAAAACTTGGCGTGCCTCTGCAGGATGGGATGCGTGTGCGTGTCTTTGGGTATCCACGCGTGTATCCCAAATACGGCAAGTTTTCTTTTAGCGTGGAACGTATTGAGCTTGTAGGCGAGGGGAGTTTGCGAAAAGCACTCGCGCTTCTTCATCAAAAACTGGAGGCTGAAGGATTGTTTGACCCTTCACGCAAACGCGAGCTTCCGCGCTTCCCCAAGCGTATTGCGCTCGTTGCTTCGCGAGAAAGCGCGGCCTACGGCGACTTCATCCGCATTTTGCACGAGCGTTGGCGTGGATTGGAAGTCGATGTGTACCATGTTCTCGTGCAGGGCGAGTCAGCGCCAGAATCCATCGTAAGAGCGATTGAGCGCGCGAATGAAAAGGCTCTCCCCCTCTCGGAGGGGGAGGTGGAGGGGGTGGGAGCCCGGTCTCGTTACGACGCCCTTGTGCTCACGCGTGGCGGTGGGTCTTTGGAGGAGTTGATGGCGTTTAATGATGAACGAGTTGTGCGGGCCATTCATGCGTCGCGCATCCCGACGCTCGTTGGTATTGGTCATGAACGCGATTTGACGTTCGCAGAAGAGGCGGCAGATGTGCGCGGCTCCACACCCACGGATTGCGCGCGGCGGCTGGTGCCAGATCGTGAGGATGTGCTGTTTGAGATCGCGCAACAAGAACGAGCCGTGGAAGAGCGGCTTCTGCGTTGGATGGAGGAGTGGTCACGTCGCGCAGATCACGCATTGGACGCGGCTATGCGTTGGGCGCAAACGGTTAGCGAGCGATTTGCTCATGCACACACGCGATTGGATGAGTCTGTAGATCGCTGGCTTATCACCTGGCAAGACAGACTGACATCTACGGAACGTCTCCTTCGTTCCCTTGATCCTTCTGCGGTTCTCCGTCGCGGCTATGCGATTGTATTGGATCAGAAGACGGGCGCGCCCAGAACGTCTGTCATAGGGCTTGCCGTGGGTGATGCATTGCGCGTACGCTTAAAAGACGGCGTAGTGGATACACGAGTCACGGGTCTGGGAGGGCAGGAGAGCGCGCCACGGCAAGATTCATTACTCTAACCATGCGTATGACCAAGAAAAAGACAGAAATCGATTTTGCCAAAGGTTTTGCAGAGCTAGAAGAAATCACCCAGTGGTTTGAGCGCGGGGAACCGGATCTTGATCAGGGCATTGAAAAATATCAGCGTGCAACAGAACTCGCAAAAGCCTTGCGCGAGCGGCTCACAGAAGCAGAGAATGTGGTGAAAGAAATGCGTCATCAAGAATAATTCTTTTGATACGATCTTTATGTTTTTTCTTCTTCGTCTTCTCTTGAATGCGCTCACCGTGCTTTTGGTGGCGTATGTGGTGCCTGGCGTGGTTGTGAGCTCGTTTTTTGTGGCCTTGATCGCGGCTCTTGTCATTGGTTTTGTGAATGCCATTATTCGACCGATTGTCTCGCTTCTCTCATTGCCCGTGACCTTGCTCACATTGGGCCTGTTTACCCTTGTGATCAACGCGCTCATGTTTTGGCTTGCGTCTGGCTTAGTGCCTGGCTTTCGTGTGGAAGGATTTGGTCCTGCCTTTTGGGGCGCTGTTGTTTTTTGGCTGGTGTCTTGGGCAACGAACGAACTCCTGGGCAACGCGCCTTCAGAACGTCGCTAATCCTATGTCGTCATCACCCATAGTCCTCTCGCTCGGCGGTTCATTGATCGCCAAAGCCGAGGGGATTGATCTTACGTTTCTCAAAACATTTCGTGCGTTTCTTCGAAGAGAAGTCGCAAAGGGTCAGCGATGCATCGTCGTGGTAGGTGGAGGCGTCACGGCGCGGCACTACATGCAAGCCGCGGACGCCATTGCACGACCTACGGCAGAAGAAAAAGACTGGATGGGGATTTATGCCACGCGATGCAATGCCATGCTCGTGCGCGCGTTGTTCGGCGACCTGGCGCATCCTGTCATTATCGAGCAACCGCAGAAACGTGTGCGCTGGACCACGTCAATTCTCGTGGCCGGAGGCTGGAAGCCTGGTTGGTCTACGGATTACGTGGCCACGGTGCTTGCCAAGCGTCACGGCGCAAAAACCATTGTCAACCTCACCAATATCGAGCGCGTTTGTAGCGCAGACCCAAAAACCTGCGTCAGCGCCAGAACGTACGATCGTCTCACCTGGAAGGACTACCGCGACATTGTCGGATCAACCTGGCGCCCTGGCATGAGCACGCCCTTTGACCCGATTGCCTCAGCTTTTGCGCAAAAAGCAAAGATGCGCGTCATCGTGGCCATGGGCTCAGACTTGAAGAACCTGCAACAAATCATGGAAAACAAGCCTTTTGTGGGTACTGTTCTTGAAGGCTAGCGTCCGTTCTCGCAAGAGGGTTGCCTGTCTTGACGAAATACGGGTCCTTCGCTACGATAGGGCCAACAAAACGTTTGGGTCCTGAGACAGCAAGGCCTTCTGACGCGTGTCAGAGGATTAAACCACCACCTTGCCGAGGAACGCATTTCGCTTGATTTTGAGCGATGCATCCGCAGGAATCCCCCTGCGGTTTGTTATTTCAAAGGTCGAGCGCATTATTCACACCCTATTTGTCTATGGCAAAATCCCGTGCACAAAAGGCAGACTCCATTGAACAGCTGACAGAGGCGTTCAAAAAGGGCAAATCCGTCGTGTTCTCTGATTATCAGGGCATGACCGTGCCAAAGTTGTCTGACCTTCGTAAAAAACTGCACAACGCAGAGGTGGACTACATCGTCGCAAAAAAGACGGTGCTGAACGTCGCGGCAAAAGAAGCAGGTCTCACGATCGACTTCAAGCCGTTTCCGGGCATGATCGGCGTAGGCATTGCTTACGCAGAGGAGATGGCCGGTGCGAAAATTATCGGCGATGCCGGCAAGGACGCTCCTATCAAGATCGTTGGCGGTTACTTTGAAGGCAAGACTGTGGATCAGCAATATGCTGTTGCATTGTCCAAGTTGCCGAGCAAGGATCAGTTGTTGGGTCAGTTGCTCTCTGTGTTGAATGGTCCAGCCGCGGCGTTTGTCCGTGTGTTGAACGCACAACGCGAGAAGTTGGAAGGCGTGAGCTCCTAATAATTCCGTAGGAAATTAGTTTTACCCCTATGTCTGACGAAATGAAAAATGTCGAGATCCCGGAGAAGTTCCAGGCACTCGTGGCTTCCATTGAGAAGTTGTCCGTGATGGAGCTCGCAGAGCTCGTGAAGTTGCTTGAACAGAAATTCGGCGTGTCTGCCGCGGCCCCTGTTGCCGTAGCAGCAGTCGGAGGTGCGGCCGCGGAAGAGGAAAAGTCCTCGTTCAATGTTGAGCTCGCAGAGGCTGGCGCTAACAAGATCGGCGCCATCAAAGCTGTGCGTGAGATCACAGGACTTGGTTTGAAGGAAGCCAAGGACTTGGTCGACGCCGCTCCGAAAGTGATCAAGGAAGGTGTCTCCAAGGCCGAGGCCGAGGACATGAAGAAAAAGCTCGAAGAGGCAGGTGCAAAGGTCAACCTGAAATAAGAGCGTTTACGCGTATGCAATATCCCTCCGACAAACGTCGGAGGGATATTGTTATTTGAGGAAAACGATGGTTTGCATGACGTGCTCGAGTAGAGCGGTCATGGTGGCTGTCCTTCCGTGAAAAACGTAATTGTAACGTTTGCCGATAACCTCGTACCAGATAAAGACGTCTGTTGTGTCTGTTGCGCTGTCGCTTCGCAGTGTGCCTTGTACCACGTCATGTGAGCCTAGACGCAGGCGCTTCATGGTGATGATGCTCCCTGCCTCCTCAGCGCTCTCTCCTGCGGCAATAGCCTCTTCTGCAGATCGTTGGGGGAGAAAGAGGAGGGTTCCATCATGAAGCCATTCGCAAGTTGCATCTTCATTGCAAAATTGATGGAGCGGGCCAAAGTCTATGCCCTCTGCATCTTGTGCCCATTCGTACGGCGTGACCGCATATTTGCGATTGCCCCATTGTGGCTCATAGGGGAGAAGAAGGGAGATCCCTCGATCCGTGTTTATATAGCTGATTTTGCGTTCACCTAGATCTTTGTTCCACACAGAAGGCTCTTCCGGAAGTATCGCGGAAACCGTGTCCATTGTAAGCAGAATACGTGGCTCTTCGGTCGGAGTTGTGGTGGAGGTGGAGCGATTTGTGGCTCGCAACGCATTGAGTTGTGTGACGAGGCTTGTAAGATTGGTTTCAATGGCCGCGGTCTGTCGCGTAAAATCTTCACGAGTCTGCGAGGCCTTGATTGCCTGGAAGAGGACCGTCACAACAGCAACAAGAAGGACGCCGCATAAGAGAACCACAGCGAGCTTGATGCCAGGCACAACCAATGTGGAAGGCGGACAAGTGCGTGGGGGTACGGGACAACGCGTGCGTTTCTTGAGTTTGAGCATAAGGAGCGAGGGAAGGAGCGGAGAAGCTTAGGGGAGATCAAGGGCAAAGATGTGTTTGCCGTCAGCGATATAGATCTTTTTTGCGGCCTCGTCTGCGGTTACTGCCAGAGGTTTTACAAAATCCGGTGATGTATATTGTGTGATGAGCAAACCATCTTTGCGATACACAAGCACGCGTTTACCAACAGCGTCCGCAATCACCAAACGATCCGTGGCAAGGCCAGTCCAAATGCCTGCCGCGTTTTGAAGCGGTGGATCAATGGCGCGAAGATCAAATGCTTCCTCTGCGCCTGAAAGATAGCGTCCGGTGGTGCCATTGCGAAAGGCAAGATACACGTTTGAGTCGATAGCAATACCCGTTGCTTGTGTGAGATCGCGAGAGTTTTGTTTGAGGTAGGCGCTTTCTTGTCCGTAGCCTTCTGCGTTTTTTGTATAGCGCCACACCATGCCGTGCAAGGGGTCAAGCGCATACAGGCGCTTACCGTACAGCGCGATGGCTTGAGTGCTTGATGCTTTTACCGTGGAGAATGTGAGCTTGATCACCTCATCGGCAGAGTTCAGTGTGGCGAGCTGTTTTTGCTCTGTGGCAAAGACAATGCCATCTGCTGTTCCCGCGGCTTGCGTGATGCGAGCAAGGCTTTGCGGTGTGGCAATCACGCGAACGTCCTTGGTCGCAGGATCAATGCGGATCAGGGAGTTATTCTGTGGATGAACAGCAAGAAGTCGATTTTTTTGCAGCGCAAGGACTGAGAATTCCACATCTCCTGCGTCAGCTGGCAGGGTATACAGCGCCTCTGGGTGTTCTACGACAATCGCATGACGCAGTTTCGCTTGAATGTCCTCAAGACCTTGTAGCAGTTCTGTACGCGCCTTTTGTCGATCTGGCGTTTTCTCGTCTAGTCCGCTCACGAGTGCCTTGGCCTCGATCACTAGTTGCCGCGCACGATCTTCATTTCCCATTACCTGGTCTGCTTCGGCAGTGGTTTTTCGATCAACAGCCTGGTCATACACGGTATTCCAGAGTTGTTGTGCCGCTAAAAAAGCGCGATGTTGTTTGTACCAAAATCCTCCGGAAGCCATGACGAGCAGAATCACTACGCCGACGATGAGCTGTATTTTGCGTTCTCGTGTGAAAAACAAGCCGTGTCCCGCATGCATGGAGCGTAATTGCGCCGCGGCAAGGGGATCATCGTCCTCTTGCGTGCGTGTCAGTCGCTCCCGAATCGTTTGGATGCTGTTCACGGCAACAGAGCGAGCGGCAGACAGCAAAATGGCCATGCGTGGCGTGGGCGGAGGCAGTGGGGTGGAAAACTCGGGAATATCTACTCCATCCGCAGAAGAGAGCGGCGTGATGATAGGGGAAAGGATGTGCTCGGCGCGCTCCTCGGTTTCCAGGAGTTTTTCCACGGATTCTGTGGATTTGGGTTTCGTATTGGCTGGTTCTGCTTTCGGGGGAGTAATGGGTTGCGGCGTAAGCTGTACGCTCGCAATCACCACACCGGCAAAATCATCAGGCGTTTCGGTTTGTTCTAATGCTTGTCGTAGTTCTAGTGCCGCTGTAACAGGTGGCAGGCTTTTGAGGCGCTCCTGCAAATCAATGGTTTGAAAATGACGCTGAATATTGAGCGAGCCAGCAAATAGCACGTCGCCAACATGCATGTCTCCGCAAATGAGAGAGCTAAAGGGCTTCTCAGGATTGATTTCCGTGACAGGGTCTAAGGATCCGAACAGATCAAACGTGCGGTAGGACCCATCTTTTTGTTTTTGGAGAAACAGGTTGGAAAGACGCCCTATGCCGGAAAAGCATAAATGACCGTCAGAGAGTTGGAGGAGGAAAATGTTTACGCGATTCCAACTAATAGGCGTTGGTTCATGGGCGACGAACGCGGCAATCGCGTCGTTGATACGCTGTGTGACTTTTTCAAAGCGTGCGATGGGTGTGAGGTCTGCGCCAGAGACAAGCGGCCGCACCTGCTCTGCGGCTTCGTTGATCGCATCTAAGAGCTGTTCGTAGCAATAGAGCGTGGACGTGATCTCCGCGAGAATCAGGAGCGTAGAAGGAGCTCGGGATCGAAGATCTGCATCATAACGAAAAACACCGATGATCTTTTCATCGAGAGTAGACTTGTTTACTTCAATTTCAGCGATGCGAAATTGACATGGGTTCTCGATGGCCATCATTGTACTGAACAGTGAGAGTATACGTTCCTATTTGGTCGCTCGTCCACCCCTGTCTTGTCAAGTGGGTCAGGACGGGGCATGATGTGGGTACGGTATGCTTGAACACTTATTTGGTTCTCGAACACGTGTAAAGCTCTTGAGCCAGTTCTTACGGCACCCAAATGAGCCCATGTATGTACGTGAGCTCACCAGGCTGATTGAGACGCAGATTAATGCCGTGCGCCGGGAGCTTGCGAATCTTTCGAAATTAGGGTTGATTGTGGAATCCGTGGTCATTGAGGAAGTATCCGAAACGGACGGGAAGAAACAGGCAGGCGTCAAACGTCGTTATTATGTCATTAATAAGTCCTTCCCATTACTGTCGGAAATGACGTCTCTCATTGTGAAGGCGCAGTTATTGCTCGAAACACAGCTTGATCGAGAATTGGAAAAGCTAGGGGAGGTGCGTTATCTCGCGCTTCTTGGTGTGTTTATTGGAAAGGGAAAGCCGCCTGTGGATTTATTTATCGTGGGTGATATTGATCGAGAGAAGCTTCAGCTTCTGGTCTCGAAAATGGAGAAGGATCTTGGCACGGAAATCAATTTTTCTGTGATGAGTCCGGAAGAATATAAATACCGCAAAGACATGACAGATAAGTTTCTCTATGCAATTTTGGAAGCCCCGAAGAATGTGTTGATTGATACGATGGCGGATTATAAGCAGGAATAAATCCTATGGCCTGGCTGTTTTTGGATACGCATGCCACGGGAATCGTGCGTTTTGGTTTTTTAGAAGGAGGCGCTGTTGCTGTGACGACAGAAGCGCTTCGTGCACCGGCGCTTCTCCCACAAGTGGCGCTCGCTCTCCGAGATCGCCCTCTGCCTGAAGGGGTGTGCGTCGTGAAGGGGCCTGGTACGTTTTCGTCAGTACGTTCTGGTGTGCTTGATGCGAATCTGCTCGCGCGTTGGTGGGGTGTGCCGTTAGTGGGCGTAGATTCTGCTGAAGCAACAGAGGAGCGTCTTCCTGCGCTCAGCTCCCTGTTGCAGACACAGGGTAAAGAGATGGCGCAATCGTACATCGCGCCTGTGTATGACGCAGAGCCAAATATTACGAGACCAAACGTATGACCATGCGACGTGTGTACGAAATACTTCCTGGCGCCATCGTGTGGTTTACGTTAGTCGCCTCTGTAGTCCTTTCGTTTGTCCGGCCGATTTGGATGATTTATTTTATCATCCTCTTTGATCTGTATTGGCTCCTGCGCATTATTTACAATGTTCCTTTTTTGATTATTTCTTGGGTGCGATATCATCGAGCCTGTCGCCGTGACTGGCAACAGGAGGCGGAAATGATCGAAGGCTATGAAGAAATTCGTCACCTGATTCTCTTACCTATTTCCAAAGAGGATATTTCTGTGGCACGGGAAACATTGCGTGTATTAGCCACGTGTACATTTCCGGCAAAGCGCATGATGGTCGTATTAGCCGGCGAAGAACTTTACGAGGAACGATTGCGCCCCATTTTTGCGACGTTGCTTTCCGAATTCGAAGGCACGTTCATGCATCTTTGGACTACGTTTCATCCCAAGGATGTGGTTGGGGAGATTCGTGGGAAGGGATCCAACCTGCATTATGCGGGAATCGTGGCGGCTGATCGTGTTGCAGAGTTAGGGATTCCGCCTGAACAAGTTGTTGTCTCTGCTTTTGATGTTGATACCATTGTCCATCCGCAATATTTTTCGTGTTTGACGTATCTCTATTTGACCGTGCCAGATCCTACGCGTAGCTCCTATCAACCCGTGGCGCTTTACAACAACAATCTGTGGGAATCGCCTGCCGCGATACGCGTGGCCATGTTTGGCACCACATTCTGGCTCATGACAGAGCTTGGTCGTCCTGAGGGCATGATGACGTTCTCTTCGCATTCCATGAGTTTGCGCATGCTGATAGATGTGGGTTTTTGGCAAAAAGACATTGTCTCAGAAGACTCGCGCATCTTTTTACAGGGCTTGGTCAAATATCATGGCGCCTATCGTGTGACGCCGATGCACCTCCCTGTTTCTATGGATACGGTGATGTCTGGGGATTATTGGAAGGCGCTTATTGCTCAATACAAGCAGTATCGTCGTTGGGCATGGGGTGCGGAAAATTTTCCGTTCATGATGGAAGCTTTTTCTCGGGATAAGCAGATGCCTTTTTTTGCGAAGCTTTTTTGGGTATTCAAACAGTTGGAGGGTGGGTATACCTGGGCCACAGCTCCACTGTTGATTTTTGTTCTTGGGTATCTTCCTTTTTATCTTGCACCAGAGCGATTCCGTTCCTTTGCACTTTTTCAGAATACGCCGTTTACCCTGCAATGGCTCATGCGTTTTGCCATGATTGGGTTGTTCTTATCCGCGGCACTTGCCATGGCTTTGTTACCGCCGCGTCCACAGAGATTGCCTCGGTCCATTGCGTATGGCATTATGTTGCTTCAATGGGCGCTGTTGCCAGTAACCTGTATTCTTCTCGGTTCTGTCCCAGCTATTGATGCGCAAACGCGTCTCATGCTTGGAAAACAATTAGGTTTTTTCATTTCGCCTAAGCGAAGCTCTGAAGGAATTGCATCCAAAAAATAACATGCAGGAGACGGCACATACGTCGATTCATGTGGTGGTCTGGAATCATCGAGATGCCCTCGGACGTTTTTTAGCATCTCTCGAACGACAGACATGTAAAGAGGCGCAGGTGATTGTTCTGGACAACGCTTCAAGCGATGGGGTACAGGGATGGCTCCAGCATTCACATCCAGAAGTGGTAGCCCTCCGTAATTTTCGCGACCATGGCGTTGCGCGTGCCTGGAATCAGTCTGTGGCTTTGGCGTTGTCGCGCGAATCTGACGAGATGTCTTTGGATCAGCGGGTGTTTATTTTTGCAGAGCCGGACATCCTCTTTGCCCCAGATGCTCTGCAAAAGATCGTGGATACCTTTACCGCAGACCCCACGCTGATGATTGCAGGACCGTGTGTACAGGTGGGCCGTGTCGTGGCAGACGGCGATGAAGAGCGTTTTGAGATTGAACCAACAGAGGTGATGGAAAGTACGGGAATGTCTCTCACGCGCGGCCGTCGATTTGTGGAAAAGGGAAAGGGGACATCAGAAGCATTTGCTGTTGCACGGGGTTGCTTCGTGGTACGCGCGTCCGCCATGAAGCGGCTCGCAGTCGAAGGGGAGTGGTTTGATGAGCTCGTATTCCCCGGGCAAGAGGTGTGGGATCTTTGTTGGCGCGCCCATCTATTGGGCATGTCTGTGCGTATGCTTCCGGAAGCCACGGTGTACCGTTTGCCTGCTTCATCTAAGCGCCTCACACATGAGCAACGTTGTGCGCGTTTCTTGCGCGGGCCCCTGTGTTGGAAGAATGATGTTTTGATGAATCGGCTTCTCCGCTTGCCATGGATTGTCTGTGATCGCGTATGGACAGCGCTGTATTTGCTGACGCATGGGCGCGTGTGTCTTGCATGGTTGGGGACGTGGCGAAAGCGATCGGCTTTCAAAAAGAAACACGCCGCTCTTTTTGCACAGACGCATGTTTCATCTGCAGAAATGCGTCGATGGTTTGTGTGAGTCTGCATGGTGCGGTACGATAGAGGTCATGGATCCTTCTGCTCCAAATTTTTTGACTTGCCCCGGCGTACCGGAATTACCGTTACACGTCCTGTCTCCTTCCGCAGGAAATCTTGCGCCACAACGTAAACGTCATCGCGCGGTGTGGATAGTGGGGATTGGAGCATTGTTTGTGTTGATAAGTGTGGCGGTGTCGCCTCTGGTGTATGGCGCTTCCATTGCCAGACCTGCGGCCACGCATCTACAAGCAACCATGGATGAGGTTCAAGAGCGTATCAAGGTACAGGACTTTGCAGGTGCAGAAGCGCAGATTGCTTTAGCGAAAAAGGATTTGCAAGAAATACGTCGCGGGGTCGAGTCCATTGGACCGTGGCGTTCTGTATGGATGGTGCGCCCGTATATCGCGGCGTTTGAAGAGGCAGAGCTTGGCGGTCAGCAAACATTGGCTGGCGCAGAAGAGCTTCTTGCGGCCGCACAAATGATTCGTGATGCGCTTGCGGCTGGTTCGCAGGCTTTGACAGCGCCCGGCGTCTCGCCGACAAAATCATTCAACATGCTCTCGCGTGAAGAGAAGCGATTTTTGCTGGCAAAATTGAATGATGCCTTACCACGCATGCGTCTTGCGCGAGAAAAGCTGTCGATCGCTCTCGCAACCGTTCGACGCATTCGTACGCAGGACCTCTACGCGCCTTTGCAAAAAACCATTCAGAATGCTGTGGTGCAGTTTGAGGATATGTATCGCGGACTCGATGAAGGTATTCGCCTCGCGGAAGTCTTTTTGCCTATGGCCGGATATCCAGAGGCAAAAAGCTACTTATTCCTCCTGCAAAACTCCGAAGAAATGCGTGCGACCGGCGGCTTTATCGGCAATGTTGGCTATGTACATTTAGACGCAGGAGAAATGCAGGATTTGTCTGTGCAGGATGTGTATTCCATAGATTTGCCCATCTCCGGCGTTTGGCCGGATGAGCCGCCAGCGCCGCTCAAGCGTTGGTTGGAATTGAAAAAGTGGTTTTTACGTGATAGCAACTGGTCCCCGGATTTTCCTACGTCCGCACAACGCATCATGGATGTGTATTATCGTGAACGAGCCATGGCAAGCGCCACAACAACGGCTATTGATGGCGTTATTGCCCTGAATCCGGATTTCTTTCGTGATTTATTACGGTTGAGTGGTCCGGTTGAAGCAGAGGGAAAGATCTTTACTGCGGATAATTTCTTTGACCTCATGGAATGGGAGGTGGAGGTTGAGTTTTTGAAAACAGGGAAACCGCGTGCTGAACGCAAGGAGTTGATCGGCAAGGTGGGGGAGGCGCTTGTACAAAAGCTCATGAGTCAACCGGCCTCAGAGTGGCCAAAGATGCTGGATGCGGTTACCGCGGCTTTTGATCGCAAGGACGTGCTCGTCTATGCCAATGATCCAGAGATTTTGCGCATGCTTGATGATCGTGGATGGAGTGGCCGTATGTTGGCTACGCTGGATGATTATCTTTGGGTGGTAGACTCCAACATGGCCGCATGGAAAACCGATGGGGTCATGGAAAAACAGATTTTTTATTCGGTGGATACCACAGCCCCGGGCGGTCCTTTGGCAACCGTGCGTCTGCGATATCGCAATCCAATTCTGAAACCAGATTGGCGCTATACGCGGTATCGTGACTATGTCCGTGTGTATGTTCCAAGGGGGAGTGAGCTCCTTTCTGCGTCTGGCATGATGGATAATGACATTGAGCGATCAAGAGGCAATGTTCTTCCAGGGACAGTTGATGTATCTGAGGAAAATGGCAAGACGGTGTTTGGTGCGTTTTGGGCCATCGAGCCCAAGGAAACGCGCGAACTCATTTTTACCTATCGTTTACCGATCATGATCGTGAATCCTCAGGCATCGTCCTATCGCTTGCTTGTGCAAAGACAGCCAGGGAATCATGCACAGTTGACGGTCGATCACTTGTTCGGTAAGAAGCTTATGACAGCTGTACCCGCAGAATCTGCAGAAGAGTACGGAGATCATCGTTATCGCACCACATTTAAGATCGAAAAAAATACGATCGTTGAAACGACGTTCTAGCCTATGTTCGGAAAAAAGATTGGGATTGACCTCGGTACAACGACGGTTTTGGTCTATATTCCTCGCAAGGGTATTGTGATTCATGAACCGTCCGTTGTGGCAATTTCATTGGCAGACAAGAAAGTGCTTGCTGTGGGGAAGGAAGCGAAAGAAATGCTTGGTCGCACACCGGATACGATCGTGGCAAAGCGTCCGTTGAAAGATGGCGTGATTGCAGATTATAAGACCACAGAAGCGATGTTGCGCTATTTCATTAATAAGGCGCTTGGCGGCATGCGATTCTTTCGTCCAGAAGTGATGGTCGCGGTTCCGGGCGGCATTACATCCACGGAACGTCGTGCAGTCATTGATGCAACGCTTTCTGCAGGCGCCAAAGCCGCGTACATCATCAAGGAACCAGTGGTCGCGGCCATTGGTGCAGATATTCCGATTGGCTCAGCGTCTGGCCACATGATCATCGACATTGGGGGCGGTACCTCTGAAATCGCCGTGATTTCTTTGGGTGGTATTGTGGCATCTGCTTCTGTGCGCATTGGCGGTAACAAGTTTGACGCGGCGATCATGGAGCATGTGCGTCGCAAATATGGGCTGGCGGTTGGGGAGCGGACATCAGAGGAAATCAAGATTAAAATTGGAAGCGCGTTGTATCTTGAGGAAAAGATGGAGATGGAGGTCAAAGGACGCGATATGATCACGGGCCTACCTCGCGTAATTACCGTGACGAGCGATGATGTGACGGATGCGATCCAGCATGAATTGCAGGGCATCGTCGAAGCCATCAAAGAGGTGCTTCGCCAAACACCTCCAGAACTATCCGCAGATGTGATGCAAAAAGGCATGGTGCTTTCTGGCGGCTCCTCCATGCTCCGCAACCTCGACCGTCTCTTTGCCGAAGCCACAGGCGTCCCAGCATTTGTCGCGGACAATCCACAGCTTTGCGTTGCCAAAGGCACAGGCATTGCTCTTGAGAATCTCGAAGCCTACAAGAGGAGTGTGTTTTCGTCGTAAACAGCCGAAGGCTCTTGACAAACCGCGCAAAAACTGCTATGTTGCGCGGACGCTTTGGTTTTGCCAAGGTGGCGAAACAGTGTCATCAGGAGGTTCCCTCATGAAGAAGCTCGGTCTGTTGGTTGGGTTGCTCGTGGCGGCGTGTCTGCTTCCGGACGTGGCCGTGGCACAGCCGGTTCCGCCGTGCCAGACCGTGCGCGTGGTCACGCGCGCACGTCAGAACCGGACGTTCGCGGACGTGTTCTTCGCCACCGTGCGGGGCACGCGCCTCACATCCGAGGCGTGCCAGACCATCCCGCTCTTGCAGGTCGGGGCACTCCGTCCGCGCGTCTCGTGTGTATTTAACACGCGCCGCATGGACCTGGACCTGGCGGTCCTCGTCGCTCTGCGGAGCCTGTCTGGCGCGTCGCGCGTGCTCACGTTCGTGGAGCGCGCGGACGAGCTCGCGGAGTTGCGGGTGTTCTGCGACGACCGCGAGGTCGAGGCCGTGCCCACGCCGAGCGCCACGGCCGACGGTCTGCCCGGGTTCAGGCTCGTGCTGTCCCAGCCGCCCGCCGCGTCTCCGCCGACGTTGGTGGTCCCGTCCGCGCCCTCGCCAAACGCCTCGTGCGAGAACCTGGAGATCCAGGCGCAGGCCGCGCAGGCAAACAGCCTGCCCGTGATCGAGGCGCAGAACACGACCGGTGAGCGGTGCACGCCGCAGGAGAGCAACCCCCCGTTGCAGAATTGCTCCCTTCGCGTGACCGAGGACCTGGCCACCTGGCGTTTCCGCCTCGTGTCCCAGCCGTACGGACTGCCTCCCGGCACGCCCGTGCGGCGCATGATCATGCGCCTGGGCCTGGAGAACCTGCAGGTCATTCGCGCGTTCTGCGACGGCCGGCGTGTGGTGGTCATCTCTCACGAGCACGGCGAGTTCAGCGTGGACCCCACGCGCTCGCCCCTCGCCTCGTCCTCCGAGACCCGTACCCCGTAGCTCCCTCTGAGCCGCGGGGTGTTTTTTATCTCTCTCATTTCGGCTGTGCTATCATGTCTGCATGATTATTGGCATTGAAGCATCGCGTGCAAACCGTCGAGAGAAGACGGGCGTGGAGTGGTATTCGTTTCATGTGATTCAGGAGATGAAAAAGCTCGCAGGATCAGAGGATCACTCCTGGCTTTTGTATACGAACGAGCCGCTGGCCATGGGGTTGGAGCGTGGATCAGCGCATTGGCACGAGCGTCGCCTGACTTGGCCACCAAAATATTTGTGGACCCAAGTGCGGCTTTCCTATGAAATGATGACTCGTCCACCAGAGGTATTGTTTGTGCCTGCGCATGTATTGCCGCGTATTATTCCCAAACGCACCGTGGTCACCATTCACGACGTGGGTTTTGATCGGTTGCCTTCGCTCTATAAACCACGGCAGATTGCGTATCATCGTGCTATGACAGAAGACGTGGTAAAACGCGCGTCGCGCATCATCACGGTGTCTGAGTTTTCCAAGCAAGAGATCATCGAGTTATATCATGCAGACCCTGCGCGGATTTTTGTGACGCATCTTGGGATAGATCACACACGTTATAAACCCATGGACGCAACGGTGATGGAGCGCATCATGGGGCGGTTTCGTCTGGCAAACCCGTATCTCCTGTTTATTGGTCGCTTGGAAGCAAAGAAAAATTTGCTGACCGTGATAGATGCATTCAAACGTTATAAAGAAATGCGCGGCGAGGGCGATCCGCTTCAGCTCGTATTCGCAGGAATTCCTGGCAAGGACTTTCAAGCCATAGAAGACGCGTATCATGCAAGTGGGCTTGGCGATGCGATACGCTTTCTTGGGTATGTGTCTGAAGAGGAAAAGATCGCGCTTTTGTCCGGAGCCACGGCCTTGGTGCATCCAGCGTGGTATGAGGGATTTGGCATTCCTCCGCTCGAAGCCATGGCGTGTGGAGCACCTGTGATTTGTTCAAATGCCGCGTCACTTCTCGAAGTAGTTGGTGAGGATAATGCATTATTTTTCGCACCGCACGACACGGATGCGCTTATGCAACAGATCGTGCGATTGATGGAGGAGCCTGATCTGGCAGAATCGTTGCGTGCACGAGGTTTTGCGTGGGTCCAGCAATACGATTGGCACAAGACGGCCTTGCAAACGCTGGAGCTTCTGACGCGTTGGTGATATTTTAGTGCGCGTATGATCGATATAAAACAAGCACTCATGGAGATCGGGATTTCTCCAAAAGAAGTGGAAGTATATCTCGCGATGCTCGAGCTCGGGCCGGCGAGTGTGCAAGACATTGCAAAAAAAGCAGGAGTCAATCGTACAACCACCTATGTGATGCTCGAGGGGCTTCAGCGTCATGGATTGATGTCGAGCTTTGAAAAAGGAAAGAAAACCATGTTTGTCGCAGAAAATCCACAGAGATTGGTGAACATTATTTCTGCGCAAGTCATGGCTGTAGAAGAAAAGCGTTCGCATGTGCAATCGCTCATGCCAAGATTGCTGGCAATTTTTAATGCAATTGAAGACAAACCAAAGGTACGTTTTTTTGAAGGAGAGGAAGCATTGAGCATGATTCGTCGAGAAATTGTAGATTTACGGCAAGAAATTTTTGAAGTGATGGCTGTGGATGAAAGCATGTTGACGATCGCAAGCACGCGCGGGGAAGAACGGATTGCGTTGAATCAGCAAGGGCAAGTGCGTGGCAAGATATTGATGGCCATCAAACCTGGATGCCAGCCCATGAAAATCGGTTCACCGCATGCAGAAGTACGTGTATTCAATTATGAGGCCTTTCCGTTTTCTGGTTCTTTGGAGGTGGTAGGAAAACGTATTTATATTTTGACAACCAAGTCACGTGGTTTGGGGATTGTGATAGAAAGCCAGGAAGTAGCAACCATGATGCGGGCCCTCCTTGAAGCGATTTGGCGTCATGCAAAGCCTTATCAACCAGAGGAAAGCAGTGCAACAAATAAAAACACCGCGACATCAGTGAGTGGTGCCACGGCGTAGACCGTGTTGTGGCTTGCTAGCCCCGGATGCCCTCGGTACATCGGATGTTCCACGCGCCGGCCTGCAGGCGACGCGGGTTTGTCCAGATGCCTTGTGGAAACTCGAACCCGAGGAGCTTGCTCAGGGTGGAGAGGGGACCTGTAGAACCCGAGGTCGAATGCGGGTCATCTTCGTGCGGGCATACGCCGCTGGATCGTGGAGGGGCGTACGTGTACGCCAGCTGGTAGCCGCCCATGTGCAGGGCGAACCAGGGCGGCTTGTCCATGCGGAGTCGCATGTGGGGCCAAAAGGACTCCAGGATCAAGTTGGTGCCGTAGGCCAGCAGGACGAAGACGACGATCGCGATCAAGATGTTCGGGTTCATGGTCGGCCTCCGCGAAGGCCGTTCGCACGTCGCACGGACAATATCCATCGAACAGGAATGTTGAAGGTATCGTCCATTCGGCGAACGGTGTCCTCTGAAGGACAAGATATCAAACCACTCTTTTCATAAAATGTCAAGGATTGGCAAATAAAACACCCTCAAGGAGCTGAGGGCAGGGGGCTACGACGTGCGTCGAGATATGGCCCCGAAAGTGCAGTTGTGTGCCTCGGGAAGGGCGTGGCTCCGACAGGCAACGTGTTGCCAGTTTTGGCTGTACGCGTGTGTTTTGAGTACGCGGTCTGTTGAGGACGTATCACCGTGGAAACACGGGGTGAAGGACGGAAGCCGTCGGGTTTCCCGACAGTTGTATGCGGATGCCATCGCCTTCATGACGTCTCCCTTCAGTGGCGATTTAGCAGTTTTGCCACTTTAGTCCCTCGGCATCCGTTCGGTGCTGTGTCCCGAGATTACCCCGTGGTCACAATTCTGCAGGGATGAGACCTATGGCCAAAGGTCTTCGGGGGAGGAGAAACGTCCGTTCGCGTCATTATTATGATTCAGCGATGTATTGCGGTCAAACGATTGACAAATAGGCCAAAAAGTGCTATATTGTTCCGTTACTGGAAGTACAGGAAGAAGAGGGAGAATCATGGAAAAACGGCTAAGAATGGTGTGCGCGGTGGTATGTCTCGCGGCCCTCGTGGGTTGCGGGACGTACGACTCCTGGCTCGAAGAGCCGGGAGACGCCGCGTCCAGCGGCGACGTGGCGGCGGTCGAGGTCGCGGCGGACAGCGGCGAGACCGGGACCCAGGACGCCAGTCCTACGGAAACGGCGAGCGCCGAAGACGCCACGGACGCCGGCACCGTCGTCCAGCCGGACACCGGCGTCCTCGTCCAGGACACCGGTGTTGCGGACAGCGGGAGTGTCCCATCGGACACCGGGGCCATCCCATCGGACACCGGGACGGTCTCGGTGGACACGGGCACGCTCATCCTGCCGGACACGTCCGTGTCTGACACTGGGACGCTCGTCCAGGACACCGGCACTGTCCCTTCGGACACGGGCACGCTCGTTCCGCAGGACACCGGGACGCTCGTCCAGGACACGGGGACCGCTTCGGTCGACACGGGCGTCGCACGGGCGGACGTGCCTGTCACTCCGGCGGACAGCGGGTCCTCGTGCGGCACGGCGTGCTTCCGCGGCGTGGGTGTGTGCCAGACAACGGGCACGACCGACTGCACGAGCGGAACGCCGCAGTGCAATGCTCCGCGGCCTCCGCTTCCTTCCTCACGGGAGCGGTGCGGCAATCGCCTGGACGACGATTGCGACGGCGCCACGGACGAGGCGCAGTGCGAGTGAGGATGAGGCTCTGCCGGCATGCATACGGGTTCTCCGTGTGTGTGCCGGCTGTTTGTTTTCGTGATATTCTATCCCGTGGAAGATGATGAACGCTCTCTCTTTTCTTTCGATTCCGAAAACGGATTCCGCACAGACCCACTGGCCGCGCTTTGGGTGGGGGCTTTTTCTATCCCTGTTTCTTTTTGTGTTGGCCATGGTTCTTGGGATTCCTTTGGGATACATCTCCGGTCTTGCGTTAGGTGTGGGCGTCCTCTTCGCCTGGCGATGTCCGCAGATCGCATTCTACGTCGTGCTCGCCACGGCACCCATGATCGAATGGTTTGTCTCGATTCCTGTTTGGCGCGATCCATTCAACGCACGTCTTTTTGATGGATGGTTTGCCATACACCCGAACGAACTTGTTGCCCTTGTTTTTCTCGCGGGATGGGCTTTGCGTCTGCTGATCGGCACTGTGGACAGCAGTCGCGATGAGCGGCCTTGGTTGCCTTTTGCGGGTGCTTTTTCCTTGCTTGTGTTCGCGCATATTGTCTCAGGATTTTCTGCGGCAGAACCAGGCTGGCCGCAGGTGATCCTTTTTGCGTTACATCCAGTGCTTTGGGTATATCTGGTTTCTGTTGTTGTGCCGGTAAACACGATTCGCCGTGAGCGAACTCTGATGATTTCTTTGGCGGTTCTTACGGCGCTTGGAACGTTTTTTGCCTTGGACAGTCTTCGTTCTGTGTATTCGGTCTACACTGGATGGAGTCGCTTGCACCCCATGCCCTTCTTTGGCGTGTATCCTTTAGGTGATAATCATAATGTTCTTGCAGAACTTCTCTTGTTTACCGCACCTGTTGCACTCGCGCTCTCAACGCTTCTTCGTGAAACACGGCTCCGTCTTGCTGTATGGATTGCCGCAGGGTTTATGACGCTCGTTGCTTTGCTCACCTTTGCGCGCACAGCCTGGATCACGCTCTTTGTTGAATGTGCTTTTCTTGCGGTTATGCTCTGGCGCCCCTTGTTACATAAATACGCACGAACCTTTTTGATGGTCGGATTAGCCTTGACCCCGCTTGTTCTTGGCATGGCAGTGTATTCTTTGCGTTCAGATGTCCAGAGCTCCACAGACGCACGCGCCATGCTCACGGGCATTTCGTGGAGCTTGTTTCTTGGAAGCCCGTGGATTGGCGTTGGTGCAGGGACATTTGTGGATCGTGTGGGATTGTCACAAGCGTATCATCTGGATTTTGGCGGCCCCATGGATGCGCATGGTGTCCTTCAGAAGCTCGCGGCAGAGACAGGCTTCCTTGGTTTGACCGCCTTTGTCTTTGTGATGATCTCCATTGCGATACTTGGACAACAAGCGTGGAAAACCGTGAAAAAGCAGAGTTTGTCCACGCGCCTCTGTTTCCTTTTGCTGGCATCCTCTGTCATGGGCGCGTTTACGTATCAGCTTTTCAACACCACATACTGGTCGCCTAAATTATGGCTTCCGGTTGGCATATTCCTTGCCGCGGCGCGACTGTTCTCGCGAGGATCCAGCCGAGCCCCTTCTTTTTTCTCATGGAACGAATAGTGATCACGCACGTGTTATGGACGCTTGGTCGCGCTGGCGCAGAGCGCGTTGTGTTTGATATTGCTACGCATCTTCCAAAGGAGGTGTTTGATGTGCGGGTCATTGCGGCGGGCGGTGGCGGGGAAATGGCAGAGGATTTTCGTTCGGCCGGCATTCCGATTGCGATCGGTCCAGAAACGCGCGATCGTCGTCAGACCGTTCGTTTCCTGCGTGCAGAACTCAAAGCGCATCGTCCACAGATATTACACACGCATTTAGGAGGGGATGTCTGGGCTGGCTATGTGGCATTTCGTGAGCGAATCCATCCTTGGATCGCCACGCTTCACAATGATGATCGTGATGATGGTTTTGCAAAGCATGCTTTGCGAGGAATGGCCTATCGTCGTGCAGACCATGTAGCTTGCGTGTCTGAAGCTGTGCGGCACTATGCCAAGAAAGAGTTTCGTGTAAAGGACGACCGTCTTTCTGTCATTCGCAATGGCCTTGATCTTGGGTTGATTCCTTTGCGCGGATCTTTATCTTTTCATGATACGCCTCGTCTTATTTCCGTTGGTCGTCTTGTCCCGCAAAAAGATCACGAAACGCTTTTGCGCGCGCTTGCACAGATCAAACGACCATGGGTGCTTGATGTGTACGGAGAAGGACACAAGCGTCATGAGCTAGAAAAGCTTGCAGAGGAGCTGGGAATATTGCCGCGTGTACAATTCCACGGGAACGTCCCGCAGGTCGCCAAGCAATTCGCAAAGGCAGATATCTTTTGTTTTCCCTCGCGTTGGGAGGGGCAGGGTCTTGCCATGGTCGAAGCCGCAGTCTCAGGCGTGCCAATCATCGCGAGCGATCTTCCTGTGTTTCGCGAGACGTTTGATGAGCACGCACTTGCCTTTGCCGCACCAGGTTCTGTGGAGGATTGGACGCGACAGTTACGCATGGTTCTCGCAGATCCAATCTCTGCCTTACGACGCGCAGGAGAGGCGCAAAAGATCGCACGAAAAACTTTTACTCTTGAACGGATGATCAAGGAATATACGGATCTTTATCAACGTTATGCGCATTCTTCACGTCAATAAATTTTTCGATTTGCACGGCGGCGCAGAAGTGTATATGCACGCATTGATACGCGCGCAAACGGAAGCGGGGCATGAGGTACACGCCTTTTCTACGCGCAGTGACCGCAATCAACCCTCTCGAGATGCTGGCTTATTTGTCGAGCGCTTTGCCATGGACAAACGCGAGGGCATGGTGCGTGATGCGCGGAAAGCCATAGCCTTTCTTTGGAACCGTGAGGCGCGCATGGCTATGGAGCGTATGCTTGATCAGGTGAAACCGGACGTGGTGCATCTGCATAATATCTATCACCACCTTTCGACCTCGATCCTGGCGCCGATTCGTGCGCGAACCATCCCGTGTGTGCAAACGTTACACGATTATAAAATCGCCTGTCCGAACTACAAGATGTTCACAGAAGGGGCTCCGTGCGAACGATGCAAAGGAGGCCGTTATTGGAATGTAGTGCGGCATCGTTGTCTTGCGCCCGAGCTTGCTCCGAATGTACTCGCCGCCGTAGAAATGGGATTTACCAAGACCACGCAACAATACGAAAAAACCGTACGTCTCTTTTTGTGTCCATCGCATTTCATGAAAGAAAAGATGGAAGACTGGGGACAGCCACCCAATAAAATGCGTTTTGTGCCCAATCCAGCCGTACTCGCAGAAACGCCCGCTGAACGTGGAGGTGGATATGTGCTATACGCCGGAAGGTTGTCGCGAGAAAAAGGAGTGATGAGTTTTTTAGAGGCCGCTGTTAAGATACCAGAATTGCCCGTGAAAATCGCTGGCACAGGTCCAGACGATGAGCGGCTCAAATCCTTTGTCCGATCAACGGGCGCAACTCACATCTCTTTCCTCGGGTTCATTGTACCGGATGAGCTCACAAAGATCCGTCGTCGCGCAGAGGCGATCGTGCTTCCAACGATCATGTATGAAAATGCGTCAGGTGTTTTACTCGAGGCCATGGGTGACGGCATCCCATGCCTTGCCACGCGCATTGGCGGCAATCCAGAACTCGTGGAAGATGGCGCAAACGGATTCCTCGCCCAGCCTGGCGATGTGGAAGACTGGACGCGTATCATCCGCCGCCTGCTTGCGACCACCCCAGAAATGCGCACCAAGATGGGGGAGCGGGGCCGCGAAAAAGTACGAGCCAACCATCTCTGGAAACACCATCTCGCGAAAGTGGAGGAATGCTATAGGGAAGCGGGCGTTTCGTCATCCTGAGCGTAGTTGCGTTGGACGCAACGAAGCCGAAGGATCTTCGATCGGACGGGCTCCCACCTCACCCTCATTCCCTCTCCTTCGTAAGGAGAGGGAGGCTAGAAAGATCTTCGATCGGGTTGGCTCCGGCTTGACATTCGCTTCAAAAAAGGCTAGCTTACCGTTTCGGCATTGGAGCGTGGCTTTTTCGTTGGATCGCCCTGATCCTGCAAAAAAGCCGCTTTTCAATGAGGTACGCCAGGTCGCGAGATGTCTCTCGTGATGTGGTACGCCGGCGGCAATAGAGAAAGAGGTACGCCATGAGTGCACGCCTCATCGAGGGTTCGTTGGGAGAGGGCCTGGAGACGCTGGTCCAGCTTGCGCGACACGGGAGGTTCACCAAGGCGTTGGGCGATGCCATCCGCGCCACGCGCGGCGTGGACCGCGCGCTCGACGCACTCCACCGCGAGTTTTTCCCGCAGAGCGGTAGCAATATCCTCCTCGTCCCGGACCTCTCGGCTGTAGCTCTCACGGCATTCGCGGAGAAGAGGCTCCGGCTCACGCGCCTGGATCGTGGCTACAAGGACTGGGACTACTACCGCGGTCAAGATGGCACGGAAATCCTTGGGCGCGGAAGGTGGTTCGAGCCGCTCATCTGGACCCCTGGTCGTTCCGTGGGGTCCGAGGAGGTCAGGGGGTACTTCCGCGACAAGGGGTTCCACGGCGACGCCGGAGCCTTCACCGCCTGGCGACTAACGTGTGGTCTAAATGGGTGGCATGCCAGTGTCCCTGACGACAACGGTTGCTGGCGTCATCCGGGTGGCTACCTCTGTGCCCCGTACTCCAGCTTCGACGGCGGGGACCGGGGGCTCTACCAGGGCAGGGTCGGCGGTCTGTGGCACGTCCTCTTCTCGTTCGTGGGGTTCCGCGAGGTTCTTCTGTAGGCACCTGGTCCGCCAACTGGCGGACTTGGACCCTCGGCACTTGTCGTTGGCCCTTGGATCCTTGGTCTTGGCTCTGCTTGGTTCGACGTCTGTCGGACTTGGTAGAGCTTTTTTATTTTATAAGCATCGCATCGCCAAAGGAGTAGAAACGATAGTCGTGCTCAATCGCGTGTTTGTAGGCTTGGAGGATGAAGTCGCGACCCGCAAAAGAGGAGACGAGTACGAGGAGCGTGGACTTAGGGAGGTGGAAGTTGGTGATGAGGCTGTCGATCACGCGAAAGGAATAGCCTGGGGTGATGAAGAGGCGCGTGAAGCCGGAAAAGGTTTGGCCTGCCGCAGATTCAAGCGCGCGGACGGTCGTTGTGCCGACAGCGATCACGCGATGACCGTTGCGTTTTGCTTCTGCGATGGCGTCTGCGGTCTCGTCTGGGACATGCGTCCATTCTTCGTGCATCTCGTGTGCTTCGAGCGTCTCTGTTTTCATGGGCCGAAATGTGCCGAGGCCAACGTGGAGCGTCACGAATGCGATGCGAACGCCTTTTGCGCGCAACTCGTCGAGTAAATGTTCGGTGAAGTGAAAGCCTGCGGTTGGCGCGGCAACGGATCCTGTGTGTTTTGCGTACACGGTTTGATAGGCGCGATCATTTTCTTGTGAAGCTTTGACATACGGCGGCGTCGGCACTTCGCCAAAACGGTCAGCAAGCGCAAAGACCTCGTCTGGAGAGCGATGAAAATCAAGTGTGATAGTCCCGTCCGCGTGTTTTTCGACGACAGTTGCCTCTGTGTCGTCTTCCAGCAAAAGACCATCGCCTTGCTGAACCTTACGCCCAGGCTTGATGAGCGCGAGCCAAGCTTCGGCGCGGTCTTGGGGTCGTAAGAGAAAGATTTCGATGATTGCTCCGCTTTGCGTTTTCGCGTGCAATCGGGCTTTGAATACTTTGCTATCGTTGAAGACGAGCAAGTCACCTGGCGTGAGAAACGAGGGAATATCAAAAACATACCGGTCCTCGATCGTTTCATTTTTTCGGTCTAACACCAGCAATTTCGCTTGCTCGCGCGGCTCCATGGGCACTTGAGCAATGCGTTCTTCTGGAAGGTGGTAGTCAAAGTCGCTGACGTTCATGGCCGTAGGGTAGACGAGATCGCGCAGAACGTCTATGGTGGCATTTCGTTGATTGACGTCTCCGTGTTTTTACGAGAAAATACATCTACTTATGGCATTGCCTGTGATTTTGAAGCGTGCGTCCACCTGGATTGTGTTAGGGCTTGTGGTTGGTGGTGGTATTTGGTATTGGCGATCAAGCGCCGCAAGTAACGCGTCGGTGTATGAAACCGCGATCATTGAGAGGCGGGATGTTGTGCAAACCGTGGAGATTACGGGATCTATCAAGCCAGCATCGCGTATTGATTTGGCTTTTAAAATGAGCGGCACCATTGGGGAGATTTATGCGAAAAAAGGGGATGTGGTTGAGCGCGGGGATGTGCTCGCAGAACTCAAGAACGAAGATGTGACGTTTGCCATGCGTTCAGCGCGCGCGGCTCTTGCGATTGCTCAGGCAAATCTTGCTTCGCGTGTTGCCGGAGAAACAGCACAGGCGATTCGTGTGGCTGAAACGAGTGTTGAGCAGGCACGGGTTGCGTATGATAAGGCGGTATCTGATTTGGAGAGTGCAAAACTCACAACAGCAAACACGGTTCGTACTGCGCAAGTCGCTGTGGAAACGGCGAAGAATAGTCTTGCGAATGCTGATGCAATTGCAAATCAGAACGTGCAGAACTCCTATGATTCTGTCCGCGCGTCGTTGAACGCCGCTCTGGGCCCCATGACAACGGCTCTGACGGATGGAGATGCGGTGACGGGCGTGGATAATTCTGGAAACTCTGGCATTTATGCAAATGCATTTGGCGTGCTTGCGTATGGCTCCATGGAGCGTGCGCAAAACTCCTATCGACCAGCAAAACTTGCGAAGCAGGAGGCAGAAACCGCTGTACGCGCATTGACGGCACAATCAACATCACAGGATATTTTGTCAGCCGCAGAAAAATTGCGTTCTGCGATTGTGGTCATGCAAACATATCTCACGGATGTGCAGACAGTGTTGTCTGCGAGTTTGGTGACAGCGACATTTACCTCGACACAACTTTCCACGTATCAGGCTTCCATTGCCACGGATCGTACGAGCATTTCCACGCAGAATTCAACGGTTCTTGCGGCGATTCAGACGATCAAGGGCACAGAGCTCACGCGTACCCAGACCGTGCAGTCATTAGAGGATGCGTATACAACAGCGAAGATTGCCTTGGGAACCGCAGAAACGAATGCAAGCGTTTCCATCAAAACCGCAGAAGCCGCTGTTGCCACCACAAAAGCGTCGCTTTCTGCGGCTGAAGCGACATTGGATCTGAAAAAAGCTGGGCCGCGCGGCGTGGATCTTGCTCCGTTGCGTGCCGCGGTTGAGCAGGCGCAAGTGGCGTATGAAAAAGCTGAGCATGATATGCAAAATGCATGGATTGTTGCTCCAGTGAATGGAACGATTGCAGATATTATTCCTTCTGCGGGTGAACAGGTGACGGCAAATGTTGCGGTCGTGAAAATGGTTGGCGCAGAAACCTATAGTATCGAAGCCCTTACTCCGGAGGTGGATGTTGCAAAGATGCTCGTGGGACAATCCGCGTCTATTACCTTGGATGCGTATGGCGATGATGTGAAATTTCAGGGAACAGTGACCGCCAAAGATCCAGATCAAACAAAGGTGCAGGATGCGGTCTATTATAAAACATACGTGCAGATTGAGCCTGGTGAGCGCGAGGTAAAGCCTGGGATGACTGCGAATGTCACGGTGACGACCGGAGAAAAGAAACAGACGCTCTCTATGCCATTACGCGCGATTCGCACGAAAAATGGGGATAAATTCGTTCGAGTTTTGGTGAATGAGAAGCCTTCCGAACGTCTCGTGGTGATTGGTCTCAAGGGCGATGAGGGTCGTGTAGAGGTGCTATCTGGAGTCAAGGAAGGGGAAAAGGTCATTGTTGCAGAGACCACCAAAAAATAATTGAAGTTTTCCATGGCAGATGCAAAAGACATTATCCGGGTGGAAGGGCTGAAAAAGGATTATATCAATGACGACATCGTGACCTCGGTGTTGCATGGGTTAACGTTCGGTATTCCCAAAGGACAGTTTGTCGCGATTATGGGACCGTCTGGTTCAGGCAAGTCCACACTCATGCATATTCTAGGTTTTTTGGATTCGCTTTCTGGCGGTAAATATATTTTTGATGGTCGTGATGTTTCGACGCTGAATGAGGATGAGCTGGCAAGAACGCGCGGAGAAAAAGTGGGGTTTATTTTCCAAACATTCAACCTTCTTCCAAAAACGTCCGTATTAGACAACGTCAAGTTGCCGCTTCTGTATTCGGATGTGCCTGCCACAAAGTGGGATGCCATGGCCATGGAGGCAATTACGTCTGTTGGGTTGTCTCATCGTGCGCAAAATCTTTCCAACCAACTTTCTGGTGGCGAGCGTCAACGTGTGGCGATTGCGCGTGCTTTGATTCGGAAGCCACCCGTGATCTTTGCAGATGAACCTACGGGAAATTTGGATTCCAAATCCGGTGCCGCGGTCATGCAAATTTTGCAACATTTGAATATAGATCATGGCCATACGATTGTGTTGGTCACGCATGAAACATATACAGCTGAACATGCAGAGCGCATTCTACGGTTGAAAGATGGCCTTCTTGAAAGTGATAAGCCTGTGCTCCATCGGTGTCTTTCGAGTGGAGATTTGGTGAAATAAAGGTATGCATGCGCATGACTTGGTACAAAGTGCTTGGAGCAGTTTGGTGCGCACGCGCAACCGCTCGTTATTGACGATGCTGGGGATTGTGATTGGGATCGCGGCAGTGATTCTTGCGTTATCGATTGGAGAATCTGCACAGAGCTTTATTTTAGGGCAGATCTCTTCCTTTGGATCGGACAAGTTGATTGTTCACCCGGGTCCGCGTAGTCAAACGGATAATCCATCGCCGTTTGTCGAGATGACATTAGAATACAAGGATGTGAAACGTTTGCGTCGCGAACCTTGGCTTTCTGCGATTTCCGCAGAGATCATGCAAACGGATTTAGCGCAGGCCGGCGGAGTAAGTAAGAATATTTCGTTGATCGGTACGCTCCCTGATGAGATGGTGATTGGAGGATATCGTGTTGCTGACGGGGCTTTTTTGACGGATGCGGATGTGGATGGGCGCGCGCGCGTAACGGTATTAGGTAAGTCGCTTGCAGAGGAGCTGTTTGGGCAAGAGCGTGCCGTGGGCAAGAGCGTGAAGTTTGGAAAAAATAGTTTCCGAGTTATTGGGGTCATGGAGGAGATGGGTACGCAGTTTTTTCAAAATCTTGATGAACTTGCGTATATTTCGGTCACGGCCATGGATGATGTCTATCAGCGGAAACAATTTGAATATATTATTGTGAAAACTGATACGCCGCTGGAAGAAGCCACGCCACGGATTGAAGTGATTATGCGTGAGGCGCATAACTTGGATAATCCAGAAGGAGATCCGGAGAAGGATGATTTCTTTATTATGTCTCAAGCGGATGCTATTAAAACTGTGAGTCAGGTGACCGGTGTTCTTCAAATCTTGTTGAGCTCAATTGCTGCGATCTCTCTCCTCGTGGGAGGGATTGGCATCATGAATATCATGTATGTGAGTGTCACGGAGCGTATTACGGAGATTGGATTACGCAAAGCAATAGGCGCTCGGGCACGTGATGTGTTGCGTCAGTTTTTAGCAGAAGCAGTTCTGCTCACGCTCGCAGGAGGTTTTGGAGGTGTTATTTTGGGAATGCTGTTTTCTTGGATTGGCATTCAAGTGATTAATGCCTATCAGCCGGGATGGGTCTTTATGATTTCTGTGAACGGGATTGTTTCTGGATTGGTTGTCTCAACCGTGATTGGGCTTGTGTTTGGGTATTTCCCTGCGCGCAAAGCCGCGGCCCTGCATCCCATGGAGGCTATGCGTACCGAATGATATGCGTCTACGAGATATTGCCCGCATGAGCGTGGACAGCCTTTGGCGCAATAAGCGTCGTGCCTTGTTGACCATGCTTGGCATTGTGATTGGCGTGGGGTCTGTGATTGTGATGCTGGCAATTGGTCAGGCGGCTGAACGATTTATTTTATCGCAGGTTGCCTCTTTTGGATCGGATCTCTTATTTATTCGCAATGGTCCCGGAGATGGGAAACAGGCATCCGGCCCTCCAACCACGGCAGTGAAACAAACGCTCACGGAGCACGACTATGAAGCGCTTCAGCGTCAATCGTGGATTCGTGCCGTGGGAGCGAATGTGTATTCGCAGTTATTAGTAGAGTCACCGACAAAGAGTTTGCGTGTGCAGATTGCCGGTTCCGCAGAGTCAGAGGTGGTCATCTATAATGTGGAAATTGAATCTGGTGAATTCATTGGAGCGGAGGACGTGACAGGCAAAGCGCGTATCGCTGTGCTTGGGCATGATTTGGCACATGATTTTTTTGGAGAAGAAGACCCATTGGGTAAGACGGTCAAAATTGGGAAAAAAAGCTATCGAGTGATTGGTGTATTAAAGCCTGCAGGCACGCGCTTTTTTACCAATCTTGATCGACAGATCTATGTGCCGTTCTCTTCCCTGATGGAGCAACTGAACATAGAGCGTCTCCAGTTTATCAGCGTGAAGATCGGAGATGTTTCGGCATCAGAAGCGCAGGAGCGTATTCGAGGGATACTGCGAGATAAACACAGACTCGACAATCCAGAAGCAGACCTAGCAAAGGATGATTTTTTCGTCGCTACACAAGAGGACACCGCACGTCGTGCGGGCACCATCGGTACGATTTTGCAGGTGCTGTTGAGTTCTGTGGCGGCTATTTCATTATTGGTTGGAGGGGTGGGCATCATGAATATCATGTACGTGACCGTCACGGAACGTACGCGAGAGATTGGACTACGAAAAGCGATTGGCGCTCAGTCGCAAGATGTTCTCCGCCAGTTTTTGGCAGAGGCGATATTCTTGACGGTCGTGGCAGGGGTCATTGGTATTCTCTCGGGCGTGACGCTCTCCTTCGTGGGGTTACAGGTGCTGGCCGTCTATCAGGATGGATGGAGTTTTGCCATGCCATGGAATGGGATTGGGCTGGGGTTTGGCGTGTCTGTTTTGATTGGCATTGTATTTGGTTATTTTCCTGCACGACGCGCGGCCCAGTTACATCCAATAGAGGCACTACGTTATGAATGAGGGGGCGCTCTTTCCTGTTTGGCTTTTGGTCCTCTGTCTTGTAGGAGCTTTTTTGCTTGCGCGTTGGTTCGGGGGATTTACTACGGGTGCGCCGTTTGTACCGCTCAAGCGTCGCTATCGCGCAGACGGGTATGCTCTTGCGGATGTGTGTGCAGAGGATGTTGTTATGGATTTAGGAAGCGGGGATGGCCGTTTATTGCGTCCTGCCGCAGAAGCCGGAGCCGAGGTTATTGGGTGGGAGCTGAATCCGCTCCTCGTGTGGTATACGAGGTTCAGATTTAGACGGTGGGGAAAACGCGCGGCATTTTATCGTGGAAACTTGCTTCGAGCAGATCTTTCGCGTGCCACGGTCCTCTTCGTGTTTCAAATGCCTAAGTTTATGCCGCAGGTAGCGACACTCATCCGTACGCAGGCCAGACCCGGGACGCGCATTGTCTCTTTTGCGTTTGCTCTCCCAGGATTTGAGCTTATCGAACAGCGTGGGATTGCAAAATTCTATCGAGTGTAGTCCTGCTTGACGCCTGTTCTTCCATTTTCTATAGTGTTAGCACTCTTCATTTGAGAGTGCTATATTTTGTGGAATCTCGCCTTGCTGATCTTCTGCGCGCCGTCGTGGAAGAATATGTCAAAACGGCCCAGCCTGTGGGATCGCAGGTTTTAGTGGACCGGCGTCAGTTGGATGTGAGCTCCGCGACCATTCGTAATTGGTTTGCTGAGCTGGAAGAAGCGGGTCTGATCACCCAACCACACACATCCGGTGGACGCATTCCCACGGAACATGGGTTTCGTGCCTATGTGGAGTCCTTTGTGCGCCCGCGGCCACCCACAAAACGGGAACGTGCCTCTCTCGCGCAAGCCGTCCAGGTGGAAGAGGAGGAGCGGCGTCTCAAAAATACGGCCAAAGCTCTTGCCGAGCTTTCCGGACTGGCCGCATTCATGGGTTGGCGCAGAGCAGATACGTATTACACAGGGCTTGCACAGCTCTTTGCTCAGCCCGAATTCAAAGACTGGCAACGCGTGATTGGCTTGAGTGAGGTGCTTGATCATCTGGATGAAGCGCTGACCGTACTCCGTCGCACTTCCTATCATGAGCCGCTCATCATTTTGGGCCGCGAATGTCCCTTTGGTCCGGCGTGTAGTGTTGTGATCGTGAGCGTTGGATCTACGCTGATTGGCCTGTTTGGTCCCATGCGTATGGATTACCAGCAGGCGCTCTCTCTCATGACTCAGGCTCGGCAACTCCTTTCTGAAAACACAACTCTCTAAAATACGCTATGGAAGAACAACCACGAAACGATGTACAGCCTCAAGAGGTGTCTGAAGAGATGTCTCTCGAAGCAATGCGCACGAAATGTGAGGAATACCTTGCAGGATGGAAGCGCTCACAAGCAGACTATCAGAATAGCCAACGTGAAGCAGAGTACGATCGCAAAGAACGGACAAAGTACGCCAATGAGCGCTTGCTCCACGGCATTTTGCCCATGATTGATCAGCTTGCGCGCGCCATGGCATTTGTCCCTGACACCTCCACGTTACCGGAGGAACAGAGAAAGATCTGGGAAAATTGGTTGATGGGCGTGCGGGCAGTACAGCAATTATGGGAGCAGAACGTCCAGACGTTTGGGCTCACGCGTATTCCTGCGGAAGGGTCCTTTGATCCGTCTCTGCATGAAGCGGCAGGGCAGGAATCTGTGGAAGGAAAAGAAACCGATACGATCCTCCGTGTTCTTGAGGACGGGTGGAAGCTCCATGACAAGGTTTTGCGTCCTGCCAAGGTGGTGATCGCAACGTAGTGTATTGCTTTATTCATTGTTGACGCGTTTATCTATGGCACTCATCAAATGGTCCCCATTTTTCTTTGAGCCGTTTGAGGATTTTGACAAGGCCTTTGAAGGTATCGGGATGCCATCGCGTGGCGGCACCTCCATTATCCCTCCGGTAGACATGTACGAAACAAAGGATGCGGTGGTGGTCGAAATGCCTCTGGCTGGCGTAGACCCGAACAAAGTAGAAGTGTCCTTGGCGGACAATATCCTCACGATCAAGGGATCGAGCGAACGAAAAACAGAGGTCGACGAAAAAGATTACTATCGCCGTGAAATGCGAAGCGGCTCCGTGTTTCGCCAGATCCAGATTCCAAAGCGTGTCAAAGAAACGGACATTGAAGCCACCTTCGATAATGGCATCCTGCGCGTGACTCTGCCGAAGCAGGCAGAGGGCGGCCAAGCAGTCAAAGTCACCGTCAAACAAAAATAATATTATAAAAAATACTATGTCAAAGATTCTCGGTATTGATCTCGGAACCACCAATTCCTGCATGGCGATCGTGGAAGGCGGTCAGCCAAAAGTATTGGATAACAGCGAAGGCGCTCGCACGACCCCGTCGATCGTCGCGATTTCGAAAACAGGAGAACGCCTTGTGGGACAGATCGCCAAGCGCCAGGGCGTGGTGAACCCAGAGAACACGGTGTTTTCTGTGAAGCGGTTGATTGGGCGTCGTTGGGATGATGCGGAGGTACAGCGTGATTTGAAGTGGCTCCCGTATAAAATGGAACAGCATGGCGAGGGGGTCCGTGTTTTGATGGGCGGGAAAGGCCACACGCCACAAGAGGTCTCTGCCATGGTTTTACAAAAGCTGAAAGCAGACGCAGAAGCGCGTACCGGCGAAAAGATTACGGAAGCCGTCATCACGGTCCCGGCGTATTTTGATGATGCGCAACGTCAGGCCACAAAAGAAGCGGGCGAAATCGCGGGCCTCAATGTTCGTCGTATTATCAATGAGCCAACCGCCGCGGCTCTTGCCTATGGATTTGATCGGAAAAAGGATGAGAAGATTGTGGTGTACGATTTGGGTGGCGGCACGTTTGATGTGTCTGTGCTTGAGGTTGCTTATGATGCCACGACACAGCAGAACACGATTGAAGTCCGCGCCACGAACGGCGACACGCATTTGGGCGGCGATGATTTTGATCAACGCTTGATTCAATGGATTGTCGAGGAATTTAAGAAAGCCGAAGGCATCGATTTGTCGAAAGATAATCTCGCACTTCAGCGCATCAAGGACGCCGCGGAAAAGGCAAAGATTGAGCTTTCGAGTGCCATGGAAACGGAAGTGAACCAGCCGTTTATCACGAGTGACGCTACAGGTCCAAAACATTTGCTGTTGAAATTGTCTCGCGCGAAGTTTGAGCAGATTGTTGGCGATTTGGTCGACAAGACGCTTGAGCCGTGCAAAAAAGCACTTGCGGACGCAAAGCTGTCTACTGGCGATATCCAGGAGGTCATTCTCGTAGGCGGTATGACACGCATGCCGTTGGTCATACAGACCGTCGAGAAATATTTTGGTAAAAAAGCAAACGCTTCGGTCAATCCGGATGAGGTTGTCGCGATCGGCGCATCTATTCAGGCGGGCAATCTGCAGGGTGATATCAAGGGTGAGCTCCTGTTGCTCGACGTGACGCCGTTGTCATTCGGTATTGAAACGCTCGGCGGCGTGATGACAAAGGTCATTGATCGTAATACGACTATCCCTACATCGAAGTCACAGATTTTCTCGACCGCCGCAGACAGCCAGCCGTCAGTGGAGGTGCATGTCTTGCAGGGCGAGCGTGACATGGCAGGCGATAACCGCTCTCTTGGCAAGTTCCATTTGGATGGTATTCCGCCAGCCCCGCGTGGTGTTCCGCAAATTGAGGTCACGTTCGACATTGATGCAAATGGTATCTTGAGCGTAAAGGCAAAGGATCGTGCCACGAACAAGGAACAGCGCATTACCATTACGGCTTCCACGAATCTTTCCAAGGACGAGATCGAGCGCATGCGTAAAGAGGCAGAAGCAAACGCGGCAGATGATAAGAAGAAGCGTGAGGCCATCGAAATCAAGAACATGGCAGAAACCATGATCTATACCACGGAAAAAATGATGAAAGAAAATGCGGAGAAGGTAAAAGAGGAAGACAAGAAAGCGGTCGAAGAAAAACTTGCGGCACTCAAAGCCGTGAAAGACGGTGGCGATCTCGAACTCATCAAGAAGACCGCAGATGAACTCGCGACTGCGGCCCAGAAAGTCGGCGCCGCGTTGTATCAGGATCGTCCAGAGGCAGAGGTCAAAGCACCTGAGGGTCAGGCAGAAGGCCAAACCGAAGAAAAGAAGCCAGAGGGCGGACAACCAGGAGCCGGACAATCCTAATATGAAGTTACCTGTCTCAGGACTTCAGATAGGACTCGTGCTGCTTCTTGCAATTGTCCTTGTTATTGCATGGATCCTTGGCGCACAACGTGTAGGAGAGCGTATGCACGAAGAGGCGGTTCGTCAGAATCAGGAGGTGCGCACGCAGGTGAAGCAGTAAGGTGCATTTTATTCTCGAACATTGTCCGTATGCCCGAACAACCGAAACAAGAGTTGCGCGTGAATGCGAAGCCGGAAGAATTGCAGGGGAGATACGCGAATATCGTGTCCGTCACATCGCAGGAGCGTGAGGTGATTGTGGATTTTGTGAATCGCGTGGGGCCAGAGGGACAGCTTGTATCGCGGGTGGTATTGAATCGTTTTACCGCACAGGAGTTGTCTGAAGTGCTTCTGCAGGCCATACGGCAATGGGAAAAAATTCGGTACGAGATTCCCAATGTGCCACCGGAAAAAACCTAATATGCCTTGTGCGATCATCTGTGATTATGATGGGACGCTCGTAGATACAGAGACATTATTGGAACTCGCGAATCATGATCTTTGTGCCATGCATGGCAAGCCGTATGATTCCAAGCTTGTGCGTGCGCGGGTGATGGCGCGTCCAGATCCAGAGTATACGCAGGGAATCAGAGAGGTGTGTGATATTCCGGGTCCTCTTGCGGAGGTGATAGAGGAGCGACTCGCCATCTATTTTCGTTTGCAAGATGAGAGAGGTGTGCTTCCAAAACTAGGAGCAGACGCATGCTTACGTGCGTGGCATGAGCGCCAGATCCCGATCGCGGTTGCATCGAGCTCAAGTCGTATGCATGTCCAGCACATGCTCAAGCGATTAGGATGGTCTGAACTCGTGCGTGCTGTGATTGGTCCAGAAGATGTCGAACAGGGAAAACCAGCGCCTGACATGTATCTCAAGGCCGCGGAAGCTGTTGGCTGTGCGCCACAGGACTGTATCGCGATTGAAGATGCTCCAGCGGGTGTTGCTAGCGCAAAGTCCGCAGGGATGTTTGTCATTGGTTTGCTCGATGAGCGATATGTATCAGCCTTGCCAGGAGCAGATGCGGTGGTGAAAACGTGGCAGGAAGTTGCATCCGTTGTTGCCTCTCGGATGTAGAGGTCTCTATGTCAAAAGAATATTATTCCATTCTGGGCGTGGCAAAGGGCGCGTCTGAGGAGGATATCAAAAAAGCGTTTCGCCGATTGGCGCATGAACATCATCCTGATAAAGGCGGTGACCCGGCCAAGTTTAAGGATATCAACGAAGCGTATCAAGTCTTGTCCGACGCGAAAAAGCGTCAGACATACGACCAGTTTGGTTCTGCGGCATTTGAGCCTGGCGCTGGTCAGCCTGGCGCAGGAGATCCATTCGGCGGCTTTGGAGGCTTTGGGGGATTTGGGGGTTTTCAAGCGCAAGACCTTGGCGATCTTGGGGATGTGCTGGGTGAAATGTTTGGCTTTGGCGGAACGCACCGTGGAGGAAAGACGGCATCTCGTGGCAAAGATATTGAGGTCGATGTAGAGCTCGCCTTCAAAGAGGCGGTGTTTGGTGTGGCACGGGAAATAACTCTTTATAAACACGCAACCTGCAGTCGTTGCCAGGGAGTTGGTGCGGATGTGGGGTCTAAGACCATTCCTTGCGTGACATGTGGCGGCAGTGGGCAGGTGAAGTCTGTACAGCGGACCATTTTTGGTACAATCCAAACAGCAACAGTCTGCGAGGCGTGTCATGGGCGCGGGCAAAAACCAGAAAAGGAATGCACGACCTGCAAAGGCACGGGGGTGGAGCGCCGCGAAGATCGACTGCGCGTGGATATTCCCGCGGGTATCAATGACGGCGAGGGCATCAAAATGCAGGGCGCAGGGGAAGCGGCAATGCATGGGGGAAGATCTGGTGATTTATATGTGCGGATTCGGGTAAAAAAAGATCCGCGATTTGAGCGACATGATCAAGATATCCACGCAACAGCGCATGTTCCGTACTCAACGCTTGTCCTTGGGGGCAATGTTGATTTAGAGACGATCGACGGGGTTGTGACATTGCAGATTCCCGCGGGGACCAATCCTGGCACGGCATTTACGTTACGCGGCAAAGGCGTACCGCATCTTCGATCTGGCAGACGTGGTGATCATGTGGCGCTTGTAACCGTGGAGACCCCAAAACATCCCTCACGAGAACAGCGCGAGCACATAGAGAAGCTAAAACAAATGGGATTATAAATAGTGTATACTAGACGAGTATGGATTCCGTACTCGTCTTTTTGTCTGCCGTAAAAATAGCCGCTCGGACAGATACGGGATGGCTCGTGGGTCTTGTGGTGGGTGCGCTTGTGTATGGATGGTTTGCAGGACGCGATCGTGCGGTGACAATCCTCATGTCGCTGTATGCGTCTTTGGCGATCATGACGTATGTGCCTATCACGACCACGCTTCAGCGATGGGTGCCTCTGTTGCGAGGGGGAAGTGCAGTGCTCGCCTGTTTTTTGGGAATGTTTGCCATAGTGTATCTTTTACTATGGAACAGCCATCTTTTTCGTTGTCTGCCGGCAGATAGGGGGTCATGGTGGGAGGCGACCATCACAGGGATCCTGCATGTAGGCCTCTTTGTGTGTATGGCATTTCTTTTATTGCCCAGCGAGCTCACACGCTCTGCGCCAGCGACATTCCTGTTGCTTTTTCAAGGTCTTATCCCTCGCGCTGTTTGGTTTATCGCTCCGATCGTCTTTCTCTATTTTGCGACAGACGGCTATGAGGGGAGGACTATGGATTTAGATGAGGAGTAAGAAAAGTGATCTGTAACAAATTGACGCAAACTGTGTATTCTGTTACGTAGGAAAGGCATGGAGCAGAACCAATTTACCGGATTTTATAGAACGTACATGAAGCGGGTCTATGCATTCGTGTATTTTCGCGTAGGAGGGGATAGACGCTTAGCCGAGGACCTGACCCAGGATATTTTCCTCAAGGCCTACGAAGCATTTGAGCGGTATGACCCCTCTATTAGTCAGGCATCTTGGATCTATACGATCGCCCGTAATCACATCATCAATACCTACGCGAAAACACATCCAGGAACGCCTTTGGAAGAAGTGGAGTGGACATTGGCCCTCTCGTACAACGGCTCTGAAGTGCAAGCGCAGAACGATAGTGAACGGCGGATTCTCGAGGTTATGCAGACTCTTCCTCCAGAGGAGGTACGGTTGATACGTATGAAGTATCTGGAAGGTTGGTCGTTTGATGAGCTTGCGCAGATCACGGGGAAGACTTCCGGGGCCCTGCGGGTGCAGGCCATACGTCTGTTGCAAAAGTTACGTGGGTTGATTGAACGCAAACATATCCTATGACATTGTGGCATCTCAAGTGGCGGCTCTATCGCCTACGGCAACGTGCAAAACCGTCTGCGCTTTTTGCGTCCACATTAGAACAGCGTTTCCAAACAGCGCCGACTACGGTGCGTCGGCCTTTTACGTTTGTCATGAAGTTTGCGACCGTGATGGGCGTGCTCGCGCTTGTGATAGGTGTTGGTACTTCGGGCTATGCGTATGCGTCGGATGATGTACTGCCAGATCATCCTCTCTATGGATTGCGTACTACGATTGAGCAAGCAGAGGCACGGATTGCTCCTACAATGCTTCGTCAAGCACCAGACGAAGTGCGTGCAAAGATTTTACAGCGTCGCATCAAAGAATTGCGTTTGATGCGTGCTAAGGAGCGGTTGATGAAAAAAGAGCGTATGCAGGCGTTTGTGCAAAAGGCGCACGATGAAAACGTGCCTACGTTGGAACACACGACGGATACGCGTATGAAATACGCGCCTCTTCTCAAGGAAGTGGACGAAGAAGTAGCGCACTGGAAAGAGCCATCAGAAGATGAGCGGCGCAAGACGCGTGAAGAAGCCCAAGCACGTGCAGAACGGCGCGCGGAAGAGTCGCGAGAGCAATTAGAACGGGCGAAAAAAGAGCGTTTGGAACGGGTCCGAGAGCAACGGGAGGGCAGATAGCCTCCCGTTCTTTTGTCTTTTGTGCATTTCGGCTATGCTGGCGTCATGCTAAACCTCTGGAATTCGCTCCACAAAAAGCTGGAGCCATTTGAACCTATTGTTTCTGGCAACGTAGGCATGTATTGCTGTGGCCCTACTGTCTACAATCCCGCGACCATCGGCAATCTGCGGTCGTATGTGTTTGAGGATGTGTTGAGACGCATGCTTGAATCGTCAGGCTACAGCGTCACGCATGTGATGAACATCACGGATGTTGGTCATCTTGTGGGTGACGGTGATGCAGGCGAAGACAAGGTCGAGCGTGAAGCTGTACGTCAAAAGCGTGCTGCCTACGAAATCGCACGAGAAATGGAATCGCGATTCTTTGCGGATGAGGAGCGGTTGAATATCCTTCGTCCAACCAACACGCCTCGCGCCACGGAGAATATCCCAGAGCAGATCGCGCTTATTCACGACCTTGAGAAAAAAGGATTTACCTACCGTACAAGCGATGGCATCTATTTTGATACAGCGAAATTCGCTCCCTATGGAAAGCTGTCTGGTCAGAAGCTTGAGGAAAAGGAAGCGGGAACGCGCATAGAGGTGAATGAAGAGAAAAAGAATGCAACGGATTTTGCCTTGTGGAAGTTTTCCCCAACGGACGTACAACGTCAGATGGAATGGGAAAGCCCCTGGGGCATGGGTTTTCCGGGCTGGCACATAGAGTGCTCAGCCATGTCCGTGAAATATCTTGGTCAGCCGTTTGATATTCACTGCGGCGGCATTGATCACATTGCGGTTCATCATGAAAACGAAATCGCCCAAAGCGAGGCCGCGTATGATCGGCCGCTCGCGAACTATTGGTTGCACAACGAATTCCTCACGGTCGACGGTCGTCGCATGGGGAAGAGCGAGGGCAATGCGTTTACGCTGGATGAGGTGGTTGCAAAGGGGTTTGATCCGCTCGCTCTTCGCTATTTTTATCTCACGGCGCACTATCGATCAAAGTTGAACTTTACCTGGGAAGCGCTCGAAGGCGCGCAGAATGCGTTGAAGAAATTGCGAAATGCGTGTCGATTGCTTCCGGCTGCGAAGACGGGGGAGGTCGTCCAAGAATTTGTGTTAGCTTTGGAAGCTGATCTGAATACGCCGCAAGCTCTTGCGGTCGTGTGGGAGGTGTTGAAGGGCACTGCGTCAGATGAGGAGAAAACGCAAGCGATCGTCGCCATGGATGAGGTGCTCGGCCTTGGTTTAGTGGATGTGCTTGGTGTCCCACTGGTAGAACCGGTTGCGCCTGAAGAGGTTCGCGTTCTTGCGGAAGAGCGTCGTGAGGCTCGCGCCACAAAAAATTGGAAGCGTTCGGACGAGTTACGCGCGCAGATCGAAGCACGAGGATGGGAAGTCCTGGATGAATCAGAAGGTGGATATGCATTGATCGCAAAATAACGTATGTCTGCTCTTGCTCCTTCTGTGCCTCCAAAAGTACCGCCGTCTAAACCGCAGATGAGCGTGGTGATGATGGTGATGCTTGGATGCGTGGTTGTTGCGTTTTTGATTTTGTTCGTGAAGCAGAATATCCTCCCATAAGCTATGCGTGTCATTACGGATCTTCATATCCATTCGCGTTTTTCGCGTGCCTGCTCCAAAGCGTTGACCATTCCAAACCTTGCCAAGCGGTGCGAGCAAAAGGGGATTCAGCTGGTGACGACCGGTGATTTTACGCATCCGGCCTGGCGTAAGGAGATGGGGGAGAGTCTCGAAGAAGCGGAGGGCGGGGCGTTTGCACTGCGCGATGGTTCTTCGCCTACGCGATTTATCCTGGGGACAGAAGTCTCCTGCATCTACAAACGTGGCGGCAAGACGCGTCGCGTGCATAATCTATTGTTTCTGCCGACCTTTGCGGCGGTTGATCGGTTTACCTCCATGCTTACGGACCGCGGCTTCAATGTGAAAAGCGACGGCCGTCCTATCTTGGGTTTGGATTCTGAGGACTTGCTCAAAATGCTTTTTGAAAGCGATGAACGGGCCATTTTTATCCCCGCGCATATTTGGACGCCGTGGTTTGCGATCTTTGGATCTCAGTCGGGGTTTGATTCGATGGAGGAATGTTTTGGCGATTCGTCGCGCTACATCCACGCACTTGAAACAGGGCTGTCGTCTGATCCTGCTATGAATTGGCGCTGGAGCGCGCTCGATCGATATTTTCTTGTATCGAACAGCGATGCGCATTCATTGGACAAGCTTGGACGCGAAGCGAACGTTTTTGACATGGAAACGCCAACATACGACGAACTGCGTCGAATTCTCGTTGAACACGATGTATCGAAGTTTCTTGAGACTATTGAGTTTTTTCCGGAGGAAGGAAAGTATCATACAGACGGCCATCGCGATTGTGGATTTTGGTGCGAGCCAGAGGAAACGAAACGGATGAAGGGCATGTGTCCGAAATGTGGGAAGCCCATGACCGTCGGTGTGCTTCATCGTGTGGCAGATCTGGCGGATCGTCCGCGCGGAGGCCGTCCTCCATCCGCTGTTCCATTCCGTTCGATTATCCCATTGGATGAATTGGTTGCAGATGCGTTGAGCGTAGGTTCCGCATCGAAAAAGGTACAAGCAAAACTTGGGGAGTTATTGAAAAACGGCCGCACAGAATTCGGTATCCTCTTGGATCTCCCAGAATCAGAACTGCGTCTCGTCGCAGGTGAAGAGCTCGCGCGCGTCATCATGCGCATGCGCGCAGGCGATGTGGAGATTCGCCCTGGCTATGATGGAGAGTTTGGGAAAATCCATGTGAAAGATGGCGTGAAGAATGTGCAGACCGCACTACTATAACAATTGGAGGAAATGAAAATTCCCCGACCACGTGGGTTCGGGGAATTTTCTTCCGAGAAAGAGCGAGTCGAGAAGCGATCTACAATCGCTTCTTTGCCTTCTTCACCTTCTTGACTGGCTTCTTCTTGGCGACTTTCTTCTTGGCGGCCATAGAAATGTGCGTTACGTCCCGCTAAGGTGCAAGGATCGATGACGCGAAGGATGTTCAACGAACATCATTCATCTGTCATGAAAATAGTATAGCACATATTTCTCTCTTTGTGAGGCAAGCAACCTCCATGAAAAACAGTGGATAACTTTTTTATATTACAGAGGATCGAAATGGAGAAAATCGGAGATGTGGGAAAGAGATAATAAAATATTTCTTGTCCGTGTATGTCACCTGTGAGAAGAATGGAGAGAAGAAAAGAGAGATGAATTATAATATTCTTGTCTCAAGAAAATATCTCAATATTCTCGGTTTTTCTGGGGCTTTTTTTATGGCCTGTCCCTCGGCTGTGTTTTGAGGGATGGGGGACGGGCGGGCTTCGGGACGAGGGAGGGGCGCCGGAGGGGCTTGGGTCGACGAGGCTTGTTCTTGTGGAAAAGCCACCCCTTGACGGGTGGGGATAGGGTACTTGACACCCCATTCGCGTTCCTATAAAGTATGGACACTTCAGAGAGATATCCACAGACGGCACCGGCAGAAAGGACATCTCCGAGAACGTAGATTGACAACAGAAGAGTGACCGCAAGTCTATAAGAACTTGTCTATTTCTTGACCTCTCGTTTCAACCAGGGAACGAGCAGGTATAATTGAGAGTTTGATCCTGGCTCAGGATGAATGCTGGCGGCGTGTCTAAGGCATGCAAGTCGAGCGGATTCGTTTTGGTAGCAATACCGAGACGAGTCAGCGGCAAACGGGTGCGTAACACATTGGTAACCTGCCTTCCAGTCGGGCACAACTTCGCGAAAGCGTAGCTAATACCACGATGGAGATGAGGGGACGCAAGTCATTCTCATTTAAAGCGCAAAACGCGCTGGAAGAGGGGCCTATGGCCTATCAGCTAGTTGGTGAGGTAATGGCTCACCAAGGCTATGACGGGTAGGGGGTGTGAGAGCATGACCCCCCTCACTGGGACTGAGACACTGCCCAGACACCTACGGGTGGCTGCAGTCGAGAATATTCCTCAATGGCCGAAAGGCTGAAGGAGCGACGCCGCGTGCGGGATGAAGGCCTTCGGGTCGTAAACCGCTTTTGCCGAGGACGAAATCATGACGGTACTCGGAGAATAAGAGGTTGCTAACTCTGTGCCAGCAGCAGCGGTAATACAGAGACCTCAAGCATTATCCGGATTTATTGGGCGTAAAGGGTCCGTAGGTGGCATTGCGCGTCATTGGTTAAATCTTCGGGCTCAACCCGGGAACTGCCAGTGATACGGCAAAGCTAGAGGGTGGGAGAGGTGAGCGGAATTGCCGGTGTAGTAGTAAAATGCGTTAATATCGGCAAGAACACCAAAAGCGAAGGCAGCTCACTGGAACACTTCTGACACTCAGGGACGAAAGCGTGGGGAGCGAAAGGGATTAGATACCCCTGTAGTCCACGCCCTAAACGATGGATGCTAGGTATCGGGAGTATCGACCCTCCCGGTGTCGGTTAAAATAGTTAACACATTAAGCATCCCGCCTGGGGAGTACGGTCGCAAGACTAAAACTCAAAGGAATAGACGGGGACCCGCACAAGCGGAGGAGCATGTGGTTTAATTCGATGGTAAGCGAGGAACCTTACCTGGGTTTGACATGTAGCTGCAAGCCGCTGGAAACAGTGGCCGCTTTCGAAGGTGCTACACAGGTGCTGCATGGTTGCCGTCAGCTCGTGTCGTGAGATGTACCGTTAAGTCGGGTAACGAGCGCAACCCCCATTCCGTGTTAAATATTCACGGGAGACCGCCTCGGATAACGGGGAGGAAGGTGGGGACGACGTCAAATCAGCATGGCTCTTACATCCAGGGCCACACACGTGCTACAATGGCCGGTTCAAAGGGTTGCCAAGCCGCAAGGCGGAGCTAATCCCACCAAACCCGGCCCCAGTTCGGATTGGGGGCTGCAATTCGCCCCCATGAAGCCGGATTCGCTAGTAACTGTGAATCAGCCTCGTCACAGTGAATACGTTCTCGGGTCTTGTACTCACCGCCCGTCAAGTCAAGAGAGTCGGAAATACCCGAAGGCCCCGTTGAGGGGACGAAGGTAGAGCCGATGATAGGGACTAAGTCGTAACAAGGCATCCGTAGCGGAAGCTGTGGATGGATCACCTCCTTTCTAGGGAGAATTTGGTCCGACCTCGCGTCGGACCTATCAACCGATGGTCGATATTCGACTCGTCTGCCGCAAGGTAGATGAAAATCGAAACATCAACGCGTCGTTTATACGATCGAGCTCGCTCGACACGTGAACGAATTGCAGACAGGTTTTTTGCGGTCACTTTTCTGGAGTCAAACTAAAAACGCCTTTAGGGCGTTTTGAGTTTGTCCTGAGCGAGCAGAGCGAGTCGAAGGGCCTCTCGTTCGTCGGTGTTACGCCGTCGCAACAACATCCAGGTGCGTGCAGAGATGTTTGCGGATCGATGCGGGGAGATGTTTTTCTAAAAACGTGTTAATCGGCGCCGAGATGAACCGGCGATACGGTTTTTGAATGAATTCGGGAAGACCGGTGATGGTTTTTGGCACGACGGTAAACCCGTTGCGGTAGATGGTGACATAGCTGAATTTTTGAAGCATTCGCCGGACCTCCTTTTCATGAAAATAGCGCACCGGTCCGTTTTTCTGCGCTTTGCCCGTCAGTTTTAAATACGCGAGGTAGGCGTTGCCCATGAGTCCGGTCAGCGTACGCGAGAACGGAAACGATTCAATGACGAGCAACGCGCCGCCCGGTTTGAGGACGCGATGGATTTCGGCGATCGAACGTTCGGTGTATGTTTTTGGATTGTGCAAAAAGACCGCGGAAACCACGCAATAATCAACGGAATGATCGCGGATCGGGAGTTGATCGATGTGTGATTGAACCATGATGGCCGGTGTCTTCGCTTCAGCTTCGTTGGTTGCATGACGTCGATGAAAGATGTCGAGCATCACGCGCGAGCTATCAAGTCCGATCCACGCCGCGTAGGTTCGTAACGGAAGGACGTACTTCGCCAATCGCCCGTATCCGCATCCGAGGTCAAGAACAACCGTGTCCGGTTTTGTGTGTTCGAGGACAAACGCCGTGTTCGCGACGCTTTTTACGCGCTCCTTTTCCTCATCGGGAGCGGAAACCGCCGCGGAAATGGCATTTTCTCCGCCGAGCGTGTTCCAGACCTCGGTTTGTTGGGTGTAGCCGGCAGGGGACCAATAGAAATCATGTAATTCAGCCGGTTCTGCCAGAAATGACCACGAGGGTTGTTCCATAGAATAGAGGTGGGATTCGATTAAATGCGAGCGAAGTCTAGCACGGAAAACAGCGGATTCAAAGGCTTGACAGATCGGGTTTAAATGGTAAGCTCGTTCTCCGTTCGCCAAAGCGCCTTTTGGTTGGAGCGGACCCATAAGGAGGGGTTATCGAATGGTTCTCATTGTGGATAACGAAGAACGAAGCGTTACGGTGCTCTGTCGGCTCGTGCGCGCATGGCTCTCCGACGCTGGTTTGCCAGAGGCGATTGGTATCGTCGGATCATGCTCGGCGCACGCGGCCATTACGACCATCGCCGCAACCAAGGGGAGTCTTCCGTTCTTCCTGATCACGGACGGTGAAATGCCCGTCATGAGCGGGACGGAGCTGATCCGTCGCACACACGTGCAGATGGGAAGCTTCCCAAGTGCGAAGTCCTACTGCACGGTCATGATGTCCGGCAACTACGATCTGTTCAAGGATGCGCATCTCGTGGGTGCGCGGCGCTTCTTTCAGAAGCCGCTTCCGGACGAGGAGAGTGCGGTTCTGAAGAAGATGATCGTCGACTTCTTCCGCGACGCCTGCGTCGCCCGCTGACGCGCGTCGGGGTTTCTCTTACTCAGCCTGTCGTTTCTGACGGGCTCTTATTTTTTTGGGTTCTCACGGAGCGACGTGATTGATAGAATGGGTTGGTATGCCGAATGCCGCAGAAACAATGACCGCCATTCCACAGAAAGAATCGGCTCCACGCGAAAAAAAATCTGCAAAAAGACCCAAAGAAGTGACCGACAGACTGATGCGGTCGCTCGACGCGTTGATTCCACGCGAGCATTTGCCGGAGCTCCTCGCAAAAGGTGGGGAGAATCTCGTGTTTACGTTTGAGGAAGAAATTCCTGCAAAAACAGGGTCGTCTGAAGCTTTTAAGAAACACCATCCGAATATCGTGGCGAAAGTGAATTTTTTAGCGTCCGCCGCACCCCTGCACGCGTATATTCAAAACGAAAAAAACGAGACGGAGGAAATTCGATTGCAAGAGGTTGAACGATATCTACAAGATGAAATCAAGTTACGCCGTTTGCATCTTAATGATTTAAGAATATCTTTCGGAAAGGACGCGGTTCCGGCGGAAGTGACTCTTGTGCGACGGATGCCGATTTCTTGGGAGGCGGTGCAAGCGCTGGAGGTTGGGATCGAAGCGACACCGGAACAGATTCCGGCCGAATTTCCATTACAGATAACGATTCAGCGGCGTCTGCCGGAGGTCCAGTCAAAAATCTCGTTGACCGGTTATTACGTTGAAAAAAGTTTGCCGTTCGGTCCGGAGTGGCAAACGGAGCGTGCGCGCGACGCCGCGGACCAGCAGATGCGGTTTTTTCAAGAATGCGAGCGTATTTTGGGAGAGGGAGATCTTGGAACGTGGGATTATCAGGATCTGCTACAGATCGTGATGGATGCGTATCCGACGTTGACAAGGCCTATTCAAAGCGAGAGCGCTTCATTACGTAAAGCCTTGCGGACATTGACGAAGAACATGCGGCAGTATACGCAGAAAACAGGGAACGTGCTGGATCTCGCCGGGCAAGATAACGTCCTCCTCATCGAGCGGAACAATCGATGGGAGCCGCGTTTATTGGACGTCATCATCCCGAATGAGTGCTCGATGCGCGAGGCGGTTCGTGCGGCCGGTCGTT
>Ga0172379_10000373_pt1 | contig 115120 bp, 109 predicted proteins | sample GrowelOW334metaG_FD_119756 | JGI IMG/M metagenome (GOLD analysis project Ga0172379, IMG submission 119756) | Groundwater microbial communities from an aquifer near a municipal landfill in Southern Ontario, Canada - Groundwater well OW334 metaG | ecosystem: Environmental > Aquatic > Deep... | reverse complement strand
GACATGACAAACACTGCCAATTTTGCTATTGGTTCTACCCCTTGTTCTGTCAATCCGAATATTGGACCCTTTAAAGGAACACTCGACGAAGTACGTTTTTATAACCGGGCATGTAGAGAGGCTGAAATTTTTAAAATGACCGTCACCGATCTTCCGGTATTTGCTGTTTCAACCCAAAAACTTATCTTAGAAAGAAACTTTGCTACCCAAACCATAACAGTATTTGATCAAATTCAGAATGGAGTAACTTATTCATTAACCAGTGATCCTGAAATCCCTTCGTTTATAACCAATTCATTCAATACAACCAATGGTACCCTGACTTTGAATCCGGTATTGGATTCATTGGGATATGTGGTTTATACCATAACAGCAACAGCCAATGGAGAAACCTATTCCAAAGAGGTAGAAATTTCCGTGCGTAACGATGCACCCGTTGTTACCAATCCCATTCCTGATTATCAGGTGTACGAAGATAACGGAGTATTTCAAGTGAACCCAGATGTTATTTCTGTATTTACTGATCCGGAAGGCGACGCACTAAGTTATTCGGTTGTTTCATCTGATCCTGGAAATGTTACCGGTTCAATAAATAACAATTCGATTTTCATTACCGTGGCACCCGATTATTACGGTATAGTTGATATTACGGTGACCGCATCCGATGGCAGTGCTTCAGCAACCGATGTGTTTCAATTGGAAATACTATCAGTAAACGATGCTCCAATCTTTACTCTTAGTCAGAATTCAATGACCTTGGTTCAAAATTTTACTGGAACAGAAACCATTACCGTTATACCGGGAACCGTTCCTGCAAATGAAACTAGTCAGGTGGTCAACTATACCATCACCCCTGCAACTTATGCCAATGTAAGCATCAATGCATCTACCGGCGAGGTTTCTATAACCTCCATTGCAGGACTATACGGTACACAGGAACTTACTATTGTTGCCAGCGACGGTCAAACACTGAACTACTTGTATTATTTACCCTTTAATCTCACTATAAATCGAGTGAATGCCGCTCCTACTGATATCCAACTATCGAATCAGCAAGTTGCTGAAAATAACGAAGGCACTACTTGGATAGGCGAATTTTCATCAACCGATGCGGATGATTTCAGCGGTTTTAGTTATGCTTTGGTGGCAGGTGAGGGTGATACCGACAATGCCTTATTCTTTTTTTCAGGAGGGGAGTATTTAAGTCAAATCTTAATACATTGTATTCCAATGTTGCCTTCAACTTCGAAAATAGAGCGAATTATTCAGTGCGCATTCGAACCACCGACCCACTGGGTGGAATTTTCGAAAAGTCGTTTAACATTGCAGTTATCGATGGTAATGATGCACCCAATTCAATCTCAATTAACGAGTATAGTTTGATTGAATTCCCCGGTTGGAACTATAGTTGGTACTTTTGTTGTAGGTGACGAAGACGCTGGAGATACGCATACCGTATGGTTTTATAACGGTGATAGCAAGATGGCATACGACAATTCCAGTTTTATAATTGAAGGCATGAATTTGAAAGTAAACAGCACAATCGACTTTGAAGCTAAACCAACATACAGCATTATGGTTTATGCTGCCGATGCGCAGGGAATCACCACATTTGCCACTATAAACCTTTCGGTGACCGATGTAATTGAAACAGGCATTGCAAGCAATTCTGATGATTTTGGGTTTCAACTTTATCCAATTCCATCAAATGGTAAATTTACCTTAGTCATGGATGCCTCGTCAATTGAAAAAGTTAGGGTAAAAATACATCACATCAGTGGTCAGGAAATTTATGAAAACCGCTACACAAGTAATGAATCGGAAATGGAAATTGATATTTCCAATCAGCCTTCAGGCACCTATTTAATAACCATCATTAAAGGCAATCAGGTTATGCATAAAACCATGGTATTGGAGTAGCACCTGATTAATTTAACATTAAAGCGGAATTCGAAGGAGTTCCGCTTTTTTTACATGCCTAAAAACTAAGGGTATTTCAAAAAAACCAGGATTGGTATTTAATTAACGTTCTCAATTCACTGTTCATATAGGTATTAATCTACTCTACCTCCAACAAATCAATCAATTGAACCAAAACTATAGTGCTTTTATTTTTTTTGAGCACAGAATATTCATAATTTTCGAGGATAAGCTTTTCCTTAACAACCGGTATTTTGCCAAAGTTTAATATCAGATACCCGGCCAGCGTTTCGTATTGCTCATCTTTTTTTATGGGGTGGGGCAATAATTCATTAATATCATCTAAAGCAGCGGATGCTAACACATGATAGGTTTTATCGCCAACTTTTTCAACAAACGGAATTTCATTGTCATACTCATCTTGAATTTCCCCTACCAACTCTTCCAGAATATCTTCCATGGTAATAATACCTTCGGTACCGCCATATTCATTTACAACCAAAGCTATTTGTTGGTGTTTGGTCTGAAATTCATTTAAGAGCAAACCAATTGATTTTGATTCCGGAACAACAAGCATTGTTCGCATGATACTTCGGATATTGATGGGTTCTTTTTTCCGCGCCGCAATCAAAATATCTTTGAGATAAACCACCCCTGCCACGTTGTCAAGATTGTCTTCAAAGCATGGAATGCGCGAATAACTTTCATCAATAACTTTATTGAGCATGGTCTCATTAAAGTCATTTAAATCGATGGCAAATACATTTACCCTCGAAACCATTATTTGCCGGGCAGTTTGTTCCGAAAAATCGAAAGCATTCTTAATTATCTTGTACTCGGCTGCATCAATTTTACCGCTCTCCTGACCTTGTTTAACCAAATATTTTAACTCTTCACTGCTATGTACATCAGCACCATGCACGGGCTTAATGCCAATCGATTTTAGAATAAAATTGGCGATGCTGTTTAACATCCATATTACCGGTTTGAAAACGATATAGAAAAACCTTAAGGGATAGGCAATAAAAAGGGTAACTTTTACTGAACGCTGTATGGCTAAAGATTTAGGCGCTAACTCACCAAACACTATATGTAAAACCGTAATAATGCTAAATGCAAGGGGCAAGGCAATATCGTGGGCTAATTCTGGATTAATAGTGAAACCCAAAAAAGTCATGGTGTTAATGATTATTTTGGAAACTACCGGTTCACCAATCCAACCCAAACCCAAACTGGCTAAAGTAATACCCAACTGTGTTGCAGCAAGGTAACCATCGAGGTGTGATACAATGCTTTTTGAAAGTGAGGCAAAACGATTGCCTTCATTAACTTTAATTTCGAGCTGAGAAGCCCTAACTTTAACAATAGCAAACTCGGCGGCTACAAAAAATCCATTTAGAAATACCAATAGGAATGTAATGAAAATATCTAATGCCATACTTTTTTATAAAATTTAAAGGGCAAATCTACAAAAATTTATTAAAAAATTTATTAGAAAATACATGGTTCAAGGTAGCAAGCGGCTTAATTACAATGCTTTTCCGAAAACAGATTTATTTTGAATTCCCATTGTTAACTTTGCAAAGGTTGTTTATATTTAAACATTGTTTCAAATTAATTATATCCGTGAATCGAAAAGCAGTTGGAATCTTACTAATCCTTTCGTTAGCATTGCATCAATTAGTAAAGGCGCAAAACGGTCGCTATTCTGGTATGGGCGATGCCTCCGTAATGCTTTCCGATTTTTGGTCGGCATTTGGCAATCAAGCCGGTTTGGCTAGTATAACTGTGCCCGAAGCCGGCATTTGTTATTACAACCAATACCTTATGTGGGAAACAGGTGCCCAAACCGGAGCTTATGTGCTGCCCACCCAAAGTGGGAACTTTGCCGCATCCTTCAGTCGTTACGGCTATTCCTTGTATTCCGAGAATAATATCGGTCTTGCTTATGCTCGTAACTTTGGGAGTATATGGTCGGCATCGCTTCAGTTCGATTACTTGTTTTATAACCAATCGGACGATTATGGAAACCAGGGAGCTTTTTTGTTTGAGTTGGGGATTATTACCAAACCCATTGAAAATCTTTCCATCGGTGCTCATTTATACAATCCGGCAAGGGCAAAACTTTCCAACTATCAAAACGAACGGGTACCTACCGTTATGCGTTTTGGCCTTGGATACCAGTTCGATGAATGGGTTTTGGTAACCCTTGAAACCGAAAAAGATTTGGAACAAAAAGCACGGGTTAAATGCGGATTGGAATATCAGCCGGTAACCTCCTTGTTTTTAAGGGCTGGTGTGCTTACACAGCCCAACCAGTTCTCCTTGGGTATGGGATATACAATTCAGAACTTTACTACCGATTTTTCTTTTGTCACCCACGAATCATTGCCCATTTCGTCACAACTATCGTTTAAATACACTTTTAATTGAAAAAATGCAATTATTCAGAAACAAATGAAGAAAATGAAACATTCATGTTTGGCATTAAACACGCAAGGGGATGATTATAACCAGGAATACAAAATGTAGTGTAAATTTGTGATAATCAATCATTAGTGTTAATTAGTGCCATTCGTGGTTAAAAATAATAAACAATATCAAATGCACAATTATCAATGAGCAAATAAAAAAACAATGGAAACACTTAACACCATCTGGATATTTCTGAAACCCGTTTTGCTGAATACAGCTTTTCAATTCCTTGCCATATTTGGGATATTTTTCTTTTTTGGCATCATCCTTTATTTATTGGCGCGCTTTACAAGGGTTGTATTTGTGAAAAGCATTGGTTACAAATTCGATGTTTTTGTAACCGGATGGTTAGGAACACCGGTACATGAGCTGGGTCATGCGTTGCTTTGCCTTCCTTTTGGCCATCAGATTACGGAATTGAAACTATATACGCCCAGCAGCGAAGATGGAACTCTCGGATATGTAAAACACAGCTATAATACCAAAAATATCTGGCACCAGATTGGTAACTTTTTTATTGGCATGGGGCCCATCCTATTTGGCTCATTTGTGCTATTCCTGCTTATCAAATATATGTTGCCCGACAACGTTGCGTTATTAAAAATGGTGAACTCACAGGGAGCCGACTTTACCACATGGCATGGGTTCTTAAATCAGTTTGTACAGCTCTATCATGCAGGAATCCAGTTTCCCGCATTGTTGTTTACCTATACTAATTTTCATTCCTGGCAGTTTTGGTTGTTTTTATATATTTCGCTCAGCATTGCCTCGCACATGGAATTAAGTCCACCCGATTTAAAAGGCGTTTGGGCCGGTTTATTAGCCATTATTTTACTCCTTTTTGTTATCAATTGTATAGGTCAGGCTTTTCATTTTTCTGTTTCCGGATACATGACCAACATTTCACGATACACTAATTTTTCAGCCGGTATTTTTTCTTTTGCCACTATTTTATCCCTGTTATTCTTTGTGAGTTCGTGGGTGCTCTTGAATATTTACACTTTGTTACGTTTTCAAAAACCGTTTCACCCATTTGCCTGATGCTCAAAAAAATCGCCATTGGTTGTTTTTTACTATTTTTTGCCGGACTGGTTAACGGCCAGGAGCAAAAAAGTTATCAGCAAGCTGTGGAGGATTTAGTTGAAGAGCTGGCAGAAAACAGCGATCAGGAACAGGATTATTCGTCGGTAGTAGAGGACTTACTATTTTTTGCGGAAAACCCATTGAACATCAACAGTGCAACCCTTGAGGATTTTGAAAAACTGGTGATGCTCACCGATTTTCAGGTAAAAAGTTTGCTTGCTTACCGTGATAACAGCGGCTATTTGGCAACCATTTACGAGTTACAACTGGTTCCGGGTTTCGATTTTCCGACCATTAAAAAAATGCTTCCTTTTATTATTGTGACCCCGCTTCAACAAACCCAAACTCTTGAACTTGAAAAAGCCATAAAATACAGCCGGAACGAGCTAATGGCACGGACCTCAGGAACCCTTGAACGGGCCGATGGATATGTCCAAGTCACCGATTCGGTCCGCAATGCAAATCCATCGAAGTATTATCCTGGAAACCGGATGCGGGTTTATACCCAATACAAATATTCGTATCGGAACAAGCTACTTATGGGCATTACCGCCGAAAAAGATCCGGGTGAAGAATTTTTTAAAGGCAGCCAACCCAATGGGTTCGACTACTATTCGGCTTATTTGCAACTTACCGATGTAGGAATAATTCAATCGGCTGTTTTGGGCGATTTTCAGGTGCAATTCGGACAGGGATTGGTGATGGGTTCATACATCAGCATGGGCAAATCGTCGATGGTTACTGGTATCCGCAAAAAGAACATGGTGCTGAAAAAATACTCCTCAACCGACGAAAACCAATACATGCGAGGTGCAGGAGTGACTTTGAAGATCAACAATTTCACTCTCACTGCATTTGGCTCCCACAAGCCCTTGGATGCCAATTTGCAGGTTTCCGATACGCTAACTTCCGAAGAAGAAGCGACCTCGCTTCAAATTACCGGAATACATGCTACTCCCGCTCAATTGGCCGATAAACATACACTTACCGAAACCGCTGCCGGAGGTAATATTCAGTGGCGGTATAAGCAATTTCAACTGGGTTTTTCCGGATTGACATCGAAATACAGCAAGCCTTTATCCGAGTCAAATCAACCAGCCGATAGTTATAAATTTTCGGGAACCCAAAACCAAAACTTGGGTGCCGATTTCCAATTCCTGTTTCATTCGGTGCATTTATTTGGCGAAGCGGCACTTTCATCGAATAAGGGAAAGGCTGCTCTGCTGGGAGCTTTGCTGGAACTAAATTCACAGGTAAGCGTTTCGGTGCTTTACCGGAACTACGATAAAAAGTTTCAAGCCCTTCATGGGAATGCTTTTGCTGAGGGTTCTAAAAATCAAAACGAACAGGGATTATATGCTGGAATACAGCTATTTCCGTTTAAAAAATGGAAACTATCGGCGTATTACGATTTTTATAGGTTTCCCCGGATTACCTCACAGGCTGATGGCCCTTCGCAGGGAACCGATTACCTGATACAAGCCGATTTTGTGGCTAACCGCATGGTGAGTATGTATTGGCGGCTGAAAAGGGAAGTAAAGGAAACCAAAAGTATAACCGAAACAGATGAAATTGCGCCGCTTACCCAAGTTGACCAAACCAATGCCAGGTACCAGTTGAACTATTCTGTAAACGAAAAATGGCGGTTTAAAAATAGGGTAGAAGTGAGCCGGTATATATTGGAACCAAATAATGCGGAATACGGTTATCTATTGTATCAGGACGTTGGTTGCAGTCCCTTCCGAATTCCACTTTCCATAGCCTTCCGCTATGCCATTTACCAAACAGCATCTTACAATACCCGCATTTACACTTATGAATCGGATGTGTTGAATGCATTTTCAGTTCCTGCCTTATACGATAAAGGAACGCGGGTTTATTTAATGTTGCAGTATGAGTTTTCGCCCAATTTGGAATGCTGGCTCCGTTATGCCCAAACCTATTATGCCGATAAAACTGAAATTGGTTCTGGAATGGACCGCATGGACGGCAATACAAAAAGTGAGGTTAAGTTTCAGGTTCGGTGGAAGTTTTAGCAAACGGTGTTTTGAGTAGAAAGTAAAATGTCGAATAATAATAAAATATTGCATGATTTATTGTTAAGTTATAAAAAAATATTATTTTTGGAGAAAGATTAAAAATTCTAACCAAACATAAATTTATGAAACAAAAAGTATTCACATTAATTGCATTGTCTCTTTTGATATCTGTGAGCTTAAGAGCACAATCAAAAGAACAATTACCCCAAGAACAAATAATTGTGCCTACCGATCAAATATCGCTGGGACTAGGAATGGGGTTTGATTACGGAGGTTTTGGGGGTAATCTACTTTTTTATCCGCAGCAAAACATTGGCTTGTTTGCAGGAGCTGGTTATGCTATTGCAGGTGTTGGTTTTAACGCAGGAGTTAAAGCCCGCTTGTTGAATAAAAAAGGAAACCAGAAATTGAGACCCTATTTAATGGCAATGTATGGTTATAACGCTGCTATTGCTGTTTCGGGAGCTGAGCAGTACAATAAACTCTTTTATAATTTTTCATTTGCCGTAGGATTCGATTATTGGAGAAAACCTTTATTAAAAAAGGGTTATTGGTCCTTTGCTTTAACCGTTCCAGTACGAGGCGATGAGGTGCAAGAATATATGGACGATTTGGAGAATAACCACGGGGTTGAATTTAAAAACAGTTTACCTCCTGTCGGTATTTCTATAGGGTACCACATTGTTTTCAAATGAACTAACATTTGAAAACCTTAATTAAACCCAGCTGATTGCTGGGTTTTGCATTTTTACCAAACCAATTGTACTAATAAAATTGAAATTGGATCAGGTATCTATCGAATTCCAGCAATACTAAAAGAGTGGTTAAATATACAGATCGAAGGAAATGTAAACGCATAGATTAAAAACTATCCCAAAGCCTCCAGTATCTGCTCCGTATGGTTTTTGGTATCCACTTTGTGAAATATTTTGGCAATGATGCCTTTGCCATCAATAATAAAGGTGGTGCGCAAAACCCCTTCGTAATCTTTACCATACAATTTTTTCATTCCCCAAGCTCCATAGGCTTTCAGAATGGTTTTGTCCACATCGGCAATTAAATGGAAAGGCAATTTCTGCTTTGTAATAAATCCTTGATGCGATTTTTCACTGTCGGGGCTTACACCCACCACTTCAAAACCCTTTGCAAGCAGATCTTGGTAATTGTCGCGCAAATTGCACGATTCTGCCGTACAACCGGGAGTGTTGTCTTTAGGATAAAAATACAAAATCAATGTTTTTCCACTGAACTGACCTAACGTAAGCGTTTCACCGAGTTGGTTTTTTCCGGTAAAGGCAGGAGCTTTATCGCCTTCTTTCAAATGTGTCATGGTGCAATTGTTTAAATTATAACAGGATAAACAACGTCTAAAGATGTTTTTTGTTGATCCCGGAACAAATTTCAGGATGACTTTCTTGTTCAAATGCTAAATAAGAACGGTGCGGTGGCCTGACAAAACTGCGGGCGGGCGGTGGAATGAATGCCAAATGGTTAGCCCCACGTGCAAGGGCGCTTGCGTTTTGAAACGGAAATTTTTCATTCAAATGATTTGTATGGTAGAAATATTCCAAAAATTGAGTTTCATTTACCTTGCCGTGGGGCTTACTGTTTGGCAGAGCGGGGAGAAGCATTGTTTTGTCTAGATTTTTTGTTACTTTTTTATCATGAAAAAAGTAAGGAGGTGATATTTTTAGATTACATCAAGCTACAAATTCATCTTTTGCTGATAATAAACTTGGGCTAAACTAATACTTTTTTCTCTTTGTTCTTTTATTCATATATTTTCGGCGCATGGATTCCGCTTATTTTCAATTAAACGATAGTGTTTGCGCCGATTTTGTATCAAAAACTCATTTACCCCGGCTTGAACTAAGCCGAAGGCGATCTCGACCAAAGGGAGTAAAGCCAAGGCTATTCATATTTAAATACTGCAGCCTCGGATAGTCAATAATTTAATGCTCATTACATCAAAAAAATAAATATCTTTGAGGACTTCACAATAGCTGGAAAATAAAGAAATACACTATGGCACATAAAGAAAAAATAAAGCCCGGTTTTGAAGAATCATACAATCAGGAAAAAGAAAACGAACTTAATTTGATTTTGCATAACGATGATGTGAATTCGTTTGATCATGTAATTGAAAGTTTGATTGAGGTATGTGAACATGAAAACCATCAGGCAGAACAATGCGCATTCATTACCCACTACAAAGGAAAGTGCGATGTAAAAAAAGGCGAATTTGATAAACTATCGCACATGAAACACAAACTGAACAGTAAAGGACTAACTGCCACCATTGATTAAAACCCCATGAGTTTAACTGCCATTATTATTTTAATTTTAGTTGGAATGCTCCTCCTGTTGTTGGAGGTTTTTGTATTGCCCGGAACCAATGTAGCGGGCGTATTCGGCCTTCTTTTTATAATTGGTGCAATTTTTTATAGTTACCGCGATTTAGGTACTCCCATCGCACATTTTGTTTTAGTTGGTTCTCTTTTATTAACCGGAGGATTGGTGGTACTTGGTTTGCGATCGAATACATGGAAGCGACTCTCGCTTAAAACAACCATTGATAGTAAAATGGCTAACATGGAACCTAATGAGGTAGCAGTAGGTGCAAAAGGAGTTACCATTACCCGAATGAATCCAATGGGGAGAATACTTATAAACGATAAATCGTTCGAAGCCAAATCGAGCCATCGGTTTATTGATCAAGAAAGGCCTATTGAGGTAGTTAAGATTGAAGGAAATCAAATAATTGTTAAACTTATTGAAACGTAAAATTATGGATGCAATTAACATTAATGTGATTATTATTATTGCCATCATTGTTGGCATTTGGTTTATTTTGTATGTTATTCCCATTAAATTGTGGTTTACGGCCCAAATATCGGGAGTAAAGATTTCACTTTTACAGCTTATTTTAATGCGCTGGAGAACCGTTCCTCCTCCAAGAATTGTCCGTGCCATGATTGAAGCACACAAAGCTGGTTTGGTGGGGATAAAAAGCGATGATCTGGAAGCGCACTTTTTGGCAGGTGGTCACGTTGAGGCGGTAGTTCATGCCTTAGTATCGGCCGAAAAAGCAAACATTGAATTGACTTTTAAAATGGCAACTGCCATCGATTTGGCCGGTCGCGATGTGTTTGAAGCCGTTCAAATGAGTGTTAACCCAAAAGTAATTGACACACCTCCGGTAACCGCTGTTGCTAAAGATGGGATTCAGCTTATTGCCAAAGCTAGGGTTACCTTGCGGGCCAATATTAAGCAGTTGGTGGGTGGTGCCGGTGAAGAAACGGTGTTAGCCCGTGTGGGTGAAGGTATTGTTTCATCTATCGGTTCTAGCGCCGACCATAAAGCAGTGTTGGAGAATCCTGATAAAATATCCCGATTGGTACTCGAGAAAGGATTGGATGCTGGAACGGCATTTGAAATACTTTCAATAGACATTGCCGATATTGATATTGGTAAAAACATTGGAGCGGTACTTCAAATGGATCAGGCAGAAGCCGATAAAAACATAGCTCAGGCAAGAGCCGAAGAGCGTCGTGCCATGGCTGTTGCATTAGAGCAAGAACATAAAGCAATGGCTCAGGAAATGAAAGCTAAAGTAATTGAAGCCGAAGCTCAAGTTCCTTTGGCAATGGCTGAAGCATTCCGTCAAGGAAATTTAGGAATTATGGATTATTACCGGATGAAAAATATTGAAGCCGATACACACATGCGCGAAAGTATTTCATCTCCACCACAAACTACTCCAAATTTAAAACCTAAAAAAGACTAAACTATTTTTTGGTATTTAATGATAAGTAACTAAAAAAATCCCGGGAAAACCGGGATTTTTTTAGCCCAGTCATTCAACGATTATTTTAGAAAGCTAACAATCAATTAAAAAATGGAAATATCCGGTAAAATAATTCAAATACTTCCAGCAACCGAAGGCCAATCGGCTAAGGGCGGATGGAAACGTCAGGACTTTATAATTGAAACTACGGAACAATTCCCTAAAAAGGTTTGCATTTCAAATTGGAACGATAAGGTTGATTTGAACCAACAGGGGGTTGGCAAAAACATAAAAGCTTCTATCAATGTTGAAAGCCGGGAGTATAACAACAAATGGTACACCGATGTGAGAGTATGGAAAATGGAAGAAGTGGGAACTGGCAATACTGCAAAAAGCGATGACTTTAATCAACCAGAAGGTTATCCGCCGCCACCCGATGAAGTAGATGTGAATGATATGCCTTTTTAATGAAAACTAGATTTGCCCAAAAATTGATTGAAAAAAAAGGGGAAACTTTTTGGAAACGAATTACAATTTTATACTTTTGTGAACCTCAATTTTGAGGGGCGTTCTTAATTGCAACGTTTAGCACAAATTCATCTGGAGAGGTGGGTGAGTGGCTGATCCCGAGTTCTCGGGATGCTAAACTGACGTACTAAATAAAAAAGGAGAGGTGGGTGAGTGGCTGAAACCACCAGTTTGCTAAACTGACGTACGGGAAACTGTACCGGGGGTTCGAATCCCCCTCTCTCCGCAGAACACTGAGGCTTGCCAGTAAATGGTGAGCCTTTTTTGTTACAAATACCCAATACAATCCAAAGGGGGATGAGAACCGGTTCGAACGGCGAAGCCCTCATGGAGCGAAGCGGAATAATCCCCCTCTCTCCGCAGAATACTCAGGTTTGCCAGAAAATGGTGAGCCTTTTTTTGTAACTACTTTCCAATAAAACTCAAAGGGGGATGAGAACGGTTGAGCGATAGCGAAACCTTCATGACCGGAGGGAATAACTCACCCTGGGTTCGAACGGCGAAGCCCTCATGAGGACAACTTTAGGAGTCCGGATAATCCCCCTCTCTCCGCAGAAGACTATGGCTTGCCAGAAAATGGTGAGCTTTTTTATTGTTGCCGCTTTTTATTCACCAGCCAAATACCCAAAAGTGCCAAACCCATACTGCTCATTTGAATGAAGGTAACTTGTTCGCCATCGAACAATCCCCAGATAATGGCGAAAAATGGGATGATATAGGTTACCGAGGTAGCAAAAAGCGCTGAGGTGTGATGAACCAAACTGTTAAAAAAGAATAGCGAAATAACGGAACCAAACAGGGCCAAGGTAAATATTAATCCTAAATTTAAAGGCCAATCAACAGTTTGAAAAGCGGGTGATAAATCGGTGGTTAATAAGTAAATTCCCGCTGGCGGTCCAATAAACAAAAAAGCCAACGAAGTTATCTCGTAGCCAGTTAGTCCTTTCAATTTATACCTAATTTCGTTAGCATTAATTCCATAACCAATGGTAGCAACCACAACATACAGAGCATAAGCATTAATATTTTGAAACGAAACTAAAATATTTCCTTTGCTGATAAGTCCAATGGCACCTATCAAACCCACAAAAATACCTAAAATTTGCCACCTCCCCGGACGGCTTTTATAAATGAGAATTCCGGTTATCAATGCAAAGAACGGCGCCAAACCGTTAATCATCCCGGCAAGGGAACTATTTATCTGGGTTTGCGCTTTGGTAAACAAAAAGGCTGGGAAAAAAATTCCTGCATAACCGGTTATGGCAATGTGAATCCAGTTTTGGCGGGTTATCTTTTTAATGTTCCGGTAAAAAGTTGGTGTTAAAATCAGGAAGCCAAAAAATATCCGTAAAGCAGCTACCTGCATATAATCGAACGACCGCAATCCCTTTTTCATCAATATAAACGAAGAACCCCATATTATGGCCAACGAGAGCAGGGTTATCCATTGCCAGTGTTTTTTCGATAAATCAAATCCAGACATAGTACCATTTTTAAATGCCAAAGATACCATTAACACTCATCCTTGCCATATTGTTGAAAACTTTACTTTTTAGGGAAGAATTGATGTTTTTAAGTAAGAATAAATTATTTAACAATTTAAAAATTAAGTATTTGAACAGTGAGAAGACAGCAATTTTATGAACAGGCTGTTGAAAAGTAGCTGAATAATCACTTAAGCAATTAACTATATTTGTGCAAAATTACAAGCTATGTCAGCAATTTATACTGAAGATAATATTAAGACTTTAGTCTGGTACGAGCACATACGCCGCCGTCCGGGAATGTATATCGGAAAATTGGGCGATGGTTCGTCGCGTGATGATGGTATTTATATTCTGATTAAAGAGGTGTTGGACAACTCCATCGATGAATTTATGATGGGCAACGGAAGGCAGATTGATATTACCATTACCGATCACGAGGTTACGGTACGCGACCACGGCCGTGGTATTCCGTTAGGAAAGGTTGTTGATGTAAGCTCGAAAATGAATACAGGCGCCAAATATGATTCCGAATCGTTTAAAAAATCGGTGGGATTGAATGGGGTTGGTATCAAAGCAGTTAATGCGCTATCAATAAAATTCAATATAAAAAGCTACCGCGAGGGACAGGTAAAAGCGGTTGATTACTCATGCGGCCAAATGGTGCAGGAATACCCGGTTGAAGCCACCAATGAGCCTAACGGGGTTTATATTACATTCAATCCCGATGAGGAATTGTTTGGGAATTACCACTTTATTTCGGAATATGTGGAAACGCTGCTCCGGAATTACACTTTCTTAAATGCAGGTTTGATTATCAGCCTGAATGGGCAAAAATTCGTATCCAAAAATGGGTTGCGCGATTTACTCGACGAATACATGAGTGAACCCGGAATTTACCCAATCATCCACATAAAAGACGAAGATATTGAGCTAGCCATGACGCATGGAAGCCAATACGGCGAAGAGATTTACCCGTTTGTGAACGGCCAGCACACCACTCAGGGGGGAACCCATTTGATTGCTTTTCGCGAAGCATTGGTTAAAACCATCCGGGAATTTTACAAAAAAGATTTCGATCCTTCCGATATCCGCGCTTCCATTTGCGCCGCCGTGAGCATCAAAGTGGAAGAACCTGTGTTTGAATCACAAACCAAAACCAAGCTGGGCTCCAAAGATATGGGACCCAAAGGGCCATCGGTACGCCAGTTTATTGGCGATTTTTTGAAAAAGCACCTCGATGATTACCTGCATAAACATCCCGAAACCGCGGATAATCTGTTAAAGAAAATCCAGGAATCGGAAAAAGAACGGAAAGCCATATCCGGCATTCAAAAACTAGCCCGCGAACGGGCAAAAAAATCGAACCTGCATAACCGCAAATTGCGCGATTGCCGGGTACATTACAATTCAACCCACGACCGTAAACTGGAATCTTCTATATTCATTACCGAAGGGGATTCGGCCAGCGGTTCCATTACCAAAAGCCGCGATGTAGATACCCAAGCGGTTTTCAGTTTGAAAGGAAAACCCTTGAACTGCTATGGATTGACTAAGAAAATTGTGTACGAGAACGAGGAATTCAATTTGTTGCAGGCAGCCCTCAATATTGAGGAGGATATGGAAAACCTTCGGTATAACAATGTAATAATTGCTACCGATGCCGATGTTGACGGTATGCACATCCGGTTGCTCCTCATTACATTCTTTTTGCAGTTTTTCCCCGATTTGGTTAAAAACCAACATGTGTATATTTTGCAAACCCCGCTGTTCAGGGTACGGAACAAGAAAAAAACCAACTATTGCTACAGTGAAGCAGAGCAGGAAGCGGCCATGAAGGAACTAGGACCGAACCCCGAAATAACCCGGTTTAAAGGATTGGGTGAAATATCCCCCGACGAATTCAAAAACTTTATAGGGAAAGATATCCGTTTAGACCCTGTGAACATTAAAAAGGGTGATTCCATTGCCGATTTATTAGAGTTTTATATGGGAAAAAACACCCCCGACCGTCAGGTTTTTATTATCGATAACCTGAAAGTAGATGTGGATTAAGAACATTGGAAAGATTACAAAATTATGTCCGAAGAATTAGAACAACAGGGGTTAAAACCCGGCAACGGCCAATCGCACGAACCGGAGGATGCAAAAACAGACAATTTGCAGCATATTTCGCACATTGGGGGTATGTATCAAAGCTGGTTTTTAGATTACGCTTCGTACGTAATCCTTGAGCGGGCTGTGCCGCATATAAACGATGGATTGAAACCCGTTCAGCGCCGCATTTTGCATTCCATGAAGCGGTTGGACGATGGCCGCTACAATAAAGTGGCCAACATTATTGGAAACACCATGCAGTTTCACCCACACGGCGATGCCTCTATTGGAGATGCATTGGTGCAACTCGGGCAAAAAGATTTACTGATTGATTGCCAGGGAAACTGGGGAAACATTCATACCGGAGATGGAGCGGCTGCTCCCCGATATATTGAGGCACGGCTTTCAAAATTTGCGCTCGATGTTGTCTTTAGCCCCAAAATTACCGAATGGAAATCCTCTTATGATGGTCGGAACCAAGAACCGGTGACTTTTCCTGTAAAATTCCCGTTGCTTTTGACCCAAGGGGTGGAAGGGATTGCCGTGGGATTGGCCTCAAAAATTTTACCGCATAACTTTAATGAACTGATTGATGCCTGCATCAACCATCTGCAAGGCAAACCTTTTGAACTGATTCCCGATTTCCCAACCGGCGGTATGGGCGATTTCTCGAAATACAACGATGGCCTGCGCGGCGGAGTAGTAAAAGTGCGTTGCCGTATTGAAAAGCTCGATAAAAAAACCTTGGTTATTCGGGATATCCCGTTTGGGAAAAATAGTTCAACACTGATTGATACTATTATTAAAGCAAGTGAAAATGGTAAAATAAAGATTAAGAAAATTGACGACAATACAGCCGCCGAGGTTGAAATACTGGTGCATCTGGCCAACGATGTTTCGCCCGACAAAACCATTGATGCTTTATACGCCTTTACCGATTGTGAATTATCCATATCGCCCAACAGTTGCATTATTGAAGACGATAAACCCAAGTTTTTAGGAGTTAGTAAGATGCTCCGGCAATCGGCTGAATATACCATGGAATTGCTTCGGCAAGAGCTTCTAGTAAGGTTGGGTGAATTGGAAGAACAGTGGCACATGTCGTCGCTCGAAAAACTATTTATCGAAGAACGAATCTATAAGGATAAAGAATATGAAAATGGAAAAGATTACGAAGATGTAATCCAGCACATTTTTAACCGGATTGAGCCATTTAAAGCACAATTTGTGCGCGAAGTTACCGAAGAAGATATCAAGAAACTGTTTGAAATAAAAATGCGACGCATTTTGAGGTTCTCAACCCAGGAAGCCGAAGATTTGTTGCGCCGCATTGAGGAAGAGATTGCCGAAGTGAAAAACCATTTGGCCAACATGGTGGAATTCACCATCAATTACTTCCGGCAGATTAAAAAGAAATACGGAAAAGGACGCGAGCGGAAAACAGAAATACGGAATTTTGAAAATATTGAAGCCACAAAAGTGGCTGCAGTAAACGAAAAGCTATACTGCAATTACGAAGAAGGATTCATCGGCATTGGGCCATCGATGCGTAAGGAACAATACGTATGCGACTGTTCGGATATTGACGATATTATTGCCTTTAAAAACGATGGCAAGTACATTATTACCAAGGCATCCGATAAGGTTTTTGTGGGAAAGGACATTGAACATGTGGCCGTTTTTAAAAAGAATGACGACCGCACTATTTACAACGTGGTTTACCGCGATGGTAAGTATGGCCAAACATTCATGAAACGGTTCCCGGTTAAAGGAATTACACGCGACAAAGAATATGATATCTCCAAAGGAACCGAAGGATCAAAGATTCTCTATTTCAGTGCCAATCCGAACGGTGAAGCCGAAACCATTAAAATTTACCTGAAGCCCCGCCCGAAACTGAAAAAACTCATTTTCGAAGTTGACTTCAGTGTATTGGCCATTAAAGGGCGCCAGAGCTTAGGGAACATTCTTACCCGCCATCAGGTGCACCGCATTGTACTTAAGGAATCGGGGGTTTCTACCTTAGGCGGATTAAAAATATGGTTCGACGATGTGGTGTTGCGATTGAGCACCGAAGAACGTGGCATGTATTTAGGCGAATTTAAAGGCGACGACAAAATATTGGTGATTACCAAAGATGGATATTACCATTTGACCAACTTTGATGTGAGCAACCATTATCCGGACAACATTCTTAAAATTGAAAAGTTTAAAGCCGGCAAAGTGTTTTCGGTGGTATTTTTTGATGCCGAGCAAGGAATGAATTACCTGAAACGCTTTGAGTTTGATGATATTAAAGGAGAAAGCAATTTTATTGGTGAACACAAGGATTCAAAACTAATCCTGCTAAGCGATGAACGCTATCCGCAATTCAAAATTATGTTTGGAGGCAAGCACATTAATCGCGAAGATGAAATAATTGATGTGGAACAATTCATTGGTGTTAAGAGTTACAAAGCCCGTGGGAAAAGGTTAACTACCTACGAAATGAAGAAAGTGGTGGAAATTGATCCCCTGCAAAAAGAAGAACCTGAAGGGGAATTGATTGATGCTGGTGAAGATTTTGATGAAGAATTGGGCGATTTTCCGGCACCACCAGAAAGTGCGGGAGAGCAAATGTCGTTAGGGTTCGATTAACAGTAGCCACCTTGAAGATATTTTTAATAGGATACATGGGTTGCGGCAAAACTACTGCCGGAAAAAGGCTGGCCAATAAACTTGGCTGGCCTTTTATTGATTTGGACGACCGGATTGAGAAACATACCGGAAAAACCATTACGGAACTCTTTGAGCAGGAAGGCGAAACAGCATTCCGTGAATTGGAAAAACAGGCATTACACAGCACTTTTGAGTTGAAACATGCCATTATCTCTACTGGTGGCGGAGCGCCTTGTTTTTTCGACAACATGGAGCAAATGAACCTAAACGGTAAAACGGTGTATATTGAATTACCTCCAAAGGTATTGGCCGATAGGCTCAGAGGAGCCAAAAATCAACGTCCGTTGATAAAAGGAAAAACCGACGAAGAACTACTGGCTTTTATTGCCGAAGCATTGCAAAAACGGACACCCTATTACCAAAAAGCTAAAACCACGGTAGATGGCGTAAGCCTTTCAGCGGAGAGCATTTTAATGGCGGTGAATCTGGTTTAGCAAATGTTTTTTACAGAAATACCGCCTAAAGAGGCGGTGATCCATGAATCTCCGCCTCTCTAGGCGGTATTATGTGGCGTAATTATTTCTTTGACTTGCTTTTATCTTCTCTTAATTTAAATAACTCCTCAGTAGAAATGATATTCTTAAATCCCTTTTTTTCCAGTCCCTTTCTAAGAACTTTATCACCAGACCAAATCCTACATTTGTAAAACAATGAAAAGGCAACATAAGGAATATCCTTATCATCAACATCTTTTACTAAATTCTCGGCTTGAATCCATTTAGTGGAAGGAATGTGGATTCCAGACATGAATTTAATTGGCCTCGTTGTTTTATATTCAACAATCTCAATCTCTTTTATTGACATTTTTGAAATCATTGAAATCTTACTATGATATTTGCGAAGCTCTGTTTGAAGATAATCTGGAGCTAAGAAATCAAACGTTCCTTTTGAATTTAAAAGCAAATCCGCAATCTTACTATTTGTATTAAGAATTGCACTAAAAACAATGTTAGCATCGACGATTATTCTCACTTGATGAATCGTTTGCGGTTTTTAGACCACCAATTTTCATTAAGTTCATCAGCAAGTCTATCTGCATCATCTTGTGTCGCTTTACTTTTTGAAGTTATTTCAAGATACTCAAGATAATCCATGATTCTTTGAAATCCAAAAGAATCAACCTCTTGGGATACCTTTATTACTATTTGATTATTAGTTCTTTCTATAATCATATTTCACATTTTTATAAATCAAAAGTACTCGAAAACAATCAAATTTACAACAACTTTTCGTGGTGCGGATTATACCACCCAACACAAAGCAAAAACTACTGTAGATGGCGTAAGCCTTTCGGCAGAAAGTATTTTAATAGCTGTGAATCTGGTATAGCAACTGTTGATTTCAGCATGGTGTTTTGCCTTGCCATAACGGTTTAACGCCTGGCATTTTTTCATCTTAGTCTTTTTAATAATTTAATCCAAAAGTCCAAAGCGGAATCACATTGAGGTAACCATATTCAATATCGTCTTTTACCACGAATGATTTTCCGTTGTTTTCTATTTGGTTTTGTTGCTTATTTTTTCCTCCAACTTCAAACGTATAATTATCAATGATGAAATCGGCTTTTTGTGACGACATTACTTCGTTTTTTGCTCGCATTTGATTGAAGAAAAAAGTCTCTCGTATGTTTCCAACATTCGATTTATCCCCAACCAAGTTAAAAATGATATTTGTATTATCTAAATATACTTTATCAACCTTTCCTAATCCTCGAATACCGCTTGTTTCATTGCGTAATTGTCCAATTAGGCCAGCTTTTTCCATATATGAGAAATAGTCGTCTAAGGAATTCCGACTTACACCTATTATTTCTGCTATTTTGGAAAAATTAGGTTTAAAGGGCACGCTTTCTGCAATAATGGAAAGCAGACGTTTCAGTTTGCGACTTGTTCCGACATTTAGGTTCGCATATTGTGGAATATCTGATTCTAATGTCTGTACAATGATTTGACCTAAACGAAGATTCATTTCATTTTCAATTCCAAAAGGATAATATCCTCGTTGTAAATAGTCATTAAACAATGGTAAAGGGTGTTGAATATTTTCAAGCCTTACCTCATTATTTATGATTTGCTTTAGGGTATAAACGCTTGTTTCATAGTTATGAAAGAATTTCAAATATTCACGAAATGAAAGTCCTTGTAAATTGTAAATTATTGCACGGCGACTTAAATCAGCCGAACCTTTCAGTATATCCAATACTGAAGAACCGGTAAATACAACCTTCAAAGTAGGAAATGAGTCATAAATATTTTTTAGTTCGCGAGACCAGTCAGTATATTTATGAATTTCATCGATAAATAAATATTCTCCAGCATTTTTATAGAAATTATCCGCTAAATCAAGAAGTCTGTTTTCGCCAAAGTACATATCGTCTGAGGAAACATATAATGCTTTTTTACTATCTAAATTTTCCTTGATATGTTGCAAAATCATAGTGGTTTTACCAACTCCACGTGCACCAATAATTCCAATCATTCGATTATCCCAAGAGATTTTATCGTATAAATAACGTTTAAAATCCATTGTCGTACTTTGTAAAAGCGTTTCAAATTTCTGATATAGTGTTCTCATTGTCTTGATAATTTTCATAAAGATACGAATTGCACAATCAATTCAACAATTATTTTGCAAAATGTTCAATTAGATGTGCAAATGTTGTTTCTGCTTGGCGTTAACAAAAAGCTAAAACCACGGTAGATGGCGTAAGCCCTTCGGCGGAAAGCATTTTAATGGCCGTGAATTTGATGTAGCAAATACCCTTAACTCCTTACAAAATGGGGCATTTCATTAGGCAAAACAATACTTATTTCAACCAAGCCGGCAATTTGCCCATTTTGGTACCAAGGCGACTGGTGAATCAGTTTCTTGACCCCATCCTTTTCAATGGTGTAGGTATTGGGTATTCCTGTGGCAAGGATTTCCCTTATTTTGGCACTCGATTTTTCAGTGTGGCAATTATAAAGGCTTTGACCGGCTAGCTTTTTGCCACCCCATTTTTCAAACGTAAGCTGAGCTTTATGGTTCATATACACAATGTTGCCGTGGGTATCGCAGATGGTTACTGCCGAAGGGTATTCGTCCCAGTAAGAATTGATTTCCATAGATAAATAGTGCTAAAATGAATTCAAAAATAGATAAAACATATCAATCTGTTTGCAAGGCATAACTATAAAAAGTACATTTATTTTTTTATTCGGAACAGTAAATAAATCACAAATCATGAGAAATACAACCCTCGTTTTAATCCTGATAAGCCTTGTGCTTAACGCTAAAGCTCAAACCGGAAGCATCGGCCCTGAGCAGCTTATCCAAATTAAAAAATCGTACAATGTAACCGATCCGGCCACAAGGGCACTGACCAATGCATTGACCAACAACGACATTAAAAATTTAATTTTAGACCGACCGAATCTGGCTACCATCGACCATAACTTTAAATATAAAGTGAAGGTGTTGGGTATTTCCGATCAAAAAAAGAGCGGCCGCTGCTGGATGTTTACCAGTATGAATGTGCTTCGCCCAATGGTAATTGAGAAATATAAGCTCAGCAACTTTGAATTTTCGCACAATTATTTGTATTTCTGGGATGCCTTTGAAAAAGCCAACCTTTATTTGGAAGCACAGATTAAATATGCCAATAAACCATTGACCGATTTATATGTGGATTGGTTGTTTAAAAACCCCATTGGTGATGGTGGCGTTTGGAGTTCCTTTACCAACCTGGCTGATAAATATGGTTTGGTTCCCAAAGAGGTGATGCCCGAAACCAATTCGAGCGAAAATACCAGTTGGATGATGCGGGTTATCAGCACCAAATTGCGGGAATACGGTTTGATATTGAGGGATATGACCGCTAAACAAGCCAAACCCGAATCAATTCAAGCCACAAAATTGAGAATGTTGGGCGAAATTTATCGAATTTTAGCCCTAAATCTTGGTGAACCGCCTACCGAATTTACCTATCGTTTTGTTACTAAAGATGGGGTAATTGGCGAAACCAAAACCTTCACACCAAAAACTTTTATGTCCGAAGTACTTGGTTCTATTGACTTTACCAACTACGTGATGTTGATGAACGACCCCACCCGTGAATATTATAAAATGTACGAAATTGAATACGACCGCAACGTGATGGAAGGCCGCAACTGGACTTACCTGAACCTTCAGAACGAAGAATTAAAACCATTTGCCATTGCCAGCATAAAAGCTAATAAAGCCTTGTATGCCTCATGCGATGTGGGAAAACAGCTTAACTCCGATTTGGGCTATAGTGATGTGCATAATTACAATTTTGAATCGTTGTATGGCATTTCCTTTGGCATGAACAAAGCCCAACGGATTCAGACTTATGAAAGCGGATCGTCGCATGGAATGGCGCTGATTGCTGTGGATGTTGATGCCAGCGAAAAACCCGTTAAGTGGCAGTTTGAGAATAGTTGGGGAGCCACCAGCGGGCACAGCGGTTACCTTACTTTTACCGATAATTGGTTTAACGAATACCTGTTTCGCGTGGTGGTGTTGAAAGAGTTTTTAGACGACAAAACCTTGAAACTTTTGGAGCAAAAAACCATCGTGTTGCCACCTTGGGATCCTATGTTTCAGGCGGATGAATAATGGATTGGAAATCGCTTTTTTAATGGAGGAAGAATTTATAGCGTTTGGAATATAGACTCCATTTCTAGAAATATAAATCTATGAAATCATGATAAAAACTATTTCAGAAGGTACTAATTATACAGCAATCGACATCGGAGCGCTGGACAAATTATCTGACTATTCATTTATTCATCCTAAATTAGGTCATACGGTTGAAAGCAAACTATTTGTTGGCGAACTTTTAAAATCCACCGGCTCTGAGGTTTCTTTTATGGAACTCCCTTCGAAGACAATCGTATCTTTTCTGCATAAGCATAAAAAGCATGAGGAGATTTATATTTTTTTAAAGGGAACCGGACATTTTCAGGTTGATGAGGATGTGTTCCCAATAAAAGAGGGTTCTTTAGTGAGAGTTTCACCCAATGGCAGCAGAACCTTGAGTAATTATTCAGAAAATAGCATGATATATATGGTAATACAGACAGTTGCCGATACCCTAAACAGTTATAATATTTCAGATGGATATCGTTTAGAGGGTGAGATAAAAATAAAATGAACTTAGTTCAAATAGAGGAAGATGGAGGATAACCCAATGAAAGCAAGCGTTTACACAATATATGGAGGACCCGAAGTACTGGAAATTAAAGAGGTAAAAAAGCCATCTCCGAAAGCCAACGAGGTTCTAATAAAAATACATGCCACAACAGTAAACAGAAACGATTGTGGATTCCGGAAACCTGAATATCAGGTTATTATCCGGCCCATCAACGGCCTCCTTAAACCAAAGCGAACCATTTTAGGGACAGAGCTAGCGGGTGTAGTGGAAGCAATAGGCAGCGATGTACAAACCTTCAAACCCGGTGATGCTGTTTTTGGATTAAGTGGTTGGAATTTTGGCACCCATGCTGAATATGTTTGCTTGCCCGAAACCGCTTCCATTACCATAAAGCCAGCCAATATGACGTTCCAAGAGGCTGCCGCTGTCTGCGATGGCGCCTATCTGGCATTGAATATCCTTCGTAAAATAGATTTTAAGGTTGCGTCCAATATTCTCATCAATGGGGCTTCCGGATCCATTGGTTCCGCCGGTGTTCAACTGGCAAAATATTTTGGGGCTAAAGTTACCGCCGTTTGCAATACCAAGAGTCAGGAATTGCTGAAATCGTTGGGTGCCGATGAAGTGATGGATTACACCAAAGAGGTTTTTACCAAGAATGGCCAACAATACGATGTGGTTTTTGATGCCGTGGGCAAGAGTTCCTTTTTCAAATGTAAAAATATCCTGAAGCCCAAAGGCATCTATTTCTCCACCGAACTAGGATTTCTAGCGCAGAATATTTTTCTACCCATGTTAACACCACTTTTAGGAGGTAAAAAGGTCATGTTTCCCATGCCCAAAGACAGCAAAGAAGACATTGAATTTATAAAGAAGCTGATTGAGGCCGGAAAATATAAAGCGGTAATTGACCGGGTTTACCCTTTAAAAGAAATTGTGGAAGCCGCCAGGTATGTTGAAACCGGTCAGAAAACTGGTAATGTGGTTATTACAATTGAGTAGATTGTAGCTATTCACCTACCCAATAGCTAGGATAAAAAATGTTCAATGCAATACAAACAAATTACAAGTAATCGGATTTGAAAAATGTTTGTTTATCAGGTAAATCGCTTTTAAATAATTCCAAAGGGGATCCTCGAACCAGTCGCGCGTAACAGATCATGGCGGATACCATAACCCCCGCTGCCGCACAAGCCCTCTCGTGTGGCTTGTTGCAATAAAAAGCAAAGTTATAATATTAGGAGCCTCTCTCCCGATAGCTATCTGGATGGGAGTTTTTATTTTTTGTGTAAAGAAACAAAAGCAATAAAACAGGTAACAGAACTGTTGAGTCATAAAATGAATGAATCCCATTAGAGGATTTAAAAAGAATTTAGAAGAATACCATCCATTGAAATAGAAACTATATGAATGAATTATTCGTTAACTTTGTAAAGTTTAAAAATGTATCTGAAATGGATTTACAAGTTGTAAAAATTGATGTGCTGCAAAAAATTATGAACGTATCAAAAATATCACTTCTTGATAAAATTAATGATATTTTGGATAAAGAAATGATTGTAGGTTATACAACAGACGGTGAACCTTTAACAAAAGAAGCCTATAACGCTCGTCTGCTGTTGGCTGAAAAGCAAATAGCATCAGGAAATTATATTTCTCAAGAAGATTTAGAAAAAGAAGTGGAAAATTGGTAATGGGAGTGTTGAAGATAGCTTGGACAACACAAGCAAAAGAAGATTTGAGGAATATCTATAAGTATTGGGAGAAGAAGTCTTTGCAAGGAGCGATAAATGTGAGGTCAGATATTCTTAAAAGCCCAAAAACGATACTCTATTCTGAACAATATCAAATTGATGATATTAATCCAAAATACCGTAGGATTGTTGTTCGTGAGAACTATAAAGTTTTATATAGAGTTGAAAGTAAAACAATTTTTATAATGGGAATTGTTGGTACGGCTCAATCGCCAGAAGTAATAAGAGAGAAATAAACTACTAATCCGACACTTGGAAAAGTGGTGTTCGGCATCGATCGCCGGCAAAAAGCCACGCCAAACCATCCAACACTTTTTTATAGACATTTTTTGTTACTCCCTTTGGTCGTGAACTTTTCTCATGACCGAAGGGAATAAACCGCTTCAATAAGTTCAATTGAATAAAAAAAATTGGTTCGCCCGCCGCGGTTGGTACATTTGTTACGGTTTTTACACGCAGCAATATGTAAGCAATATAAACTATAACGAAAAAGGACAAAGAATCGCCATTTATTATGGGAACAACAGTAAAACCAAATACGAATACAACCCGTTGACTTTCCGGTTAACCCGCCTGTTGACCACCCGCAACACCGGCCAGGACATTTTGCAGGACTTAAATTACACCTACGACCCCGTGGGAAATATTACCCAACAGGTGGACAATGCGCAACAAATTCACTACTTTAGCAACAGCGTAATTGAACCCAAAGGAATGTACAAATACGATGCACTATATAGGTTGATTGAAGCCAAAGGCCGTGAGCTAACCAGCTTGCAATTACCTACGCACGACGACTTTGCCAACAACATTCCTGTACCCAACACCGCCAGTAACGCCATGCAAAACTACACCCAGCAATATAGCTACGATGAACTGGGAAATATAAACCAGATGAAAAGCATGGGTAAATGGACACGTGATTATTACTACAATTTTACAGCCAACAATTACCTCCTTGGCCATACCGAAAATACAACAGAATACACCTATGACCAGCACGGCAATATGCTTACCATGCCCCATTTACAGGCATTAAGCTGGGATTACAAAGACCAATTAACCAAAGTAGATTTAAATGCTTCTGGTAACAAAGCGTACTATATTTACGATGCAGGAGGAAACCGCACAAGAAAGGTAATTGTAAAAGGAAATATTGTAGAGGAAAGATATTATTTGGGCGACTACGAATTATACAGGAAAACCAATAACGGAACGGTAGAAGTTGAACGGAGTACGGTTCATATTTCTGATGATAAAAAACGCATTGCACAAATTGATGATGATGGAACGACTGAAATAATACGCTACCAGTATGATAACCACCTTGGTTCAGCTTCTTTAGAGCTAGATAACAATGCAAATATTATTAGCTATGAAGAATACCATCCATTCGGAACTACTTCATATCGTTCTGGTCGTAGTGAAACTGAAACTTCATTGAAAAGATATAAATACGTTGGTAAAGAACGTGATGAAGAAACCGGACTTTACTATTACGGCGCTAGGTATTACGCCGCCTGGATAGCCCGTTTTGTTAGTGTTGACCCCTTGCAGTTTAAGTACCCGCAGTTCTCTCCTTTTCAATATTCTGCAAATTGCCCAATTACATTTAACGATTTGGACGGTAACGAAACCAAACTAAATGAGAAGTTAAATGTGGATATCCCTATTAATCAAAAACCTGTTATCAAGGAATTAACAGTAGTACAGGATAATGTAAAGGCACCAATCAATCCTAAAATTAATTTTGTAAGTAAAGATGAAGCTGATGCAAATAATTTAAAGGAATTTGTTTCAAAAATGGGCTTTACTTCTGATGTAATTGAGTCATCCTTTCGTCAAATGAATAGAAATATTGTTTTATCAAAGGATGGAACATTTTATAAGAAAATAGGCGATACAAGTTTAGATATTTCATCAAAAAAAATATTGAAAGATGGTGATATTGTTAAGATTAAAGCTGGCAGACATGCCCAAATTAATAATGATATAAGTATTTCAAACAAAACAATAGGATACATTGGTTTAGGTTTAGATGTTACTAATGCCTTAATTGGCTTATCTGATTTTGTAAGTGAAGTCGATCCAAAAATTAAAAAACAAAATAAAGAATTGTTTTATAAAGACTTAGCAGAAATTGCTATTGGACTTAATCCATATACCGGTGTAATTTATTCATTTGGCTCGATGCTTTCCAAAGATCCGGAAAATCAAAGAATATTACTTAAAAAATACGAACAAGAGATGATAGAATATAAATCAAAGGATTTGGAGGAATACGAAAATGCGAAATTTCATTACAACTTTTATTATAAAGAATTATATGGTACCCAAGAACAGGAAAGTAAGCAACAATTTATTAATCAAGGTAACTAGACCTTTTACCAAAATCGTAAAAGGTCTAGAATTGATTGAAAGGATATTTTTATTCTCAATCAATTCTTTAATTTCAAAGTTTGTACATAAAAGTGATTATTACAAAGTAGGGATACTTTCTGTATGCATATTAACAATCAGCGAGTTATTTTTTATTTTTCATTTTCAAATAAACAATATAATTACCTCTCTGCTTATTGTTCTTTTATTTTTAATAAACATAATACGATACTATAAATTGAAGACGGAAGATTATTTTGAATTCATTAAGTTAAAAAGTAAAGTATTAACCTTTTCCTTAATTGTTGTTTGTTGGTCATTGATTATTCTCAATTTTTACATTTTTTTCAAGTAAATTATTCCCCGCACGAGTCCCCTCGTGTGGCATGTAACATTAAAAAGCAAAAAACGAAATAGAACGGCAAAGCCCCGGTTTGGGGCTTTTGTTTTTATAGCGCAGCTACATTTTTCTGAAAGAACTCTTTGAATTTTTTCTTGGTAAGGAATGTTTCGATCATTTTAAAGATCATGTTTTTTATAAAATTAATTTCTTAATCTGCCATAATGCATCGTGCATCATTTTTCAGTTTCTCTATTTTCTTCTTTTTTATTTCCATATCGTAATACGATTCATCTTTCAAATAGGTCCTAATAAATACAATCCCAATAGTTTCAATTTTTTTAAGCTCTTCTTTAGTAATCGGGTAGGTCATGGCATAGGCCGAATAAATTTGTAAGTTTACAAAATATGATTGAGGGGTAGCGCTATTTAATGAGCTTAATTCCATCGTTGTCCCATCGGTGAGCTTTAGGGTCAATTTATTCCCAGCCGGTATTATGAATGCTTGGTCATTGGGGATATTAACATACGATTCCAATCGGAAATCATCGCCTGACCGATAGAATGCAAAGGTGAAATAATTATTATAGGTCTCCGAAATTCTTCGCTCATTGGTGCCAGAGAAAGGGTCTTTTTTGTCAACATCATAGTGGCATTTTTGTGCGTTCGATACGGTTGCAATAGATATTACCAAAAGAAAGGTACTAAAAATGTTTTTAATGTTCATAGTTGAATTTTTAATGGTTTTATAATAGTTGCAAAAAATACTGTTTGTAACCTAAGTTGAGCAATTTGACCCAGAGTCCTCGGGGGAAAAAGTGCTTTACTTAGGATTAACCCCGACCTAGAAATTGTTGCAACTCACCAAAAAGATGAACAGTATAAAGTGAATTACTTACAATTTCTTGGTCGATTGAGTGATTTGCCTTTCCAAATCTCTCAATTTGGGTATAAATCGCTAGTTTCAAAATTTGGCCAACAATTATATTGGCAATAATAAGTCCAGTTAATAGCACAAAGGAATTATAAAAAGTACTCCAAAGTTTGGTACATCATCACTTTTTAACAACAATCGGCGCAATATCATAATAATGGGTCGGGTTAATTTCCCCGATTTGTATCGTATAATTTACCGGTTCCTGCTTTAGCCCATTGCTCCAAATCTCTAGCGTATAACTATTCGGAAACACCTCTTGGAACACATACATACCATCGCTTCCGGTATAAACCGGGATGGTGCGGTTTTCAAGCGAATCAACCAACGTTACCGCTACTGCCGATACCGATAACGTGTCGCGCCCTGACAATTCTATCAACCTTCCGCGTACCGTAACTGTTTGTGCCTTAGCACATATGCCGCTTAGGAGTAAAATGCCAATGATTATGTAAATGATTTGTGCTTTTTTCATACTATGAAATTTACAGATTAACATTCATGCCAAATACAAATAAGATTATCTAAGGGATTACAGTATCTGCCACATGGGCCCTAATACTGCTGTAGGCTGGTGTTAACGAGTGTCCCCAGTAACAATCGTTCCGGTTCTTCTTTAAATATACAAAATCGTTGGGGTTAATATCAAATCGGTTCCCAACCCGTTGTATTTCAAATTTTTTCAGTTTGGCCGGTAAATCCTCATCCACTGTAATCCCTAAGCTGCTGTACCCTTTTTTGTTGATGGTAAGTATCACCGGGTTGGTTTCATCGTTTTCATCCACCGGAATATTTTCTATATGGAAATATCCGGTATTCTCAACCCCGGTTTTGGGTGGAGTAATTGAAAAAGTTATCCCTTCGAAAGGGGATGCAATTTCAGTACTGTCAGTATCGATGAATCTCAGGTTACCCACCACCGAATACATCACAATACTGCTTTTACTTGGTATGCCAAAGAAAAAAATGATACAAAAAATTGAAAACACTCCACTGGCATGAATACCTTTTGGTAAGTCGAAATTAATTGCACCCGGTAGGGCAACCATAAAAGCTGAAGCCCCAATTCCAAGGATCACTTTTAGGCAAAGTATCTGAATATCGCTTTCAATGGTAACCATAAAAAAAGCTGCAAAACATGTTAATACTACCAGTATTGAACCAATAATAATGTAAAGTAAGGTGGTTTTTTTCATCTTCTATTCCTGTGTAAATAGTTCATAATTGTAAAAAACATTTCAATTGGAAGGTACTTTTGTAAATTCTGGATCAAAAACTCTAATTGTTCAATTTTACAAAATATTTTGCAAATTAAGACTTACTTTTCAGTATTTTTTTTTAAATTTGGTTTCCAGTATTTACGATTATTACTAAAGTCAGTATCCTTTTAAAAATTAATTGATACCATAAGAATGTTTGAATAGTTGTGTACTTAATTATTTGCTAATAGGCAAGCACCGGCCCTCGATTTAAAAATTAACAGATGAAACATTTTACCATCCTTATATTGGTTGCCCTAGTTACACTGGCCGTATTGTTTGCCTACTATAATCCCGATAAGCTCGAGGATATCTGGTTATGGGTGATAGGGTTAGCAGGAATGGCAGTCGGTTATGCAAAAGAACTTTTTGAATTATTAAAGAAACAAATCGGACTCATTAAATCAAAAAACACATGAAAAATTTTGTATTGAATAAAAAGAACGATCATGGATTGCTGATATTAATCGCATTGGTTTTTCTGGTGATAACTATTATTGGTTCGGTACTGCTTTACGATGCCAAAATACCGGGCTCGGTTTACAACCTGATTGCCTTCATTATTATTACCCTCTGGATGTGCATTTTTACGGTTTATTTTGTTTGGGCTTTGCATTTTTACAACATAAACTTTGGCCTAACCCAAGGGGAATGGGAACAGATTGAACAGAGCAAACAGCAACGTCGCGATGGGCAAACATTTAACGACAACGATTTAGCCGGCGAACCCCTTGAAAACCCCTACAAAACTGAAACATTTGGTTTGCCCAATGGCACTGTTCGCGGGATGATAGCTTTTACCTTGCTTTTTGGTGCCATCGCCCTGCTTATTGCCAGCTTTTCGCCTCAGAACCAGTTAAACCCCAATACACTGTTGGTTGATCAGTTCGACTTTTTCAAGACAGCATTCCTGATGATGATAGCTTTTTACTTTGGCTCGCGGTCGTTGGAATTTTTAAAAGGCAAACCTGCGCCAATTCCCACACCGGTTAAAGGCAAGGATCCACTTACCACTGATGCTGCCGGTGTTGTTCAACCAGCCCCGACAGCCGAGAATCCGGAGCCAATTCCCAACATCCAGGTTTCGGTGGCGGGCAATGTATCTTCGGTTCCCATGATTACGCAAGTGAAAGATCCAATGGCTTTTAACGAATTTTAACCGCCAGGCTATGCGTACCCAATTTTTTGTGTGCCTTGGAATGGTTGTCATGCTTTTTGCATCGTGCCGCGACGACCGTAGCCTTGTGGTGGGGAAAATAAAAAAGTCGGCTCACTTGGCCACCACCCAGTTTACCATCGATAAACTGGTGTATGGGGTTCAAAATAAAAAGCTCTTTTGGGCCATCAACTTGAATGAGTCGAGGTTTTTGGCACAGACCCAGGCGGTGGTGAAGGCCGGGATTGATTTAGATGAACTAAAAGAGGAGGATATTTCCATCGACGGACAGAAAATCACCCTGAAATTGCCTCCAGTTCGGGTCATTACCTTTTCATACCCCTCCGACCGGTTCAAAGAGCTCAAAATCCTTTCGAAAGAATATGCCTTTAACCTGATTCCGGTGAAGGAGAAGGAACGGTTTTTCCGCGATGCCGAACTCGACATCCGTCAGGCTTTGCCCTACATGAATATTACCAAAACAACCCAGCAGAAAACCCGCATTTTATTCCAAGCCTTGCTGAGGAATTTAGGATATACCGAAATTTATATCGAATTTAAAGAGGGCGAGCTGTTGCCAACGCCGGTAAAGGAGGTAACACCATGATAGCCCTGGTACTGAAATATTGGAAATTGATGCTCGACATCCTTATTGTGGTGGCACTTTGCGTGGCCTTCAGCTATTTCGATCCTTTTAAAATGTTCCGCAAAGCCGAACTAAAACAGACTGCTAACATGGTGAGCAGTGTGAAAGACATTGGTGAATTGGTTGCTGCCGAATATTACGGCGAAGTAATTTCTTTTGAAGGTGATACCCTAAAGTTAACCGAAGACAATTTGACCGATTCTGTGAAACATTTTTACAGCCTTATGGTGACCGATCTGGACCAAATTTCCGATAAGGCTAAACGGGGGGATATGACTAACGCAATCAGCGAAGTGATCAAAAGGTTGAAAGAATCAAACAAGGATTTATATCCGGCCTTTATGGCTTTTATTGCCCACAAACACTTCGACAAACGGATTGAGAAATATGTTGAGCAGGATTCACCGTTGAAAATAAAAAATGGAACAGATACCGATTTATGTTCGGATATTAGGGATGAAATGCTCAAAAAGAAAAAACAATTGAAGAAAAATTATTCCACCGATTTGGCCGACCTGTATTATACTGACTATTTAAATGAGCTGCCAAATTACCTCGATGGGTTTTACGATTTTTATTCGCAAGGCCGTTTTTCCGGTAAAAAGGGAGACGATAAAGAGCCGATTATACTCATTGCAAGGGGTACGGTAAAAGCAGGGTTCAATTTTGGGAAGCTCGATGAACGGAATTTCCTGTACAACCCCTCGAAAAAGCACATCAAGCTTTATGGATTATCAGCCAAAGTGCTCGATACGGTCATCAATCCGTGGTTTATTCCCGAACGGGAAGTGCCCGGATATGAGTTTGTCAACAATCCAAAAACAACCGATTATGCGCAGGTGCTGGCGGTAAAGAATATTTGCCGCCACAAACTGGCTGGCAAAGCGTTGGAAGCTGGATTGTTGGAACAAGCCCAGCAGAATGGGCGAGAGGTATTGCAGAACTTTTTTTCGGTATTGCTCAACGAACCGGAACTAACTGTTTCGTTCAACGAAATGCCCAACCGCCATGTGATGGAAAGGATTACCCGCGACACACTGATAACACCTGCCGAAGCCGAGGAATTTTCGCAACTGCTGCAACGTTACCGGTTAGCCATGGAAACGGCTACCACCGAGGAGCAGAACAATTTAGCTTTTGAGCAAAGGATTCTTATCAATACTATCAAATACTGCAAATTTTCGTCCACCAACCAACCATTCCACCTTTTTGACCTGGCGTTTGTGCAATTCAAATACATACAGAAAAACATACCCAAAATAAACGATTCGGTTTGTGTATTCAAAAACAAGACAATCGCCTGCAACCAACTGGTTAAGGTTTATCTGGCTTATATCAGAGATACTTTGGCCAAAATGGAACAGGGAAAACTGTTGGGCTATTCCACCCAATATTTGGCTGAGAACCCTTATTGGTACTCCGATACCAGCATCTGTTTTATTTTCGATTTCAACCAAACCTTATCGTTGTTTCAGCAAGATTTTCCTGAAATTAAACCCATTGACTATCAATTTCCTCAAGTTGGGTTGTCGCAATTTTTATTGGATACTTTGAATTTTACCCAACTGCAACAATTGGATTCCATTGTAGAAAAAACGCTGCTGCAGCAGGCTTTTGTTATTAACGGTGAAAGGGAAATCCTGAAAAAGGTTGAAAACCACAATGCCCAGTATTATGTGAAATCGAAACCCATTAAAAAGTTTACCAAATACATTCAGCAACAATTACATAAAAACAATGAGCCATGATAAAAAAACATTATTTAGAGGAACTGAACATCCATTCCAAATACATCCGGTTGAACGATAAAGGTATTGATGTGAAACGCATCCAAGAGTGGATATTGTTATGGACGTTTATTAACAAAGATTTTAAGGTAAGTATTGTCCGCGATGGGGAATTTGGAACCGGCACCTTACATGCCGTTAAGGAATTCCAGAAGATGAAAAACCTGGATGCCGATGGCATTATTGGTAACATTACCTGGAGGGCGCTCACCGAACCCATGCTCAAAGCCTTTTCCCGCATCGACCGTAGTACGTTGGATGAGTTTGTGATAGGATATGCCCAGGCCCACCTCGATTCTTGTTCACGGGAATTTGTGCCCAACCAAGGGCCTTGGGTGCGGGCTTACATGAATGGCAAGGAAGGTAGTGATTTCCCTTGGTGCATGGGTTTTGTACAAACGGTGCTGGACCAAGCCTATTCATCGCGCGGAAAAGCCTTTACCGATTACCTGCCATACACCTTGGCATGTGATGATTTGGGCAACTACGGGCTTGCCAAAAACAAGCTTATACGCAATGCCGACCTTAAAAAACGCCTCAACGAAGTGCAGCCGGGCGATGTGTTCCTGGTGTGCAAAAAAGACAATCCGCTTGACTGGACCCACACCGGATTTGTGGTAGCACTTAACGGTTCTGAAATAGAAACTATTGAGGGCAACACCAACGAGGCCGGCTCCCGCGAAGGGGTGATGGTTCGCAAACGCACCCGCAACCTGAGTAAAGAGAATATTGATGTTTTTAGTGTTGGGGAGTAAACAGCCTGTAAGGCTGAAAGAATATAGCAAGGGGCACCGCCCCTTGTAAAAAATACCATCCAATTGTCAGGCTGTAGGCCTGAGAGAAATAGAATATTGTTTCAGGCTTACAGCCTGATTTTGCCACTAATATTGTACACAGGGTGAATGACCTGGGCTTTAATCTATCAGGCTTTCAGTCTGAACCATAGGTATAACTCCCCAGCTTTTAAAAGCGTTAAAAAAAAACACGGTTCACCGTTTTTTTGTTTTATATTTGGTTAACAGTAACCCAAACTAACGCAGATTATATACATCATATAGCAAACAACTTGATAGTTTTAATCATTTAATATAACCAGTAATGAAAAAACTTCTTTTACAAATCGGAACTATCTCTTTTCTAGTTTCAATAGTTATTAGTTGCGAAAATACTACTATTATTGACGTGGAGAGCAATATAACAATTGACACAACGATAAATATTGAATATCCTACAAAATTATATAAACTTGATTCTGTTGAATTAAGTCAATTAATAATTGAATCGCCTTATCCACTAGATGCTTACGGATTGGTTTGTCGTATCGGTTTTTTAAATGGAGGTTATTCATCAATCAATAATGCTGATAGTGTTATTGATTTGGCAAAAAAAACATTGATACAGAATTCTAAATTTTCTAATGTAACATCGGATTCTTCACTGATTTTAAACTCTGTTGAAAGATATACTGGACCAGGTGACTTTTCGCATTGGACAGTTATTTTTGAAAATCAAATTTACGATGGTATTGAAATATTAAATACCCGAATAATACAAATAGTGACAAATACGGTTACAATTATTGATGGGCATCATTTCAATAATATATTTATTCCTGAAGAAGGCCTACTGCCAATAGATACAATAAAGGCGAAGATTGTTGGAAAAACCATTGAATATTATGACTGGGTAGGAATTCAAGAGAAAATTATAACGCATAATTCAATTGTTGATGATTTTATAAAAAAAATTTACTGGTTTGAAAAAGAAAATTACCTCGAATTTAGGGTAGTATGGCAGATTCCAATACTTTACAACGATAATCCTAGTGATGATTTAGTAGGTTGGGGTTATGTAGGTTGGTATATTTATGTTGATATTTTGAGTGGTGAAATTTTATATATTTTGCCAACTTTTATTTCCTAGTTTATGATTTAATAGGTATTTATACAGGCACCTCTAAACCAGCCCAACATGACCACCCAAGAAATATTCAAAAAACCGGAAACTTACGGCAACAGCCAAACCAAACGCAACTTAATAGAGCCCCATTGGGTTTTGAACGGGTGGCAATAAGTGGAAAGTTGAAATTAAAGAACATTAAAATAGCATTACAATGGAACAGCAAAACGCAATAAAAATATTTGAAGCAAATGAAGTACGAAGTTATTGGGATGAAAAAGAAGAACAATGGTACTTTTCTGTAATTGACATTGTTGGAATACTTACTGAAAGCCCTGATCCAAAGGATTATTGGTATCGGATAAAAAAAAGAGAAAAGATTTCAGGTATTGAGTTATCGACAATTTGTCGACAACTGAAAATGGAATCATCTGACGGTAAAAAGTATGCTACTGATTGCTCAAATGTTCAAGGATTATTGCGTATTATTCAGTCAATTCCATCACCAAAGGCAGAACCATTTAAACTTTGGTTGGCGAAAGTTGGTTATGAGCGTATGCAAGAAATTTCTGACCCCGAACAAAGTTTGGATAGAGCACGGGAAAACTGGCAGAAATTAGGCAGAAGCGAAAAGTGGATTCAGCAGCGTATGACCGGGCAGGAAACCCGCAACAAGTTAACCGATTATTGGCAGGAAGCAGGAATTAAAAAGCAAGATGAATTTGCCTTACTTACCAATATAATACATCAGGAATGGACAGGTTTGACCGTTAAAAAACACAAAGATTTAAAAGGTTTGAAAACCCAAAACCTTCGCGATCACATGAGCGAAGCCGAATTGATTTTTACGGCATTGGCAGAACTTTCAACGCGGCAAATAGCAGAAACATTAGAGGCAAGGGGTTTACAAGAAAATGCCAAGGCAAGCAAAAAAGGCGGAGCTGTCGCAAAAAATGCACGAAAGGAATTGGAATCAAAAACAGGCAAAAGCGTAGTAACAGGCGAAAACTTTTTGCCACATTCAAAAGATAACAAAAAGCTTGATGAAAAATAATCATTACATTATGAGAAAAAGTGGTAGCGTTTCTGACAATTACAGAAGTGGACAATTGTATGTTTTTTAGACAAAAAATAAAAGAGAACTTCACAGTCGCCATTAAATAGGGTTTTAAGCGTCACGCAGTTCCGCTAGCTTAAACCCCCATTGAACTTTACCCCACTTAATAGGTCATATATACAGATAACACTATATCAGCCCAACATACCCACCCAATAAATACTTAAAGAACTGTTATAAAATCGGCGCAAGCTCTAGCATTTAATTGAAATTGTGAGGAAACCATGCGCCGAAAATGAATTGAAATTCTTAAATGAGTTTGCCCCGCAATAAAGGAGCGAAAGTCTATTTTTTAAGTTTTATATACCCATCTTAAAATTATTCTTATTTTTAAGCAAAATACTCTTTTTGAAAACTGCTTGCTTATATATTCTTATTGTGTTTGTATCGGTTGTTGGATGTCAACAATCGGTTCCAAGTAAACAAGCCCATTCATCTAATGTGATTAGTTCAAATCGGGTAATTGACAGCTTAATCCGGTTGTCAAATAGCAACTATAAGTTAAATGATACGATTAAACAGCCCTTTGATGAGTATCTTAGGGAAGCGATTGAAACGGCTCGCACGAGTAATCAGCAAAAGCGTATAGCTGAGATTTATAATTTAATTGCAAAACGGCACCGGAATATTTCAGAATATAGCACAGCCATTTCATATTATCAGCAATCACTTACCATAATTGAAGAGATTCAAAACGATTCGTTGAAAGCTAAAACATGGCATGAAATGGCAGTTGTATTCCGCCGGATTGATTATAACGCTCAAGCACTCAAGCTATATATGCGCGTTTTAGAGTGGGCTGAATCAGCTCACGACACCCTGTTGATACACTCCTCGCTCAATGGAATAGGGAATGTATATATCAGTTACAATAATTATTACAATGCTATTGGTTATTTTCAACGATCGCTGGCCTATCAAGAAAAGATGAAAACAAATCGGCTTGGGATGGCGATAAATACAAATAATATAGGCGAAGCATACTTATTCTTGCATAATACCGACTCTGCTTTGGTTTATTTGAAACGATCGTTCAAAATAAATTTGGAGATTGGTTCCGAACTGGGCCAAGCAATATGTCATAATGGAATAGGAATGGTTTATGTGGAACAGAAACACTATGAAAAGGCTTTGTATGAATATCAAAAATCACTGGAAATTAATCAAAAAATCGGTGACTTGATATATGTGGCCGATAACCATCGAAACTTGGGAAAAGTATATATGCTAACAGGGAACTATCCCCTTTCGGAGGAACACTTAGTTAAAGCCCTTGAAATAGGAAAAACAATAGGTAGTAACCTTCAGATTTTGGAAGCTGATAAAATCCTTTCGGAATTGTACAGCTACATGCAAAAAACAGAACACGCTTTAGAGCACATGCGCGAATCAATGGCCTACAAAGACAGCATTACAAAGGAAGTGAGCAGGCAAAATTCTGAAGCCATGGATGTGTTGTTTAGAGCTGAAAAGCAGGAACGTGAGATAGTAATTTTAAAACAAAAGGCAGAATTGGATACCTTGCAAATTAGTCGTCAAAAATTTTTGATTATTGGAATTGCATCTTTTGTATTAGCCATTGCAGTAATTATTCTATTCTTTTACCGACAGAGGTTGTTAAAAGAAAAATTGAGCCAAATGAGTTTGGAACAAAAATTACTGCGTGCTCAGTTAAATCCTCACTTTGTATTCAATTCCTTGGCCGCGGTTCAAAATTATATTTTACATAACGACAAAAAAGCAGCTTCTGACTACCTAGTGAATTTTTCACGGTTGATGCGGAATATATTAATGGGATCAGGATCCGATTTTATTCCATTGGAAAATGAATTGGAGATTTTAGACGATTACATGAAATTACAGCAGCTTCGTTTTCAGAATAAATTTGATTACCATTTTGAAATTTCGAACAACATAGAGCCTCAAACATGCCAAGTACCCCCAATGTTGGTACAGCCATTTGTTGAGAATTCTATTGAACACGGAATACGGGGAATTGACCGGCAAGGAATAATTATTATCCGGTTTAACCGGGAGCAGAATTTATTGCTGATTGAGGTGGAAGATAACGGCATTGGCTTACAAGAACACTCCAGCGAAAAACAAAAAAGCAATCATGTGTCAATGGCTACAAAAATTACCAAGCAACGGATGCAAAACCTGCAGAGTCTCACTAAAAGAACTTGTAAGCTCGAAATAATTGATAAAATATCGCTTCAAAGTTTGCCCGGTGTGTTAATTCGCATTCAAATTCCTTTCAACGAAGGGAATGGATAACCGCTCCTTTTTTAACGATAAAAAGCACTACAATCCTTCTTATTGCTCAATTGTTAATAACTATTAGCAAAGTCTTCATAAAAAAATTACAATAAAGTTTCAGATATTCATAATATATTAAATTTGGGTAGTTTTTAGTACCCTTATTTATGAATATAAGTATCAGGAAATCAACCATTGATGATTTACCTTTTTTAGAAAAAGTTGAAACTTTTTGTTTTCCTCAATTTCAACAAAGTTCCCGACGCTCATTACGGTTAAGTTTAGGTAGTCCAGCACAACAAGTATGGATAGCTGAATTAAAAGAAAAAAGGAAACATGTTGCTGTTGGTACATTAATTCTTAATTTATATCAGCATACCGTACGTATCTATTCCATTGGAATTTTGCCAGAATATCAGGGGCGGGGCATTGGACAAATTTTGCTGGCTCAGGTTAAACATGTGGCCATCTCAAAAGGGTGCGACAAACTTTCGCTCGAAGCCCTATCAACAGACACCAAGCTCATTGATTGGTATCAAAAAGCAGGTTTTGTAATTTCAGAAGAATTGCCCAATTATTATAGCGATGGCATTCATGCAAAACGTATGGTTTTAAACCTATTCGATCCCAAGGAACGCAATGCCATTTCGAACATAATTGTGGTTGACAATCCCAAAAAATGGAAGCTCGAAATTGAGGGATTAAGAGTTATTTCAGCCAAAACTTACCTTTCCGATCAGGAGTTTCAATCGTTGAAAAACGGAAGAATTTTTAACCTTTCCAATTCGTACCGATATCAAAGCATTGGATATTATGTATCGCTTTTGGCATCGGCCCGGGAGCACAGAGCCATTCCAAACGTTACAACCATCCGCGATTTTCGGAATGTTTCTATAATCCGTACAATTGCTCAGGATATTGATGATTTACTTCAGAAAACTCTGGAAAAAGAAACCCGAAACCAGATTAATTTTAATATCTATTTTGGACAAACTATTGAAAAAAACTTAAAAGTACTGGGGCAGAATCTTTATCGCTTATTCGAAACCCCGCTTATGCATGTTCAGTTCAATAAAACCGACCGTTGGGTAATACAAAGAGTAAGTCCAATAAGCCTTGACAAAATTAACAGCGAAGATTTTGAACGCATTCAGCATTTTGCCCGTGAATATTTTTCCCGGAAACGGTTTCAACGCCACCGCTTCAACAACTATAAATACGATTTAGCCATTTTGGTTAATCCTGAAGAAAAAAATCCCCCTTCGAACCCCGAAGCATTGCAACTATTCAAGGCTGCCGCTAAAAAAATTGGTTTTTACACGGAGTTTATCACCAAAGATGATTATGATAGGCTCACTGAATTTGATGCCCTTTTTATACGCGAAACATCCAGCGTAAACAATCATACCTATTACTTTTCGCGCACAGCCTATGCTGAGGGATTGGTTGTTATAGACGATCCCTGGTCAATTTTGCGTTGTTCCAACAAAATATTTTTGGAAGAACGCATGCGTCAGAATAAAATTCTTACTCCGCACACCCTAATCTTAACGAAAGATTTTATAAAAAAGAACGGGTTCGAAAACCTTACCTATCCTATGGTACTGAAACAGCCCGATAGCGCTTTTTCAATAGGTGTTACCAAAGTAAATAATCCGGAGGAATTGCATCACCAATTAACCCAACTTTTTAAAAAGTCTGATTTAATAATTGCACAGGAATTTGTACCTTCAGAGTACGACTGGCGGATTGGTGTGCTTGACCAAAAACCATTGTACGCTTGCAAGTATTTTATGGCAAAGGACCATTGGCAAATTGTAAATTGGAACGATGAACTCGACGATCATTATGGTTTAGTGGAAACCATGCTGGTTGAAGATGTTCCGGAACCAATTATTAAAGCCGCTACCAAAGCCGCAGCCCTAATGGGTGACGGCTTATATGGTGTTGACCTTAAAATGATAGATGGTAAAGCCTACGTAATTGAAGTAAACGACAATCCCAATGTAGATGTCGGTTTTGAAGATAGGGTGCTGAAAGAAGATCTGTATCTTAAAATAATGCAATCAATCTACAACCGGATTGAAATGTCACGCAATATTGCCCGGTTTGTATCTATTGAAACTGACATATAGAAGTCAGTTCAAACCTAACTAGCTGATTGTTATGGATTTTTATTAAAAGAATAGGGTACTACAGGATTTAGAGTGAGAAAAATTTATTCAGCCAAAAAAAATCTGTTTTGCAAGAATTGATAAATAAGGTAAGAAGGTGACTCTTTTTGTATCGTTTTTTCTACTAAGGTTTTAAATAAAAAATAAGGTTTTTAAAGACCTTATCTTTAAAGTTTTAACCTTAGTAGGAAATATCCAAAACCCTGACAACACCTTATTACCTTATTCAATAACCTACTACTTTCTATCACTCTAAATCCTTTAGTGCCAAGAATTCAGCTTTGCGGTTATTTAGAAAAAAGTATGATAAAGGTTGTTGGAACGCATTCATTCAGGCCATTCACAATGAATTTTTTTGTTGACAGGGAAAATATATCAGGCATCTTCTTTATTATCCCAACCGGCTACCCCGCCCGAAACAATAAATTTCATAACCTCGGCGGCTGGAATATCAATAGGTGTAATGTTGGCTATCGGAACCATAAACAATTCTCCGCTAAACGCATACGCATGGGGGAAATATACAGCTACCTTATCAACCAATTGAAGCCTACTTAAATCCGTTTCGGTAATAAATCCAATTTTTTCCAGTTCCGAAACTTTATTCACTTTAACTAAAACCGGTTTATTGAATTTCTTCTCTTTGCCGGTAAAAGCTGAAAACAAATCGCGCAACGCCGAATAAATGACTTTAATAATAGGAGTGCGTTCCATTATCCGGTTAAATAGTTTTTTAATAGGACTCGCTATTAATGTTTGTCCTAAAAAACCGAGCAATGCTAAAAAGAAGAATATAGCAATAATTCCCAATCCGGGAATGCTGAAGTGCACCATGGTCTGCAACACCTTTTGAATAAAGCCATCAACCACGGTAAATGCCCAATAAATAATATATACCGTTAACCCAATAGGTGCTATATATAATAATCCTTGCAAAAAATATGAAAACAACCGTTTAAGCATAACTCCAAATTTTAAAATGCAAAAGTAATGGTTTTGTTTTAATACTCATTACTGAAATTAAACCCAACAGGAGCAGTTGAATAAGTGTACATTTTATCATTTTTAAAAAATAATTCCAACGATTATTTAATTTAGAACGCATATAAATTGAGTGGATAATAATATCTTTGCCAGAATTTTAAACGATAAAACGATGTTCAATACGGAAACAATTTTTTTGGCTGGATTTTTAGTCTTTGTAATATCGATTTTACTGCTCGATTTATTAGTTATTGGTGGTAAAAGCCATACGGTTTCGTTTAAAGAAGCTGCCAGCTGGACGATGGTTTGGATAACTCTTGCTTTAAGTTTTGGATTATTCCTGCTTTTTTATGGCGAAAAAATGCACGGGATATACACATACAACGATTTGATGCATGTAGTTACAAAGTTCGATTATGGCCTCGACTTTACAGGAATGGGTTTTGATCAAGCGGTTGAATTATTCCGCAAAACGATGGCCATTAATTATATATCGGGTTATTTAATTGAAGAAATTCTTTCGGTGGATAATTTGTTTGTGATTATCATGATTTTAACTGCTTTCTCAGTTAAAAAAGTTGCCTATAAGCCGGTTCTTTTCTGGGGTATTCTAGGAGCTATTGTATTGCGTTTCCTTTTTATATTTATAGGCGCCGCTTTGATTCACAAATTTGAATGGATCCTGTATATTTTTGGTGGTTATTTGGTGTATGCTGGAATAAAAATGTTTATCAACCGAGCAAAGGAGGAAAAAATTGAACCGCAAAATCACCCGTTGGTAAAATTTCTCTCCCGCTTTTTCAGAGTATTCCCTAAATATGTAAAAAACAATTTTTTTGTGCGTCGCAAAAATTACACATACATTACCCCGTTGTTTATTGTACTTGTTATGGTGGAATTTACCGACCTTATTTTTGCTACCGATTCCATTCCGGCTATTTTTTCAGTAACCCGCGACCAATATGTGGTGTTTTTTTCCAATATATTTGCCATTCTGGGCTTGCGGAGCATGTTCTTTTTACTGATACATGTAGTTAATAAATTCCATTACCTGAAAATTGGCATTTCCATATTGTTAATTTTTGTAGGTATAAAATTGCTGGCTCATACCTGGCTTGTGGCTATTGGATTCAAATCCATCCATTCGCTCTATTTTATTTTGTTTGTTCTGTTTGCCAGTGTGGTTCTTTCACTCATGTTTCCGGTTAAAGAGGAGGCTCCAGTAAAAGCGTAATTTTATGATATACCCAATATATGCAAGTGAGGGTGTGACTTTTTAACTATCAGCGACTTAACTATTGAATATAGCGATGTTAAAATGGAGAGTCACGCCCTCAATTATTAATAAATAAGCAGTTTTCTGCGGATATAAAGGATGTAGTGCTTTTAAGAAAATGGAGCGCAAAGGATTTAAATTTCATTGGCTTGATGGGAATGCTGATATAGAAGAAAAGATAAAAAGGTCGATGGAATTTATACCAAAAGGAGCTAGCATCCGTTTATGCTAAAAAACCAACCATTGATTTATGATAAAAACGATTTCAACCCTTATGTTGCTGTCAATTACTAGTTTTAGTTTTGGGCAAACCGTGAGTGGAACGGTTTATGATAAAACCACCAAAGAACCCATTCCTTTTACCAATGTAAGCATAAAAGGGACTTCGATGGGCACGGTGAGCAACAGCCAAGGATATTTTAAGCTAACCATACCTTCGGAGTGCACCAACTGCATTATGGCATGTAGTTTTATTGGGTATAAACCGGAAACATTTTCCATCAAAAATGTAAACAAAAACATAACAGTTTATTTGGAAAAGCAAGACATTTTGTTGTCCGAAGTCTCCATCAGGCCCGACAGTAACTTATTTACTTTATTAAAAAGGGCTTATAAAAACATACCCTTAAATTACGCCAACGAACCCTCATTGCTTAACGGGTTTTACCGCGAAAGCTTGAAAGAAAAAAACGGTCCCTATTTGTACATGGCTGAAGCTGTGATTAATAGTTATGTAACTTCTTACCATAATTCACAGCAAGGACAGGTTGAAATACTTAAATCGAGGAAAAACATTATGCCCGGTGCCGACACCATTAACCGGGTTAAGTATTATGGAGGGGTTTTTGTTGCACATACTGACGATGTAGTGCATAACAGGACCGGAGCCATAAATCCTAAAAACTTTAAGAAATATACATACAACTATCTGGGGATGCAGCCTTATGGCGATAGGCTGGTTTATTCCATTGCATACAGCGCGGCCGACAGTAATATAAACGGAACTTTTTATATCGATAATCAATCGTTGGCCTATGTATATTTCGAATACGAGAAAATTGGGAGTTGGAAAAGTTCGACACCAGCCATTACTGAAAAAAGAGTTAATAGAAAAATGTTGTATACTGAAATTGATGGAGTCTGGTTTTTGAAAAGCAGCTCCGATAAACGCGAAGCCTTAAATAACCATTCCGGAAAAATGCTGGAATTATTTAATGATTACGTTACCACAAATTATTCCAATCAGAGCATTAATCCAATTAGCTTTGATAATCAGGTGGCTTATACCGATATCTTCTCCGATTTGGCCACCAATTACGATGAATCATACTGGAAGGATTACACCATTTTGGAGCAGGATTCGCTTACCACAAACCAGTTGGAACTGCAATTTACCAATAATGAATCGCAACAACTACTAACCAAAGAACATAAAACGGAACCCAGTGGTATTGATAAACTACTGCGTATTGCTCAGAAAATAAGCTTCGCTTACGCCATTAATTTTAATGATTACCAATTCCCGATAAAGTCTGCTAGGTTGGTATTCAGCGAATTGGAGGTTTCGAATAACAATATAAATAAGGCTGAATTGAATTTGGGTTTTTATAGCACAATAGGATACAACATTTATAAAAGGTTGAGTTTAACCTATGCAGGCAGTTCCAGTTTAATGAGTAACGTATATCAAAACACCCAACAGTTTGGGGCAGCGTATTTAATATGCCTAAAACCGGGCGGCAGGCAGTTTTTTGCCATTCCTGCTATAAATTACTATTACACCAAGAGTGGCTATTTATTGGGTTCCCAGGAATTAGCCATCCCACTTGTAGCCGGTGGAAAAACCTTTGAAAGCGGTTCAATTAATGTTTATACGGGTAAAAAGTATTCCGGTGTTTCAACCGGGCTCAGCTTTAAAACCAAACTGGGTGCATTTACTAATCTATTGGTGGGAGGAAATTATTATTTTCCGGTAACCATTTCCGATGGGCTAATATTGAAAGAAAACGGCGGCCTTTTTAAGAAGGAAGCTTACGTACCTTTTGATGATACCCTAGAATATTATGAGGATGGCAAACGCAAAACCAGTAACTCATTTGGTTTAGCTAACTGGAATGTTTTTGTTGGGATACGGTTTGAATTGTAAATAATAAATCCCAACAAGTTTTGCAACCTATTGGGATTCTTTACAATGAACTACTTCAAATACGCATCCAGCCACCTGAAAAACTCCCGTTGCCACAAAATGGAGTTTTGAGGTTGAACCACAAAATGGGTCTCTTCGGGGAAGTAAAGCAACCGGCTGGGGATTCCCTGCAATTGAGCTGCATTGAATGCCTGCAACGATTCGGTATAGGGAATCCGAAAATCCTTACCTCCAGTAATTATCATTATGGGAGTATCCCAGTTTTGAACAAATTTATGAGGTGAATTGGCATAAGCCTTTTGTGCCACTTGGTTTTTGGTTTCCCAGTACATGCCGCCCAAATCGTGGTTAGGGAAAAAAGATTCTTCGGTAGCGGCGGCAAAGCTCTCCAAATTGAACATACCGCAATGCGAAATAAATGCTTTGAACCTTTTTTGGTGATGCCCTGCTAAGTAAAATACCGAATAACCGCCGTAACTAGCTCCCACGCATCCCAAACGGTTGGCATCCACAAAGGGTTCGGTTTTAATGGCATCAATGGCCGACAAATAATCGTTAATGTTTTGTCCGTAATAATCGGTAGATATTTGAGCATTCCATTCCTCACCAAACGAAGGCAAACCTCGACGGTTGGGTGCCACTATAATATAGTCGTTAGCCGCCATAATGGCAAAGTTCCAACGGAAGGAGAAGAACTGATCAACCGCCGATTGCGGTCCGCCCTGGCAATACAGCAAGGCCGGGTATTTTTTGTTCGGGTCGAAGTTGGGGGGATAAACCACCCAAACCAGCATTTGTTTGCCGTCGGTGGTTTTTACCCAACGTTCTTCAGATTTGCCCATTTGTATGGAATCGTAAATGGTTTTGTTTTCGAAAGTAAGCTGTTTTTCTTCGCCGGTTTGGGCATCAATGGTAAACAACTCAGCAGCCATTTGGTGTGTGGTTTTAGCTCCCAGCAACAGGTTCCCTGCTTTGCTGAAACTGATGTAATTGTGTTGTCCTTTGGTAATTTGGGTAAATTCTTTGGTTGCCACTGTCACCTTATAAATCTGGCTTGTAGCGTGTATTCCACTTAAAAAATAAATTTCCGTTCCATCTTCCGACCAGGTATAATCGGTGGCATTTTGGTCCCAGGTATCATTCATAATTACCTGATTACCGGAAGCTAAATCCATAACCAGTAACCGCTCTTTATCGGATTCATATCCATTGGTTTTCATACTCAACCAAGCAATTTTACTGCCATCGGGCGAGTAAACCGGGTTTTTATCGTAGCCCATATTCGTAGCCGAAATATTTCTGGTTTCGCCGGTTTCAACCGAATACAGATAAATATCGGAATTGGTACTTACGGCATATTCGCGGCCATACAGTTTTTTGCAGGTGTAGGCAATGGTTTTACCATCGGGGCTCCAGCTAATTTCCGATTCATCGAAGTTGGGAGCCAATGGGGCATCCCACTTTTCGTTCAACAAAATGTCTTTGCCGGGTTTAACCAAACCGCTTCCAATTTCTGAAACAAAAATGTGCGAAAAGCTATAATCGGTCCAGTCGTTCCAATGGCGGTACATCAAGTTATCGGCTTCCAGAGCATTGGCTTTAGGCAAATCGGGGTTTTTCTCGGTAATGGTGGTATCTAATTTAACATCCTTGGTATAGAGCAGGTTTTTGCCATCGGGTGCAATTATAAAGGCATTGATTCCTCCTTCAATATCGGAAAAAGGCAAGCGGGCAGTGCCATCGGGATTCATCACCCATATCTGGTAATCGCCATACCGGTTCGATAAAAAAGCGATTTGTTTCCCATCGGGGGTCCAAATGGGAGCCACATCGGAAAACCGGTCTTCGGTTAGTTTTTTAGGTTCACCACCTGCCGAAGGAACTACAAAAATATTTGATGTGCGTTTGTTGGTTTTGGCATCGTAGCGGGTAACGCTGTAAACCACTTGTTTGCCATCGGGCGAAAGTTCCCCACCGCCAATGCGACCAAATTTCCATAGAATCTCCGGAGTTAAAATACCTTTGTCTTTTTCTGCTTGTGTTAAGGTACCGCTAAAGTCTGAAATTTCCTCGGGTGCCGGAGCCGGTTGCTTTGTTTGGCAGGAAACAAAAAGAGAGCCCGCCACGAATACTATCCAAAATGATTTGTTCATACTAATTTATTTTATCGTTTACTATGTCAATAGATCGTTAGATTATGAGATATGAGATGTGAGACAAATCGTAACATATTAATTAATATCAAGTTATGTAAATATTCAATATGCTTTTAATTATCTCATAGACAATGTTTCACAAATTTTTGCCGAACCAGTATTATGAAATTTAATGGTTATTACTTTTGTTTTCCAACATTCCAACATTCCATTTCCCCCATTCCCCATTTCCCCCCTTCCCCATTTTTTTTAATTCTTTAAATTCCGGATATTTCACTTTATTTACCATCCATACGGTTCAATCCTTTTATTGCCAGCTGGTAATTTGGTGATTGTTCCAGTGCTTTCAAATAATCGGTGCGGGCTTCCTGTTTTTTTCCCATCTTTTCGAAGCAAAAAGCACGGTTACACAAGGCGTCCGGAAAAACGGGTTTTCTCATCAGAGCACTGTCGTAATAATCAATGGCTCGCTCATATTCGCCGTAATAGGTCATTTCAATATATCCCAAATTGAAATGCACGAAAGGAAATTGGTTGGAAACCTCATTGAGCAGGTATTGATAAGTTGCAATGGCTTGTTCCAGTTTTTTAGTTTGCTGGTAAAACATGGCTTTTGCATACAACGCTTCGTAGCTATTGGGCATTATTCGTAAGGCATTGTTATAATAGGCCACCGCAATGGAATCGTTTTTAGCAGCAAAAAGCAACCCGAGTTGCATGTATGCATCGTAATAATCAGGCTCCCGTTCCACAGCAATTTGAAAACTGGTAATTGCCTTTGGAATGTTTCCTATTTCAATAAACACTAAGCCTTTAGTAAAAAAAGCCTGTGCATAAAAAGGATCAATTTCAGTGGCCTGATTAAGATACGAGATGGCTTTTTTATAGTCCTGAATATAGAAATACAAATTTCCCAGCCGATACACTATTTCTTTATTATTTGGAATTAATGTATTTCCCCTTAAAAGCAGTGAATTAATGATTTCCGATTTTCCCAACTGTAAATAAAAATCAGATAGCTTGATGTAATAAATAGGGTTCAATGAGTCGAGCCGGTTGGCAATGGTAAGGTCGTTTATGGCGCCGGCCAGATTGCCCATTTCTAAATAGATATCGGCACGATTTGAGTAAAGTTCCTGGTTACGGGGGTTTTCCTTAATAAGCTGAGTTACCGAATCAATTCTTAAAGAATCGGATATTGGTTTATTTGTTGAATCAATTGGGTTGTTTTTTCTATTGTTGCATGATACCAATACGAATAACAAACCTACCACTATTAACAATTTATTTATGTGTTTTTGCATTTCTAATCCTGGGAATTATTAGTTATGTTACTATTTTCATCAAATTCTTTCAGTAATCAAATATACAAATGGTTGAAGAAATAGGTGCAAATTGATTCAATTTTTATAACACCAAAAACACTCGGGTAAAATAAGCACACCTGCCATAAATTGAGCAGGTGTGCCATGGTTTTATCATACAATGCGAATGTATCCCGATGGTTTATTCAGTAATTTTAATGGGGCTTTTTGAAATTACTTCCACAATTTTTTTCTCCAATTCAGACGATAACTCAGGATTGTCCATTAATAAAGCACGTACGGCTTCCCGTCCTTGACCTAATCGGGTTTCGCCATAACTAAACCAGGAACCCGACTTTTTAATAATGTTGTATTCAACGCCTAAGTCGATAATTTCACCGGTTTTTGAAATTCCCTCGCCATACACAATATCAAATTCAGCTTTACGGAATGGAGGAGCCATTTTGTTTTTCACAATTTTAACGCGAATCCGGTTACCGGTAATTTCCTCACTGTCTTTTATTTGTCCAATTTTGCGGATATCGACCCGTACCGATGCATAAAACTTAAGAGCATTACCGCCTGTTGTTGTTTCAGGGTTGCCGAACATTACCCCAATTTTGTCGCGCAACTGGTTGATAAAGATGCAGCAGGTTCTTGTTTTTGAAATATTGGCCGTAAGTTTTCGCAATGCTTGCGACATTAACCGGGCTTGCAATCCCATTTTAGAATCGCCCATCTCACCTTCAATTTCAGCTTTTGGCGTAAGAGCCGCTACCGAGTCAATCACAATGATATCAACGGCTCCGGAACGTATTAAATGGTCGGCAATTTCCAAGGCTTGTTCGCCGTTATCGGGTTGCGAAATCAATAGATTTTCAATATCCACACCTAATTTTTCGGCATAAAAGCGGTCGAAGGCATGTTCTGCATCAATAAAAGCAGCGATACCTCCGGCTTTTTGACTTTCGGCAATAGCATGAATGGCCAGTGTGGTTTTACCCGATGATTCTGGGCCAAATATTTCTATCACACGTCCTTTAGGGAAACCGCCTATTCCAAGGGCCAAATCAACCCCAATGGAGCCGGTACTTATGGTTGGCACTTCTTCCACCACATAGTCACCCATTTTCATAATGGCACCTTTGCCATACGACTTTTCAATTTTATCAAGGGTAAGCTGCAATGCTTTAAGTTTTTCTTTACTTACATCCGTTGCTGCCGCTTTTGGTTCTTTAGCCATAGTATCAATAAGTTAATCAGTTAATTTTTTAATTTATCCGAATGGTAAATATAACTAAATATGCGTTTCTATTGTTTATTTGTTACTCAATCCTTTCATGAATTGTTAACAAAAGGAAGGTATTTATATCACAAATTGGTTAGGTTTTATTCTTCAATCGGAAGTTCTTGCAGATTTACCAACAATTTATTTTCTTTCGCTTTAATTTCGGTAATTACAAACCGTTGTTTGTTAACCGATATCCCCCGTGTGAGTTTTTGATAGGATACTTTGTTGTAGTCGTCGCCCAAAAATTTTATATTTTCAGGTTTTACCCGGGCATTTTCAATAATTTGGGTCATCACCGATTTAAGGTATTCTTTCCATAAGCCATGCGAAAAATAACATTGATCCACTGAATCGAGAGCCGGAATACCTTTATAACCAAGCGAATAAATGGGAATTGGTGTTACCTCTCCCTTAGCACCGCTAAGCACATCGTAGCGCGATCCAAATTCAGTTAATTGATAAAATTGCAGCTCCGGCACTGAGTCATTTATTGGCTTTACCTGCAATTCATAAATTGACTCAAATTCCCCGGTTTTGCTTATTTCTGTCTCGTTTCTATAAAGCTCTAAATTTATTTCATCTACCTGACTTGTTTCCACCGTTGTTGGAGCCGCATACTTAATTAGCACCAATGTTTCGTCGAATGCATTGCGGAACGAATCAACTACAGTATAATATTCACTGGCACAAGGTATTATTGAAGTGATACGGGTAAAATGCTCATAAACAATTTCGGTCGATTTGTCCACTTCGTTTAAAAAGAAATCACAAAGTAATTGTGTGGTTGATTTTCGTAAAACATTGGCCATTATTTCGGCCCGGTAAATGGCTTGTTGCATCGATTCTATAGAATCTAATCCAGGATCTGAAATGCCAATGGCAAACACTTCGTTTTTATCGGATACTTTGGGTTGAATAAACCATTCTGGCACTTGTTGCGGAGGCACATATTGATATAAAGCCGAATGATTTTCTCTTTTGGAATAGTTTTCTCCTTCACTTTCATTAATCTCTTGATTAAAAGTATTCTCAAAATTTTTCTGATCCCATTGTGAAAACGTAGATAAAACAATGATTAAAAGAGTATTGCTAAGAATAAATTTTTTCATTGAGTTTCAGTTTATTCGATTCCAAGATAGCTATTTTTAAAACAAGGGAATACTGGTATGATGATAATTTTATAAAATTGGTTGATTCATAAAGCATCAAACAAACCTTTTTTTTTAACTTTGAGGTCAAGTCTCTATTGGTGCATTGTTTGCCGAAATTTTGAGACCGTTTTTTATAGTTATTATAAACCGTAATCTCCAATACCATGAAATCAACCCTATTGCTATTTATAGTGCTTTTTATTGCATCTGGGCTACAGGCGCAAATTGCAGGCAATTTATTTTCTTCAAAAAGCGGAAAAATTGCTTATCGTTATGAATATTCAGGTAGCGTTACCAATTACTCCATTTATTTTGATGATTTCGGAAAGAAACAATGTTTTGATTTAGTGGGTAGCAATGCGGGTACTTCCGATCATTCGCGCACCATTATTACCCCGGAAACCATGTATGTAATTAATTATGACGATAAACAAGTCATGAAATTCCCGTTGGATGCTAAAGAAAAATCGATTGACGCGTATGGTGGTTCTTCGGCTGGTGGAGTTGATTTACAGGAGATGATGAGCGCTATAACTAAAAGCGGAAAAGGGAAGGTAGGCCAAGAAACCGTATTGGGTAAAAACTGCGATGTTTATGTTTTTAACGAATCGGAAGAAGGCAAGGGTAAATATTGGATTTGGAAAGATTTTGTTGTAAAAGCTGATTTTTTAGATGAAAACGGAGATCATTCATACATTGAAGCTAAAGAAATTGCCATTGATGCCGCTGTTGACAGTAAGGTTTTTGAAATTCCCAGTGGGTTTGAAATTATGGATATGTCGCAAACAATGCAGCAAATGAAACAATTGCAGGAAATGTACGGCATACCTGAGGATGATGGACAATAAAGTTGCACTAATTTTATCGGCGGAACAAAAAGAAATCGTGCTTAATTATTAGGGTTAATCCCATACTATAATCCACGTTTCCATTTATTAAGTCAAAATAGGTGTCGCCCATAAGCCCCAGATAGATTCCCCGATAAATATCTTTTGAGTAAAACAGGTGCAAGTTCAGTAACTCCCTGTTTTTTTGGTGGTAAAGTTCTCCTTTTTCAGAATAACTCTGATAAATAGGATGCCCCATTAGTGAAAGAAATTGCGATGATTTCCAATACTCGATCTGAAAATAACTGTTTTTTATTCCAAAAGTAAGTTGGTTGAGAGTACCCATTCCACTTGAGTAAATGCTTGTTACTGTGGGTGAATTGTCTTTAAAGCCAATAAGGTGCGATTCAAGTAAAATTTTATCCAGGAATTTGTAGCTCAATTTATTTTCCGCCTTAATCCCTATTTCGGCATTAATAAGGATTTTCATGGGGGTTTCGTTGGTGTCAATCTGGCCACCTTCATGGCCTATAATGAAGGAGGCTGGCAGCATAACTTCCCATTCCTCTGTTTTTAATATCGATGGTATGGCTGAAATGCCCGCCGTAAGTTTCTCCTGGCTGTCATCCTCGGGAAAAATAAAGTTCTGCCAGTCGAGCCATGTATCAAAATGAAAGCGTTCTTTTTCGAGAATATACTGTACTCCGTTTTCCAAATTGTTGGCAAAATACCGTTCCGAAAAAAGGATGGGCTCGGGCAACTTATGGTTGATGGTTCCCCTTATGTTGCCCATTATGAGCGTAAAATCGTTTTTGGTATATATTGCTGAATAAGTAGGAACTACTCGGGTATAATTATCGATGCCACTGTATTTAAGCAGGTGCACTCCTCCTTGAATAACAAGGTGTTCATTAAAATGATACTGCAATTCGGGGGTAATGAAATAGCCTATCAAAGTATAGCCATTCACTACGTCGCTAAAAAATTCGTTGTTCCACAAATAATTCGCATTGCTAAAACTTAAATAGAGTGCATTGCTATCTTTTATAATATCATTATTTAGCAGAGAATGATTGGTTGGATAGGTAAAGGCCGAGCCTTTTGTCCAAAACAATCCTAAAATGCAAATAATATGGAGTCCTTTTTTCAACATGTTTCAAATGTAAATAAATTTTGGAAATAAGTTTTCGATGCGGGTTGAGAAAGAGTATCTATGAATAATTCAATGTCGTTTAGTTAAGGCTTTTTCACCCTCCGGCCTTTGGTCACCTCCCTCAAGGGAGGACTAGCGCTGATGCTACAGCAGAGGTATCCCCTCGGGGGGATTATAGGGGGGAATTCGCTAACTAAACGACATTGATGAAGAATTTATAAAACCAGAATGTGATTTTTAACCAACTAAAAAAGGTGACTACTTTTGATTATCTTTCGCCAAATTATTTTCAAAACACTTTCATGGATAAAATCAAGCTTACCGTTCAAAAACGGATTGTCACCATTTCTATTATTCTATTTGTTGGCAAACTGGCCGCTTATTACCTTACCAATTCGGTTGGAATTTTAACCGATGCCCTGGAAAGTACCGTAAATGTAATTACCGGTTTGGTAAGCTTGTACAGCATAGGTTTGGCATTAAAACCAAAAGATAAAGGCCATCCTTTTGGGCACGGCAAAGTAGAGCTTTTGTCGGCATCGCTGGAAGGATTTTTGATATTTCTGGCCGGATTGATCATTATTTTTGAAGCGGTTAAGCGGTTTTTTATCCCCGCCGAAATCCAGCAGTTGGATATAGGGATTATCATTATTGCTGTTGCCGGGTTGATAAATTATGTTGTTGGGTTTTACAGCATAAAAACCGGACGAAAACATAATTCTGCAGCACTGGTAGCTGGCGGTAAACATTTACAGTCCGATACCTATTCTAGCATTGGTTTGGTTATTGGTTTGATTTTGCTGATGATAACCCGGTTGGCTTGGCTCGACAGTCTTATAGCTATCATTTTTGGAGGTATTATAATTTATACAGGGCTAAAAATAATGAAAGAGACCACTTCTGTTCTTATGGATGAAGCCGATTTCAAGATAATTGAAGCCATTACCCTGATTATTTATATGCACCGCACCAAAAACTGGGTAAACATACACAACGTTAAAATGGTTCGATATGGAAATTCCTACCATTTAGATTGCGATTTAACCTTACCTTGGTATATGAATGTGCGTGAAGCCCATGTTGAGATTGACCATTTACAGGAAGTTGTTAAAAACGGTTATTCCGAATCGGTTGATTTGACCATCCATACCGATGCCTGTACCGACGACTTATGCACTAATTGCCCAAAGAGTGATTGTTCCAAACGAAGCCATGATTTCACCTTTGAATTGCCTTGGACCGTTGAGCAGATTATAAAAACTAAAACGCAGCTTCAAGAAAACTAAAAAAATCAATATCCATATTTTTTCTTCCACCATCCGGCTAATCGAACCCTGATGGTTTCTTCCTGTGGGTTTTTTTGAGGGTTGTAGAATTTCAGTTCCCTGATTTTTTTGGGTAAAAAGTCCTGTTCGGCAAAGTTGCCTTCGTAACTGTGCGAGTATTTGTAATCAGTGCCATAACCCAGTTGCTTCATCAGCTTGGTTGGGGCATTCCGTAAATGCAACGGAACCGGTAAATCTCCTGAATTCCTTACCTCGGCTAACGCTTCATCAATGGCGGAATAGGTGGAGTTGCTTTTGGGGCTGGTAGCCAAATAAACACAGCATTCCGAAAGGATAATGCGTGCCTCAGGCATCCCAATTTTATGAATGGCATCGAAACAGGTGTTGGCCATAAGCAGGGCATTGGGGTTGGCCAGGCCAATATCTTCGGCTGATAAAACTACCAGCCGGCGGGCGATGAATTTAATATCTTCGCCACCTTCCAACATTCGGGCCAACCAGTAAACGGCAGCGTTGGGGTCGCCTCCACGGATTGATTTGATGAATGCCGATATTATGTCGTAATGCATTTCGCCCTGTTTGTCGTAAAGGGCAATGTTTTCCTGCAAAATTTCTTCCACCCGTTTGTTGGTAATTACAATTTTTGATGGATCGGAAACTTGCACTACCAATTCAATAATATTTAGCAACTTACGGGCATCGCCACCTGAAAAGCGGAACATAGCTTCCACTTCGTCCACTTCAATGGGAAGGTTTTTAAGTTCAACATCCTGAGTCAATGCACGGTTCAACAACTCATTCAAATCTTCTTTTTCAAGCGATTTGAGCACATATACTTGGCATCGCGAAAGCAAGGGCGAAATTACCTCAAAAGATGGGTTTTCGGTGGTGGCTCCAATCAGGGTAATGGTTCCTTGTTCAACAGCCGCTAACAACGAATCTTGTTGAGCCTTGCTAAATCGGTGAATTTCATCAATAAATAAAATGGCGTTGGGTTGGCTAAAAAACCGTCCCCGGTTGGCTTTATCAATGGTTTCACGAACATCTTTTACACCGCTACTTACCGCACTCATGCTGTAAAATGCCCGGTTTTGCTGGTTCGAAATGATATGGGCTAGTGTAGTTTTGCCTACCCCGGGAGGACCCCACAAAATCATGGAAGGAATATGCCCCGATTCAATGCTTTGGCGCAAGATAGCCGACGGACCCACCAGATGTTTCTGGCCGATGTATTCGTCCAAGGTTTTCGGTCGGAGCCGTTCAGCTAAGGGTTGCATTGACATGTGGTTATTTTTGGTAAAGATAGAAAAATGGGAATAACAATCGCCAGCAATCTAAAAAACGTATTATTAAATACGTTTAAAAGCCCATACCAAAAGAGGTAAAACAAGGGGTTTAATTCGTAATTACTTCCTGTAGTTTTGCCTATTGTTAAAACTCATTCATTGTTTTTGTTGCAAATATTCATTTCAAAAAACGCACATTCGCATGTCGCCACTATTTAACCATTTACTTATTCCCTTCATCGCCGCCATGTTTTTAGCCATCAATATGGGCGGAAGTGGAACAGGACCTTCGTTTTCGGCGGCTTTTGGAGCCAATGCTATCCGTAAAAGTTTGATTCCCGGTTTATTTGGATTGATGGTATTTTTGGGAGCCATAATTGCAGGCAAAGCCACCACGGTTACCATCGGAAAGGAATTGCTGAATCCTGATTTGATGGGTTTTGTACTCGTAACCATCATCCTTTTTTCAGTGGGAATATCCTTGTTGGTGGCCAATTTATTTGGAATACCACAGTCAACCAGCCAATCTACCGTTATGGCGGTAAGTGCCCCGGCTATATTGTTTCACCAGTTCAATAGCCACAAGCTTTTTTTTCAAATACTGCCCACTTGGTTTATTTTACCTGTTATAGCCTTTTTTATCTGCTTTTTACTTGGAAAATATATCTATAAGCCTTTACGACGCAGGGGTTATACCATGTCGAAACAATTGAATGAAAGCCCAATTTTACAAGGATTGATTTTAGCCATGTCGCTTTATGTTGCATTTTCCATAGGCTCCAATAATGTAGCCAATGCCGCTGGCCCTATTGCCAGTATGACCATTAATGAACTTGGTCTGAATGGAGAATCGCATTTTATATTGATTATGATCCTTTCTACGTTAATTATTGCCCCCAATTTTGCCATCGGAAGCTCCATTTTTGGCGATAAAATCCTGAAGAATACCGGTAAAGATATTGTCCGTTTTGGCAAACTCGAAGCGGTGATTATTTCTTTTGTATCAGCGTCGCTGCTGCTTTCAGCCTCTATTTTCAAAGGCATCCCAACCTCATTGGTTCAACTAAACGTGGCCGCCATTTTGGGAATTGGAGTAAGCAAACTGGGTTTTAAGAATATTTTCAAGAAAACCGAGGTTAACCGGTTTTTCATTATGTGGATTATAGCACCGGCAATTGCTTTTGGGTTATCGCTATTGCTCACTTATGTGGCAATAAAAGTAGGATTGCTTTAAAGCCTTTTTAATTGCAGCACTGATTCTATCTCTTGCCAAGTTTTACCTTTACTAAAGATTGAGGCCTGTGCCGGTGTAATTTGTTCCACCAATACCTGATGCATTCCCAGTAATTTAATACGCTTTTTCAAAACCGCATGTTTTTTATTTTCCTCGGCTACCATGCCGGCATATAAAACAGTAAACCACTGTTCTATGATGTCAGTGTGTTCAACACGATATGTTTTTGACCTTGAATCAATCAATTCCAGTATTTCAGGTTCAATCTTGTTGGTGGTTCTGCGGTATATGCGCAGAAAATCGTCAAAAACTTTGTTTGCCGGATAGGTTTTGGCTATTTCCTGCAAGTGGGTAAAATACTCCTCATCTTTCGGGGCATAGCGAAACCCGTTTTTTTGTGCCAGAAACACACACCAATCATCGAACTTGCCCTGATCAAAGACTACCGACAATCCGTTATTCAATATTTTAACCGGACGTTCCATACCGATTTATCGATAATTGGTTATCAACAATTCAGTAAGTGTTCCCCGCTTTTGCCCGTTGGAATTGATGTTGCGTTTAGCCGGAACCCTTTCAATAAAATAAGAATGGTACAACGAATCAAAAAAATCATCCTCCGGATTCAAAGCCTGTACATCGGAATTGCTGAGCATCCAATGATGACCCTGCCTATGAAGGACGTCACAGAATTCTTTGAGGCGCAACTGCTCTGTATCGCCAAAAGTGCCGGTGGCATACGAATTGAAGCTCGATGTAGCATTCAATGGCTTATAAGGAGGATCGAAATAGAAAAAAGCAGGTGCTTCAATTCCGTTTGCGGTTTCTTCAAAATCGGAATTCATGATATCCACTTTTTGCAAAACCTTGCTCACGGCCTTGAGGTTAGCAGCATCGCAAATGGTCGGTTTTTTATACCGTCCCATGGGCACATTAAACCCATTACCGGCGTTCACCCGGTACAACCCATTAAAACAGGTACGGTTTAAAAACAGTAGCAAGGCGGTTTGCGTGAGCGCGTCGGTATTGCGGAGGTTGAAAAGCTCTCGCTTGGTATAGTAATATTGATGTTTCAACTCTTTATCATCCTCAATGGCATGATATTGGTTTTGCCAAATTTCAAGTAGCTGAATCAATTCATCAACCCGTGAGGCAATAAACCGGTATGCGGCAATTAAGTCGGAGTTGACATCGTTAATAACCGCTTTTTTAAGGTTCGGAAACCGGTTGAGCACCCAAAACAACACCGCTCCACTTCCCACAAACGGCTCCACATAAGTGAAAGTTTGTTCGGCGGTAAATGGAAAACGGGCTTCAATGGCAGGCAGCAGTTGTGTTTTGCCACCCGCCCATTTCAGAAAGGGCTTAGCCGGAATTGAGGCCTTTGATTTCATTTTGTAAATCTAACCTAAAAAGAATGATTGTGCAAAGTGGATTCAAGCGAAATGTTAGCTCTTTAACATTATCCATATTTTATTTCTTTTTTGATTTTTGTCCCGATAGCTATCGGGATGATTTTTTGAGTTTTCTTATTAATACTAAATAACATTATTGGTTAATAAATTGTATTTAGTTTATGAGCATAACAGAATCAGATAATCTATAATTTAACTCAACAAATTTATTGGTATGGAAAACAGGAATTACTCCACCGTTTATCGGATAATGCATTGGGCGATAGCTGTGTGCATTATTTTACTGCTTGTTACTATCTTTTTACGAATAACCTGGATGAACAAGGACCATGTAGCCGATATCATCCAAAATTATCTTTCTACTATCGATAAATCCTTGTCGCGCGAGCAACTCATTGTGCTTGCAAAACAAATAAGGAAACCTATGTGGGATTGGCACATATATATAGGTTATGTCCTGGCTGGGTTGTATAGCGTTCGGATGGCTCTGCCTTTGTTTGGGGTTATGAAATTTTCAAACCCTCTTGATAAACAGCTAACTTCAAAAGAAAAATTCCAGTATTGGGTGTATTTAATATTTTATGGGTGCATGGTGGTTTCCCTGATAACTGGTTTAACAATAGAACTAGGTCCAAAGAGTTTAAAAAGTACCATGGAAGAAATTCATGTACTTTCAATTTATTATTTATTAGCCTTTATAATAATCCATTTTGGAGGCGTTTTGCTAGCAGAATTGACACATCAACCAGGAATAATTTCAAAAATGGTAAGTGGAACAAAAGCGATAAATGAATAATTAAGTGCTAAGGAATCCCTAGGGTAGATAAAAATTCAAATACCCATTTTCTAAATAAATGTATAATATATTTGACATTGTGAATATAATAATTAACTTTGTGTCGTTAAATATATACATAAAGTAAAAATAAACTGACAAAAAGCGATGAATATGGACAATAAAGAAAAGCAAATACTGGTAACTGCAATCAGCATGATCCTGATTCTTGGATGCTATACCCTGTATGTATATTCTAATTATATAGCAGAAAATTTGGCTATTATAAATGATACCAAATTTTGGGCTAAAGCATTTTTAATCTTAATTCCAGTTACAATTGTGTCGCAAATAGTTATTCATATTGTATTTGCCATTATCAATAAAATTGTAACCAATGAGGATATGAGCACCCTTAGCGATGAACGCGACAAATTGATTGACCTGAAAGCAATCAGGATTTCACATTGGATATTTACCATGGGTTTTTTGTTGTCAATGGTATCGCAAGTTATTGGGATGCAGCCTTGGGTGATGTTCGTAATACTGGTATCTTCTGGTTTTATTGCAGCCCTTGCCTCCGAAATTACTAAGTTCTATTTGTATCGGAAGGGGTTTTAAGATGGGTAAATGTCATATAAATAACAACATCCGGAAATTCCGTTTCCATAACAACGAAATGACCCAGCAGGAATTGGCCGATAAAACGGGTGTTACGCGGCAGACCATTGTAGCCATTGAAAGCGGAAAATACTCCCCAACACTGGAATTGGCCTTTCGTATATCCCGAGTATTTAATGTACCGTTAGATGAAGTTTTCGCTTACGAGCCGGACATGGATAAATAGCTAAACTATGTTAAATAAAAAAGATCGATTTATTAATTTAAACCAATGAAAAATGAAAAGAACAATTCAATTTGGAGAAACCGTTGAAGGTTACAACATTCCGGTGTTGAATGAGCGTGAAATCAGGGCTGCGGCAGGAATACTGTTTTTAGCTACATTCACATCATTAATGTTCATCCTGTTTAAAGGAAACTTTGTTCCAATAAAGTATATAATTACCCTATTCCTCACTGATTTTATGATCCGGGTATTTATAAATCCCAGATTTTCGCCTACCCTTATTATTGGCCGATTGATTGTCAGAAATCAAGTACCTGAATATGTTGGGGCGGTACAAAAAAAGTTTGCCTGGATAATTGGGGTGGTATTGGCAGCTACCATGTTTTTCTTTTTTATCATTATAAACGCCTACAGCCCAATTACAGGGATTATATGTCTTATTTGCCTTATTTTCTTATTCTTTGAATCGGCTTTTGGAATATGTTTAGGATGCAAATTTTACCCTCTGTTTTTTAAAAATAAAGTACAGTACTGTCCTGGTGAAGTTTGTGATGTTAAAGCAAAACAGGATATTCAAAAAACATCAAAAAGCCAATTGTTTAGTTTATTGGCATTTATTGCATTCACCTTTCTGGCAGTCTATTTTTTTAACGATAAGTTCAGCGAAAAACCTTACGATATGCTGGGAATAAATACTACCGAGCAAACGAAATAAAAAGCAAAAAGATAGCTATGGAAACAATTGTCATGTCCAAAAATGGACCGCCAGAAGTTTCGCAAAAAATGGAACAGGAAAGAGGTATTCCCACAAACAATGAAATAACAGAAGCATTTGCAGAGCTTGAACGAGCAGTATATGCAGCTCTTGAAACGTATTCCAATGTTCACCGGGGTAGCGGTCACAACTCAATAGTAACCACGCATTTATTCGAACAGGCAAGGGACATTGTTTTGGAATATTTGGGAATGGGCAAAAATAAATACACGGTCATATTTTGCACACCCCGAAGGGCAGAGGCACTAAAGGAACAGCTTGAGCCCCAAAGTTTTCAGTGCGTATCAAGCCACAACATAGGACTGCCGCTTGGTGTATGGGCATTGGCGGTTAAAAGGGAGGCCTTGCCCAAGGGTGCTCCAATGCAGTCAGGTGGAGGAACAACCAAGCTTGTTTCGAGAGATTGGGTAATTTGGGCCGATGCGCCAGACAAGTTTGAGGCCGGCACCCAGGCTATTATCAATGTTATTGCATTTGCCAAGGCGCTGCGGCTGATACAGAAATTTGGGAATGATATTTTCCGGAATCCGGTTACTGAAAAGATGACGGCGTCCGAAATACTGTATCACGACGAATTGGAGAAATACTCAGGGCAGGAAATGCTGGATGAACTCAGGAAAACCTTGATAGGCCGCGATGTTCATGTACCAACCATGGAAGGTGCTAGGCCTTTTATCAATTTGGACAATAGCGCCAGCACTCCCACATTTACCACGGTTTGGAACGCTTTTCGCCATTCATGGCGCCAGCCCACGCAAATAAAACAAGAGATCATTCATGAAGTAAAATCCATCTGTGCAGAGGTGCTGGGTGCCCCTTTGGATGTCTATGATGTGGTTTTTACCTCCAATACCACCGAGGCCATTAACCTTGCCGCCGACAGTTTGGGCCATGAACCCAATGATGGCATCGAGCCTGTTGTGCTCAACACCCTTTTGGAACATTCCTCGAACGATTTGCCTTGGCGCATGATTACCGGTTATTCACTTATCCGGTTGTCGGTTGATGCCGAAGGTTTTATTGATTTGAACAAGCTGGAAACACTCCTGAGTGCATACAACCAGAAGAAGCCGCACGGAAAGAAACGAATCAAGCTTGTAGCCATAAGCGGTGCTTCGAATGTTCTTGGTATATGCAACAATATTGAGGAAATAAGCCGCATCGTCCATAAATATGGAGCACACATGCTGGTAGATGCGGCTCAGTTGGTAGCTCATCGCAAAATTGACATGGAAAAATGTGGAATCGACTATCTCGCTTTCTCAGCCCATAAGGTTTATGCCCCTTTCGGCTGTGGAGTGCTGGTAGTCAGGAAAGGGTTGCTTCATTTCAACTTGGAAGAATTGGAGTTGATCCAATTGTCGGGCGAAGAAAACGTAGCAGGCATAGCTGCATTGGGAAAGTCGTTGATGCTTTTGCAAAGGATTGGTATGGAATTAATATATAAGGAAGAACAGGCTTTGACTAAGCAGGCTTTGCTTGGTATGGCACAGATTAGAGGTCTAAAAATATACGGGGTAAAACATCCGGAATCGCCCGGTTTTGTCCATAAGTTGGGCGTAATTGTATTCAGCATAGATGGCAATATGCCCAACCGTGTAGCTAATGAAATGGCCTTATGGAGCGGTATTGGTGTGCGGTCTGGCTGTCACTGTGCCCATATAATAATCAAACACATTCTTACTATTCCTCCTTTTATTGAGCGGTTCCAGCGCTTAATTCAAACCATGTTCCCGAAGTTAAGGTTACCTGGCCTGGTAAGGGTGAGCCTAGGCATAGGTAATAGCCGTGAAGATGTTGACACCCTGATTCAGGTACTAGGTAAAATTGCCAAAAAGTCCCAAATTTCGGGCAAGAGATATTCCAAGTATCCGCCTAAGGGAACACCTACCCTATCGCAAGTCCATGTACAACAGCAAATAAACGATTTTACCAAACATGCCGCACTAAGGGTATATTCACAACAATAGAGGATCTGCAATAGCCGCAGGATAGGGGTTACTTATCACAACCCCTTTAATTGATACAACAAATGTTATTGAAAAAGCTAAAAAGTGGCTTCGGAAATAAAACAAAAAACACTAGACTATATGGATAGGAAGAAAAACAACGAGATTTTTTTAAGTAAATGTTTACCGAGGAAGGTGTTGGTTATTATGATAATAGGATTTGTGTTAAAGCTTTTTTTTAGCTGTACACCGCCACCTCCAATTGAGATGCAGTATAATTCTATTAACATAACCGGAATTGATAATAGCGGTAGATTTATGGGTAGTTATGCTTCTGTCGATACCATGTATTCCGGTGCAGTAGCTCTAAAACTAACGCTGTTTGACTCAACGCACTATTATTATGCCTTTACCATTAGCAAAGTATTAAAATCCTTATCATTCACGCCTGCTATGGCCTTTTCTGTTGATGAGAGTTATATTCCTGTAAATAAAGTGGAGCAGATTATTATTACAACATTATTCGATATCGACGAGGATGTAAAAGCAGGCGATGATATTTCAAATCTCATTGTTTATGATACAGGCGGTGATTTTGAGCTGTATCAAAACATGAATAATGCAATTGGAGCCTTGAATAGAACACAGTCAGAAGCAAGCGGTTCAATTGCAATGGTATTACTAAAACCAATTGAAAATACAAAAGCACAATTCAATGTTCGAGTTACGTTGGATACTGGCAATGAGCTTTCGTTTAGTACCGGTATCTTCACTATAATAACACAATAAGCATGAAACTAACCTTTAGCATTTTACTTCAATTGGTATGTTTCAGTTTATTGGCTCAAAAATTGGACATACGAAACTCGGAGTTTTCCTTTTCGCTAGGAGCCGTGGAAACTCCCATGGAAAAATTCTCCGCCAATGAAAACTTGGATTTTCTCAACTACTTTGGCACCGATCCTGAATATGTTGGTTATGCAGTTGTTAACTTGGGTTACAAATTCGACTTTCTTTCAAAAATGTCGGCCGATGTAAAACTAATTTTGATGAGCGATTTGGTGCCCGACAATTATGATATTTCCGCCTACTATCATCTTAATAAAACCATTGGCATTGGCATTGGATCCGTGCTGAATAAGGTTTACATTTCAGGTTTTGAACAATTTCAAGCACAAAATTTACCCAATTATTATTTAGTTGATGATAATTCACAGCAAATTAAAGTATATGATCTAGGTTTATACCTAACACCAATGTTTAAACTTATACGAAGTGATAGGTTTCAAACTACTTTGAAGTTTGATTTAGGATTAGCCTCTTTTTTAAAAGAAGAATCTGTTTTCTTCCATAAAAGAAAACTTGGCAATGAAAGGTTGAGCTATCATTACAATACAAATATTTCTTTTCAACCCTATATAAACCCGAAAATAGAAATGCGATTACAGGCATTTCATATTAATAAAACTTCGGTTGGATTATTACTGAATTCAAACTTCTATTACAGTAAAAGGAGCATGAATTATGTGCGGTCAATACAAAGATGGACATCGGACAATGAGATTAATGAATTGGTTAAAACGCCAAAACATGCGTATATTCAATTTGAAATAGATTTTGGAATATATGTAAAGTGGTAAAGTAACACCACACAACAGCGTGGTTATTAAACATTGGGGGTTAAAGCGGCGCCCATTTCCGAGCTTGTAACCTTAAGGTACTCATAACTTACACCGAAAATTACCACGCGGGTTGCCAACTAAGTAAAGGTATTGCTTTTCCGTATGCTTTTACCGCCCATCGCAGTTTGGCCGAACGCGCCCTTAAATTGGTAAAACATTCCTGTGCTGATGGTCTTATTGGGTCGGGAGCCACCTCACTATATACACCTTCGCGGAACAAGCGCTGAAACGTTTTCTTTATGCAGTGGTCTTCGCCGGAATGGAAAGAATGGATGGCAACTCTTCCTCCGGAAGCTAACACATTGGGCAGTTTTTCCAAAAAGGCATCCAACACCCCAAATTCGTTGTTCACTTCAATGCTCAGTGCCTGAAAGCATCGCTGGCAGCACTTCTTAACCCCTTCTTTGCGCTCCTTGACGGGAAGGAATTCCAATGTTTCCCAAATAACTTTTTGCAATTAGGTGGTGGTTTCTATCGCCTTTCCTTTAGCAATGTGTTTGGTTATTGCTCTAGCGATAGAACCGGCATAGGGTTCGTCGGAATTTTCTATGAGCAGGTCTTCCAACCTATCGGCTGAAAGGGTTTTTAAAAGTGCGGAAGCCGGTATGCCAATTTCAGGGTTTAGCCTCAAATCCAAAGGGTCTTCCACTTTAAAGGAGAAACCCCGCTCGGGATTGTCAAACTGCATGGACGAAACCCCCAAATCGGCCAATACAAAATTCAACAGCCCTGCCTCATCCTTAATCAGATCAATTTCGGAAAAATTCAATTTTTTAACAACCAAAACTTCGGGTCCATATCCTAAACTTCTTAATCGTTCCTGAGTCCGAGGAAGTTCAAAAGGGTCCACATCAATGGCATATAAGCGCCCTCCGGGCATTAATCGGTTCAGCATCTCCTGGCTGTGGCCGCCATAGCCCATGGTGGCATCCAACCCAATTTGACCGGGTACAATCTGCAGAAAGTCCATTATTTCGGTAACACAGATGGAACGGTGCATTCCTGCCGGTGTGCGCCCCTGTTCCATAACCTTGGCCACATCGCCGGCATACTGTTCGGGTTGCAGTTCATTGTATTTTTCCTTAAAAGCTTTTGGATGGGTTCCTTTGTAACGGGTACGTCGGACATGGTTAGGCTCCTGATTTTCCATACCTGCAAAAATAGTAATTCGGGGCTTTATTGTTGGATTAAAAGCGGGTGTACGACATTTTTCCCTTTTGGTGTTTCTTGGTGTCTTGGTGACTTAGTGGTAAGTTTTTTTTAGCCACAAAGGCACAAAAACACAAAGGTTTCACAAAGTAATAAGAAATATAATTTATTGATTTTCATTAAAAGAGAATTTTGTCGTACACCCTTAAAAGCCAATTTATGTACGTTCAATTAAAATAATTGTTTTTGGTTTTTTAAGAGCGGGAGATAAGTTTTAATTTTGTTTTTGCCTCCACCACACCCGGTTCAATATAATCGAACAGTTAAATCTATATTTTTTAAATGGTATGTTTTAATAAACAATAAAACAAAACCAATGGTTTATTGTTTATCCACAATTAAATGAAAACCAAAGAATTAATCTGATGTTTTTTCTCTAATTAATTAATACCGCCTGCACCCAATTTACATAACATAATGACTTAAGCATGACAACACCTTCCCTTGATTTTAATTCAAACGAAAAAGTATCAACAGAAATGCCTTTTCCCTTATTTCTTGAAGGGTTTAAAGATAGGCTTCAACGTGTTTTTTATACTCACGGTAATATTGATGAACTAAGCATTAATCGTCGTTTGCCGCCAAAAGTATTAAGCGAGATAATGTCGTACAATCCTTTATCAATTTGTATCCCGAAGGAGCATGGCGGGCGGGGTGCATCCGTATTTGAAGTCATTGCATTTATGTCTGAAGCCTCCTATGAGTCGTTATCGTTGTCACTCACATTAAGTATAAACTATGGGCTTTTTATTCAGCCGGTAACTAAATATGGCCAAGAAAGTGTTAAAGGCCCTATTTTTAATCGTTTTCTGCGGGAGCAAAATATGGGGGGGTTAATGATTACAGAACCGGGACATGGAAGCGATGCCCTTAATATGCAGTCGTTTTTTACGGAAAAAAATGGCATAAACCACATTCAGGGGAAAAAGCATTGGGGAGGTCTGACCGGAATGGCAAATTATTGGCTTCTCACCGCTCGTAAGCAACACAATGAAAGGCTTAACCGGGATATCGACTTTTTTATATGTGATGTAAATGCAACGGGTCAGGAAATTATTGTTGAAGAATATTATGAAAACTTGGGTTTGTACCAAATCCCCTATGGGTTAAATAAAATTGATGTGTATATACCAGAATTGCAGCGACTGATTCCTAAAACCAGTGGAATACAAATGCTGCTTGATATCCTACACCGAAGCCGTCTACAATTTCCAGGTATGGGAATGGGCTTAATTAAGCGAATGCTAGATGAAGCGATTATTCACACCCAACAACGGATGGTGGGAAATAAGGCTCTTTTGTCGTACGACCAGGTGCAACAGCGTCTTGCTCGATTGCAGGCAAACTATACCATTTGTTCAGCGCTATGTGCTTTTGGTGGTGAATTGGCCTTATTGAGTAACGATTTGGCGCCGCTTGGGCTCGAAGCAAATATTACCAAAAGCATAACCACCGATCTAATGCAGGAATCGTCTCAATCATTGCTTCAGTTAGTTGGTGCGAAAGGGTTTCAACTAAACCATATTGCCGGTCGTAGTACCGTGGATAGCCGTCCTTTTCAAATTTTTGAAGGATCGAATGATATTTTATATGCGCAAATTTCCGAAACCCTACTTAAATTAATGAGTGGTGCAAAGGAGAGTAATTTCCTGCAGTTCCTAAAGGGATTTCATCTTTCAACCCGATCAGCTGCTCACCTCTCAAAATTGCTCGACTTTACAATTGAACCTAACCTGCCTCAACGCAAACTTGTGGAATTAGGTATGGTAATCAGCAGAGTGGTTGCAATGGATTGCGTCATTAAGATAGGCGAAAAAGGCTTTCGCCCCGATTTGATAAATGGCGCAATAAGTATGCTTCATCAAGAAGTAGAAAATTTAGTTTGCACCTATTCACACATCCAGAAAACTACTTTAATTGAAAATTATAAGGAAAATAGTTATTGGTTCGATTTTGTAACCGCATTAAGTTAAAAAATTTCTTCGGCAATTTTTCGGATACTATTGCCAGCTCCCAGAGTATAAAAATGCAGAACCGGGGCTCCGTTTGCAATTAACTCCTTAGCTTGCATAATGCTCCATTGCGTTCCCACTTCCAACGCTTCTTTATTATCCTTGCATTTTTTTACTTCTTTAATAAGTTCTGAAGGCATTCCTAAATGAAAAAGTTTTGGCAATACATCCACTTGATCGAGAAGTGCAATGGGTTTTAATCCAGGAATTATTGGGACAACGATTCCGGCTGCCCGGCATTTTTTCACAAAATCGAAGTAGGATGCATTATCAAAAAACATTTGAGTAATTATATATTCTGCACCTGCCAACACTTTAGCTTTCAAATACTGTATATCGGATTCCAGACTGGCTGCGGCATAATGTTTTTCGGGGTACCCGGCAACTCCAATACAAAAATTCGAGGGATTCCCAAGCTCCATGTTTTCATCCAAGTATTTGCCTTGATTCATTTTTACTACTTGTTCCAACAATTCAACAGCATAACGATGCCCATCGGGATCTGGAATAAATATATCTTGGCCGCGCCCGGCATCACCTTGCAAAACCAATAAGTTTTCAATGCCTAAAAAGTTAAAGTCAATTAAAGCATTTTCGGCTTGGTCTTTTGAGAAACCTCCACACGTTAAATGAGGTACCACCTCCACCTTGTACTTATTCATGATGGATGCCGTAAGGGCAACTGTTCCGGGCCGTTTCGAGATGGTCCGTTTTATGATTTTACCGCTTTTTAACTGCGAATAAGTTGCTTCATCTTTATGATAGGTAATGTTTATAAAAGCAGGCTTAAATTCAATTAACTGGTCAATTCGCTGGTATATTCCTTCTACATTGTTTCCCCGCAACGGAGGAACTATTTCAATTGAAAACAGGGTTTTTTTACGGCTGTTAATAAGGTCAATTACTTTCATTACAAATAATGCTTGTTGTTAAATGGATATTTTAATTTTTTGTTTTTAATGTTGTTTAGAAAAAAGTCACCACTATAATTACTCCCTTTGGTCGTGAAATCGCTATCGCTTTGTTCCCTCAAGGGGATACTTCCTCCGTGGCAACGGTGCTAGTCCACGCCGAAGCGTGGTGCCTGAAGGGCGGAGGGTGAAAATTTAACTAAACAAGATTGAATACTAAATCAAATCACAATTATATTAATAATTTATCAATGTTCCCAACCATTTTTCAGCGGTGGCTAAATCCCAACCTTTTCGGCGGGCATAGTCTTCCACTTGGTCCTTGCTGATTTTGCCAACGCCAAAATAGTGCGATTCGGGGTGGGCCAGCACAATGCCCGAAACGGCTGCATTCGGGTACATGGCAAAGTTTTCGGTCAAAGTAACACCAGCTCTATTCGCTTGTATCAAATCGAACAACATCCCCTTTTCGGAGTGTTCCGGGCATGCCGGATAACCAATAGCCGGGCGTATCCCACGGTATTTCATGGCCAGTAAATCATCGAAGCTGACGTTTTCGTCGGGGGCATATCCCCACCATTCGCGGCGCAATTTAATGTGGAGCAGTTCGGTAAAAGCTTCGGCCAACCTATCGGCTACATATTTAATCAAAATGGCTTGGTATTCATCGTTGTCGGCTTTGTACTGTTCCAGTTTTTTCTCGATTTTTAAGCCGGCGGTAACGGCAAAACCTCCCATATAATCTTTCACACCTGATTCCACCGGGGCAACAAAATCCGATAGGCTATAGCAATAGTTGCTGTTGGGTGCTGGGTTTTGCTGGCGCAACCCATGGTAACGGGCAATTTCCTTGGTATCATCCAACGGATCGTAAATAATAATGTCATCACCAGAGCCGTTTGCCGGGAAAATACCAACCATGGCATTGGCCTGCAAAGCTTTTTCAGCAATTATTTCATCAATCATCTTATTGGCATCGTTATAAAGCTTCGTGGCTTCTTCGCCTTTGAATGGGTCGCTTAGTATTTCGGGGAATTTTCCTTTGAAATCCCACGATATGAAAAAGAAGGTCCAATCGATGTACTGCCTGATTTCCGACAGGTCGTAATCTTCAATAAACATCAACCCAATTTTATTGGGAACTTTAATTTGTGCGCTTCCGATATTGAAAGGCATTTTTTTATTGCGTGCCTCTTTCAGCGTCATCAATGGTTTAATGCCTTTGCCATAGTTTTCGCGCATGTGGGCATAATCCTTTTTAATGGAAGCGCAATAAGCCTTACCTGTTTCTTTGTTCATTACTTCGTTCATCATTTTTACAGCTTCCGAAGCATCTTTTGAATGCACCACCGGACCGCTGTAATGAACATCGATTTTAAGGGCGGTATGTATTTTTGAAGTGGTGGCACCGCCCACAAATAGAGGTATCGTAAACCCTTGCTTTTCCATTTCTTTGGCCACTGTAGCCATTTCGTCCAACGAAGGGGTAATTAATCCGCTGCAAGCGATAATATCCACCTTGTTTTCTTTAGCCGAATCGAGAATGGTCTGGCATGGGGTCATTACCCCCAAATCGAGGGTATCGTAATTGTTGCAGGCCAACACCACATTAACAATGTTTTTGCCAATGTCGTGCACATCGCCTTTAACCGTGGCAAATTGGACTTTCCCCACAAAAGTACGTTCACCGGTAGCTCCGCCCTCTTTTTCAGCCTCAATGTATGGTTGTAAAAAGGCAACAGCTTGTTTCATTACCCGCGCGGTTTTCACCACTTGCGGAAGGAACATTTTCCCCTCGCCAAAAAGGTCGCCCACAATGTTCATTCCGTCCATCAGCGGGCCTTCAATAATTTTCAGGGTTGGGGAATATATTTTAAGCGCTTCCTCCAAATCCTGATACAAATAATCGTTTATCCCTTTCATTAAGGAATAAGAAAGCCTTTCTTCCAAAGGTTTTTCGCGCCAAGCTTCTGCTTTTGCTACTGCTTTATCATCGTTTTTTATAGTTTCGGCAAATTCAATCAGTTTTTCGGCGGCATCGGGATGGCGGTTCAGCACCACATCTTCAACCAGTTTCAGCAAATCCTTTGGTATCTCGTCGTAAATCTGAATCATCCCCGGATTCAAAATGGCCATATCCATGCCTTCTTTTATGGCATAATACAGAAATACCGAGTGCATGGCTTCGCGTACGGCATTGTTGCCCCTAAAGCTGAACGAAAGGTTGCTTAACCCGCCGCTGATTTTGGCATGGGGCAGATTGGTTTTTATCCATTTAATGGCATTGATAAACTCAACCGCATAATTGTTGTGTTCCTCCATTCCGGTACCAATGGCCAAAATGTTGGGGTCAAAGATGATATCCTCGGGTGGGAATCCCAGTTTTTCGGTCCAGATGCGGTAGGCCCGTTGACAGATTTCGGCTTTACGGTCAGCGGTAACGGCCTGTCCTTGTTCATCGAAAGCCATGATTACCACGGCGGCGCCATATTGGCGGACTTTTTTTGCCTTTTCAATAAAATCGGCTTCCCCTTCCTTTAAACTAATGGAGTTAACGATGCATTTTCCCTGAACCACTTTTAGCCCTGCTTCCAATGCTTCCCATTTCGAGGAATCAATCATGATGGGCAACCGCGATATTTCGGGTTCTGAAACAATGTAATTCAGGAAGGTGGTCATCTCTTCCACCGCATCCAACATGCCATCATCGAGGTTCACATCAATTATCTGGGCTCCGCCATCCACCTGGTTTCGGGCAATGCTTAGGGCTTCGTCGTATTTTTTGTCGCGAATGAGTTTGGCAAATTTCAGGGACCCCGACACGTTGGTACGCTCCCCAATGTTGGTAAAATTGCGTTCCTTACTGATGCTTAGGGGTTCCAAGCCACTCAAACGGGTCTCAATTTTTAAGGTCGGAATTTCATGAGGCAAATAGTTACTCACAATTTCCGAAATAGCTTTAATGTGGTCGGGACGGGTTCCGCAGCATCCGCCAACGATGTTCACCATGCGGTTTTCCAAAAAGTATTTCATTTGGGCAGCCATGGTTTTTGGCAATTCGTCGTATTCGCCCAACTGGTTTGGCAAACCAGCGTTCGGGTACACGCTAACATACCAAGGCGATTTATAGGCCAACTCTTCAAGATAAGGGCGCAACCCTTCGGCTCCAAAGCTGCAATTGAGGCCAATGCTGAGCAAATCCATGTGCGAAAGCGAAATAACGAAAGCTTCCACGGTTTGTCCCGAAAGGGTACGGCCGCTTTTATCGGCAATGGTAACCGACATCATTACGGGAAGCTCTTTGCCACTGGTTTTGAATGCATTCAGCACGCCTACATAAGCGGCTTTGGCATTCAGAATATCGAAAACCGTTTCAATCAGCAAAATATCAACACCACCTTCAATCAATCCTTCGGCTTGCTCCTGATACGAAGCCACCAGCTGGTCAAACGTAACCGAACGCTTTGATGGATCGCTTACATCGGGCGATAAGGAGGCGGTTTTATTGGTCGGGCCCATGGATCCGGCTACAAACCTTGGTTTTGCTGGATTAAGCACCGTATATTTATCGGCCATTTCGCGGGCATTCCGGGCGGCTTGCACATTGATGCGGCGCACCTGAGGCTCCATGGAATAATCGGCCTGCGATATGCTGGTTGAGTTGAAAGTATTGGTTTCAATGATATCGGAACCGGCTTCCAAAAACTTTTGGTGTATCTCCTTGCAAATATCGGGACGGGTCAACGAAAGCAAATCGTTGTTTCCTTTTAAATCAATGGGATGGTTTTTAAACTCCGTCCCACGGAAATCCTCCTCGGTAAGCTTGTAACCTTGAATCATGGTACCTGTGGCACCGTCGAGAACTAATATCCGCTTTTTTAAAAGCTCTATGATTTGTTTTTTTGTATCGTTCATTTTTTAATTTTTTTAAGTTCTAATATCTGGTTGCTAGTTTCTGGTTGCTGGTTTCTTCCCGATAGCTATCGGGACTGGTTTCTGGTAACTGGTCTCCAACTTCTAACTTCGGTCTTCTAACTTCTTTCTTCTAATTTCTAACCTCTAATCTCATCTCTCAAATTTCCTTATTCTATCTGCCGATAGTTGCGGTGCATGTAGCGTTTCCATTCCATTGTAAACTATTTAGTTGCACCGCTTAGGGCGTTTATCTATTATCTCGGGGCGTTGCCCCGAGCTTTGTTCTTTCGCCCCTTTGGGGCTTTCCTTCTTCTAATTTCTGACTTCTAACTTCTAACTTCTAACTTCTATTTTCTAATTTCTAATTTCTAACCTCTAATCTCTAACTTCTCTTATCTCACCTCTCAAAGTCTCACATCTCATCATCTCACATCTAAAGTCAATACGTGTTCACCCTGTCGCCCAAATAAGCAATAAATACATCCAATTTTGGAAGTAATTTCTTTATCTTAATCAGGTTTCCCAGTTTTATAGTACCAATAACGTAGTTGTTTTGTTTTGAGGTGTACCGTTCCTGTATTTCATCAAAATCGAAATGGCTGAAATCGAGGGAGTTGGAGTACCGCAAATAAATTTTCAACGTGTGGTTGGTGGTATAGTTGGGCACTTTGAAATACTTCTGTTTTTTGTATTCATACTGGTAATTGTGTAACCGGGCTGTAATATCCGACAGTACCGCCGAACCGGTTGGATGGCCACCCGCTCCTTTGCCAAACATGAATTGCTTGTCGTAAGCTTCGCCTTGAATTACCACGCCATTAAATTCATCTTCAACCCCGTAAATGTATTTGTCGGGCGTTACTAAGCGGGGCAGCACATACATGGTAATTTCATTCTTGTTTATTTTGGTAACTTGAGCCACTAGCTTTATGCGGTAACCTTTTTCGCGGGCATACTGAATATCGAAATCCGATATTTTTGAAATGCCATAATTAAGCACATCGTCGGGGTTTACAATGGTTCCAAAACCATGCACCGCCAATATTACCGATTTGTAAAGGCTGTCGAATCCTTCCACATCGAACACCGGGTTGCTTTCGGCAAAACCTAAATCCTGCGCCATTTTCAAGGCTTTGGAATATTCCATCTTATCGTTGAAGATGCGGGTAAGGATGAAATTCGATGAACCGTTCAAAATGCCGGTGATGGATTTGAGCAAGTCGTTATCGTAGTATTCCTCCAAGTTCCGGATAACGGGGATGCTGCCGCAAGCAGAGGCATCGTAAAGCATGGCTACCTTGTTTTCTTTTTGCAGCGCAATGAGTTCCGTAATATGGGTAGCAATCATTTTTTTATTGCCAGAAACCACCGACTTGCCATTTTGCAGGGCTTTTTTTACAATATGATACGCTTCGTCGGCATCGTCAATCAACTCCACTATCAGGTTAATGTCCGGATCGTTGATTAATTCATCCACGTTGACGGTAAAATTGTCTGCCGGCAGTTTTCGCTTCTTATCGGGGTTTTTAATACATATTTTCTTGATTTCGACCCGTGCGTTGGGCGATTTTTCTAACACTTCGAAAAGACCCTGGCCAACGGTGCCAAAGCCGATTAATCCTATTTTTAGATGGGCTTCCATATTTTAATTTCTTTTTTATTGGTATTTAAATGTTTCAACAATGAGTTTACAAATATCTTTGCAATTATTGGCTTCGTCGGGTGAAACTATTAAGCAAGGACGCATTTTGTTAATTTCAGAACCTTTAATTGGGTTCAAATCAATATTCCACACCTCGAACCTTTTTACCATGTCCATTCTTTTTTATCGAATTCGTTTTCAACCTCCAGAATTTCCCCATCTGGAACAAAACCTTTGGTTATGGCATCAGTAAAAAGATTTTCCCAATTGGTACGTGCTTTGTTATCAGTCAACGATTTTATTAATAATCCACTTTCTTTTACCTGAATATCAACGCGTTTGCTTTCCCCTAACGTACTCAAAAGTTTTTTGGGAATAATAAGCCCTTGCGAATTACCTATTTTAACAATGGTTGTTTTCATTTCAAATATATTTATCTATGTAAAGATACGATAAGTTATAACATGTTAGTAATCATTTTATTAGGGTTTTGCCCAAAATACATTAGGATTGTTGGTTTTATAGAATCCCCAGAAACGATGTTCTTTTTGATTTTGAGAATCAATAGGCAACAATCTTAAAAATTTAAATTTGTGACTCATTACTTTTAAAAGTGACCTCGATTCGTAATTGAATTCACTCGATAAAGGACATTCAAGTATATACAAATTCTTAGCCATGTAATGGTATAAATAACTGTCAATACTAACTGGCTTAACTTGATTATAGTTTGCCTCTTTATTAATTTTCAGGGGTTTGTTAAGTATTATGCTCTCTCTTACCTCTTCAATACTGAGTATATCATTTTTATCGTTCATTACATACGCATTATTAGTTGGGTCAATCCAAATCCACTTATTTAATGAATTCACAAAAACGGAATTTATTACATGAACATCACGATCGATATTTAAACTATCTTTAGGCCAACAGGTAACATACCGCGAACGAAAACCTAACGATAAATAACATTCATTCAGCGTGATAGCTAAACCCCGACAGTTCAATCCCCGTTGTTCCGTACTGCAAACAGAAATCATTTCATCAGCATTTTTAGCTTTCGGATTTGCGTGTTGCCCATCATGCGATATTTTTTTGTGAATCCACTCCAGTACATTCAAAATTTTGGAAATTTCATCTCCTGTTCCGGCAATGCTGTCAATATTATATTTTAACCTCAATTGTTTTAAGTGCTTATTTTCTGCACTCTGATAATTAAACAATGGTAATTCCCTGTTATCGTTAAAATTATAAGCTGCTGCTTTTTTAAGTATTTCACGGTAACTCGGAAAATAAGCAACTTCAGTTAATGCTTTTTTATTTTCAAGAAAAATTGAAAAAACAAAGGGTTGATTGGGGTTCACCGTTGCAGAAATAGAATCTACATCGGTATAAAAAGTAACCTTTGAACCAATATTTGATGAATAATACGTATCCTTTTTGATTTTAGGATTGATTGTCCAATAATCCTTTTTAAATTCTTCACCATCCTTTATACTCACAGTTTTCGAATTAGCTCTTATCATTGGTGTTTGAGCCATTACAAACTGATTGTAAATCAATGAAAATAAAACTAATATTAATAATCTAACTGAAAGCATACCTAAAGCGAATATTTGTTTCCCAAAAATTCTTCATAAATTTTGTTCTGTTTTTCAAACTCTAACAAAAAGCCATCGTGGCCATAAAAGGAATCCAGCATGGCTAATTGGCTTCCCGGAATGTGATTATGAATCAATTGCTGATCCTCGGTGGTAAAAAGCAAATCGGAACTGATGGAAATGATCAAGGTTTTGGCTGTAATCAACGCCAATGCTTTTTCATAACCACCCCGTCCCCTGCCCACATTGTGCGAATCCAGTGCTTTCGACAGGTAGTAATAGGAATACGCATTGAACCGTTTTATCAGCTTATCGCCTTGATAGGCTTGATACGAGCTGGCTTTATAACCATCGGTTTTTTCTAGGTCGTCTTCCACTTGGGTTAGGTTGTATGCATTCCGGTTCCGGTAACTGATGAGGGCCATGCTGCGGGCGGCTTTCATACCCTTGGCACCGCCATCGGGACGATCCTCGAAATAGGTGGGATCAGCTTCAATGGCCAAACGTTGACTTTCGTCGAAAGCAGCTACCCATGGGGTATTTACGGCATTGGTTGCCACATAAATGGCATGTTCAAATAAATCGGGATCCGAAATAGTCCATTCCAACGCCTGATGGCCTCCAATGGAGCAGCCCAACACTAAATAGATTTTTTCAATCCCTAAATGAAGGCGCAAAATTTCATGTGCCTTAACCTGATCGCGAACGGTAACCTGCGGAAAGCTTCGGTAATAAGCCTTACCGGTTTTTGGATTGATGGATAACGGACCGGTGGTGCCATAGCAGGAGCCTAAAATATTGGCACAAACAATAAAGTATCGCTCGGGATCGAAAAAGTAACCGTGCCCAACCATCCCGGGCCACCAATCTACCGGATCGGCATTTGCCGTAAAGGCATGGCACACCCAAACCACATTGCTTTGGTCGGCATTTAGTTTACCATAAGTGGTATAAGCAATCTCAATTTCGGGCAGCGATGCTCCATTTTCAAGCTCAAATTCCTGATGGTATTTCAGGTACTGTAAATTCTTCCCTCCATCGTGCGAAAGGTATTGAGTCTTTATCAAACAGTCGGTTTCTGTAGTGTTCATTTTCTGGGTTCTTGTTATTTGTTACTGGTTTCTGGTTATTGGTTGCTAGTTTCTGGTTACTGGTTACTGGTTACTGGTTGCTATTCTCGAAATTCTAATTTCTAAACTCCAAATTCAAACCATTAACTTCTCACAACTTTATATGTTGCTGTGCATGTTAAGTTCCCATTCTATTGCAACTTAGATGGATGCACCGCTTTTGACTTTTAACTATTATCCCGGGGCTTCGCCACCTGGCTTTGTTCTTCCGCCCGCCGCGGCGGGCTTTTCCAACTTCTATCTTCTAACTTCGGACTTCTGTCTTCCAACTACGGAATTCCAACTTCTGTCTTCTAACTTCCGACTTCTAAAGTGCTTGTTCAAAATCGTCAATAATATCGTCAATGTATTCAATACCTACCGAAACACGGATAAGGTTTGGGGTAATCTTGATATCCAACAATTGTTCTTCATTAAGCTGCCGGTGCGTCATGCTGGCCGGATGTACCACGCTGGTGCGGATATCGCCCACATGGACCACCAATTTTGCCAGTTCAAGGCGGTTTATGAATTGTTTGGTTTCTTCAACCCCACCTTTATAGCCAAATGCCATAACCCCACTAGAGCCGCTGGGCAAATACTTTTTTGCCAATTCATGATACGGGCTTGATTCCAATTCTGGATATTTCACCCACTCCACATTTTTGTGTTTTTCGAGCCATTGTGCCAACTTCAGGGTGTTTTCGCTGTGGCGTTCCATCCGTAAAGCCAATGTTTGACAGCCTTGCGAAGTAAGGAATGCATTGAAAGGCGACATACAAGGGCCCAAATCGCGTAAAAGCTGTGTGCGGGCTTTAACCACAAACGGATTGGCTTTAAAATCAATGGCATAGCGGGCACCGTGATAACTGGTATCGGGTTCCGTAAAATCGGGGAATTTGCCGTTCTCCCAGTTGAAATTTCCGCCATCAACAATTACGCCGCCTAAGCTGGTGGCATGGCCATCGATAAATTTGGTGGTACTGTGGATTATTACATTGGCCCCATGTTTAAAAGGCTGGCAAAGCACCGGTGTTGGAAACGTATTATCAATAACCAAGGGCAACCCGTTTTTAGAAGCAAAGGCAGCAAATTTCTCAAAGTCGAGCACTTCCATTCCCGGATTGGTTAAACTCTCGGCAAATATTAGTTTGGTATTGGGCTGAATGGCTTTTTGCAGTTCGGCAATGTTCGCATCTTGATCAACAAACGTGCAGGTGACACCGAATTTTTTTAACGTAGTGGAAAACAAGTTGATGGTTCCACCATAAAGCGATTTGGCCGCTACAAAATGGTCGCCGGTGCTGCACAGGTTCATAATGGCCATGGCAACTGCCGCATGACCTGAAGATAAAGCCAATGCGCCGGTACCGCCTTCCAAGGAATTGATTTTTTCTTCCAATTGGTTCACGGTTGGGTTGCTGATGCGCGAATAAATATGGGCGGTATCTTTCAAATCGAACACATCGGCAATCTGTTCGGCGGTGTCGAATTTGTATGTGGTACTTTGAATAATACCGGCCACCCGTGGTTCGGCATTTTTTGGGTTGTAGCCGTCTTGCACGGTGCGGGTAGCTATGTGTAATTTTTTTGCTGACATTTTATCGGGTTTTTTGAAAAGTTTATGTAATGTGTTGAGCACTTTACTTATGCAATTAATAGCATGGAATATTCAATAATTTCTTATTCCATTGAATGAATCGTTACCTTTTTTGGTTCCTTGAACCAAAGGCAGGGCTAACAATATAGCGGCTTGTGGAAGTAAAATAGCACCTATGGGTGCATTGAGGCTTTTGAAAACGACAGGTGGTACGATACCATGCAACGCAAAGCAACTGCTTTTTGCTGATGGTTAATTGTTTCGGATTTTGGTGTTGAATTGCTTTTCATTTTTCTTTTGTTACGTTATAATTTCCCAAAATTGGGTTAGGTAGTAGCACCTTTCCTTTCGGGGGGAAGGTTGCTAGAGCTTCAACGAGCCTAATCTCTCTGCTCTTCTGTATAACATCAACCGTAAAAAGATCGTGTATTGTGGCTGCAAATATAGGGGCAATATTTTAATTTCAAAATAATATTGGGCAAAATATAGGAGAATGAAGGTGGGATAAGGATTAATTTTGAGTAAAAACTCATTACTTCACATCACTAAGGACGTTCCATAGGACGTCCTTTCGTTTCTTACAAGCTGTACGGGTTAACCACAATATTATCCATATAAGCCAGTCCGCTTTGCGGCATGGTTTCGCCAATGTAATCAATGGCGGCATTTGTGTCAATCAAATATCCCGTTGTTCCCATTCGCTACGCATTTGTTCCAGTTCGGATCTCATTTGTTGTGCAGTTTCTTTAGAGAAAGCACCCCTTAACCTTTTAGAAAGCTTTTCGGGGATTTTTTCCTGGACTGTTTGAATTAGCCGGATTATATGGGCCTGTTCCAGTTCCTGCAGTATCCTTAACCCGGTATTGTCTTTTACTTCTACTAATAGTGTTTGCATAGCTTCAAGGTTTAATGTGCGAAACCAATTGATTTAGCAAAAATAGACATAAAACTTGTAGGATAAAAATCAAAGATATTTGGGCTAAATATTATCCGCTAAAGCGGGACAAGTGTTTGAGGTGCTGAGAATTATTAATTTGATTCACAAATAAAATAATTTAACCTGAATAAACTTTTATATTAAGGGTACGGAGTACCTGGAATATTTATAGAAAATAAATTCCCTTAATCAACCAATAAGGTGCTGAGCACCGTAATATTATCAAAAATAATCCACATCATTAAAAAAGTCGAATACATATTCATCTTTGTAAGATATTTCAAATTTATTAAGCATTTCCAGATATTCTTCCCTGAATGTTTTTTTATGATGGTGGGAATTCTGATTTAAAACATATTTAGCAACCATGTTAATCTGGGAATGAGAATGAGTGAATGCGCCATAACCTTTTTGCCAGCTAAAAACAAAATTTGTAAATTTTCTTTCTTTAATCCAATGATTGCTCGAGGTTTTGATACTTTCAACTAAATCAGGGACAGTTTGATTCAAATTATATCCAATAAAAATATGTATATGATCTGGCATTGAACCAATTGCAATAAGCTTATGTTTATTGTTTTGAACAATTCCGGTTATATATTTTTCTAATTCGCCTTTCCAAGATTTTAGTATTAAGGCATCTCTATTTTTAACTGCAAAAACAAGATGAAAATATGCTTGTACATATGTGTCTGCCATCGGTTTATTTTGTGCTAAATATTACGGTGCTCCGCACCTTATATCTGATATAATAACTATTTACTATAAAGATAATCGGTGCTCTGCACCTTAACAAAAATAATGTTTTTTTTCATTAAAAACTAAAGTGTCAGATATTGTATAGTCCTGGCAGTAATGCTAATTTGAAACGATCTCACCTAAGCCTAGGGGAGATGTCGACAGACAGAGGGGTAATAGACTATATCTAATCCTGAATTTTACTGCTTTTATGTTATGTATTTATCTACCGACCTCTGAAAATATATTTAGGATGGGGGCGATAAAAGTTTAATGTGTATAAAAGTTATCTTTTAAAAAAGTAAATTTTGTTGTACCCCCTTATAGTATTGAGGGAATTCATTGTATATAAATAATTTATAAAAATAACCACAATATTATAGTTATTGTTTAGTGAAAATAAGTATTTTTGAAACTAACTACAACCCAAATCAAATGGTAAGATCAATATTTTTACTAAGCACCCTAATTTTACTATGTTTAATTACTAATGCTCAAGCTAAATTTGAAGTTGAGCAAATAGTAAACAAAAATATGGAACTTATACGGCAAGGTGAGCCTGTAGATGAACAATTAAGCATTGTTTGCCAACCCTCGAATTTTGAAAACCTAATTAAAATTTGTTCCAATTATAGTATCGACACATTACCGCAAATTAGAAAACAAGTAGTTCGTTATTTAGCCATTTCTGCTTTAAAATCAACTGATGTTAGCGTCAGAATATCTATGGTGAATATTTTGTTGCAGAAATGCTTCGATGAAAATTCAGGAATTGTAATTTCTGCTTGTAACTATTTAAAACAATTCGGAATTTCAGATTATGACAGTAGTGCTAATGTTTTATTAGATAGCGTATTGCGCACCGTAAAATTCAATAAAAATGATATTTACAAGTTAGGTGCATATGTGGGTAATAAGGCAACGGAGGTATTACTCTTTAACAAACTATCAACAGCAAAGTCAAAATCTGAAATTTGGCATTTAAACCTAGCTCTATGTCGGAGGCAAAATGAAAAGGCTGTAACTTATGTATTGGAAAATTTAAAACCGGCAAAAATAAACAGCGATTTTATATATGCGGTAGTTCCTGATTTAATCTATACCCGGCAGCCACGCATTTACGATTTTTTATTCGAAATTATTCAGAACCCGGAATATAAATGTGTTTCAGGAAACCCTGATAATGAAAAAGAAATAGAATGTGGTTATTATCTTATTGAGTTATTGGCCAATGAAATTGAGGGGTTTCCACTTGCAGTAAACCAATTTGGTGAAATTGAAAATGAAATAACTCCTATTTCCATTAACACAGTACGCGAATGGTATAAGGTGAATAAAAACTTCCGGATAATTACCAATAAATACTAAAGCTTGGCATATAAACTATTCTATAGCATTTTAGTGGTTACATTTATCACAATTGAATTAAAGGGACAAGAACTATCCGGTTTAGCAAAAAAAGAACCATTCGCATTAAGTGGTGGTGTTTCTGCAAGCAGTGTTTTTTTCCACTCATTAGATTCTTTAAGTTCTAAGGATCCTTTTACCTATGTTTTAACCGGAAGTTTAAATCTAACTATATACGATATTGTTAATTGTCCAATAAGTTTTACTTATTCAAATTATAGTGAAAACTTTTCGCACCCTTTTAACTTTAATCAGTTTGGAATTCAACCTTCTTATAAATGGGTTAAAGCTTATTTAGGATTTAATTCCATGAATTTTTCATCGTACACCCTAAGTGGGCACCAGTTCCTTGGCGCAGGAGTTGAGATTACGCCTACCAAAATACCGATAAAATTTGCAGCTATGTATGGGCGATTATTAAAAGCTGTAAATGAAGATACTTTAAATACCGCAAACACCCCTGCGTTTGCACGATATGGTTACGGCCTAAAAGCAGGATATACCAAAAATGGAGATGAAATTAGATTAATTCTTTTTAAAGCTTACGACGATATAAATTCAATTGATTATTTACCCATTAAAACAGAACTGAAACCAAAAGAAAACTTAGCAGTTAGTTTGTTGTGTTTTGTAGTTCTCTAATCGAAACTTGCAGTTCGTTTGTTGAACTTTGCAGTTCCCTTAATGTATTTCGCAGGACGTTTGTTGAACTTATCAGTTAGCATAATATATTCCGCAGTTGTTATAATGTAAACCGCAGTTGCCTTGTTGACAACCGTAGTTTACATATTGTTTTTGTAGGATCGTTATTTAAAGAACGAAGTAGCCTGTTTGCAATTATATTTTAAGTGCTTTGAATTCCAATTTTGATACTTGCTTATATTGGGGGCTTGTTGCTCCGAATTCCGACTTTATATAAACCTTGGTGTCGAAAGCAATATCAACCAAGCCTGTGAGTTTTTTATAAAGGATGTCGTTCCGTGAAATACGGGTGTTGCTTAATGGAATCGTAGCTGCTACTACGGCTGCATTTTTGGCTTTTAAGTCGTTATACATGGTTGTGAGGGCTGCCACGGTTAATTCAACTTCGTTTGGTTTGTATTGGGGAACGCTGGCTAACAGGTTTATCAATTTGGCGAAGTTTTCTAAACGGCTGTTATAGCTCATTTGGGAAGTGGAAATTTCGGTTGCCGATTTTCCTTCGGCTTCAAGGGCTTTCTTTTCTACTTCGGTAAGTTTTGCCTTTGCCCTTGAGCCTTGGATTTTACGCACTAATGTCTTTGCGCTTTCATCCACTTGGGTTGTGGTGTCGGTTGCTTTGAGGGCGTTCAAAACTCGGGTTATTAATTTGCTCAATGGCTCAAAAGCCGCCTCACGTGCTGCTACTGCATTGCTGTATGCAGGAAGTGCTGCGTTTACTGCACTAATAGCAGCTTTTGCATTGGTTGATAAGGTTTACAATGCAGCTAATTTGATGGAATCTTTTGAAGGATTGTAGGTTGTTCCATAACCTGTTACGAATGAAATCAATTCATCGAAGTTGGTCACATTTTTTGCATGACCCGTTTCGCTAGTACTTGTCATAATGTAGAATTTATTGGTTAATAATAATGTTATTTTGGTACTGAAATTTACAACATTATTGTAATACGGCGAGTGGTTTTTGAGATTTTTTTTGATTTTTTTTTAGGTAAGGGTGTTGGGGGTTAGAGGGTTATGGGGAAGGGCTATTGCATGAAGTGACGCAAAGGAGGCACTGAGTTGCACCGAGATTTAATCCTGCAGTTGGGTTTTTGGGCTTATTAGAGAAAAGGATTGGGTGGAATTGGAAATGAAAAAAAATATACCCAACCTTTTTTGATTGGGTATTAGTTCATTTAATTTAAGCTATTTCTTATTTCCGCCTTTTGAAGATGAACCAGTACTTTTGGGAGAACTGTTTGAACGACCACCGCCTGATGGTCTACCTGTTGTACTTGGGGCATTCTTTAACCCACTTGATTTTGCCATTGCTTTAAATTTTAGATTAAAAAAAAGATTTACTTACTTTTAGGTTTTGGGAGGTTATTGGCCCTACCCTTACCTGATAGATTGGTCGTTCCGTTTTTTGTTGGAAAACCTGCATGTCCTTTGGTTTTTGTCATAATTGTAAGATTTAAAATTAATTTAAGTAAAAATACCAAAGAAAATGTTGTTAATTTTAATCAAGTCTTAAGTGGTAGAAAAATAGTACTGAAATACAAATATTGATATGAGTAATGATAATTTTTGGTGCCCAAAAATTTTTAAACTAAAAACTAAATATAACCAAGAAGTTGAGATTAACTCAACCTTTATATTTTACATCCATGTTAGTAAGGAGAAAAAAATAATTTATCTAACTGAACCAGCTAAAATTGGGGACAAGAGTATTTGGGAAATACCTTGGAAAACAAGAAAATATGGGATTAAGAAATTATTGGATTTTTTAGGTGGTAAAGGATTCATTCAAATTAATAAAACAACAATTATAAGGAATGTGCATATTTCAGGCAGAGATGCCGATTGGAAATATGTTTATATCACAATGCCTTCTAAAAGAACCATTGGAGGAGGCGTTGATTCATGGAAGAATGTTGCATTGCCATTGGGTAGAAGCTATGCTTTTCAAGTGAGAAAACATGTTTTTGACACTAGATTCATAGTGAAAAATAAGGATGGAGATATTTTCTTTGTTAGTCCCCTGGATATTGTGATTATTGAGTATACAAAGGGAGTAAAAATAATGCATTTAGAAAAACCTGTTTGCAGAAATGACAAAAGTGATTTTACATTACAATGGCATGATAGGAAATCATTTAATGAGCTTATGACGGAAGATGCCAGATCATGGTTTGTGCAAGTACATAGGAAATTCTTTGTACGAGTTGACTATCCCTTTAAAATTTTATATGAAAAAGGAAATACCTTTTTATGTTTAGAAAGAAATGAGGGAAGTTTAAATACTAGTATATACAACAGAAAAATTCCAGTAGGGAATATTCACAAAAATCACTGTATAGAAATATTTGATAGATGAAATTTAAGCCATAAAAAACTATCCACGAAGAACAAATTTATTTTGTTTTTTTGAGGGTGAGCAAACCTAAACCATCCTGAAATGAGGTACTCGGGCTGGATTAGCAAGCTCTTTGACAAAGCATAGGATTAAGCCTTGGCTCGCGGGGCTTTGGCAATGTGCTTGCAAATGTATTGCAAAATCAATCAGGTAAAACTAAATCTAAAGCGTTACTATAAACAAGAAGTTCTTCAACTACTACGCCAAATTTCTTTTCAATCATCATATCAACAATTGATGCACCATCAATAAGAATTATAGGAACGGCACCATTCTGAAAAGAAGATTCCTTTGCTTCTTTAGTAAAACATGAAGTTGTAAAATAAATGCCTTGTTGATAAAATCCTTGAATATCACCTCTAAATTGACTTACCTGTGGACGACCAACAGTTTTTTTTGTCCAACGTTTACATTCAAATGCAACTTTCATAGTAGCTAAACCAATCTTTAACTCACCAAAACCATCAATTCCTCCATCACGAGATAATCTTGTTACTTCCATTTTTTTAAAACCATACGCTTTCATTAATTCTTTAGCGAAAACTTCAAAAGCTGCTGGTGTTAATTCTTTTAATTGGTTAAGTAATTCTTTTTTAAAATCTGAGATATATTTATTATGCTGTTCTTTTAAATCATCAAATGAAATTGTATCCTTTTTTATGATATTTTGAATAGATATATTCTTTTCATACTTCCAAAAAGTGCCGTCATTATTTTTTATGAAATATTTTTTCTGGCTTGCAGACATGAAATCTAGACCAGCACAATGTTTTCTTAATTGGATTCTAACAATATCTTCTGGATTTTGAGCTCTAAAACGATACAAATCAAACTCAATAATTTTAACATAAATATCCTTAAAATGGAGAGGCTTACCTACCCTTCTAAGAACTTCTAAAATAGCATCATTTATTGTACGTTTTTTCATATAAACCACTAAATTCTTATATCATAAAAATGAGGAACATATTTGTAAATTTTCTGATATTTTTCAACATCATCTTTAGCTACAATATTTTGTGCTAAAAGCTTCTCATGTTCATTTAAATTTTTATCAATTAATTCAAATTCTTTACGAGTAATGTTAGGTACAACTAACTCAAATGTACATTCATCTAAAGTTAGAAAGTCAAAAGCTTTTAACCCAAATTCATCAATAAGAGTAGCCTTTTTAGTTAAAACACCACCATATGTAAACATTTTTGCCCCTCTATTTTCTTGATAATGAATATTGAAAATTTGTTTAAACTCTAATTCAGAATCTTCTATCAAATTTCTTTCTTGTAATATCGTTTCAATTTCTGCTTTAAGCATCTTTCTTATAGTCAACGAACTACGTTCTATTGAAAAATCTTGATTGTCAATTTTAAATGGAGTTCGATTTCCAAATTCTTCCCTAAATTCTTCCTTTGTATATTCTTTCTTAGTTTTGTTTTCTTTTAATTCACGATTGCAACTAAAAATATAAACACTTCCTGCAGGTAGTTTTTTAAATAAAGCTTGAATATCATCAAACATGTAATTCTCTAAAGCTCCATCATAGTCAAGCCATATTAATGACTTTTTTGTTAAATCAATTTTATTAAAAGCATCAGTTGTATTTGTCTTTAAAATTTTAATAAAAGAATATGGCGAATTAAATGCCAATCTTTCACCAGAAAACTTTCCTCCTTCAATACTATAAAGGTTATTTATATGTAATTCCTTATGAAATAATTTAAAATCAGTAAATGCTAACCCACCCAACCCAATGTATTGATAGTCATTTCCATAATAATTGCAAATTCTTTGGAGACAAGCCAGTAACATTTTCCTTTCTGTGAATTTTAATGGACGAGTTTCATAATTTAAAAATTTAGGACTATTCATGAGATATTTCCTCCATTTTTAGGTAATATTCATAAATATATTCTCCAAATTCCTTATAATTTTTGCAGTTTGAATGTGTTTTTGCCAATTCAGCTGTTTCTCTTGGAACATTAAAAGAAATTCTTACCGTATCTTGTTTAATTGCAATTTTATCAAAATCAATATCAGGTGATTTAAAACTTCTACTCACGGAAAATGAATCAATCTTTAACATTTGTACAGTAACCTTAGTCTCTTGATCACCTAATAGTTTTCTATAATCATTTGCGTCTTCCAATTTTCTTACTTGTTTAAGAAAAGCAAATATAGAAGTCATAGCTTCTTTCATAAAATAAAGAGCTTTTTTATAAATGTCTGATGTTGCATCAATACCTTTCTTTGTTGTTGTCAAAGGAAGTTTAAATGTTTCTTTTGAATCCATAAATACAACTCCTTTGAACATAACATAATCAATATGCCATTGAGGTAAAGAAACGCCCCAACCTGTTATTTCTGTTTGGTCATGTTCTAATACAAGTCTATCGTTACAGTATATATACCACCCAGAAGACCTTGGTTCTCCAACACTACTCAAGCCAGCTATAATTCTAACATTTACACCATTAGATTCAAATTCATAAAAATATGGAGTAGATAACCCTTTAAAAAGAAAGATGCCTTTTTTTTCTATTGGCTCTCCATTTAGAAATATTTTTATCCCTTTTTCAATACTAAAATTCAATAACCTTTCTATATCATTTTTTAAATCATTTAAAAAAGATTGCTCTTTAAAAATACTTGAAACATCTTCATTTAATTTTACAACCCGAATATAAGTTCCATTCTCAATTAAATCAGAGCTTGCATCAGTGATATTTTCATAATCAAAACTCCAATCATCTTCTTCAGATATAATTCCCTCTTCATCTCGAATATTTTTCTTTTTGTTTTTCCAATTTTCGACATCAACGTTAATTTGAAAATGATCATTAGTTGTTTTGGATTCCACTTCAAAGCATTGTCCAATTTTAAAAAGAGCCCTTTTCATACCAACACCAAAACGCCCAACAGAACCTATCGTTTCTGGTGCACCTTCTGGTCTACCAAATCGAAATGCATATTTCTGGGCTGTTTCTAACGAAAACCCTCCACAATTATCTTTAACAATAAATTCATTTTCATTAATTGTTAAATAAATATTTAAACCAGAAAAATTTTGTGGGTTTATTTGAATGGCACCATCTATTGAATTGTCAAGCAAATCTATAATTGCATCTCTAATCGAAATGTCTCGTGTGATCATCCCTATAAAAAAAGCTTTTGTTGGGTTACCTTGAATTTTATTACTTTCCATAATTTTTTCTTTCCCAATGTTGTTTAACCTTAAATAATTTAGCAACTTCAAATTCTTTGATGTTTGAAATTGCTTGACCTTTTTTGATGTTTTCCATGCTTCGAGCAATTGTCTTACTTGTATTACCTGATAAGCCTAAGAATTTTTCCATTACTTTAATATTCCTGTCCTTATTGTCAAGTAAAAAAGCTATTTCACACATGGTTGAAAAATCAAAATCGGGTTGATTGTATTCTTCAATACCTTGCGAAAGTAAAACTACTGAAACACCTTTTGAGCGAATTTCACGCAACATTTTTTCAAGTATACTTTGATATTTTTTTTCTTTAAAAATTACGTGTGCTTCATCAATTAATATTACATACCGCATTGCTTTTATGTTGTCTTCTACTGGACTATTATCCATGTTCATAAAAGTATTGTAGATGTAATTGATTATTAGAAACAAAGATGTAAAACGAACAGAGTTTGACAAGTCACCTGATAATGACAAATAGAGGTTTTTAGCAAAGAAATTTGACTGATTTTTCGGGTCATCAATAAATATTTTATAACGACTTAATTCGTCCATAATTTCAGTCAAAGTATCTTTTTTGTCTCCGACAATACTTTGCAAATGTTCATTTATTTGACTAATTGATGGATAGGTACCGCCTTTTTGCTCAATAAATGCTTCTAAAGCAGCCTCACGAAGTTTACCCTTTTGTTTAATTCCAAGATTTGAATATTTACAAACAATATCAACAAATTTATCTATCCCCATATTTTTATTAACCTCATTCACATTGTCAATAAATGTTAGCGGATTTACAGGGAATGGAGTTTGTGGAACATCAATAAAGTCCGTTTTAGTATCTGTAAAAAAGTTTTCTAATTCTTTTACATCATCTTGTTTTAAACCTTTAAAATCGAGGTAAATATAATTGACATGTCCATTTGATTGCTCAAAAATTTGGGTTAGAAATTCTAATGCAAATTGAGTTTTTCCAGTTCCAGAATTACCTGCAACTGCAATATGGCAATTATTGTAAATACCTGTATTGTTTAAACTTAAAGATATTGGTTCATCGTTATCAATACGCTTTCCAACTTCAATTTTAATAGGATTTGAATAAAAAGATTTGTCAATGTGTTGCTGATTGTTTTTTACTGGGTCAAGTGAAACATTAAGGTCGGTTAATGATAACGCTCCTTTTTCAATATGTTCTGCAAGAAAATCAAAGAAAGTATAATTGTAATTGTCTTGAAAAATCCCCTCTAACAATTCCAAACCGTGGTCAATATGTAATTTTATATATTTAGGAATGTTTTCATTTGTTTTGTAAATACCGTAATGCTGGCAAATCAATGCTACATAAAAATCTCTAAATTTTGCATCAAAAAGAATATGGTCTTTATATTCTTTTCCTTTAGAATCGTAAACATTACCGTCATTAGATGAATATCGTTTTCCTGTTTGTAAAGAATAGCCTAATGCAATACGTGCAATTACATTTTCTTTGGTGCCGTTAGGAAGTTTTGAAGTTAATTTTCTTACAACCTCCTGATTTTTTTCCGAAGTTTTTATATTAATCTGCATTGTACATTTCTTTATAAGTTTCTAAAAATTCATTCGGCAGACACTCTTTAAATACTGATTTTTCATTGGAAATATTATCAATCAAAAATGTTTTACAAACTTTTGTATGAAGTTGCTTATATTCTTTTTCTGTCAACTCCTTATTTATCAGTGGGAATATAACGACTTGCTTTGAAACATTAGGATAGAAATGCTTGATAATATTTTCAGCGTGTTGTTCATCAAATTTCTGCATTGGACTGTCAATAAAAACAGGAAATTCAATATCCGATTCATCTACCAAAGCATTTAATAAGGCAGAAGCATACATTTGTCTTTCTCCCATTGAAAGAGAACCTTTATCAATTTGCTTATTGTTTTGGTTGTAGAGTGAAATATCAATATCTTCACCAGTATGACTAATATCAACTTCCACTCTAGTGATGAAATCTTTTTTATGCATTAAAGTATTTAAACCTTTAAGCATTTTTTCCTCTAAAGACTGTTTTTTCAATTCCTTGAACTGAGCAATGAATGATTGAAGCTTATTAATTATTAGCTTTGTTTTTCTTTCCTTTTCAGAATATTCAGTTGATTCATCAATTTTCTTTCTTAAAATTTCTTGCTTTTGTTTAAGAATCTTGGTTTGATTATTAAGTTCACCAATCTTCTGACTTATTGTTTCAATCTCATTACTTATTGATAAAATTCGTTTATCTAAAGTTTCTTTCTTCCTTCTTAATTCTGCAATATATTCATCTTCGGCACTTTTTTCAGCATCTCTAATTTTTCTGTTAATTGAATCCAACTGATTTTTTAAATACGAATATTCGGTATTTAATCTTGCGAATGTTTCTTTAAAACTGTGCTTAATTGTATTTACAAGTTGATTTAACTCATTTGTTTCAGAATTTGAAAAATCATGTAACGCTTGAAAATTCTCTGGAACATCTGGCAAATCAGAAAAGAAATGTTTTTTAATTAACCGAACTATTTGATTTTCATAAAAATCACGAACATTTGTATCAAAATACAATTTTTCATTAATTCTGTGTTGTTCAATTTCTTGTTTAATCTGATTTACTTTTGAATTTACATCTTCTTGTTTATAGGTCTGTACAATTAAATTCCTTTCATTAGTAATCTGCTCTGATATATTCATCAATGTTTCCCCTGCCAGTGCAAAAGGAATAATATCAAAATAATCCTTTAAACTTTCTTGTACATCAAATTTCTTTTGTTCAAGTTTTAATTGTTCATCTTTTAATACATTTAGTTCATCGAGAGTCATTTTATCTCCCTCTTTTATTAATCTTCGTTGAATGTCTTCTGCTTCCTTTTCTTTTTGATTTTTTTCGTGCTTTAAGTCATCTATATTTTCAACGAGTTTTTCAATTTCAATCTTTGTATTTTCAATATCTGTATGAAGTTGATTCAATTCCTCCTTTTCTTCTGGTTTTGCAGAACGACGACGATATTCATCCTGTTTCTCCTCAAGGTTTGCTTTTAAATCTTCATATTTTTGAATTCCTAAAACTTCGGAATACGCCTTACTTAACTGACGACGTTGATTGTTAGAATTAATTTCAGCAAGTGATACTATTTTTTCGGCATCGAAAAAGAAAAATTTTGCAATTTCAATAGGTAAGATAAAATCACGAATAAATATTTCTTCTCCTTTCTGATTTTCCTTTGTTAAATCCTCAATGAGCTGATTTTGGTAACCATCAATTAATACTTCAACTCTGTCAGATGTATTGGAAATTATATTGTAGCTTCGCTTTATTGTAACTTCATTGCAGGTCACATCAGGAATTTTAACGCCCGAAAAAGTGACGGAAACAGAAAATTCAGATTCTCCATCTTCGAATGCTTTCCTGTTTAGACTATTGGAAATATATTTAGTGTAATTGCCCTTATCTCTAATTTCTTTTTCATATAATTCATCAACTTTCTCCATTTGTTTACCATAAAGACACCAAACAAGGGACATTAAAAATGTGGTTTTGCCATAACCATTTTTACCACTTATTACAATAATATTTTTATCGCCATCAGGCATTAATGATATTTTATTATTGCCTTTATATATCCTGAAATTATTCAGTTCAATCTCTTTAATGTACATTTTCAGATTCTTTTTTAAGGTACTTTTCAATAACCCTTTCCATATCATCTTTTAAACCTCTTTTGCGATTCAATAATGCTTTGTTTTTTTGCATTATTAAAAGTTCTTGAATTAAGTCAAAATCTGAAGTTTGGTCTTCGCAAACACCTTTAAGCAATGCGATTTCCTTTTGGATTTTTTCGTCGTTTTTCTTCATATCCAATTCTTTATTGTAAACTCTATTGTAAATTTTTGAAACCTGAAAATCAAAACATAAATCTCTATGCCATATTACTTGAATTGCAACCAATTCTTGGTTTGTTATTAATTCTAAATGTGGTCTTTCGATTTGAACTTCAAGTTGAGCAACTAAAACCTGTTCTAATAATTTTGCTCTGTATCTTGGTGTGTAATTTCCTTGAAAATGTCCTTCTTCTGTAATTGCGGCTTGTCCGTTTCTTCTTGTTGGCATTCGATTTTCAGAAATATTTCTTTCATCAACCATACTAGCCCGTAAATCAAGCAAGGGTTTTAACCAAGGATAACCTTTACTAACCATTGCGGTCATTGATTTATCTTCTTTTACTACCGTGCAAGTCCAACAGCCAAAGCGACTTTGACCACATGAAGAATGACTTTTGTCTGTTACCATTGTAGGACATTCATAATCATCGGCACTTGCATCGGCATAAATTTGAAATAATTTTGAATTGTCAGCACCCCAAGGCGAAGTCATAGCATTAATAATATACCAAACTTCTTCAAGCATCAAGTCTTTTATTGGAGAGTACACAAACGTATTATGATGGTTAGGATGTTTTGTCATTCGCTTACCTCTTATCTCGTGCTTTTTTATTGATTTGGCTCTTGTTGCACTTTCAGCACTTCTTGTACCAATTAAAATAATCGCTTCACCATTTTCTGCAACTTGGTCTGTAATAAATCTTGAAGTTGGTTTTATTTTCATTTTATCGGTACACCAACGAAAAGCATTATTTGGGACAGGATAACCTCGACCAATAATATTTACCCAAAAAGAATCTTCAAGTCTAGGGATAGTCTTTTGAACTTCAATTGGTAAGCCTTGTTCAACTGCTGCTTGTTGAATTAATTTTAAGATACCGAAAACATAATCTGTTACAATCGGATTTTCAACAAGTGTGTCATTGCAAATGACATAAATTTTCCTGTTTCTTAATTCCGCAGGAATATTCTTTAATGCAAGCCAAACTAATTGAAGTAAAGCTGTTGAGTCTTTTCCTCCACTAAAACCAATTATCCAAGGACGTTGTAAATCGTTGTCCATTAGATATTGGTCTTCAAGTTCTGATATAATGTATTTAATTCTTTTTGACATATTTAAATTTAAAAATTCAAAGGTAGTGATTTTCTGCTGTGCTTAGGCAAGATTGCACTCTTTGACAAAGCTTTGGCTTCAGCATTGGCTCATGGGGCTTTGGCAATATATTCAATGTTGGTCGGCAATTGTTTTAAAAAATGTGTGGTGGCCTAAAAATAAAAACCATCTGTTGGGCTTGAGTTTCGGTTTTCTTTTCTTTTCGATATTTCATTTTTTTGTCCTTTCAAAATGGGTTAGTTTCTATATTTATTATACCGTCTCTTCTTAGTCACTTGTTACAAATATCTGGCTGCATGATCATTAAGTGCTTGTCTAAAAAATAAATATCTAAAGATTTAAAACTTGATACATAATTATTATACCCACATCTGGTACAAAATCATCGTTTAATCATTTACCATATTATGGTCTGGTATTTTTATATTTTCGAGAGTTTCTAAAATTGGTGAAATATTCGGTCTTTTGGTTTCAGGATTAATTCCAACTTTTTTTGCTGCAAGCTTATTAAAAAAATCTATTTGACTATTCCAATAAGTCACATAAAAAATGAAGTTTTCTGGTAATTTAATGTCCTTTTCAAAATTTGATAATTTCTCATAATCAAGGCTATTTATTAATGTCAAATTTGCAAGCTTTAGTCTGAATTTAAGTGAATTGGTACTTTCATAGTTTTTCCAGCTTTGATTTGGATTAGTAGTGGAAACCACTACAATATTATTGTAGTTCCAAAATTCTTGAAGGTCTTTCCTTATATTTAATTTTAGAATTCCATACGGGAGTATTATTACTGCATTGAACCCTTTTGAAAGAACTTCTTTAACAACATCAATTTCATAACTATTACTAAAACCTAGAAGGAATGAAAATTTGTTTTTTGGTAATTCATCCAAGAATTTTATTAATGCATTCTTCTCTCTATCGTCAGGATTTGAATTTACAATTAAATTCAAGTTTCTGCTTTGAATTAATTTGTAATTACCTTTCCAAAGTATTTCAATTGCTGAACGCCCCAATAGTTTCATTGGATAATCTTTATCACCTGGAAGTATCTTATGAATATTGTTTTTAACTAATTCCTCTTCTTCTTTTTCTGAAAGAGAAGTTTTCATAGAGCTACTTGGTTCAAAAACCAAAATTTTAGCTTTAACATCCCCAAGGTAATTAACTATCATGTTTTTGACAACATTCCAATCTAAACCACCATGACCACATCCCAGAGCAGGTAAGGTTACAATTGAAAATTCTTTGTTTAAAAGGTATTTTTTCAACCATATTAAGCCTTTCTCTATAAATTCATACTCAGAAGGGTTTTTCCAATGAATTTTTGTAGGAAAATTAATAATTGTAGTTTTTGAAAAAATATTATTGTCAGACCATACATGAGGTTTTCCAGGCTTAATTTCATTGTTATCACATGCTTTGGCATACTCTGTAAACATATCGGGATATCTTTCTTTAAATAACAACGCAACTCCAGCACCCATAACCCCTACACAGTTAACAGTATTAATGCGAATATCTGCCTCATAGTCAAAAAAATCACCTGTTACAAATTCAATCATATCAAACTAATTTCTCTGTTATTTTTTTCATAAAGGTAGCAATCATTGAATTGATCTTAAATTTCCACATAAAATTAATTGCCGACACATCAGCAATTGTTAATGATGCTAACATAGTTAATTCTTTTTCATCGATTCCTAGATCAATTAATTCTTTCTCGCTTCGTTCTTTCTCTAATATATCTCCAATTAAATCATGGTATCCAACTAGTAAGCAAATCTTTTTTATTTGATATTCAGTTAATTCTTCAAAATCTTCAACCAGAATTCTTTCAAGCATACTTAAACCATCTGCAGGATGATCAGGGTATGTTTTTTGAATTCCATCTTGCCACATTGAATTTGGACCTTTACCAATATCATGTAAATAAGCAGATAGCATAACTATTTGCTTTTCATCTTCACTCAATTTTTTAAAATACTCTATTCCTGATAAATTTGCCACGACTTTTTTTGTATGGTCACTTACATTGTCTTTATGAACCTTATTATCTGTTTTTAATTCAAAGATTTCATTCATCTCTGGAATTAAGCAAAAATTAAAAGATAAATTATGTAAAGCATCTTCTATATTTTCAAATCGATGTTTTGAATTTATCTGTTTACGCTTTTTTATAATCTTTTTTACAGTTCTACTATATTTGTCTTTTAGAAAATATGGGCCTGTCACTAATGTCTCGTAATCCCGTTTCAATTGAAATTTAGTAAAATAAAAATGGCGCCGCTTAAATGGCGAAAATGTTATATTTGGTAACTCTATATTATTTTCTTTATATACTTTAATCGTCTCTTGTTTAAATGTATCATTCCATACGATAATGGTATCTATCCATCCTAATGGTACTTCCTTATATATTAAAACTTCAGCCATACGTTTATGCCTTTCATCTTCATCTTCACAGCCCCATTTTATTTTATTTATTGCAGACCAATCTAAATTATTCAAATCATCAGGCGAATTGTAAAAATTTGGCGGTAATACAGTATTAGCCGAAGCATCTGAGAAAATTACAATATCTTCTAAAATTTTATCTATTGGTATAGCAAAGAAAATAAGAAATGGCTGATCAATATTTTTACGATTTGTTATTGAAAGTAGCATGGGATTAGTTGTAGCAAAGTAGAATGGCACATAATCATGAACTTTACCAAATGGAGAACAAGTTACATTCATTTCGCTTCTTCTATTTTGAATATTTTCATTAGCAATATCAGTATGCTTAATGCCTTTCTTATTTTTTTCATTTGTAGAAAGAAATCCATTTTTCAAAATAGATTCCAAATTCTCTATATGAGTAAAATGATAAAAATATTTCCCTTTATGTTCAATTGGTATTCCCATATGCTAAGAATTTTTATATTTACTGATTTGCCTTGATTGATTATTTACGTTCATTTTTATAAATATTTATTATTAAGTCTACAGTAGAATATTTGTATATTGAAGGTGTCCCTGTTGCTAGTATTCTATTATTTTCATAATTTAATCTGTGTTTTTGGTTTCTGAATGAATAATCCGAATAATCTTTATTGTCTTTTATTCCATTCTCTTTAATAATTTCCCAAATACGATTTTGATTGGTGCTTGGCTGTTTGTTTTTAATTTCTTTTACTAAATCAGCTGCCGACAAGGGATATTCCCGTAATTTATCTTCTTTAACTTTCTTTATCACTTCAACTTGATTTATTGGCGTAATATTGCCAATCAACTTTAATGTTTTAGCACCATTTTTTTCAGAAAATTCTCCTTCTTTAATTATCTGAAATCCTTTTAGTAATTCTTCATCAACAACCAAAATTTGAGAATTTCCTTTTTCAATAATTCCACGCTCTGAATCAAGTATTGCCGCATTTTGGGGCCCTGATTTTCCTATTTTTTGCACTAAATCAAGCCACTGATTATTATTCTGTTCTATTCTTTTATTAATTATCAACTCAAGTTCAGCTGATTGTATTTTTTGCGTTCTACCACCATATCTAAAATAGATATCTCCATTTTTTAATGTTTGGTCTTTACCTTCATCTTTTTTAGAAATAATTGGCTTGAGAAGTGATTCGGAAATATAAAATACCCCAAAAGTCATTTTGTTAAGGCTATATATTTCATGTTCCCAAGTTATATTTGAAGAGAATAGTTCCAATAGGTGACCTGAAACTATTTCAGGGTCAAGTTTGTCAAATTGCTCAGTTGCTTTTACAGATAGTCCAACCAATTCTCGTCTGGGTCTGTCTTTTACACCGAAAATTAAGTAACCTCCTTTATTATTGGCAAAAGCAGCAAAATCTCTATAATAATCAGCAAGTCCTGCTAGATTAAATGATTCCTTGAATTCTAAGTATTGGCTTTCACGATGAAATAAATTTCCATCTGCTTTTAACTTAAGTAATTCAGATACTATATTTTCATTTAATCTTTCGGACATACAATCATTTTAGATTGAAGTATAAAGAGTTGTTTAAAACACCACAGAGTATTTAACTTTTTAATATTAAAGGCTCTTGTGTTTGATGAATTCATTTAATTCATCCTTATCCTTGCTAAACAGGTTGTCTAAATGTTAATTATTAATGGTTTTGGTTTTAAAATTGGCTATTTGGTATTTTTAGTTTGGTTAAATGTAAAACTATTAAACAAGAAAAGCAACCCTATATTAAAAAGATGGTAAAATATTTGCCCTGTTTTAGGGTTTAACGGCTTGTAAAGCTGATAAGTACATAGAAAGAGATACAATTGGTGCTCCCGATTCTCTTTTTGCCGTGCTCGATACTATAGCCGACCCTACTTGCTACAATTACAACAATGGTTCAATTTCAATTAAAGCCGTTGGAGGAACTGCTCCGTATTCGTATTTATGGAGTAAGGGCCAAACTACCCCAACAGCCAGCGGTTTAAGTGCCGGTAACTATTCTGTGGAGGTTCTCGATAAGCATCTTTGTTCAATCAAGTCCAGTTTCTATCTGCTAAATCCCGATCCGGTAGTGGTTAATCTCGATAACGAGGCCAATATCTGCTCAAATCAGGTTTATTATGCCGATGCGGGGAATTACGGCCATAAGTTTTATTGGCACAACAAGGCAGGGTACGAAAGTTTTGGCCAAGTGGCTGAAATTAATAAACCGGGAAAATACTTTGTTGAGGTTTTAAACTATAACAACTGCCTGGGTACCGATTCCATTACGGTAAATGTTTCCAACGAAACCATTGAATCAAACTTCTTGCTGCAATCGGAGGCTTATATGGGCGATACCTTGGTAATGATTGAAATTTCGTGGCCTATCCCTGAAACCATCCATTGGAGTATTCCGGCGGAATTGGAGTTAATTTATGAACAAGACTATGAAGTGGAGATTGTGGCCAGCCAGGTAGGATTGTTTGAAATTGGCTTAACTACTTTCAACGATATTTGTACCGAGGTTACCCATAAACAATTGCTGGTATTGCCTGCCGACCAAAAACCAAAAAGTACTTTAAAAAACGGCAATGTAAATATTATACGCGAGGTAAAGGTTTATCCAATACCTGCCACAGGGCCATTTAACCTCGAAATTACTTTGAGCATAGAACACGAAGTGGTTATTGAGATAATGCATTTATCGGGAACCCGGCAATTTGTAAAAAAATTCAGTGGCAATAAGCATTATGTCCTCAATTTCAGCAATACAAATATGGCCGATGGCATTCATACCATTCGTGTAACGGCCGGTAACGAGGTAATGGTGAAAAAACTTATAATCACAAAATAGGATTCAATGTCGTTAAGTTAAAGCTTTTTCACCCTCCGGCCTTTGGCCACCTCCCTCAAGGGAGGACTAGCGCTGATGCCACAGCGGAAGTATCCCCCATGGGGAACTAAGCGGAGCGACCTCACGAACGAAGTGAGTAATTATAGGGGGGAATTCGCTAACTAAACGACATTGAAATAGGATTTATTAAATAGGATAAATGGCCAAAAAAATTTAGAATGAAAAAGTTTATTTTAATTTGCTCCATCGTTGTTACCGGTTGGGTTAGCGGGGTTGCCCAAACCTATCCGGTACACGTCAATTTGTATTTGTTGCCTCCGTACAGCACCTATTTATCCGACTATTATGCCCCCGGTAGCAACAACCTATTTGCCAATATTCTGTTAACCGATGCCTCGCAGCCCCAACTCGATGTGGTTTTTAAAATTACCGTTATTGGCGACAAATTGAAATTGACCTTGAAACCTAATTTGCCCATTGCACCTATAACCATTTATGGCGGTGTTCCGTTGAGGCTTGACGGCGCCGACCTGGCCAGTTATTTTTTGCCCCAAAATTTAAATGTAGAAGGCGAAGGTTCCGCAAGTTTTTTTAACGGCGGTAAACTTCCCGAAGGGTACTATATTTTTTCCGTTGAAGTGGTTGAATATTACCGCAAAGTGGTTATATCGAACCAAGCACTGGCTTTTGCCTGGGTGGTATTGAACGAACCCCCCCAATGGATAACCCCTGCCAACCAAACCAGGATACCCGCCAACGAACCCCAAAATGTTTTCTTTAGCTGGATGCCGCTGCATATGGGTTCGCCCAACTCGGCCTTTACCACCCAATATGCTTTTACGTTGTGCGAGATGCCTTCGGCTGACGTGGATCCCAGCGTTGTTTTGGCGTCAACAAATCCTGTTTTTACCGACGAGGTACCCACTACCACCTTAATTTATGGCCCCGGCAATCCCACGTTGGAACCCGGTAAATATTACGTAGCCCAAGTGAGGGCCTTTGATACCGAGAACCGCGATTTGTTTAAAAACAACGGATTAAGCAAACCGGTGGTTTTTAAATTTGGCGAATTGTGCAAAACACCCATTTTCATTAATCATAACTCAGTAACAAGAATTACCGCCACGTTCGATTGGACCCCCAGCGATGGAAATTCATCGTATGCAATCAATCTCCGCCAAAACGATGGCAACGGGTTAACCGATTGGTATTCCTATGAGGCAACTGAAGCTCCATATACCGTAAAGCAGTTGGCGCCCCAAACAAAATACGAATACCAAATAAAAGCCATTTGCGGAAACGAATATACCGGCATATCGAGCCCCTATTCAACCATAGGGAGTTTTACTACCATGGAAGGGGGCAATGCCAGCTATAATTGTAACGATGTGGTGCCAAATCCCGTAATTGCCGGCACCACCAAAGCGGGCACCCTGAAAGTGGGGCAGCAGATTAACGCGGGCGGTTTTACATCAACCATAGCCCGGGTTGATAAAGCCGAAAACGGTGTTTTTTCGGGGCTTTGCCAAACCATTCTTCCGGTTTGGGGCATAAAAATATATTGTAAATTTACCGATATTTCAATAAACATCAACAACCAGGTACTTAGCGGTGATATTGTTGCCCTAAGGGCCGAAGAAGTAACCTGGGCCAATGGCGAAGGCCCCGATGGCACTGACGGCGGCACTGACGGCACTGACGACGACGGATACAACGATTTGGATGACTTTACCGCCGATTCCCTGATAATTGCCGATACCCCGATTGACTCCGTAGTAGTTACCCCCGATAGTACCATCATTATTTATGAAAGCGATGGCACCACTACCGAGGTTGCCATAACCGACAACATCCAGGTTGAAGACCCCGGCAACAACGTATATGTGGTGGAAGACGGCAAAGTATATAAAAACCCACCGGGCGTAAGCCCATCGACCGGGGGAGCCGGCAAGCCGGAATACGACAAATTGCTTACCGTGAATTTTAGCCATGCGGGAACTATGCAATATTATGGGTTCGATAAGCACAACCCCCAGATACCCGCCTTTGATGCGCAATACAATAAAATCCAGGTGCACCGCAACAGCTATTTTGCCGATTGGGTATCGGTGGCAAGCTATAAAACCGATGTTACCCAAGCTGCCATTAATTTGCAGGGTGCCACCGGAAATTACTCCGATGTTAAATTCCGCACACCCACAGGCCCCATATTCCCTACCCCGGCAGGCACCGACAGCACCTATTATGTAATGCTGCAAGGGGGCGCCAACGGAACAGAGCAGGAAATAGAGTGCTTTTATAAAGTAACCGATGTTAACGGCAAAGAAAAAGAGGTAACTGCCGGCCAGCTCAACGTGGCATCGTACGACGAAACATCGGTAAACGTATGTTTGGTTTCCGTGAATGGTACACAATACCCATACAGTACACAGGTGCTGCAAATGCAACTGAACCAGATATTTAAACAAGCCGTTGCCAAAGTAACCATTACCACCACCAGCCTTACCGGCGTAGTTTGGGACATAGACAACAACGGTAAGCTCAGCGCCGACGAAACCAGTGCCATAAGCACCTATAACCCCGAGATGAAAGAGCTGCGCAGTGCGCTTAAAGCCGCCGGCAGCTACAACAGTGAACCCAGTTACCTGTTCTTGGTTCCCGCCAGCGACGATGCCTCCCTGGCCGGTTACATGCCGCTAAGCCGGCAGTACGGTTTTATACCGCTGAATGCCGGTGGCAACAACACCGAACAAAAAATAACCCGCACCATTGCCCACGAATTAAGCCACGGCGTATTCCGCCTGCGCCATACCTTTAGCCCCAACAACCAATACATTGCCCCCCAAGGCGCCACCACCAACCTAATGGATTACACCAGCAACCCTGACGACCGGGGATTGATAAAGTACCAGTGGGACTATGTGCATGACCCCGAATCCATGTTAGGGTTTTTGCAGGATGATGAGGAAGGGGAATCTATGATATGTTTAGGTATTTTTGATGATTGCGATGATGTATTGAAGAAAATTGAAGCAATTAAAAAGGCATACAATGAGGGCAAAACAGTTATTGGTAAGGTACCAGAATCCTTGAATGAAAAAATACTAATTGGTACACAACTGAAATTAGGTGATGTTGAATATGACAAAATAATGGTTTGTCTTTATGGTGAGGCCAATAAGGATTATACGATTAATCCAAAAGAATATTCAGAATTTTGGTACACGGTTACACCTTATGAGACTGACCCGGAAAAGAAAATACTAAATGGAGGATTTGAATTTAAGTTTGAAGATAAGCATGTTTTACGGATCTTTGTAGAAGCAAATTCTTTAGTAGTTCAGGAGAAATTTAGCGCACTGAAAAAGTATTTGTTTGAACAGTCTGAAAGTGATGGAAATGCAAATCAGCCTAAACAATATGAAATTAGTGAAATAAAGAACGATGCAGAGGACGTTGCAGATGATATTCCAGGCACTGAATCACAATGTAATATTGGGTCAAGGTTATTTTTAGAAAAAATAACTGGAGATAAGGTTTATATCCTAAATCACTTGGTGGATTAGTTGAAGGAGAAGGTCGAGCAAATGATATTGCTGATTTTCTCGACAAAAATTCTGGAACAACTGGAGATATACAAAAATTTAAAAACATTACTTTTAACGAAGCAATTAAAAAATGCTTGGAAGGTTATTTAGTTATGTCCGTTTATAAGAAGGAAGGTGGAATAGGTCATGTTAATTTTTTATTACCAGAAATAGGTTGTAATGGGGATTGGTATATCAATGGTGAGGATAATGATCCACTCAAAGCTGATTTACCTAATGTTTTTGATACTGGTGAAGGTAAAAGATGGCCTCAGGATGCAACAACTCCTCAATCATTAAATTATGCATATGGGAAAGCAAAACATCAATTGGTAAAGTTTTACATTTATTTAAAATAATAGCTATGAAAAATAATTTCACATTACTATTCTTTTTTGTGTTGGCTTCATTTAGTAATTGCATTTCACAATCTAATACTGATATAAATAAAAGCTATAAAAAATTTATTGGATATAAGAACACAAATCCCGTTTTTTGGAATGAAGCTACAAATGATATACTTATATATCAAATTGATAATAAACAAATTACGATATTAAAAGCTTTAAGTGAAAATTATATTCCACTAGATATTCAGGAAGATTTTGAAGTGTACCTAATAAAAGGAAATAAAAAAACTTTAATAATCAAAAAAGGAAATAAGGAGGTAATTATTGATGTTTCAATTTATAATGGGTATGCATTCTGTAATGAAAATAACACCCTTTATGTTAGTCATTATGAAAAAGATAGAGAGTTAAATGCCTCACAAATATTTGCAATTGACATTAATAATAAAAATCCACTTAATACAGGATTAAAGGGTCGTGTAGATAAGATAATTGGGCATTATTTGGTGTTTTATAAAGAGACAGATCCTACAATAGCAGACACATCTTATGATTTATTTTACTCAGATGTTAATAATATTTATGAAAACATTCTCTTCAAGAAATTAAACTTGGCCATAAACTATCAAGTTTCACCTGAATTTAAATATTTTTTTGGATTTGGTACAATGAGTCCTGCAGTAATTATAAATATTGATAATATGAAAAAAAACAAGATAGAAATTAAATTGAATTCAGATAACCCACCGTTTTTTACATTTAATAATGAAAGTTTAGTATTCTATGATCCTCAAAGTCTTAGTTTTAGAATTGTTAAAATAGAGTTTTAAGTTAAAGCTGTAAAAATCCCTACTACCGTGAGGTTGCATTGTGTGGTTATAAAGCCCTGCTCATCCGGATATGCGCGAGAACAATGGCGAGGAATTTAATTCCATACCCATTATCATACATAACCAATAAACAATAAAAATTAATTATAAATAAAAAAATGAAACAAAAATTCTTAAACCTAGCCTTGCTAACAACCTCCCTGTTTTTTGTTACCTGCCAAAAAACAACCGATACCCCCAACAGTGAACCAATCTTAACAACATCCGCCGTATCCTCCGTAACCGCAACCACCGCCACCTGCGGGGGCAGCATAACCTCCGACGGGGGCGCAGCCATTACCGCCTACGGCGTATGCTGGGCAACCACCACCGGCCCAACCACCGCCAACAGCAAAACCACCGATGGAACCGGTAATGCAATTTGGAGGGTTCAGCTTACCAAACTCACCCCGAATACCACCTACTACATTCGAGCTTATGCCACCAACAGCGTGGGTACGGTTTATGGCAATGAATTAAATTTTACTACAACCGACGGTTTTCCTAAATTAACCACCACCGCAGTAACAGCCATAACCGCCACCAATGCTACCAGTGGTGGCACTATAACTCCCAATGGATGCTATGACGTTACCGCCCGTGGCATATGCTGGGCAGCCACTGCCGGCCCAACTACCAATAACAGCAAAACCACCGATGGAAGCGGCACAGGTAGCTTTACAAGTGAGCTTGCCGAACTCACCCCGAATAGCACCTATTACGTGCGTGCCTATGCCACCAACAGCGTGGGTACGGTTTATGGCAATGAGGTGAGTTTTACTACCCTAACCACAAATACTGTTACCGACTATGACGAAAACGTTTACAACACCATTACAATTGGTACGCAGGTTTGGATGGTTGAGAACCTAAAAACCACCCATTATCGTGATGGTACCGCCATACCTTTAGTAACCGACGACGGAACATGGTTTGGCCTTACCGCACCAGGTTACTGCTGGTATGGTAACGATATTGCCAACAAAGACAGATATGGTGCACTGTATAACTGGTACACCGTAAACACAGACAATCTGGCACCCTTAGGCTGGCACATAGCCACCGATGCCGAGTGGCAAACCTTGGTTGATTATCTGGGTGGTGAAGCCATAGCCGGTGGCAAAATGAAAGCCACCACTCTATGGAATTGGCCCAATACCGGAGCCACCAATAGCAGCGGTTTTACAGCCCTTCCGGGGGGTTACCGCGGTTACAATGGGAGGTTTGGCGGCGTTGGAGTCGGCGGTAGCTGGTGGAGTGGGGCGGAATTAGATGGTAAATGTTGGTACCGTACCATGACCAATGATTCCAGCACTGCCCCCCATAGAGATAGTTACTACAAGAGTGACGGTTCCTCAGTTCGCTGTTTGCGGGATTAGGTTATTCCCGCTACCGCACGATTACGGTGAAATCACTTTGTTAAGTTGCATCGTGTGGTTGGTATTTCTATTTAGCAAAAACCTGTTTGGTATTAATGTTTTGCAATAGTTCGTCAAGAGTATAAAGTATATGGTAACCGTTACGAACCCAACCTAAAAAGCATGGCGCAAATACGGGCATAGGTAATAACCAACTGGCTGCAACACCACAATTTACGAGAAGTACAGTATACGGCAGGGCCACCCCTTTGTAAGCTCAACCAAAAGGTGCCGAACCGATAATCCGCAAGATTTGCAAAAGGAATTGGAAAAATATCATCCGTTGAAATAGAACAGAAAGTAATTATTAATCGTTAAATTTGTACGAGTTAAAATTAATATTGTCATGGATTTAGCATCGAGAAAATTAGCATTTATTGAAGACTATCTTCATTTATCAAATGAAAAACTAATTGATAAATTAGATACTTTATTACCTAAGGAAAAGAAAAGCGCAGCACCCAAAAGAAAACTTTCTGATTTTTTTGGTATTATGTCAATCGAAGAAGGAACAGAGTTTATGAATAATATTGAAAATGGTTGCTCAAATATAAATTATAATGAGTGGTAAAAAATACTTACTGGATACAAACATTATCATTGATTTGTTTACTGGAAATCAAGATATCGGTCAGCAAATCAAACAATTGGAAGCTCCTATTGTATCAGCTATAACAATTGGGGAATTATACTTCGGTGCTGAAAAATCACAACAACGATCAAAACACCTAAAACAAGTCAACGAATTTGTGGAAATATGCACAATCCTTGATATAGATTTAGCAACGACAAAGGTTTATGGTAAAATTAAAAACGCTTTAAAGATGAAAGGTCGGCCAATTCATGAAAACGACCTTTGGATAGCTGCTACAAGTATTCAACACAATTTAGTATTGGCAACTAAGGATAAACATTTTATTGAAATTGAAAACCTTGATTTAAAACAGATGTAATATTTTTCATATACCTCCCACCACCCCGCTACCGCACAATTACCTTCCGTTGAAATCACTTCGTTAAATTGCATCGTGTGGTAAGTAATTCAATTTTGCAAAAGCCTGTTTGGTTCTAAGGTTTTGTAGTAGCCCGTCAAAGGTATAAAGTATATGGTTTTTATCTTCATCGGGTAAGCTCTGAATTTCAACCATTTTTTTAATGATTAAGGTATATTTCAATAATGCCCTTTAAGCGAAAAAACAATAAGGGAATCATCGATAACAATACTAAATGTACCTAGGTTCCTGGGTTATCCTACGCGATCATTTTTAAGGCTTCTGGTATTCCAACGCCGCTGTACGGGCTCGAACTCCAATTATTTTTCACAAGTTGTATGGGTCAACTACTTTAATTCCTGTAATATTTTTAAAATCTTTGGTATTATGGCTAATCAATGTAAGCCCGTAAACCAAAGCCGTAGCGGCAATAATTGCATCGGGTAGCTTGGTTTTGTATGTTTTCCGGAGCTCGATAGTTTGCTCAATGATATCATCGTTTATATTTAAAACCGAAGCTTGTCCGGTAAAGATATCGAGGGTTTCCTTGTCCTTTTCGGAGAGTTTGCTGTAAGCGTAAAGCTCAATATGGCTAATAACCGAAATACTGTATTCCTTGTCAATAATATTATCCATAAAAGCCAGTCCGCTTTGCGGCATGGTTTCGCCAATGTAATCAATGGCGGTATTTGTGTAAATCAAATATCCCGTTGTTGCCATTCGCTACGCATTTGTTCCAGTTCGGATCTCATTTGTTGGGATGTTTCCTTTGAGAAAGCGCCACGTAACCTTGTAGAAAGCTTTCCGGGGATTTTCTCCTGGGTTGTTTGAATTAGCCTGATTATATGGGCCTGTTCCAGTTCCTGCAGTATCCTCAACCCGATATTGTCTTTTATTTCTACTAATAGTGTTTGCGTAATAAAACAATTAATATTTTCTTTCAAAATTAACATAAAGATTACGTTTTTACAAGGTTAGAGCAGCATAATTGTTCGATACGTGCTGATTATCAAGTTTAACTTTCCCGCTACCTACAGATTGCATAGTGTGGTAAGTAATTCTATTTTGCAAAAGCCTGTTTGGTTTTAATGTTTTGTAGTAGCCCGTCAAGAGTATAAATCTATAAGGTAAACCGTTACGAACCCAACCTAAAAAGCATGGCGCAAATACGGGCATCAATAATAACCAACTGGCTGCAACACCACAATTTACAGGAGGCACAGTAAATGGCTGGGCATCGCTTTGTAAGCTCCACCGAAAGGTGCCGAACCGATAATTTAGAGGACTTGCAGAAGGAATTGGAGAAATATCATCCATTGAAATGACTTATGGATACGTTTGGATACAATATGGATATGTCTAAAAAATTAAACCAATAAATTAGTTACCCTATTTGGTAACTTTTACTATCTTTGTAAAGTATGAGAATAATAAAAGAGTCAACATTAACCGAGTATTGCAAACAAAGCAAATACCAACATGCTGAAGAGTTTGTAAAAGCTTGGATTTATGAGGTTCGGTTCTCAACATGGAACAATGCAAATGAACTGAAAGCAAAATATGGTAATGCCAGTATAATCAGTTCAAAACGTGTAGTGTTCAATATAAAGGGTAATGATTATCGCTTGATTGTTGACATAGAATATAAGTTAAAAATAGTCTTTGTTGTTTGGTTCGGAACACATAAAGAATACGACAAAATAGACACAAAAACAGTAAGTTATGAAAACTAAAATATTAAAAACAGAGCAAGAATACAATGAAGCTTGCGAACGTATTTACACCCTGATTAACAGTACTGAAAATGCTTTAGAGCCGGACAGTCCAGAAGGTGAAGAAATGGAGCTTTTATCTTTGCTTGTAGAGAAATATGAGCAAGAGCATTATCCTATTGAAGCACCAAATCCTATTGCAGCCATTAAGTTTAGAATGGAACAAATGAATTTAAAACAGGCTGATATAGCTCCATTGTTTGGAGGGAAAACTAGAGTATCAGAAGTTTTGCATGGCAAGCGACCATTAACATTAAAAATGATAACCTTATTAAACAGATATTTAGGTATTCCTTTAGAATCCTTAGTTGTCGGAAATAAAGAAGTGAAACTGGAACCGGGAAAAAGAGAAAAACTTATGAATATTACTTCAATTAAAGAATATTTCACTGGTCATAGAGCAGCAATATTGTACCCTTTCTACTAACTTGAAACAATGGGTTAAGCGGTATTCAGGCTGGCTGGACACACAAAACCGGTACCAAACCGTCCCAACCTATTTTTATAATCTTATTTGTTTTTTAAGGCCCATCCCGCTACCGCACGATTTCATCGTGTGGTAAGTAATTCAATTTTGCAAAAGCCTGTTTGGTTCTAACGTTTTGTAGTAGCCCATCAAAAGTATAAAGCATATGGTAAACCGCTACGAGCCCAACCTGAAAAGCATGGCGCAAATCAGAGTATCAGTATTAACTAACTGGCTGCAACACCACAATTTACAGGAGGTACAGTAAATGGTGGGGCATTACTTTGTAAGCTCAACCAAAAGGTGCCGAACTGATAATTTAGAGGACTTGCAAAAGGAATTGGAGAAATATCATACGTTGAAATAATATAATTTTGAGTAAGAAAATAATTAACTTTGTAAAATGACAAGAATGATGCAAGACATATTAAAATTAAGCGTTTCAGAACGTATCTTAATGGTAGAAGCTATTTGGGATAGTATTGCTGAAAATGATGAAAAGCCAGCTTTGACAAAAGAAGTTAAGCTGCTTTTGGATGGACGTATTGAAGCTCATAAAAATAATCCTAATGAAGGTTCAAGTTGGGATGATGTCAAAGCAAGAATAAAAAGTCAGTTCTAATGTATAAACTTATCATCAAGCCATTTGCAGAAGAAGATGCAAAGGACGCAGCAAATTGGTATAATGATAAACAAGAAGGTTTAGGAAATGATTTTTTTTAGCGTTAGATGCCGAAATCAATTCAATACAGCGTAATCCAAATCAGTATCAAGTTGTTTACAAAGGGTTAAGAAGAGCTTTAACTGTTAGATTTCCTTATGGAATATTCTTTACAATTGAAGATAAAGTGATTTATATTTTAGCAATAGTTCACACAAGTAGAAGTCCTAAAGTTTGGAAGAAGCGTAAATAACCACACTGATAGAATAGGTTAAGCGGTGTTCAGGCTGGCTGGCCACACAAAACCTGCGCCAAGCCGTCCCAACCTATTTTGTAATCTTTTTGTTTTTAAGGCATAAATCACTTCACATCAATAAGGACGCTCGATAGGGTGTCCTTTAGTTTTTTCTTGCCAATGAAGGCATTGTTTTCAATAATGCCCTTTCAGCGAAAATACAACAATTTTATCGGTATGCACCTCATAAATAATTTGGTGTTCCTGGGTTATTCTTCGAGACCAACAGCCCGTTAAACCATGTTTTAATGGTTCCGGTTTGCCAATACCTTCATAAGGGGTTTCGATAAGGGATTCTAGAAGTTGGGTTATTTTTTTAACACAGGTTTGTTACCGGACTTAACCCAGAAATCCAAGTCTTCTTTAGCTTCAGGCATGTAAATTATTTGCATAGAGCTTTCAGTTCATCCATTGTAATTTCTAAGCCTTTACCTTTTCGGTAATCTTCACGCCCTCTTTCAATTTTGGCCACAAACTCTGGGTTATATGGGCTTTCCACCTCTTGTACTTTAGAAATCGTGTACTTTATTTTAAAAGCCTTTATAACGGCCTTTATGGCTTCCATCTGCAAAGCATCTTCGGTATATACTGTTATGTATATTGCTTTCATGATTTTTGCTTTTTTATTTTTACTCTTAATGGCATCTTATTAACCAGCCATTCCAATAGCGACATTATTGAAATATTAAACAGCAAAAATACTTAAACATGATTATTTAAACGATGTTAAGAAATAGATTTTCGAACCCATTCAAATAATGGATTCAATTTTCACTCCATCTGAAGTCTTTTAGTTACCTTTAAGTAATAAAGATGAATTAAAAGGAATTTAGGGTAACCAATATAAAATTAGTGAGTTATAGTAATTTTTAAAACAACATATTATGAAAAAACTAATAGTGTTTTGTCTTTTACTTATCTCAATAAACTTAAGTGCTCAAATTGAGAATGAAATTAGAGCGTTTGTTGACAGTTCTGAAGTTATGATCTCCAATGGGAGAAGGCTATTGGTTAAAAAGCTCGTGGATGGTGACCTGATTAAAGCCAATGAAATTTACAGTTATCTGGTTTTGGTTCCTGATGGCACCGATATCAGGGCATTCTCATACACTGAGGATTTATATATCAATCTGTTGTTACACAATTATCCGGTATGGATTGATAAGGCAATGAGCTATAGCAACATTTCACAAAATTATAACAATGAGCAGGACGATAATATTACCAGCTGTCTTTACGACCTGATTATTCAAAGGAATAAAGAACTTTCAACCGATATTGGGAATGCGGACATTACGCAAGAAGAAAAGGAATTATTGAAAATCTTTCTTAGCTTGGTGACCATGGATTTACCGGAAGAAATATTTGATTATCAGATAGAAGATTTCAAAAAAAAATACCCGGATTCCAAGTTTAATGATTTTTTGAAAAACTATATGCCAAAGTCACAAGGCAAGTCATCTACAGCTTATGGAATGGGCGCATCAGGAATATTCCTTACAGGAGAATTGGGCAAAAGTTTTTCGAACAATGCCGTGTTTAACCTGAATTGGGATATCAACATTTCAAAGCTTTATGCTTCGCTTTATTTTCAGGTTGGGGGACTTCAGGTAAAAAGGCCTTTTTATACTACCAGTTCCATTGATACCCTGAACTTTGAAAACGGGGAATCATTCGATTACTTTGAAGGAGGTCTTTTGTTTGGGTATTTCCTTGTCAGGAATAAATGGTTGCACATTGCCCCATATACCGGAATATTGGGGACTAGTTTAATGAGCAATGTGTTTCCCGATCCCGAGGATGACGATTTTGAACTAAAAGCTATCAACGCATTTACAGTTGGGCTCGGATTAAAAACAGAATTTAAACTGTATGAATATGAAATGCGCAATTTTTATGGAAATGAATATGGGCAACCGGCATACTTTAGCCTAAAGTTGGAAGGCGGCTATAATATTATTACCAAACAGGAAATTGACATTTTTGAAGGAAATATTGCGTATGTTAAAGCAGCTATTATGTGGGGGTTTGGTCGGTTTTAAGGATTTGATATTTGGGATATTTGAGTACAATAATCAAAGTAAGTTGTTTTTTAATCGAAATAAATGATAATAAAAGGCTTCCGTTCTTTCAAGATTCTTTCCTCAAGCTTTTCAAAACGATTTTAAAATCCAGAATTCATCGGTTTACGGAAAACCCTGATGCATTTTTAAATAAATTTTCCAATAAATCACTAAAAGTACTATTTTTGTTAAAAATGGTTCTCAATGGGTAAGTGGTTTCTTATAGTATTTTCTTTTATAATTTCCTTGGATGGTTTAACGCAGACGTCGGAAACCTACAAAGGGGAAACCGTGAACCTTAGAGATGCCGATAACAAAAAGCAGGGTACCTGGGTTAAGCTAGATGTTTCGGGCAATTTGGAGGAAAAAGGGGGTTACATCAACAATTTAAAAGAAGGCCTATGGTATGGCTATTACCCGTCAGGAAAATTGAAACACGAGATTACCTATACCAGCAACCGACCGGATGGTCCTGCCAAGTTTTATTACGAAGATGGTAAAATTTCAGAACAAGGTTTGTGGAAAATCAACAAATGGGTGGGCGAATACAAGTATTACCATGAAAACGGCAGCCTTGCCTACGATTGGAAATACAACGAAACCGGTAAGCGGACCGGTGAGCAGAAATACTATTACCCCGATGGTTCACTAATGATTATAGGCGATTGGAACGATGGCAAAAAAGAGGGAGTTCTTACCGAATTTCACCCTGATGGAAGCATCCGCTCACAGATGGGCTTTGCCGACGGTAAGGTGGATGTGGCATCGATAAAAGAATTTGAAATTGGACAAAAACCTTCACAAAAACTTACTGCACCCAAGACCCAAGAGGTGACGGAATCGAAACCCAGCAACGAAAAAATCGGAGCGTTTACCAAAACCGGCTATTATAAAACATTCAATGAATTCAAGAAAATTGACCGCGAAGGCGATTTTGTAAACGGAAAATTCATGACCGGCAAACGTTATATTTATAACGACGAAGGGATTCTAACCCGTACCCTTATTTTCAAAGATGGTAAAGTGGTGGAAACAATTGATGCTAGTGTAACGCCATAATTGTTTTCCGTTTTATACATCTTCCTTGTTTATCGCCATATAAAGAAATATTTTTAGCTTTGCACATTCATAATCAAAGCATGTATGGCCGCACCGAAAATTTTTATTTACAACACGCTAACACGTAAAAAAGAAGAATTTGTCCCCATCCATCCAAATCATTTGGGTTTGTATGTTTGTGGGCCTACTGTTTATGGCGAAGCCCATTTGGGACATGCCCGTCCTGCCATTACCTTCGATTTGGTAGTCAGGTTTTTCAGGCATCTGGGGTACAAAGTGCGTTACGTGCGCAATATTACCGATGTGGGACATTTGGTGGATGAAAATGCCGGCGAAGGGGAAGATAGGATTGCCAAGAAAGCGAGGCTCGAAGAGTTGGAGCCCATGGAGGTGGTGCATAAATATACCGAAAGCTATCAGCATTTTATGAGGGCATTGAATGTAATGAGCCCCAGCATTGAACCCCGTGCTAGCGGGCACATTATTGAACAACAAGAAATGGTGCGCCAGATATTGAAAAACGGGTTTGCCTATGAATCGAATGGTTCCATTTATTTTGATGTGCTGAAATACAATAAAAAATACAATTACGGCAAACTTTCGGGCCGCAACCTGGAAGATTTAATTGAAAATACACGTGCACTCGATGGGCAATCGGAAAAGTACAACAGCTTTGACTTTGCCTTATGGAAAAAAGCAAGCCCGGAGCACATTATGCGATGGCCTTCGGAGTGGAGTGAGGGTTTCCCCGGTTGGCACATGGAATGCTCTGCCATGAGCATGAAGTACCTGGGTCAAACCTTTGATATTCATGGAGGTGGAATGGACTTGGTTTTTCCGCACCACGAGGCTGAAATTGCCCAATCAACCGCAGCCAACGGCCACGAAGCCGCCCATTACTGGATGCACAACAACATGATTACCATCAACGGTCAAAAAATGGGCAAGTCGCTGGGTAATTACATCAACTTGAGCGAACTATTTAGCGGAAACCACAAACTACTGGAACAGGCTTATAGCCCCATGACAATAAGGTTTTTCATTCTAATGGCACATTACCGCGGTACCCTCGATTTTTCGAACGAAGCGCTACAGGCTGCCGAAAAGGGTTTGGACCGCTTAATGAAAGCCATGCAGAGCCTTGATAAAATAAAAGTTTCCGAAACAACCACAGTTTTCATTAAACCGCTTAGCGAAAAATGTTACCAAGCCTTGGCCGACGATTTCAACAGCCCCATATTAATTGCAGCTTTGTTTGAGGCGGTATCCTTGGTGAACAATTTGGTTGCCGGCAACGAAAAAATAACCAGTACTGACCTCCAAGAACTGAAAACACTTTTTAACGATTTTGTGGTGGAAATCCTTGGCCTTCTTCCCGAAGGGAAAAGCGGATCAGATGGAAATAACCTATCATCCCAATTGATTGATTTGTTGCTGAATATGCGCATGGAAGCCAAACGCAACAAGGATTGGGCCACTTCCGATAACATCCGCAACAAGCTCACTGCCATGGGGGTTGAAATAAAAGATACCAAAGACGGTTTTGAATGGGAAATGAGGTAGGAATTATTATTTTTGCCGATTATATTTTGAATAACAACATTTATGGAAGCAATTAAGAGAACAAAAATCGGTAATGTGCTGAAATCGGAAGCTTTCGGCAGTAATGTGTGTGTGAAGGGCTGGGTGCGAACCAAACGGGGGAGTAAAAACGTAGCTTTTTTGGCACTTAACGATGGTTCAACAATACATAACATCCAAATAGTAGCCGACTTTGAAATCATTGATGAAGCTATTTTAAGCCGTATCCATACCGGAGCCTCGCTTTCAATTATAGGAACGCTTATCGAGAGTCAGGGATCGGGACAAAAAGTGGAGGTAAAGGCTCAAAGCATTGAGGTTCTGGGTGAAGCCAATCCCGATGAATACCCGTTGCAACCTAAAAAACACAGCCTTGAATTTTTGCGCGAAAAAGCCCATTTGCGTTTCCGCACAAATACGTTCAGCGCCGGTTTCCGCATCCGCCATGCCATGGCTTTTGCCATTCACCAATTTTTTAACGGAAAGGGGTTTTATTACATGCATTCGCCCATTATTACCGGTTCCGATGCCGAGGGTGCCGGCGAAATGTTCCAGGTTACAACGCTCGACCTTGACAAATTGCCAAGAACTGAAGACGGCAAAGTTGACTATTCAAAAGATTTCTTTGGTAAACTGACCAACCTCACCGTTTCCGGCCAGTTGGAAGGGGAATTGGCTGCATTGGCTTTGGGCGAAATATATACGTTTGGGCCTACTTTCCGTGCCGAAAACTCCAACACATCGCGCCATTTGGCCGAGTTTTGGATGATTGAACCCGAAATGGCGTTCTACGACATTACCGACAACATGGATTTAGCCGAGGAAATGCTCAAGTATTTGGTGCAATACGCACTCGATAATTGTCACGACGATTTGGAATTCCTTCAAAACCGGTTGTTGGAAGAAGAGAAATTGAAGCCTCAGAACGAGCGTTCCGATTTGCCTTTGATTGAAAAGCTTGAATTTGTTACCAAAAACGACTTTGTACGGTTGGCTTACACCGAGGCCATTGACATACTCATTAAATCGAAACCCAACCAAAAAGGACAATTCCAATATCCTGTGGAATGGGGCATTGACCTACAAAGCGAACACGAGCGGTTTTTGGTTGAAAAACACTACAAAAAACCGGTAATATTAACCGATTACCCAAAACAGATAAAGGCCTTTTACATGAAGCAAAACGAAGACGGAAAAACCGTCCGCGCCATGGATGTGCTTTTCCCAGGAATTGGCGAAATTATTGGAGGTTCGCAGCGTGAAGAAAGCTACGAAAAACTGAAAGCCCGCATTGATGAAATGGGAATTCATGAAACCGATATGTGGTGGTTCCTGGAAACCCGCAAATTCGGTACCGTTCCGCATAGCGGATATGGACTGGGCTTTGAGCGTTTAATGCTTTTTGTAACCGGCATGGGAAACATCCGCGATGTGATTCCATTTGCCCGCACCCCAAAAAATGCTGAATTCTAATATAAAGTATTTTAGTATAGTGAATATTATCAAGCCTTTAGGAGAAATCTTAAAGGGTTTTTTTTGACAAAACTATATTTTGTTTACTAAGAGGGTTATTCTATATTTGTTATGTCGGTGTATATAAAGGTTATAAGCTGATTATTTTCACCATTCAAAATCGATAAACGCAACACAAATTCAATTAGTAAATGCGACAAAGATTGATTTTTCTCTCTTTCCGTAATGGAGCATAGCGAAATGAAGGAAAGAGAGAAAAGCCCGAAAAGCATTTTCTCTCTTAATGCAAATGTTCG